>Ga0209181_10000653_pt1 | contig 63854 bp, 53 predicted proteins | sample MAT05_FD_187208 | JGI IMG/M metagenome (GOLD analysis project Ga0209181, IMG submission 187208) | Freshwater microbial communities from Lake Fryxell liftoff mats and glacier meltwater in Antarctica - MAT-05 (SPAdes) (version 2) | ecosystem: Environmental > Aquatic > Freshwater > Ice > Liftoff...
TGATATTCCCTCTCCAACGGCATAGCAAAGCCCGGAAGATCATGGCGGATAAAACCTGCCCACTCTTCTCAGATCGCTACACTAAACTCTCAACCAAATCCGTCTCACTTCATGTTGGCACAGAGGGGTCGACGCCAGCTCCGCTACCGGTTAGCGTGAGGCCAGTTGAGCCTTTATAAGTAATCTTTTCAGCAGCAATTAGAACGCCATGTAGTGTTCCCGTTGTGCTTGTTTGGCTAGCCGATACACCTGCATTAGTGCCGAAGTTAATTGTCTTTGCCAACAGAGCAATCGCTCCAGCACCACTAGTTCCTGTCCCGTTTGCGGAAACTGTGCCGGTGGGCATAGTCAAAATGCCATTCTGCGCATTTAAGAAGATGTAGCCAGCTCTAGACCCGGCAGGGGGAGTAACGACGAGAGCGGTAGAACTTGAAAGAGTAATACCACCAGTGGAGGCGGAAGTACCGTTAGTGATATACAGAACCGTGCTGGCAAAGTTTGGGTTGCTTCCGAGAGGTTTAGCTGTGACTGTGCCGTTCACACCGTTGGTCAGACCCGTGCCGCCAATGGTGAATAGAGTGTTACCGCCACCAAGATTTGCTTTTAGATCAACATTGTAGCCCGGAGACCCAGTAACAGCGCCGGTTTGCAATTTTGCTTGTGCAAGTAAAAGAATGTTGCCAGCGCTCGAAACAGAAATGGTACCTGTAACTTTTACGTTGTTGCCTCGAACTCTGATGTAGCCGTTCGAAGAACTGATATTGCCTGTGGTTGTTGAATCTCCTCCGGTCGCTTCGACATCAATCTGGTTACCTGTCAACCCTTGAGTGTTGATGGTTGTAGCACTGATACTAATAGTTCCAGCTGCTACGACTGGCTGGTTGAGTGTGCAGTTGGTATCAGAGATGGTAACGCTGCCGTTTCCGTCGAATGTGCCACCCCCTGATAGATTGGGGTAGTCCGCGCAATTGCCGCTGTAATTGTTAGCTAGCGCTGGCTGAGCCATAGCAAAAAAGGCTAGAGCAATAGGTGCAATGGCTAAACCGAGCCATCTGTTTTTTTATGTGTTTCATATGTGTTTCCTGTGGTTGATTGGATTGCCTCTTTCAATTCCAGCGCGTAGTCGTTCACAACTTCTCCGGCACAATGGTGTCGAGAAAAGTTTGAAGATTGAATGCTTGGTTGCGTTTAGAAGTTTGTTGCGCTGTTTGGGGAAAGAAAGAGGTGCCCTCACCATCCTTCTTGCAGCCCCACAAAACCGCATTTGTGGCAACTCGTATCTCAATAAAGTTGTTGAGATTGCCTGCTCAGGCTGATTTACGAGAACGCTCAAATATCAAAAAGGGTGGCGAGGCTTGCGCGGAGCCTCTTTCTGGATGCCCAGATGCCGGTGCTAGCTAACCTTAGCACCGCTCGTGATACCGCTAGTAACGAGATGTTAACCAGGGCAATCCTGGTACCGCTTGCTGGCGTTTACTCTTCCGTCGCGAAGGTCACGCTAGCAAAAGTTCCAATAAAGACTTGAGCAGCATTCCGGAGATGAAGTTTGGTTCATGTCGATAGACAGTACACGCCTAGCAGCTCTTTAAAGACAAGCAATTCGTCCTGAGCGCTGGATTGTCTCCCCTGTCAATTTGTATGAGCTTTAAAGCGACGTGGGGCATCGCTAGAAACGATATTTGGAAGGGTTGTAGGACGACTTCGTATTCATGTTTGCAGTTTGTAGATTTAGTTGGCGAGACTGAAGCTGGGTGGCCAAAAGCCCGGCATCTGCTCCTCAAACCTCAACTTGAGCACGAAGCGCTGATGACAGCGAGGGCCCTAATGAATGATGAGGATTTCTGGCTGAGATATCGCGAACGTTCAGGTATCGAAGGCACTATTTCCCAGGCGGTGAGAACTTGTGGAGCCAGAATCTCAAGATACATCGGCTCGAAAAAAATGGCCCTTCAAAACACGCTAATCGGACTCGCAATAAACGTTACAAGGCTCGGTGTATGGCTCTCCGGCACTCCGTTGGCTAAGACCAGAAAATCAAAGCTGGAGACACTTTCAGCAGCTTAATGCCAATCTTCATGAGATCGCCAACAGGATCTCGCAAGACTGTGCGGTGCTGTCACAGAAATTCATGAAGAAGCCCCTGCAACGCCTGTCCAGCGCTTGCATGTTTGATTAAGTAAAGAACGTAAACCATGGCAATTTTGCGCTGTCTATCTTGATAGGTTCAAACAGTATTTTTTCTTTCTCTCTCCTCGAGTATTTGTTCAGCTTTTAAAAACCCCACCAAACCGATACTCGCCGACCAACCTCCACATCCTCAAGGATTCAAATGGCACATGCCTCCCCTGCTGCACCCGCATCACCTGGTTCCACCTTCCCCACACAGAACGCCAAGCTGATCGCCTGGGTCAATGAAGTGGCCGCACTCTGCAAACCTGCAAACATTCACTTCTGCGATGGCTCTCAGGCCGAATACGACCGCCTCTGTGCTGAAATGACAGCGACCGGCACCCTCATTCCCCTCAACCCTGAAAAACGCCCCGGAAGCTTCCTCGCCCGCTCGACTCCCAATGATGTGGCGCGCGTGGAAGAACGCACCTACATCTGCTCCGAAGATAAAGACGACGCCGGCCCCACCAACAACTGGCTCGACCCTACCGAAGCCAAAGCCATTCTCACCAAGCTCTTCGACGGCGCCATGGCCGGCCGCACCATGTACGTCATTCCGTTCAGCATGGGCCCGCTCGGCTCCGACATTTCGCACATCGGCATCGAAATCACCGACTCGCCTTACGTCGTCGTCAGCATGCGCACCATGACCCGCATGGGCAAAGCTGTGCTCGATGTGCTCGGCGATGGTGGCGAGTATGTGCCCTGTCTGCACTCGCTTGGCGCACCACTTGCTGCCGGTGAATCCGACGTGGCCTGGCCCTGCAACGACACCAAGTACATCTGCCATTTTCCCGAAACCAGCGAAATCTGGTCGTTCGGCTCCGGATATGGTGGCAATGCATTGCTGGGCAAAAAGTGCTTTGCTTTGCGCATTGCTTCAAACCTCGCTCGCAAGCAGGGTTGGCTGGCAGAGCACATGCTCATTGTCGGTCTCGAATCGCCTGAAGGTGAAAAGATCTACGTCGCCGCAGCTTTTCCCAGCGCTTGCGGCAAGACCAACCTGGCCATGCTGGTGCCACCCAAGCATCTGAGCGCATGGAAAGTCACCACCATCGGCGATGACATCGCCTGGATCAAACCGGGTGCCGACGGCAAGTTCTATGCCATCAATCCCGAGGCGGGTCTTTTTGGTGTTGCCCCCGGCACGTCCATGAAGACCAATCCCAATGCCATGGCCGCCCTCGCCCGCGACTGCATCTTTACCAACGTTGCCCTCACTGCCGACGGCGACGTCTGGTGGGAAGGCATGACCGATGTGCCACCGGCCAGTGCCATCGACTGGAAGGGCAACCAGTGGACGCCTGGTTGCGGCCGCGATGCAGCGCATCCGAACGCGCGCTTCACTGCGCCGGCAACCAACTGCCCTTCGCTCGACGCCGCCTGGGACGACCCTGCCGGCGTGCCAATTTCGGCATTTTTGTTCGGCGGCCGCAGGCCCACCACCGTTCCGCTGGTGACCCAGGCTTCTTCGTGGAGCGACGGCGTCTATATGGCCGCCACTCTGGGATCCGAAACTACCGCTGCGGCCGCTGGTCTTGTGGGTGTGGTGCGCCGCGACCCCATGGCCATGAAGCCCTTCTGTGGTTACAACATCGGCGATTATTTCGCACACTGGCTGGCCATTGGCGCGTCGTCCAAGACGCCGCCGGCGATTTTTGCCGTCAACTGGTTCCGTCAATCGACGGAAAAGAAGTTCTTGTGGCCCGGTTATGGCGACAATTTGCGCGTGCTCAAGTGGGTCTTCGAACGGGTGACGAGCCCTGACGCCGACAATTCGCAGGCTGTTACGCTCGGCCTTGCTCCGCGCCGTCAAGATCTCGACCTCGACGGGCTTGAACTATCGGACGAAACTTTCGCCCAACTGATGAAGATCGACCAGACTGAATGGTTGAGCGAAATCAGCTCGCAGACCGACTTCTTCGCCACCCTGGGTAGCCATCTGCCGGCTGCGCTCAACCAAAGACAGCAGGCAATTCTTGCTGGTTTCGCTGTCGACATCGCATCTTAATAAAAACAACTGAGTCGTAATAATTTGGAAGAGAGTCCTTATCAACAGGACTCTCTTCCTCTTTTTTTACAGATATTTTGCCTATTTCTTCTGTCTTTGCTGCTACGCTATCTTGTAGTATCAAGCACCAGATATAGTGCAAAAAAAGAGCGACATTTCTGCCGCCCTTTTTAATTGATTGAAATCAACTCTTACGGAGATGAACTAAAAGATGAAAACGAACTAGATGGCGATGATCTAAAAGTAGGTGAGACTGCAGGGCTGGAAACTACCGGCTGCGACTGGTTGACAAAACTTTGCTGCGCTAACTGGTTTCTGTATCTATCGTTGTTATTGTTGTTGTTGCCAGCAGTAAGTGCAATTGGAATAGCAATGGCGCAAGCGACAATGGCAATGACAGCCAGTGAAACAATTATTTTGACCTTCATACTGCGATGAGGAGCATCTTTCTTAGTTTGCGCAACAACTTTGTTGCATGTTGGTGAGAAGCTCAAACGAGAGGATGAGCCGGTCTTCAGAGTGAAGTTGAAGACTCTTGCTGCGTGCACTGCAGCGACCGAAGACATCGGAATCGACTGACCGGCGCAAGTGATGGCTGTCGAAGTAACTCCAGAAACAGGACCGGTAACTCGAGTACCGTCGGTCAGATCTACGTATTCGGAACAGGCGGTTGAGTCTAGTTTGGAAAGACCAGGGCCGTCACCGAAGTAAGCGCTTCCACTAACGTTGCCGTCAGAAGATGCAGTCTTGAACAATTGGCCACTGAGTTGGGCCTGCCCGCTGGCATTGTTGACCGTGATGGCAGTACCGCTCATCACTGCAATTCCGCTGGCCAGCAACAAGGCACCGACTTTGTTGACCGGAACTTCACCAGAAAGACCTGAAGATGCATCGTATGCCACGTCGGCATATGCAGGCAGCGTAGCAAAAGTCATTTGACACGCCATCAGCACGCTCAATAACAGGGATAAAAATCTCACTGTAAATCTCCAAAATTTTCGTGTATCTAGTAAGGATTCCGCGGCCCCATTATTGTTTACTGTCGAGCAGACGTCAACAGAACTGCCGGTCTTGGCATCGGCGCTTTGGCAATAAAGTCGACTGCAATTTAAAATAGATCGCAATCTGCAAACGAATTTTACAGCGAACACGCTCTTGCCAAGAAGTTGCGCGCAAAAAATTTTAATGTGCCACAACGGCCTAACAATGACCAGTGTTGCGTATAGATGCTTTACTACCCACCAGCAGCAAAAAACACCCCAGAGGCATATACAGTGAGCAAACTGAATCGGCAACGGCAACGCAACCGCGCACATCACCAGTCGCTCGGCTTGCCATTCATGGCCGCCCTGGCGCTCCTGGTCGGCAATACGCCCTATTCACAAGCATTTGACAAAGAACCACTGCCTCAACCAAACGGCTCCACAGCCAACGCTCGCAACTTAATTGCGCAAGTGCCGAGCCCGATGCCCGTGGCCATGGCAACACCAAACGTGATACCAAAAATTGGCCAAACACCGATTAGCACTCTTCGCCAGGCTGTTAAAAGCGGCAAAGTGACAATGCAGGTACAGGGTGATGGAGTCACCACTTCAAGTGTTCGTCTGCTTTTGACCAATACCACAGGCAACGAGATTAAGCTGGTAATTCCTGCCAACGAAGTTTTGCATCCTAATATGCCGGGCGTGCAAAAAATGATGGTGACTAAAGACACAATTATCACTGTGCCAGTTGGTCAAGTCGCCATTGCCAAAGTCGAAACCATTTGTGCTTCGGTGAAAACCATTGCTCCTCCACCAAAAGGCGGAGTGGCATTCGATGTTGGCTCCTACCCTGACGCCAAAGTTTGGAAACAATTGTCGGCGATTATCGCGGCATCAAACGATCTGGAAAGAAATGGCGGTTACAGCGGCGTTCCAATTAAAAAAGAGCAAAACAGAAAAGAACAAATTGCTCAGTTGGCGGTTTGGAGACTATTAGGATTGATTTCAGGTAGGCCAGAACATGCAGTGACGCCTGAAACAATCGAAGATGACATGCTCAAAGAACTGAAGCAGCAAGCAAGAAAAAATCCTAAAATTTTGGACCAGTTTAACGGCGCTTATCAGCTTGATGGAAAAGGCGAACTGGTTGTAGAAAAGAAACAACGCAAACAATTAGATGAGACAGTTGCTTCTATTTTTAATGCTATCGACCTGACCATCAGACGTTCCGAAGATCCAAATTTGAAAAAAGTAGCATCGCTTCCGCAAGATTCTACCTGGGATACATTTACAAATGTAGGCGAGCGCGCCTTCGCCGATGGTGACTTTATTGAATCAGCAGAACTGTTAGAACAAGCTGTTCAAGAAGCTGAAGCGTTCGGAGAAGCCGATGCCAGGCTATCACGCAGCCTTACGAGCTTTGGCAGAACACAATTGGAATCAGGCGTATTTGACCGCGCCGAAACGGCCTTCACTCGTGCACTAAGCTTGCGTGAGAAGGTATCGGGTAAAGATTCTCCTGATGTGGCCGAGGTAGACGTATTTTTAGGAGTACTCAAACAGCAACAACAAAATTATGCCGCAGCGCAAATATTCTTTCAAAACGCTTTGTCGATTTTTGAAAAAGCGGCCGGCGCCACGAGCAAAGCAGTGGCTGAAGTGCTCAATAATCTTGGCAAAAACTTCGAATTGCAAGGCAACGGCCCATCAGCTGAGCCATTGCTCAAACGTGCGCTGGCAATCATGATGCTCGACCAACAGAGCGCTCAAATAAAGGGGCTAGCGGTTGTCGGATCACCAGACGTGGCTGAAGTCGAGACTAACCTGGCTACCTCATATCTGGCATCAGGAAAATATGCAGAGGCGAATACTCTGTTTCAAAAGGCTCTCGCCATCGATACCAAGGCTCTGGGCGACGATCATCCATATTTAGCAAAAATTCTTGATGGCCTGGCCAGTACCTCTATCAAATTAGATCAGAATGAACAAGCAGAGCTTTACAGAAAACAAGCGCAAGCAATTAGAGATAAAAGACTGGGCAAAGCGCACGAAATTATCGCCTCACTGCCACTGGGCTACGAGGCCCTGACACGCATCAGTGCTTATGCAGAAGGTGCTAAAAATATCACCCGCAATCTAGAAACTGTAAAAGCCACAGCGCGCACCATATCTGGTGCCAGCATCGACAAGACTGTAATCAACAGACCAGTTAAAGATAAGTGGGCCCTGGTCATTGGCGTGAGCAAATTCCAAGACGCTTCCATCAACCTTAGATATGCTGCCAAAGACGCAAAAGACTTTGCCTCGTACCTGGTCACAGACGGTAAATTTGCCAAAGATCACGTTCGCGTGCTGGTCAATGAAAAGGCTACTCGCGAAAACATCATGGATCAAATTGGTGGTAGTTGGCTGCCTCACGTGGTTAATCCTGATGACCTGGTCTTAATTTACATTTCCAGTCACGGCAGCCCGTCAAAAGCAGACGTTAACGGCATGAATTATCTGGTTGCTCACAACACCGACAAAAATAAACTTTATGCCACCGGCGTGGCCATGCAAGAGCTTGTAAAACAGGTAAAAGACCGTGTGCACTCTGACAGGGTGGTTCTGATGATGGACGCCTGCCACTCGGGCGCTGCTGAGACCGCTGGTGCCAAAGGTCTCTTCCGCATCAAGGGTTATAACGCTGAAGAGCTGGCGCAGGGAAGCGGCCAGCTGGTAATTTGTTCAAGCGATCCTACGCAAGTTTCGTGGGAATCGAACCGCTACGAAAATGGTGTCTTCACTCACTATTTGCTTGAAGGATTGAAGAAAAATGGTGGCAGTACCAAACTTGGTGATGCTTTCCAACACATGCACGATAAAGTGCAAGAAGAAGTGTTGAGAGACCGAGGCGAGTTGCAGACACCGCTGCTGAAAAGTAAATGGGTGGGCGACGATCTGGTCTTAGGTGCGGCTCCAACTCAAGCGCGCCAGGGCATGCCGGAAGACCCAGCCTTAAGTCCAACGGTAGAAACTTCTGGGGCGCAAAAATCTGCCACGAAATCAATCACTCCGGGCACTACTGGCATGAAACCCGTTGTGAAACCAGGGCCAGCTAAAGCTACAGTGGTCGTGAAGTCAGCAACCGGCGTTAAACACAAATAGATCGCCTTGATTTCAGAAAAAACTTAGCGCTAGCCAGCCCACCTTGGCAGCCTACTGGGCTTAAAAGCCCAGCCTGCCGCGAAGGCTGTTGACCAAGCCGTTACTTGCCAGTCCGTTGATGCCTTGATTGTTGTTCAGCAAACCGTTGTTCAAAAAGCCGTTATTGTTGTTCAAATATTGGCTACCGAAATTGCTTAGCAAGCCACCATTACCGGTACCATTAAAGGAATTGAAACCTTGATTTTGGCTGAAAGCTTTGGCTTCAATTTTGGCCAGACGGGTTTGCAATTTCATGCGTTCTTTAAACGATAGATTGCCGATCGATAGCTGGTTTTGCAGGTTGGCCCGTTCGTTCAAAAAGGACGCACTATTGGCATAAGAGTTGTTGGCATAAGCGTTGTTAGCATAAGAATTATTGGCGTAAGCGTTATTGTATGGGTTTCCGATACCATTAGCGGTACCACCAAAAGGCGCATTATAGTTTGGATAAATTCCGGCTTGCATATTTTGGTTGTTAAACCTCTGACCGCGACGGCCCTGGAATGCACCACCGGCGCAGCTGCCGCCGTTGTTGGAATTGGCAGCTATGCCGCTGCTCAAATAACTTGCATAACCGTTATCTCTGGCTTCGGCCGGCATTACGCACGTCAGGGCAGTCAGAGCCAGTGCGAAGCCAAATCCCAGGCCAAATCCAGATAACTGCGCCAATTTAATTTTCATTTTTTCTCCTGACGGAAGAAAGTCAACCCAGACCTTTCATGGCAGGTCGCCTTTCTTCCGCAAATTTACTGTGAACCCAAGATCTACTCGTACAACAATACGTACAGTGCGGCGCCCTAACCAACTTTGCGTTGCTCAAAACCGCCTTTGTGATGTCCCCAACCGCCTGGCTTGTGGCCACCAAATTTGCCACCACGATGGCCCATACGTTTTTGAAACATCTCGCGCTGCTCAGGTGTGAACACTGAAGAACTATTCAACGCCATTTCGATGCGGGCATTAGCTAGCTCGTCACGCAATGCATTGATCTTTGACTGTAGTGAAAGCACTGCCGATTTATCAATTACGGCTTTGCTCATCAGCTCACGTTGCTGATGCACAGCTACTTCCAGCTCGGCTTTCTTCTGAGCGGTAGAAAGTTTGAACTGATCGCGCAAAGCGCTAAGCTTTTCTTTTTGATCTGTAGTCAAACTAAATTTGGCGCATGGGGCGCAAACTTTAACACCAGTTTGTGGCAGTCCGCCGGAGGCTGGTGTGCCGTCGTCTGCAAGTGCTGGTAGTGCGCAAAAAATAAGACCAGATAAAGCTAGGGGGGGTAAGAATTTTCATTTAATCGCTCCTTAAAAGCACTGTTTCCTTCCAATGTTTAAATAGACGCAAGGGCTGAGGGAATGATTCTCAAATTAGATAAAACGAATCTCATACCCGTGGCGATAATCCAGCCAGATTGGCTGAGTTGCCATAGACACGTGGGAATTCTGATTGATTCAATGGCTGATGATTGAATTACTGACGGTCTGGCAGGATAATCATCTATATGAATGAAAAATCCGGAAAAACTGGAAAATATACGAATGCTAAACCGCCTGAGGCTATTCCCGAAGGCCTTAAAGACAACCTCGGGTTTCTGCTGAATAAGGCTGCACGAATGATGCGCGAAGAGGTTGCGGTAGTACTTGAACCGCTGGCGCTGTCATTTCAAGACTACGTGATTCTGCGCATGGTAGAAAATCAATTGATTGAAACTCAACAAGAGTTGGCTCTTCGCAACGGTATTGATCGCACTTCAATGGTAGACATTATCGACAAACTGGAAGAACGCGATCTGTTGAGCAGACAAAAAGACGATCAAGACAGGCGTAAACACAAGCTTTTAATTACTGCCAGAGGCCGTAAGACTTTGACCCATGCCAAAAGGCTGACTCTAAAGGCGCAAAAAACCATGGTCAAAGATTTAAGCGAGGAAGAATTACAGATCACTAAAAACGTTTTGATCAAGCTGATTTTGCGTTAACAGGTGGTCTCTGGCTGGCTAAAACCTAGCGCATAGGCGCGAGCGTCAAGAGGCAAAATGCACTATTTAAGCATGTCTTAATCACTTACAACCAAGCTCAAACAAAACTAACTTGAGACGTGGAACTTATTTCAACTGGTGAAAAACCAGTGCTGGCTTGCATTTAGTCAAAGTGCGCAAGCTGACATTTTTGCCATCAATATGCATTTGTAATGCGAATGATATGCAAAAGTTTGGTAAAGGCCCACGGGCGCACAATTTGAAACCAGGCACCGATTTCTCATAGGTTAGTAAGGCTACCTTTTTCCCAATATTTTCTTACGGACCTTCCACAACTCTCAACCTAAAGCAGACCCGCACTCCACAACTCTATCATCCAAGCCATTGATGGTACCTGCTGACACACGCACCATTGGCTAACCTCTAAAGGAAAAGAGCACGAATGAAAAACACCGAAGTAATCGATCTGGATTACAAACGCCCCCAAGGAACACTGTGCGGACACAGCCTTGTTGGACCTGATGTCGGCACTTGCCCTTGTTGCCAGAAGCATAAACCTCTCATGGTTAACGGCTTCTGCACTTCCTGCAATACCGCCAAAGGCCTGAACCCCCTTGGCTATTGCCCAAAAGAAGATCAATGCTCCAAGGAGTAACCATGTTAACTGGCGAATACCCGGGCAGCAACGCTGCGCCGACCCAGCTCATACGTTTGAAAAAGCGCTTGAGCAATTTACAACTGCTGCTTACCGGAATCGAGAAACAAGCCGCCAACGGCAATAGCGAAACCGCGACGCAGCTCATCAACCGCGCTAAGGCCAACTCTCTTACCGCCAACAACCTCTCCGACACTGCCGACCTCGTTGCCAACCAATCTGCCCTCGACGCTCTGCGTGTCGGCTCTGTTAGCTTCGAAGTCACAGTTGTTTCGTTCGAAGACGTTGCCGAGTTGGACGCCCTCAAGCCACACGCCGCGCCCTTGCCTGCATCACCCGAACAGCTCGATCAAGAGCCGCTGATTACTTTCTCGCCTCGAGGAGGTTGTACAACCTGTGCATCCCCCGATCCGAGCAAGTGGTTCGAGCAGATTCACAGCGGAAGGGATGCCGATTCAGCGCAAGAGCCGACACCACCGAGCTGCCAATCACCTCGTGTGCTGGTAGCCATTCCTATCGATTTGAACAGCAAAACCACTCGCGTGGACGAGCTGATCAAGTTGACTGAATCCACGATTGTCCTGGCCGAAAGTCAAATTCGTCAGGCACGCATGGCCATCTGCCACAGCGGAGATGCCTGCAGTCTCTAAAGCATGATGCCTGAATAGGCCGCTACGAAAGGGGCGTAACCAGAGTTTTCTCACAAGGAAAACCGAGGTTACGCCTCTTTTTTAGGCGCCTTTTGATTTTTATTTTAGTGCTTTTGGTTACTACGCAAGCTAGTAATAAAGTGTGGTCATCGGCACCTGGGTGTTATGCGCCAACTAGAGCGTATACGTTTTGCCGCAAAAAACACGCAAAACGTATACGTTCTAGTTTCTAAACAACACAGCCACCCACCAGGCCCTTTGCAGTATTCTAGAGTTCTATTGAAAAAAGTAGGAGCAATCATGTCCAGCGACACGCAAATTAGTTCAGCCCCTTTGAGCGGCATGCGCGACTTTGGCCCCGCCGAAGTCAGGCTGAGAGATTGGGCCACACACATCATCACTGCGACTTATGAGCGCTTTGGTTTTACAAAAATAGAGACTCCTTGTCTAGAAAATATCCAGCTTTTAAAACGCGGCGAAGGCGGCGAAAATTTGCAACTAATTTTCGAAGTGCTTAAACGCGGCGATAAGCTCGATAAGGTTTTGCAGCAAACCACGACAAGCCAAGATCAAATGCGCGGCCAGCTAAGTGACATGGGTTTACGGTTTGACCTGACAGTGCCTCTGGTGCGCTTCTACTCATGTAATCAAAACACCCTGCCCAATCCATTCAAGTCGATTCAAATCGGCTCAGTATGGCGGGCAGAAAGCGCTCAGCAAGGAAGATTTAGACAGTTCACACAGTGCGACATTGATATGTTCGGAATTAAAAACGAAATTGCCGAAATCGAACTACTGCAAGCCACCTCTGAAGCCCTGGTCAAATTAGGCTTTTCTGGATTCACCATTGCCATCAACGATCGACGCATGTTGTCTTCGATTGCCAAACATTGTGGCTTTGAAGAAAACCGCTTTGACAGTGTTTTTATTGCTCTCGACAAATTAGACAAAATCGGCCTTGATGGAGTAGCAAAAGATTTAGCAGGCGACGGACATCCAGAAGTGGCTATCAGTGCCTTAAAAGACCTGATCACGAATCTAGCTAGCAGCAAAGGCAATCAGCTTGAATTTCTGGCTGAAAAAATTTCTGCCGATGAAGAAGTAGTAAAACTGCTGAACAACATTGTTTCAGTGGTATCGAAAAGCGCCGGTGACAATTTCAAAGTCGAATTTGAACCATCGTTGGTTCGGGGAATGGGCTACTACACTGGCCCGATTTTCGAAATTAGATATCCGGGATACAACTACTCTATCGCTGGAGGAGGTCGCTACGACAAAATGGTGGGCAAGATGTGCGGCCGCGATGTTCCTGCCTGCGGATTTTCAATTGGTTTCGAGCGCATCATAGGCATTCTTTCAGACAAGAAATTTGTGCCACCACCGGCAGTGGAAAGAGTAGCGCTGATTTTTGACGATAAACGAGACGATCTGGCTCTAGTAGCCCTCGCAGCCGCCAAGCTTAGAGAGCAATATGCTGTTGTTACTCAGGCCAAGAAAAAAGACGTCAAAAAACAAATCGACGCTTTACCGGCTCAAGAAATCAACAAAATGTGCTTATTCAAAGGCGACATCAACGACCTGGTGATCAAAGACCTGGCTGAATAGCTTATGTCTACGCGTTAAGCGCTCTAGGCATTCTTCGTTGGGTCGAAGACAAAGAACTTGTCTTTGCTCGGCACATAACGGCCACTGTTTTTATTGAATTGAGTGACGTGATCGCTGGCTTCCATAATGCGGCCGTTCTGCATGGCCAGGGTGGCCACGTGGCCGCCACGATTGATGTTGCCCACAGAAGGATCCCATTGTCGCGTCACAGCTACGGCCTTGCCGTTCTTCATGGCTTCTTGAGCGGTTTGCCAGTCTACTTGTTTGAATTTATCGCTTTGCTGGAAGGCGCGAGACATTTGCACACCATCGCCGGAGCCCACTAGCTCAGGTGCGATGTTGGCCCATGATTTTTGAAATTCTCTTGCGCACCATCCGGTGGTGTCGACGCTGGCGGCCCGGCTGAAGGCGCGGTTGACGATTTTGGCGTCAAGCGAAGTGCCGTCCATGTTGACTTTGTAGTCTAAACGATCATTTTCGCCCATGCCGTGGCGTAGATTTGAAAGTTGAGCCAGTCGATCGGCGCCTTTGATATATTCCTGATTGCCTTTGTCGGCCAGTTCAGGAGCGGTGAATTGATCAGGCGACTTGCCTAAATGGAAACCGAGTGCTGTTTTGCCTGCGCTGTCGCCACCGGCCTTGTTGAACTTTTCCACCATAGTCATTGCAATTTGTTCTTGCAATTCCTTAGGCATATTGTCTTTAACGTCGGCAGCGGTCATGCCTTTGCCTTCCTTCATTTGGTTGGCAAACTTGAGGAATTTACCGCAAGCTTCTTTATTGAAGGAGCCGTCTTTGTTTTTAAATTTAGCGAAGTGCTTGGGCAATTTGCCTTGCTTATCGAGTGCACCGAGCATGGCCATGAAGCCGTCTTCGTCCATCTCTCCGATGTCGCCGCCGCCCAGATCTGAGAAGTAATTGCGAAGCAGAGGGTAGTTGATACCATATCGGCCAACTTCGTGACCGACATTTGCTCTGGTGCGCACGGTTTCATAAGGAGCGGCCTTGTCTGGGTTAAACATGGCGGCCACAGCGTTTTTGCTGTCTTGCACACGGTCTGTTTCACCAGGCAGCGTAGGCACATCACGTTGGGGGAAATTGCTGTCAACTTGCGAGCGGGCCATACTGCCCTGCGACCCTGGAGTGAAGCGATTCATGTTGGACATGGCGCGCTGGCTTTCGGGCGAGAAGTCGCGACGAGACTCAGCAGTGCTTGGCTCTATACCAGGATCTCCGTTGGTGGCCAGCTTTTTCACCAGATTCTCTGAAATCAAGCCGAACTCGTCGTTGAGTCTAAGCCCGCTCTCAGCCAGAGTTGGGTCATTGCTCATACGGTTGTAAACGTAATCTACTACCTTATCTATAGAAGTCTTTTGCAAAGCGTTCGGATCGCTTGTGTCGCCGGGAGTGCGCTCAACCTGCACCACTACATTTTTCTTTTGCATGGCTTCGAAGTCGCCGGTGGCTTCAATGCGACCATCTTTTCTAATGATAAAATCGGGAGCCTTGCTCGGATCGTTAGCAGCTGCATCCGCGTATGTGACGGTCACCTGGCCCTGGGTGCCCGGCTTAGCTACTTCGGTAGTGCGAGGCACTTCCACATTCGATTGACGAATGGCGCCGTCTGAAATTAATTGCGAAACTGATTTGCTTTTGTCGAAAGGTGCGGCTTCATAGACTGGTGAGGTGGCTGCAACAGCAGGCGAATTGACAATTTGAATGTCGCCGGGGCTGGACACAGGCACGGTGTAGGCCGTACGCACTGAGTTACCTTCAAGCGACATCTTAGTGCCGGCATCGTGCGCTACCTGCACGTTGCTATTGTCGGTTACCCTACCTGCACTTGTATCTGCTACTTTCGCGTCACCAGCTGCCATGTTTACTCTCCACTTCGCGTCCGACCGATAGTCACGCCACATTTCTCGACGCATGGATGGATTCTAAGTCAATCCGCCGCCACTGTTAATACGTACTTTTACGCGTTCTTACGCCCCATTCCCCGAAAAAGCATTAATTTCTCGCCAATCTGCGACAATTTGGCCACTAAACATCTACCTTTCAGTGTATGCCCAGCCCTTATTTAGCGCCAACAACAAAATGCAGACAGAAACCATTAAATCAAAACTCGAAGACGGGGGCCGAATAAGCCGCGGCGAGGCAGAATGGTTATGGCAAAACGCCACTGACGAAGATCTGATTGCTCTGGCAAACATTGTGCGCCGCCGCTTTCACAAAGCCAATCTGGCTACATATCTGCTCATGCGCATCATTAATTACACCAATATTTGCGTGGCCAAGTGCGACTATTGCTCGTTCTATCGCCTACCGCGCGATAAAGATGGCTATGTGCGAGACAACCACTGGATTTTCTCCAAAATTGACGAACTGTCCGCAGTCGGCGGCGATTTATTTGCTTTCAATGGCGGCTTTAATCCGCAATTGAAAATCGAATATTACGAAGAACTATTTACCGCCATTCGCAAAAAGTACGGCGATACCATCGAGTTTTATGCCATGACCGTAGTTGAGCTGCTATACGTAGCGCGGCTCAGCAAGCTTTCTACTCCTGAGGCACTGGCGCGGCTAAAGGCTGCCGGTGTGCGCTGGGTGACAGGGGGAGGGGCGGAAATTCTAGCTGATCCGTTCCGCCTCAGGCATAGCCCGCAAAAATACACTGTGGCGGAATATATGGAGACCCAGGGCGACATTCTCGATGCCGGCCTGCACACAACCGGCACCATGGTGATTGGCTTTGATGAAAGCCTGGAAGAAAGGCTCGATCACCTGCAGACCGTGCGCGAATTTCAAGATTCCCGCCTGGCTAGCGGCAAGGAAGGCCTGTTCAGCTTCCTCTGCTGGACTTACAAACCGTACAACAATGAGCTGGGCGGCAAAGAAATAGAGTCGGGCGAATATTTGCGCCATCTGGCACTGTGCCGCATTTATCTCGACAATATCAAACATCTACGCACCTCCGTTTTGACTCAAAACAAAGCGGCTTTGCAAGGTTTGCGCTATGGCGCCGACGACTTTGATATTCCCTGGGAAGACGAAGTCACTCAAATGGCCGGGGCAGTAGTTGAGCGAGACGTGGAGCGAGTTTTAGGTTACGCGCACGAGGCCGGATTCAAGACTGCGTATCGCCATGTGGCCAGTAACTCACTGGTCAGAACTAAGTAAAACCTCGTGCACTCTGGCTCAGCTTCACCGACTCTAAAACACTCTGGTTGACGGTATCGTTCGAGGCCACATAATGCGCCAAGATTATGCGCAGTTCCTCCTTAACGAATGGCTTAACGAAATAGGCGTCCATACCCACTTCTCTGGCTTGATCGCGAGCGCTCTGCTCGGTGCACGCCGTGAACGCAATTATTGGAATGTGACTGTCGGTGCCTTCAAGCTGCCGAATTTGCTTGGCACAAACGAACCCACTGAAACCAGGCAATGTTAAATCCATGAGAATTGCGGCGAATGTGTCTTCTTTAAACAGCACCAGTGCTTCTTCTGCAGAGCCGGCGATGACGACTCGATAACCAAATTTCAGCAAAAGGTGCCTGATCACAAATTGTTCAGTCAGGTTATCTTCCACTACAAGAATGGGATGTGCCATGATAATTAACTCTTATTGGTATGTGGTCAAAGCGACTGGCAAAACGGCAGATAGTTCCTGTCAAAGAAGAACGTAAAGAGTTTTACATAAGAACTCAAGCGAGCACTGCAGCCAATCTGCGCAGCGCACGCCTGCTTCAATCTGCTCAGCACTACATTTGATACCACGAAAATTGATAGAGCGACAGAGCAATTGCTTGGCGCCATAGCCGAGAAAGGAGAGTAGCGGCGGCTGCTCGCTCAGCCGCGCTAGTGTCGCAGAAAACACCCCAATGGATTTAATCACAGGTCACCGGTTTAGCGATTGACGTCCAACCAGTGAGAAATCTCGTACTGAGGCTACTAACCGAGCGCACCGTAAGCGGTATGACAAAATTTCGATCGTGCGGGCAATTCTTTTACCAGTATGAGTTATTTGATCTCTTGGTAGCCCCTGATACGGTGATGGTAATTCTCATTCACTCACATCTTCTTCATCCGGATTTAAACAGACACCTTATTCGGCAATCATCACTATTCCCGCTGCGAGCAGAAAGAACTTTGCTTTGCGGTTGAGACTGGGGAACAAAATGAACAGCAACAGAAAAGGGTTTATCTCCATCGGACAAGGTCGAAGACTGACTCTTGAACAGGGCGAGATTGCAGCGGTTCACGAAGGTGGCGTAGCGCTGGTGAACAAAGGCGGACTGGCCGAAGTTTATCACGGCGCCATCGCGCACATCTATGAAGGCGGCAGCGCTTACCTTCACGCCGGGGCAGTAGCTTATGTGCACAAAGGCGGTCGAGCCCTCGTTTTTGACGGTGGTATGGTTTTCGTTTATCGCGCGGGCAAGGCGTTTGTATACGACGGTGGCACCGCAGTGGTTGCCTCCGGCGGCTTTGCTTCCTCGCTAGAGGGCAGTTCGACAATAGTGCATAAGGGCGGGCTGGCGCACGTTTACAAAAGAGGTACGGCAATTGTCAAAGCAGGTGGCAGCGTCGTGATCTTTAAAAACGGCAGAGCAGTAGTGGATGAGGGGGGCAAGATTCTACCGGGAAACGATCTTACACCATGCGGTAAAGGCAGGCTTGAAAGCTGAAACTTGAAAGGACTCTATGTTTGATTACCCTTATGTACGAACGGCTTTTCTAAAGTTAGCGCTGCTGACAGCAACACTGCTGGCACTGGGGGCACCTGCCTACGCCCAGAGCGGCACTCTCATTGTCACCGTATATGATGGCACGAGAAGACCACTGACGGCAACCACCCCAGTGTTATTGCGCGTTTTCGACGGCAACCAGAAGGAGCTGGTGTCGGGCTTTTACCGGGGCTCGAGTGTGAGTTTCGAAGGTCTGCCTGTGCGCGACAACGGCAGCGACCGGCTGCGTGTTGTGGCCTGGACAAAAGGTTACGACACCGAAGGAGTTGTTGGCGTAAAGATTGCCGCCGGCAAAACGGTAAGTGCAGCAATCATGCTTTTGCCCAGAGACAGTCAGTTTGTATTCGAACCATGGTCAAGTTTACGCGCCCACTTCGGCTGGTTGGCCGACCTGCTGGCGCACGGCACCGCAGACGATGACGAGGCCCAAACCCGTTATGACCAGCTGATCGCCGACGATCCCGCGGCGCTGGCCGCAGTGCTGAACATTACCACCGCCGGCAATCAAGTTGAAGTTGGTGGGAGTAAATTCACGTCGTACTTCAAGGAGTTGATCTGGCAAGAGCAGCGTCAAGAATGGCGGATGCATCGTATGGTCGGTTTTAATCCGGCCAATGATTCGGAACACGCCATGCGCCACGACCGCTTCTGGGCCTGGGCCGACCGGTCACTGGTGGCGCAAGTGCGTCAGGGAGTAGCCGAAGGCAAGCTCTTTCGCGAAGTGGGCTTTCAATATTTCCACCCCCTGGCCACCAGCAGCTTCAAAGAAAGGGCATTGAATGAAGGTCACATTCACGTGAGCTTCTACGAGAAAGACACCCGGGTTATCGACGGGGTAGAGTGCGTGCTGCTCGAAATTCACCTGGACCTCTATCAAGATCTTCTGGCCCACGGCTTGCTTGAAGTTTTACCCAACACCACCACCGGCAGTGTCACCGAACCGGAAGACGCTTATCAACTGCGCTGGATTGCCAGCAGGCAGAGCGGTCGCATAGACTTCGCTCCTCCTTTTGTCATCACTACCTGCGCCAAGAGCGGTGTCGCACTAAGAGCTCGCCACAGAGCAGCAATCTCAGGCTCACAACGGTAATCGTTCTCGCTTTCTTGCCCAATAAAAATTCAACATGCTGGGAGGCAAAAAAATGACTGTCACAGAACTCAAAATTAACGGCACAGTTTATCTGTGCCTGGTCACCCCCTACGAAAAGTCGCGCATTGAAGCCGGGCGTCTGGTCATCGTTCCAGCTGAGCGCCGGGTAGCGAAACGCCCTGGCATTCCCCGGGCCATTCAGCTGCGCAACGCCGGACTGCCGGTGCCACGGGTTTTCTAAAAACAAACACAACACTGCAATCAGCCGCGGGAGCTGGCCAGTCGAATAGAAGAGGAGGGAGGTCTTTTTGACTCCCTTCTCACCTGGTATTGCCGAGGGTGCATATTTAAAATACGAATCTAACTATACAGGAGCGTAGGACAGGGCTTGCATCGGCCACCTGGTACAAATTTTATCTGCCAGAAACCAAATTTTGCATTTCCAGTATTCTAATGGCTGAGACACAGACGAGAATAGCGGCATTGCCAAATTGCTTTCTCACTGGCACCGGGGGTTGAGAAACGGTTTGAGATTCAATCTTTTGCTGACGGCTGGCACTATTGCCAGTCTGATTCTGCTGTCAGTCTGCTCACAGCGTATATGGGCTGCCCCAACCAAAGCATGCACGGACAAAAATGCTGTAACTCAGAAGGTCTTGGTATTACATCAAAGTTCTCTGGCACTAGGCAAATCAGATCTCTATCTTAGTGAAAATGCCGGACGTCTTGTGGTTCCAAAGTTAGGCTTGATCATTGCTTCCAGTGCGCCTTCCTGGAATATAGTCGTGTATTCTACACGCAAGAATCAGGGCTATACTTTAAATACCGCGTCAGAAGCCAAAACTAGCGGAATGAGTATGTTTGCATGCAACGTCGCCACAGACTACGGTACATTGCATCGCGGACGTGATCCTAAGCTTCAGCTCGACTGCACGTATATAGTCATGCAAACTAAAAATGACCTTCAGAAAGATAGTGATACCATCATGTTTCAGGATCGTACTCAAAAAATACTGCGGGAAGCTGAACTCAAAATCGGTTTGCCCTGTAAATTGCGGCCTGAGCTCCAAACCTACATAAATTTTCTGTTTGACCTCGATAAATATCCAGGCGTACCGCTTGAATTAACTACCAAATACAAAGATGGATCATCAGTGAATGCCCTGTACACTTCAGCAATTGAACACATAAACAAATCTCCTTCGTTCTTTGCATATCCATCGGGCTTCAAAAAAACCGATAACAAGTTAGAAGTGTTACTCTCTGAGGACATCAACGAAACGCTCGAAGACCTGTGGGGCCCAGCGCCTAAGAAAGGAAAGTAAGCGGGTTGATTGCCAGTGTGAATCGCTGGTCTGGCAAAGACCTTACCGCTTCAATAAGATTGGCGACGGCTTCACACACAACACAGACTATCGCTAACAACTGAAGACATCCGCAATGAGACTAAGTCTTGCTGCGGATGTCTTCTCTCAAAACATCCTATTTTGGCCAATTTTAAAAAGGCCTTTACATTATATGCAATAGTATAAGGCGAAACAAAAAAAAGCATCCAGAGTGGTCATCCATCAAAGTTGCTTCGAAAAAAATTGGAGCGTGGATGACTGTCGGAAAGACAATCACCCACGTCCAAAATTTAGGCTAAAGCCGCTTCAGAAGCTCTTAGAGCTCGAAGACCTGCTTGTTGGTGGGAATGACGACGCCCTTCCAATCAAGGCGGGTTTCAATGTGACCCTTGAGTCCGGCCAGAGCCTCTTCATCGCCGTGGACGATGAAGACACCCTTGGGACGGCGCTTGAACTTGGCGAGCCAGTTGACCGTGTCACCGTAGTCAGCGTGCGCCGAGTAATCGGGCAGGAAGTCAACAGTGGCATTGAGCTTCACCACTTTGCCGGCCACCCGAACGGTCTTGGGCGAAGCGATGTTTTCGGGAGCGGCAACGCTATCGGGACGCTCACCAGCAGAGGTGCGCACGATAGCCTGGCCGAGAGTGCCGGTGCCCTGATAACCGACGAACATCACCGTGCTCTTGCTGTCTGCCAGCCAGTAGTTGAGGTGATTGACGATGCGACCGCCGGCAGCCATACCGCTGGAGCTGACGATGATGATCGGCTGCGCATGCTCGCGATGAAGCGCTTCCGAAGCCTTCCAATCTTCAACCACAGTGTGGTTGGGCGTGGTATAGGGATCGATGCCCGCTTCAATCATTGCCCGCGTTTCGGCGTTCATGATGGCAGCGTGCTTGCGGTGCACTTCAGTGGCCGCCTGGGTCATACGACCGTCGACGTATACGGGCATTGTGGGAACACGACCGGCTTCCATCAAGACACGAATGTCGTTGAGGACTGACTGGGCGCGACCGACGGCAAACGCAGGAATGAGAATGACACCGCTGCCACCCTTGCCCTGTTTCTTGGCGCGCGCGTGAGCGGCCTTGAGTTTGGTCTCCAGCACTTCGAAGCGATCGCGCTTCTGGTGCAGACGGTTACCGTAAGTGGCTTCGACCATGACATAGTCAGCCGCTGCCACAGGCTGCAGGTCACGCAGCAAAGGCATGTCGGGACGACCGATGTTGCCAGAGAAGCAGAAGGTGCGCTTTTGGCTGCCAGTGCCGATTTCGAGGTTGACCACGGCGGCGCCGAGGATGTGACCAGCTTCTGTGAAGGTGAAAGCAACAGCATCGTTGACCGCAAAACGAGTGTCGTAATCGACGGTCTTGAGGAACTTGAGGCTGGCTTGCGCTTCGAGCTGGGTGTAGAGCGGCTGGAATTTCGGATTGACCGCAGTGGTCAAGCCATTCTTCGCAGACGCAGCAGACTTGCCGGTTTTGGCAGCGGTCTTGTTATTAGCGCCCTGGCGCGGGTTGGCGGAAGCGGATTTCGACGTCGAGGCGGTGAGCGAAAGAGCCGGGTTGTTGGCCTTTTCGAAACGTGCCTGGCGGCGTTTGGCGTCTTCTTCCTGGAGATAGCCTGAGTCGGGCAGAATAACACCCATCAGGTCGCGGGTAGCAGGAGTAACGTAGACAGAGCCTTTGAAGCCGTCTTTGATCAACTTCGGCAGGTAGGCCGAGTGGTCAACGTGGGCGTGGCTGATGATGGCGAAGTCGATGTCAGAGGCGTTGATGCCGGAAGGCAAACGCTTCTGCATGTCGGCTTGCGGGTTTTCGACGGTGAGGCCGAGATCCGTGACAAACCTGGTGACTTTGTCCTTCTCGAAATATTCGAAGAGGTAGAGCGAGCCGGTAACAGCGTGGGCAGCACCGAGTACGTGCAGGCGGAGAACCGAGCGACCGGTACGAGACAGGTCTTTCTGCTGGCGTTTATTCATGTTTGTTTATTTCTCCAATGAATTATTTCGCTCCGACGGCACAGGCGCATCAGAACGGTAGTCCCGCGGTATAGTCTTCGTTTTTCGAGGCACGGGAGCTTCGAAAAATGTGTGCGGATGCAAGAGCAGGTAGTTAAAGGGTTAGTGAGTTCGAAGGCAAGATTTTAGAGTTTGGTTGGAAGAAGAAAGAATACTCAGAGAATCTAGCAATACTGGAGTCTGCCAATCTATAAGCTCGGCCCCTCAGCAGATTAGAGTGGCGCCACTAATGCGTTTAAACGGCTACAGGGATCGTATTCGGAAATAGCAGAGCCCGCGCAACCACCTGACATCAACTATTTTGAGCCCATCGATTGTCATGATGAACCAGGCTCGCTAATAGTCAATTCCGCGCCCACACGCGTAGCTATTGTGATCCAGGTAGCTAAAAGGCTAACTAGAAGAGTCATTCATTTTCTTCCATCCCGCCCGAGAGTCTTTAAAACCCGAACCACATAAAACTCACGCCTTCAATTCAAACCGAAGCATGCGCACTTTGTGTTCAAGGTCTCTTGCCGTCCAGCTACCGTCGCCGTTTGCAAAAGCAATGAAGTTAGCGAGTTAGCGGGTTTTTTCTGAACAACAACAACAAATTTCGAGCGAAGCGCCTCTGCCTTTGCCCGACAAGGAGCATCTTATGTTTCCTCTCAAGGACAACCTACGTTGCAATTCTTTTGCAACGGTTACTACCTGGCTGATTGTGGTCAATATCCTCGCTTTCTTCGCGGAAGTGGGTGCAATTGTCTCTGGCAACCAGGCCGAATTCTTCGGTACTTTCCTCATGGTGCCGCACACTTTCTTCACCGCCATAGCCAGCGGCGACCCGCTTTCGATTCTGTCGGTTACCGGCACCGTCTTCGCTTCCATGTTTTTGCATGGTTCGTTCGGTCACATCGCGGGCAACATGTTCTTCCTCTACGTTTTCGGCAAGGCTGTCGAAAACCGCCTCGGCAAGTGGAATTACCTGACCTTCTACCTGGCGACCGGCATCATGGCCGCGCTTTGCCACGCTTTCAGTGAACCCACTTCGATGATTCCGACTCTTGGCGCTTCTGGTGCCATCGCCGGTGTCCTTGGTGGTTATCTGCTGCTCTGGCCCACTGCGACCATCTCCGGCTTCTACATTGCTCCGGCTCCCGCTTACGTGCAGACCAAGGCCTATTGGTTCCTGGTTGGCTGGTTCGTGATGCAGATTTCTGGTGTGCTCGAATCGATCGGTTCGGTCAGCGGCGGCGGTGTGGCTCTCTGGGCTCACATCGGCGGCTTCGTCGGCGGTTTCATCATCGCCGGTCTGGTCAAGATCGCTGTGCCGGTTACGGACGTCTGCATCATTCCGGTTCCGGACTGCAAGACTCCCGAAGTCGACGCCAAGAAGGGCAAGAAGAAGTAAGTAAAACTAGACCTGAGAGATGACAAAATTTCCGTAAGCAGGAGAGATTGTCTTATCGGAGGCGACTAAGTTTTGGAATTCTCAGAGGGTGCTGAATCGCAAGATTCACACTTCTCTGGGGATTCTTTTTAGCCTATTGCTACCACGGCATATAATATAAAGGTTTTGCTTATTTGTGTCGTGGCAAAATCTAATTTTTGTTATTCCGCCAAGGTGGGTACAGACACTACTGAGGGCGTTGACTAAATGCCCTTCCCACGGTTGCGTCAATATTTGCAGGAGATGGCTGGAAATGATCGAAGTCACTGACAAAAATCAGCTCGGTAATCTGGTGCTGGAACTGGGTTTACTTGATAGCAAAGATTTGAGCCAGGCGGTATCTATCGCTCAAGAAACTAGCTTGCCCCTGGGGCGAGTGCTGGTTCTATCAAGCATGCTAACCGAAGCGGTGCTGCAAGCCACACTGCGCTGTCAGAGCTTACTTAAACAGAGCCTGGTTGAAGTGAGCCTGGCCAAAAAGGCCATGGAACTGGTTAAGCAAGACCAACTGACTATCGATGAGGCGCTCTTCAAACTGGGCTGGGACCCTGAATCGACTAAAGACACAACTCCTCTGGGCGAACTCTTGATAGAAGCGGGTTATGTCTCGCGCGATCAGCTGGAACAAGCATTAGAGAAAAACCGCACCTCCGGCCTGCCATTCGGTCGCCTGCTGGTCTTTAGCGGCGCAGTCACAGAAGGGCTTTTGACAGGCGCCCTTAACGCTCAGATTCTCATTCGCGATGGCAAATTGAGTAAACCACAAGCGGTAGAAGCGCTTAAAGAGGCACGTTTGCGCCAGGTCTCAGTTGAAGTGTCGCTCAAAGAAAAAGGATTTTACGATCTGCCCAGCCGGCATTGCCCACGCATCGGCGAACTGTTGCTCTTCTGCGGCGTCATATCACAATCAGATCTGGTGAGCGCTCTGGAGCTGGGCTTGATCAACAAAGAGCCCGTCGGCCAGGTTTTGATGCAGGAAAAGTTAGTCAATCGTAAATTGCTGCAAGCGGCATTGCTTGTGCAAGGCATGATGGCGGATCAAGAAATAAATATTACCGATGCGCGCACCGTTATTTCGGCCGTCAAAGATGGCGTACCTGTGGAGAAGGCTCTGGAAGAGGCTTTACAACAAACTGAAGCAGAGAAAGACGAAGCGGCCGATTCACGATCTGAATATGTGTCGCTCTTTGATTTTCTTAAAACCCTGGGCACCATCAGCGACACTCAAGTACTCGATGCTTTCCAAATTGCCAAACATAATTCGGCGGTACTAACGCAAGTATTGCTCATTGCCGGCAGTCTCGACGGCAAAACGCTTGAGCGGGCCGAGGCTTGCCGAAAACTTGTGCAAGACAAAAAACTCAGCGTTGAGCGCGCCAACGTGGCTTACGACTATGCGGACCGCGCCGATATTGACGTTACTCAAGCGCTGAAAGAATTGCACTGGTACAAACCTGGCGACGACGCCAACGAAAACAAAGTCGAAACACCAGAAGAAGAAGAAGAAAGCAAAGAAAGTGAGTCTGAGTGGGATGCACAGGTGCGCAAAGCTCATCAATACATGCTCACCAACAAAACTGACAATGCCCTTGAAGTCTGGTTAGGTCTTTTGCAAACAGCCGAAAAATCACAACCAGATAAAGTGTTTGAGTGCATTGATGAAATCGCCGGCATCTGTAGCATCACACGCAACTTTGGTCTGGCCGAACAATATTATTTGCGCTCGCTGAAGTTAAAAGAGCGGGCAAAGGATCCGAAAAAAATCTTGTACGCGCAAGGCCTGAGCAACCTTGGCAAAATTTGTTATTTCCAGCGTAAATTTGCCGAATGCGAAGACTATGCGCGGCTTTTCATCCAGGTAATTGCAGATAATTTCGGCCCGACACACCCTGACGTGGCCTGCGGATGGCAAAATTTAGCCAGCATTTATTACGCTCAGAAAAAATATCAGCTAGCCAAAGGGGCATACATAGCTGGTATAAAAATCTGCGAACAAGGCCTTGGCGAACGGCATCCGACCAGCGTGCAGTTAACGCGTAATTACGCTTCTTTGTTGAAAAAGATGGACGAACTTGAGCAAGCTGGTTTAATTGATGCCAGCGCCACCGGTGAAATCACAGGCAGTTGGCGGACTTTGCCGAAAGAGCATTACGAAATGCTGGGCAGTTTGTATAACGAAAAAGATTGATTATGTCGGAACTGCGTCTGTATCAGATTGGATTGGGATTATTTCTCTTTTTTCTCAAATTGCAGCGAAGCAGAATTGATGCAATAGCGATTGCCGCCGGGCTTAGGCCCGTCGTCGAAAAGATGCCCCAGGTGAGCGCCACAGTGCTTGCAAATAACTTCGGTACGCTTCATGCCTAGTGAGCTGTCGTCTTTCGAAGCAACACTATCTCCGGCTGTGTGAGTGAAGCTGGGCCAACCAGTGCCTGAATCAAATTTATCTTTCGAGTCGAAAAGCAGTTCATTGCAGTTACTGCATCTATACTCGCCTTTGTCATGATTGTCCCAGTATTTACCGGTGAAAGCCGGTTCAGTAGCGCTGCAACGAGTAATTTTGTAAGTCTCAGGGTCGAGTTTTTCTTTCCAATATTTGTCGTCTTTTTTAGCGGTTTTGTCGGTCGCTTCAGGTTTTTTCTGATCCATTTTTGCACCTTTCTTGATCTCGGGTTTACTGCTCAAAGCAGGCGGCTCAGCCGGTTTAGCGCAAGCCATGAGCTGAGTGCCGGCGGCCACAACAAGCAGCACCAACACTGCAAGTGTGGTCGATTTATGTGTGATCGAATTAGTGTTCTTGCTCATTATTATTGGCAGACCTGTCCATGCTTGGCAAAATAGTTTTGGTGATAATCTTCGGCTTTATAGAACTTGGTGCTGGGCACCACCAGAGTAACGATGGGTTTTGGGAAACGCTTGGCTTTGGTCAGTTCGGCAATGTAAGCCGATGCTTCCTTTTTTTGGTCGTCGTTTGCGTAAAAAATTGCTGAGCGATATTGATCGCCAATGTCAGGCCCTTGCTGATTCTTTGTGGTGGGATCATGGTGCGAGAATAAAACTTCCAGAAGTTTGTGATAGTTTGTCTTAGCCGGATCAAAATCTATTTCTACGGCTTCTGCATGTCCCGTCGCGTGCGAACAAACCTGCTCATATGTAGGATTTACCAATGTGCCGCCGGTGTAGCCGACTACGGTGCTCACAACGCCCGGCACTTTGCTGAAAACATATTGGGTCTTCCAGAAACAGCCGGAAGCGAAATAGGCCTTGTCGAGCTTGTGCGCCTGCAGAGGTGCAGCTACTGAACTGAGGCTGTAGAAACAAAATGCCAACAACGCTGAAAAAGCGGTGGTGGCCAACAATCTAAACCTTCTCACGCAGAACCTCGATGTAGATCAACCTATCTAGTTTATGGCCTGCAAGAGAAATTGGCCCGATTTTGTTTAGATGCCGCGATACCAGTTAACCGGGCCAGGTGAGACAATGGCTAAATGGCACGCATGGAGAGCATTTATAAATTGCTCGATAACCCACCGCATTGGTTTACCTTCTTCTGGTGGACTTATCCCTATTTTTTGTGTCCATTTCGATCGGTACCAAAGTAGCCGGCCGCCGGCCCAAAAAAATACTATTAATGAACACAGAGATTTTTGCGCAAAAATCTCTGTCAAACTCCAAGTGCGTTTTCCAACCACACGGTCAGCTCAAAAAGCACCCAATACCTACTCTTCCAACGCTGAAATCGCTTCTCCGCGATTAATCTTTTAATTCCAGATCGAATTTTAGTCCGCGGCGTTCAGACTTAGCCAGGTCGATAACCATCAAACGCTTCTCTTGTTTTTGCGGCCGCGGCCCCTCCTCAAACTGGTCTGTCACTGCAGTGCCCATGGCTAGAAACTCAACTCCAACCCAACCAGGAATTGCCTGCACACCGACATTTGGCACAGTTACTTTGTAATCAATGTCCACATCAACTACGCCAATGGCTCCGAGCAACTTCATTTCGTAAAGCATTCGCTCCATTGCGAGTTTGCGTGTAAGACTGAAAGCTTCGCCGCCGACCGTTAACTCCTGATTAAAAATGCTTCCCAGGATAGAGTCGGGTATCGCACTGCTTACCATCGGAACACCCCAAAGGGACAGCGGGGGTTGATTACTGAAGGCGTGAGTGCAGTTACCAATTACCAGACCAAGAGGCCAATAGCCGGCCTGATAGAGTTGCCAGAATTCTTGCCCACTTAACGTGCTGGTGAATGGGCACTGTTTCTTCGTACGCCACTCTTTCAAACCAGGAATGCGAATGGCAGTGCCCGACGCAGTGAACTCCACCACTTCTTTTTCACCGGTCCACGAATATTTGGTCAAAGCGATACGCACGCCGACTATTCCGTCAGCACCTAATACGGTGGCTTCTTTGCGCATACGTTCGATAGCAAAATCCCGAGCTACCCTGTTAGTCTGAGTCCTGCCGAACAATTCGATTGTGCCGTTGTTATAGGCTTCTTCCTCCATGGCAATGAATGCAGCACCTATTACTTGCCCGATTGGATCATAGCCGCCCTGCCTGGCCAGCAAATATTCTTTCGGCGAAAAAGAGCTGGTGAAAAAAGGGGGATTCGCACTAGCCTGACTTTCCAGCCTGTGCCTGGCTTGTGCCGGTATGTCACCTTCTTTTAAGGCATTCAAACTGGCTTCCTGCATCGCTTCTTGATGCAGTTCCGCTTCTGATTTCTTCTTCCAGAAAGGCACAGCCTAACTAGTCATTCACCGAAAGCACCAGCTGCGGTGCGGGAATATGGTGATCGGCGCGCATGGCGATGATGGCAGTACCAACCGAGAAGAACTCGATGATGTGGTCACTCCAGGCATAGCTGCCTTCGTGAATATCAACACCGACGATACCGTCGGCTTTCAAATTCACGCCTTCATTTTGCATCCGTTCCATGGCCAGTTCGCGAGCATCATAAAGGGCCTGAGTGAAGTTGACCATTTCAATATTCTGGCCCACAGTCTTGAAGAATTGACCAAACGATTGGTGAGCCACGTGATAAACACAGTTGCCCATTACCATTCCCACCGGCCTGTAGCCTGCCTTTAGCAGCGTCCAGAAATCTTGACCAGACAAGTCACTGGTAAAAGGCATATTGGTATTTGTGCGCCAGTTGATTGAGCGATCGTTTGCAACAACAGCGGTTCCGATGGCAACGAATTCCGCCAGGCTCTCACCCCAACCCAGGTGTTTTACTTTCAAGCGCACGGCAACCACGCCATCGGCGCCCAGCTCATCAGCTTCTTCTTCCATGCGGGTCATGGCAAGTTCGCGAGCGTGATACATGGCCTGAGTCAAAACTTGCATCTCTTCGTTCTTGGTCCAGCGAGCCTGCTGAAAACCAATGTGATAAATGGAGGAGCCAACTACCATGCCAACCGGCTCGAAGCCTGCTTCTTTCACCAGTAGGAATTCATTGACGGAAAGGTCTGAAGTAAAAATTGTGCGCTTGCCGTCTTTACCGCGCATCTGCGCCAGGCGCTCATGAGCATGCTCTGGCAAGTCACCGTGACCCTCAGCCGGGTTGTGTTGTGGATTATTAGGATCCGGCATTACGTTCTCCTTTGTGGTGTCTATTCAAGAGTTGTGTTTTATTCAAAATTAATATCTTATTCAAGAGCGTCATCGTCTTCAAAACCACCTTGGGCCATCTCTCCGATGGGGTCGTCAAATTCTAAGTTGCGCAATCCGCCGCGCGCCAGATCTATAACCATCATCGGTTTCGGATTGATGCGAGCTTTGCCGTCAGGACGATTGGTCACTGCAGTTCCCATTGCCATAAAGCTAATCAGCATGTCCATATAACTGACACGATTGCGCTCCACATGAATTGGATGCATACTGTATTCGACGTTCATGTCCACTGCGCCATGCGAGGCCAGGGAGCCGATTTCGTTGGTGAGGCGACTGACAGACATTTCGCGCGCGGTGCTGAAACCCTGGCTGAACTGCATTACTTCTTGATTCTGAATGCCGCCAAACCAGCTACTTGTAGTGTTTCGCGTTTGCCAGTCGGCCCTGATGTAGTAACTGCAATTGCCCATAACCACGCCGGTAGGCCAAAAACCAGACTCATAAAGTTGCCAAAATTCCTGACCGCTTAGCGTGCTGGTAAACGGAATATGCTTACTTTTTGTCAGGGCATCATTACCGGGAATGCGAATGGCAGTGCCTACGGCAGTGAATTCGGTGACGTTGGAACTCCAGGTGAAATCTTTAATTTTGATATGCACGCCTATGATGCCGTGGGCACCAAGCAGCTCAGCTTCTTTACGCATACGCATAATTGCTAGCTCTCTAGCATTTCTATGGGCGTTGGTGAGACTATCCAGTTCGCCTGTGTTGGGCCAACCAAATCCGTATGCATTGTTCATGCTGTTCCAGCCCACACGCATAAAAGAGCTGCCCATCACCTGGCTGACTGGTTCATAACCGGCTTCACGAGCGAGAAGATATTCTTTGGCGCTGAATGTGCTGGAGAAAAATTTGTGTTCGGCGTTGACTTGCTGTTCGATACGATGGCGCGCAGCCGGTGGAATATCGCCCGCCTCAAGCGCCTTGACACTGGCTTCTTGGCTGAGTCGCTTGACGCGATCATCATCTTTTTCTTTGAAAATATCCCAGAATGGCATAAATTACCCGATTACAAATTTTTGCAGCGCTTGTTTGGTGCGACTATTTTTCTCGGCCATCTGCGCTAAAGCTATAGCCAGATTTTCCACCCATTTTTCAACGGGCACTTCTTCTGTTTTCAGGACTACTCCTCTGACAATTTTCATTTGCCTGGCGGTGATGGAACCGCGCTTTTCGCGCACCATCTGAAAACCCTGTTCGCCCAGGCTGACTTTGAGATCAACTACGGGCTTTTTGGCCGAGAGCAACCAGCCGCCGCGCGTAATCTCCACTTCTTCCGGTAAGGCCGAAGCTAATTTGGCCGCTAGAAACTCCAGCAAATCGCCAGAATCGCTTTTATCCATTTGCAATGAGCAGGCTAATACGTCGACCTGCAGCGCTTGTTCGTAGTCGTCAACCACTTGACAGAAACCTCGACTGACTTTGGCCCAACATTATATAGCTCTCAAGCGCGATAAACATACTCTTGACTGGTCTGATGATAAGATGCTCTGATGCCGAAAGTGCTTGTTTTGCCGGACCATATAGCCAGTCAGATTGCCGCCGGTGAGGTGGTAGAACGGCCTGCGTCAGTGGTTAAAGAACTGGTTGAAAATTCAGTCGATGCCGGGGCCACCGAAATTGAAATCGCTATTTCGCACGACTGCCGCGACATTCGCATCGCCGACAACGGCTTTGGCATGGAGCCCGAAGATGCAATTTTAGCTTTTCAGCGCCACGCCACCTCTAAATTGCGCACGGCCGAAGACTTGTGGAGTTTGAACACCCTTGGTTTTCGCGGCGAAGCGATTCCGTCTATAGCATCGATTTCAAAATTTGTTTGCTACACGCGCACCCACGATGCCGCGGTGGGCACACGGGTCGAAACTGCCGACGGCCAGCTCAAGGCCGTAGAAGTCGGCTGCGCCCCGGGCACAGTGATGGAAATTCACGAGCTGTTCTATAACACTCCGGCCCGCTTGAAGTTTATGAAAAAAGCGGCCACCGAATTTGGCCACATTGAAGAAGCGGTGCAGAGCCTGGCCATCAGCTATCCGCAAGTGGCATTCACGCTCTTGAACAACGGAGACGTGGTACTGCGCACCTCTGGTCAAAACGATCTGGCACGCACCATTGTCGAAGCGAAATTTTTCACCGGCAAAGAACGACTTGTAGAGGTTATTCACGGAGCAATTTCTAGCACCGAAGGTGGTGCAGAAAAGATTTTGCAGATCAAAGGATACCTGGCTAAGCCTACTCATTTTAGAGGCGATCGCAAGGGTATTCTCACAATCGTCAACGGTCGCGCGGTGCGTTGCCCATTGACTTTAAAAGCACTCGATTATGCCTTCAGCGATCTCATTCCTCGCGGTCGCTACCCTCTGGCGGTAGTAGTACTGCAAATGGATCCGGGGCAGGTTGACGTCAATATTCATCCCACTAAAAAGGAGTTGAAATATTCGCACGGCAACGAAATCTATCTCACCATTCAAAGAGCGCTCGGCCGCGCCTTACGCGAAGAATCAATCGCAGCTGCCGAAGCGGCCAGAGCTGAGCACGTCAGACAGGTGGCGCAAGAGCCTTATGTCTCGCCTGATGCCTACAACAAAATGGCTTTTGAAAGTGTTGCTTTTGTGCACGAAACACCATCCCATCAGCATGCAGAACAAATTAGTTTCCGCGATAGCCTGAGCTACCAGACCAGTGCCCGAGAGGCCGTACCGCAAGCGTATTCCGGTTACAGCGACTCTGGCTTCAACGAAGCTGCCTTTAACTCGGGCTCAAGCGGCACTGCACGCGAGTCTTCTTATGCTACTCCCATGCATGCTCCAGCATACGAAAGAGAACTTGTTGATCACTCCGCTCAGGCAAAAGTTTTGCCTGAAGCCGGACACACTTTCTTGCAAGTACGCGAAAGTGGCTCAAATAGCGACTATTATTCTTTGCCGGCCGACTGGAAAATTGTCGGTTATTTGCATAACACATATATCTTTGTAGAAACCGCAAACGGTTTAGAAATTATCGAGCAACACATTGCTCACGAAAGAACGCTCTATGAGCGCCTTCTCGCCAAGCAAACCACTGCCGGCCGCCTCAGTGAAAATTCTCAAAAACTGATAATTTCCGCACCACTGGCATTGAGCCCTGAACAAATCGAGACTTTGCGTTTATCGCAAAATGCCCTCAACGCCCTCGGTTTTGCTTTTGAGTTCGAGAACGATGGAAGCGCCTCTGTGAGCGAGATTCCATTAGAACTCGCCTCAGTTAATTACGTGCCGGCAATTCAAAAGCTAATAGATGATCTTGCCACCGTAGACGCCACCAATATGGAACTGGAAGCGACTAAATCAATTGCCTGCCAGAGTGCCATCAAAAACGGAATGCCACTTTCGCAAAGAGACATTCTCAAGCTCCTCAGCGACTGGCTTAAGACCGAACGCAACGACACTTGCCCCCATGGCCGCCCCGTGCGTTTGAAATTCTCAATAGACGATTTGTTTCAGATGTTCCACCCTGCTTAGATAGACTCACACTGCGACCAATACTTACGTCGGTGGTTAATTGGGCAAATAAGTGTGGCGATTGACTAGCTGTACCAGGCGTCTTTTCATCAGATCATTTGTAGTCGTCTCGCGCTGCAGTTCCTGGGCATAGAACTTGACCAAATTAGGGGTAAATTTGCCGAGCGCCGCAAGGGCCTCGGTTTGAGTAACAGGATTGCCGCTGATTGCTTGTTCCAGAAGTGGTTTAATAGCCCGTGGATCCTTAGTCAGAGCCAGCTCGTGAATACTCGCCACCTTGTTTTTGCCGGGGCGCTTAAGGGCGGCAATGTTGTCCTCAAGGGCCTGTTCTTTCTCCATGCGCACTAATAATTTGTCAACTTGTTTTTCCAACAAGGGTGGCATGTCTTTGCGAGATAAACCGGCAAAAAATTCTTGAGCATGCAGTCTTTCATTACCGCTAATCATGCCGTTTTTAAGCAAGTTATTAAAACGGTTCAGAACTTCCAGACGCAAACCAGGCACGTGCTCATAATTTCGTAGTAAAAATCCTGTCTGAGCACGGCTGTCTCCATCAGTCATGCGCATAATTTCGTCGAAAGCCATTTTCCGCCCATCGGGGTCGGATTGCAAACGCAACTCAATCAACTTTTGCATGCGATTGATGTGGGAAGGTTTGTCATACATTTCGATAAACTGCTGATATTCAACAAAACCATTGGAATGTCGCGCCCAATTTTCAGCAATCAACGGTCGCAAAACGGGATTATCCAGCGCTTCACGAAGAGCGAAACGCATACGAGAAGAATTATTGTCGGCGCTCAGCTTAATCATGGCATCAAGAGAGGAAGAAGCTACTGTCTGAAGGGTTTCTGGTTTGGCGCCGAGATTTTGCGAAATTGGATTAAAATTCGCTTTAAAATCAAACCAGTTCGGTCTGGCTTTGTTGACGGGATCCATGGCCGCTTTACGTAGCGCACCAATAGCGGTGGCATCGCCGTAGAGACCGAGCAATTTTGCCGCCGCAGATTTTTGCTCTACCGAACCGTTTTGCAGGTGCTTGGTTAACGCTTCGATGGCAAGGGGTCTCGACACTCTATCGACGTAGCGAATACGCTCGGTCAGGGCACGGTCTTGCTCGGTCTGATTCTGCCTGTTACGCATGGCCATGGTTTTTTCAAGTGCTGTACTTAAGACGAGAGCTCGTACAGGAGCTTCCTGGGCAAATATATAGAGGCCATCAGGGTCTGAACTCATAAAGTGTTCGCCTTTTGCCACCGCCCAATTTTCGTCAGCATCTCTAGAGGCGTGCTCTCTGGCAAAAAAGATGCTTTCTTTAACGATACCGGGATGACTGGGATCATCTTTACGAGCCAGTCTCGTAGCTTTGTGGTCAAAATTGGGTGCCATTTTGTCGACGACTGAAGCCATGTCGAAAAGTTTGCCCAACTCAGGAGACGCCCACTTGGTCAAATGGGCCCATTCGTGATTGGTAATTTCATGAAGGTTGGCGCCACGATTGGGTTGATAGTGTGTGATGACTCCATCGTGGCCGACATCAGCTGCGGCCCTGAAATTAGGATCGGCATACTTAACTTGATATAAAGCATCTTCAATGTCGCGCCGGTCTGTCATCAGAACTTCTTTGACCAGACGCGGATTGGGAAGACCCTGAAGAATCGGCACTAGGTCTTCAGGAAGGGCGCGGTTGTAGAACGGATGCTCAATAGCCGCATGGCCGGACTGGATGATCGGAATCGCCGCAGTGATTTCAGCCGGCGTTAAATAAGGCGCAAGCCCAGTAGCATCACCGGCCTTGAGTTTAGCTGAAATAGCCACTTTCACAGCAAAAGGCACTTTATCGTAAGGACTGGGCTGCTCATTGATACGACGCAAGGTGCGCATAACATCAAGTTGTTGCGCATATTCATGAGGCACAACAATTTTCATGGGCAGACCTTCAACCGAGTACACATTTACTTTGCGCACTTCTTGAACTGTCATTTCTTTAAAGTAAGTCTCGCGGTCTGTGACGCCTTCCTTCTTCAATTTGGCAAGCTCGGCCACGACCTCATCGTGGGTCAACGGCACGTCATCTCTAAGCTTAGTAAAAGTGCGATCTTCAGTTTTAATCAATCTGACTTTATGCTCAAACTCACTTAGCTTGACGTGTACCGGTGGCTTGAAGGCCATGGCCTCGAAGTTGAAGACTGGCTCGTCACCACGTTGATGGAAGGCCGCAGACTCCTGGCTGTCATCTTTAGGCTTAGTTGTTTTGAGGCGCTGCACGTCGTTATAGCCATCATCTGCATTGACATTTCTGTGCGTATCAGTCTTAGCTGAAGTCGACGCCGAGCTGCGATTAAGACGAGGTTCGAAAGCACCAGTGGCGCCACCAGTTAGAAATCCGATCATGCCACCTTTCAGCGTGGCAGCCAGCACGTCCGAAGCCGAATTGGAATGCCTTAAAGATTCCACTCCACCAAAAACCGCCCCTCCGGCAAAACCAGAAGAACCGGCAGTCAGGGTATTGCGAACAGTATGGGCAATTAAACTAGATTCGGCACTGCTGCTCAAGCTAGATGAAACAACCTTACCGACTCTTGAGCCGAAAACCCCTGCAGGCATGCCGATCAAACCGCCAGTGGCGGTGCTGACACCGATATTTTCAAGATACTTACTGGTCGAAAATTGGCCATTTTTATCAAGGGCACTATCAAACTGAAAGCCTGACTTAACGGCGCCAAAGGCTGCACCAGAAGCTCCATGCACTGCTAATTCTGAAACCAGCCCGCCGCCAAAGGTTTTGCCGGCTAATTTAGCTAAACGGCCTTCGCCACTACCCAGCTTGCCAGCCTTGCTCAGTAAAGCTCCTTCGGCAACGTTCAAGGCAAAATCTTTGGACCAGTCGCCAACGTCTTTCTTGCCGCTCACGTCTGCGAGCAAAACCCCACGAGCCAGACCACCGACAATAGTTTTAAACTTGGGAATAGTTGCAAAGGTGTCAGCCGCGATCTCGGCATATTCGTCAGCCTTTTGGGCGCGCTCAACTTTTTCTGCACTAGTTTTGGCTGAACCGGCCACCAGATCCCAAACAGAGTTAATAGCAGATCCGGCCAGGGTTTCGCCGTGTGCTTGTTCGTTCGCCTTGTCTTGTGACAGATTGGCGGTTAACTTGCCTACATTTTCGCTGCTGCTCTCATGTCTCTGCAGAGGCAAAACAGTCACCCGTGGATACCGGGGCGATTCACCCGAATCTCCCCTTTCTTATGTACCCATGATATATACGCGCGAAACTATTATTAGACAGAGAGCGCACAAACCGTTCAACCGCCCCTTGCGGGACGGTTTCAGAGTTTAATCTTCTTGCTCGTTAAGGAGGCCGAGGCCGGGCTGAACGGTATCTAGATTTACTAGGGAAGCAAACTGGACTTAGTGATAAGAACCATTGCCGGCAACGTTGCTTGAAAGCGACATCGGTTGGTCCAAAGCGAACTGAATTCTGGTGTTGCTAGGAATTTTTACGTCCTTACCCTTTCTCCAGAGATTGCTGCCAAGACCGACAGCGCCACCAGTGGCGACACCAGCGATAGCTCCGGCACCAACTGCGCCACCAACAATCGGAGCGAAGCAGATACCCAACAAAGTGCCGCCGGCTGTCCATGCCGCAGTTCTCAGCACGCCCGATTTAACACTTGAACTTGTTGTGCGGCCTTTAAGATTGCCTTGTTTATCTTGGGCAACTTTTGCATTTGGCTGCTCAGTTGTGACCATGGCAGACAATGGGTAACGAATTCCATCAGGAGTGACGGCGCTTGTCAAACGTAAGCTCATGGCGCCATTTTTGCCACCCAGCCCGCTTTTGTCAGCAGAAACAAGCTGACCTTCGAGAGTTGTGTTGCCTGGCAAAACTAGATCGGAGCCCAAATAAAGTGGGGAATAAAGTTTGGCAGTAAAGAGGTCACCCGGTTTGGCGACACTACTATCAATTGAGCTGGTCAATGTGGCATCAAGATTGGTGCCCACAGGAACATAAGTTACGCGACCCTGAAGGGCCTGCCCGTTAAAGCTCTGAGCCATGGCGGGCATGCCGCCAGAAAGACCCATTATGCAAGGCAAAAGCGCACCAGCGACGATACTATTTAAAAGATTTTTTTTCATAAGTCGCTCCTAGCGAAGCCTCCAAAATACTCTTAGGAAAGAATAACACGATTAAACAAAATTCAATACTATCAACAATGATTTAGACACCAGGGCTGATGGCATAATTTTTGAATTGTAATATCAAGGGCGGTGCTTGTCTACATTTAATTAATAGAAATTGTGCACCACAGCTGGTGATAAAGACGAGCCCTTCCAGTGCCTAGGCAGATACCATCACCTCTTGACGTCTAGCGGTTTGGACAACAGCTTGGCGTAGCCGCGCCAGATGCTATGCACACATTGCTGACGGAATGCTCGATCACTGCGGCGGTTGTCAACAGAGCCGAGGCTGAACTGTGCCTATGTTGATTAAACAATATTTTTTACAAGATAAATACTCGCGCGCGCGCCTGTTGTTACGGGCGAACTAAATCACTAGTGTTGTAATGCACTTTATCTATTCTCTTCTTTTAGAAACTTCTTTCTTCAACTATAAACTTCGGCCCAAACACAGTTTCTCGTTGACCTTCGCAAAAAAGCGCGAAGCACGTAGAGCCTGACTTGATTTGACCGCAGTTCCAAACTGAGCCAACAAAGGGGCTATGTCATGAACAACTTCGGTAAAAATTTGATGGGAGGCTTTTTCATGGCTTTCTATCTGATGTGTTTCGTATTTCCGGTTTCGCTGGTCGCTAACATGCTCAAAGAGCATTTGCCCATCGGACAGTTTTTGGTCAATCAGGTGGCGACATTCTTCGTGATCTGGTTCGTCGGTTACTTCCTCGCTGAATTCTATCGCGACATGCTGGCACGTGCCAACAAACCGCGCGATCAGGACGAAGACCGCAATTCGAAGCCGTCGGACCCTGATGCCAATGTCGACGATAAAGACTCGACTAAAAAGTAAATGCTGAATTTTGGCGGTGGAAGATTGTCTCTGTTTACCAAAACGGAACAGTCTTCCGCCGTGCTTGTTTGCAGTGGCTCACCCATTTGTGATCTGAAACGTTATCGTTTGAGTTCGAGTAAAGCACAGACCACCCATTTGCGATCTGAAACGTTATCGTTTGAGTTCGAGTAATAAAACCCCAAGCAGTCCGCCATCTAAAATTATTCCGCCTACTTACTACATTAAGTCGCAAGCAGCAAAAATGCCAGTTTGACACGTTTGACCCGGGCGCCTGTTATGATCACGCCGATTACTCACGGCCTGCAGGCCGTTCAGGCAACCATTGAAATGACGACCACCACGAGCACCAACGTACCCGAACTGGCAAGCAAATTTGAAGAGAAAATTCGCTCATTGCGCCGGCATATCCACGAGCATCCAGAGCTCAGTTTTCATGAATCGGGCACAGCTAAGCTAGTCGCCGAGACCATGCGCAAGCTGGGTTATGCGGTGCAAATCAAAGCAGGCGGCCTCGGCGTGATTGCTGAAATTGGTGATGCTACCAAAGGTAAACGCATCGGGCTACGGGCAGATATGGATGCACTACCGATTGCAGAAGATAGCGCCGCATCTTATTGTTCGAAAGAAGATGGAGTGATGCATGCCTGCGGGCACGATGTGCACACGGCCTGCGCTATGGGCGCAGCCATGATTTTGGCTGAACTTCACAAGGCCGGCAATTTGCCTGGAGCAGTGCGTTTTATCTTCCAACCAGCAGAAGAAAGCACAAATGAAGATGGTAAGAGCGGAGCTACTCTTATGATTGAAGGCGGCGCAATCGATAACCTGGCTGGCGTCTTCGGCTTCCATGTCTTTCCCGATCTACCGGTCGGTACAATCGGCTTGCGCACCGGTTCGTTCTTAGCCGCTTGCGACAAGTTCGACATCACCATTAAAGGAAAGGGCTGCCACGGCGCATTTCCACAAGAAGGCATCGACGCCATTGTTCTGGCATCACAGGCGGTGCAGATGATCCAGACAATTATTTCACGCCGCAAATCGGCTTTAAGCCCTTGTGTTTTAACTCTTGGCGGAATTAAGAGCAGTACTTACAAATCAAATATCATTGCCGACGAGGTGCAGCTTACAGGCACCGCCCGCTATTTTGAACCAGAAATGTCAGCACAAATAAAATCGGAGCTGATTAGAGCCCTGACTGTAGTTCAAACCATGGGCGGCAGTTTTGAACTTGACTACATTACTGAAAACCCACCTCTTGTAAACGACGAACATTTAATCGGTATTGCCAGAGAGGCGGCACTAAAGTTGGTTGACCGCAGCGCCATAATCGATCTGAAACAGCAGATGGGCGCGGAAGATTTCAGCTTTTACTGCGAAGCGGTGCCCAGTTGTTTCATCATTCTTGGTTGCGAAATCAAAGGCGATAAGAGAGCACTACATACTCCGCGCTTTGATGTAGATGAAAAATGTCTGGCCCTGGGCGCATCGCTACTGGCCCAGTCTGCGATGGAGTTTCTCGCTCAGTAAATAGTTTTCAACATGAACGAGCTGCGCCATTCAAATCAAGAATGGGCAGCAATTGTTAGCCAAATAAAACCGTATTGGCGCTGAAAAGGCTGTCATACCAGAGCCCCTGGAGGCTAAGGTCTGGCTGTCATTCATTTTTCTTCTCTAAAATAAAGCAGCCAACTTCTAATTCTATAAACAACTACAAAACAGAAATCTCATCGCTTTCCACAGAACAAGCGAGAGCCGCGGGAGCACGTCTATGAATACGAGAAAACATCTGGTCTACTCGCCGCAGTATCAGTCAGACCTGACCGTGCTCGGCTCTAACATCGAATTTGCTCCCGACCGTGGTGAGCGTGTTTTGCGTGAGCTGGCTAGAGAAATTTCACCAGGCGTCGAGGTCAAATATCGCAAACCGCAAATGCTCACGTTCAAGCAGATGCGTCGCACTCACAGTGAAGCATATCTCGACAGCCTCAAGCTTCCGGTCACCTGGGCTGAGGTCTTCGGCGTAAAAACTGTTTTGCCAGGCAATGGTCATACCGCCAAAATCTTGCGCAAACTGCTGAACGACTATCGTCTTAAATCTGGTGGCACTTTATTGGCAGCGCGCATGGCACTGGCAAACGGTCTGGCGGCCAATCTTGGCGCTGGATATCACCATGCTCATCGCGACCGGGGCGACGGTTATTGCGTGCTCAACGACATCGCTCTTACTGTGCACAATCTGCGATTTGAAAAGCTTGCCGACAAAGTCATGGTTGTCGACCTCGACTTTCACCAGGGCAACGGCGTAAGCAGCATTTTCGCGGACGACGCCAGAGTCTTTACCCTCGATTTTCACGCTCTGGAAGCCTGGCCCATGCAGAAACAGAAATGCTCACTGGCAGTGGCTATTCGCAAACACGAAGCGCCGTTATACAACGAAAAATTAAAAGCGGCCCTGGCTCTGGCATTGAAATCGTTTCAGCCTGATCTGGTGATTTTTGTGCACGGCGCCGACGCTTACGAGCACGGACTGCATAGTCGTGGTGAAGGCTTTGCGCTCACTCTAGAACAAATGAAAGAGCGCGATCGCCTGGTAATCGATTGCTTTGCCGACCGGCATATTCCCCTGGCGCTTTGCTTTGCCGGCGGATACGGCAGTCGCGCCTGGGAAGCCCACTATCAGGGCGTTCGTCATTTGCTCGAACGGGCTCGAGATTATACCGTATAAAAAAATTGCACTCATGCGCCGAAGGTCTTAACACAGTGGTGTTCAGGCTTTCGCCATGGGTGCATTTTTTTGCAGCTGTTCTATTCTTGCATATAGTTGAATAACGGCAGATTTTGAGCAGTAAAATAGTCCGGCGATTCCACCTGGAAAGCAGCGATATTTATGCTGGTGTTTCGCTGCCGGCGGTTTCGCTGCCACTGTCAAAATCTTTTTTATAATGCCAACGCAAGTGAGAAATGTCAGGGGATTTGCTCAAGATTTCATGCATCAATTTCGATGAGTCAGCAGAAATGTTTTTGTCGCGAGCGCCAACGAGACCGGCAAAGAACCCGGTGTTGCGCTCGATCCACAAGACCCATAGAGCCGGGTCATCGCCGTCGGCTTCTCGCAAAAGGCAAACACAGCAATATTCTGCTTTGTCTAAAGTAAAATTGAAATACCAGCCGAAATCTTCCTGACCTGGCGCCGGGTCGCAGTCGACTCCATCCATTTGCAATTTACCGATGATCCACTGACAAAGGTCATCGCCGAAACAGCCGGGATTGATAAAATGTTCTTGCGTCTCGTCGACGTTGAACTTTTCAGATTGAAAGGTGGCAATAGTGCGAAGGGCTTGTTCCATTTAGTTATTATAGCCTTTTGCACCATTCAATTTTGATGGCGGTTTTAGCGGCAGTCTTGGCCGCTGATTTCGATGAAAGTGGTGCAAACATTGATCAAATTGACGGCCTCAGAGCGATTGCCGGCGTTCAGTTCAGTGGCGATTTTATCAATCTGTTCTTTTGGGCAAATTTTGTCGTTCATAAAGTCCTCGCCGTGGGATATTGAGAGAATAAAACAAGCCGCGTGACAAAGACGTGAGCAACGCAAACCCTGCACCCCGGCCAGTCATAACGGCCGTACTACACCAGAGCATAGAATGAAATAAAAAAAGAACGACGAGGAGAACCGAGTTAAGCCTGAGCTTAAAACGGTTCTCCCAATCGTTCTCAAAAGGCAAGAGGTTAGTGGCCCTTGACCTGACGTCCAATTTCTTCGATGTCGTACTTGGGCGTGCGGTCCATGTACAGAAGACCGTTGGCCTCCTGATAGGTGTCCGTCAACTGCGTGTAGCAGAAGCCGGCCATGCCCCACATTTCACGAGCGGCACGAAGAATGTCGCCCACCTGCTGAGAAAATTCCTCAACGGTAGCGGCACGCTTGTAGCCCCAAGCGTTTTCGTCCTTGGAGAAGCAAATGCCACCAAACTCGGTGAGCATCACCGGACGACCAAGGTGAGTGTAGCCATCCAGCAGCAACTCACGGCCGCCGGGACGCTGCTTGGCGAACAATGTGCTGCGCTCGTTGACGTTGAGGCCGTGGTTGTAGCGATCACGCAGACGATTGGCATCGCCGTCGTAATCGTGGAGAGCGACGATGTCACCCGAGTTCATCTCCCAACCGTCGTTACCGATTACCGGACGCGATGGGTCGAGGCTCTTGGTGAGATGGTAAAGGGCCCGCTGGCTGTCGCGCTGAGCGGCAACCACTGTCAGATCCGGCAGACCCCAAGACTCATTGTACGGCACCCAGGCGACGATGCACGGATGCGAAATGTCGCGCTCGATGGCTTCGGTCCAGGTGGAAAGCAACCGCTGAGTGGCCTTAGCCGTGAAGGCGTAAGGGCTGGGCATCTCTTCCCAGACCATCAGACCGAGCTTGTCAGCCCAGTACAAGAAGCGCGGATCCTCGATTTTCTGGTGCTTACGCACGCCGTTGAAACCGAGCTTTTTGGTGAGCTCGACGTCGGCACGCAAAGCGTCATCACCAGAAGCAGTAAGGCCCGTTTCCTGCCAGTAGCCCTGGTCGAGCACGAGGCGCAGATGATAAGGCCGACCATTGAGCAAGAAACGCTCATGATCGACTGATACCGTGCGCAGTGCCGTATAGCTGCTCACCTTGTCGAGCACGCGACCGCCGCTGCCGTGCAAAGTAAGCTCTGCATTAAGCAACTGCGGATTTTCCGGGGTCCAGAGCATGGCGTCGCGAGCGTCGCCGATACCGGGATCCGGAAGCTGAATGCGGCGCGACACCTGGCCATCGACAACTCCGTAGACGTCGTCTATCAGCAGCTTGCCGCCGTGCGAAATGCGCACATGCAACTTGCTGCCGTCGGTGGCTCCATTGAACGATACCGCAAGACCGAGCGACCAGTCGGCGACATCAGAGTTCCAGCGCAGACTCTTGATCGAAGTGGCCGAAACCTTTTCCATCCAGACAGTCTGCCAGATGCCCGTAGTGCGTGGATACCAGATCGAGTGAGCCTTCGGCTGCCAGTCTTGCTTGCCACGGGGCTTGCTCATGTCGTGCGGGTCATCGAGAGCCTGCACAACAATAGTCTGGCGGCCGCCGTTGTCGGTCAGATGGTCGGTGATGTCGATGGCAAAGGGGGTGTAACCGCCATCGTGACTGCCCGCCAGGTGACCATTGACGAAGACGTTGCACTGCCAGTCGACTGCGCCAAAGTGCAGCACCAGTCGCTTGCCGTCTTTCAAAGACGGTGCGGTGAACTGCCGTCGATACCAGACCGCCTTGTAGAAACCCTGATCGGCCACAAGACTGGCGGGCGTTTCGGGTGCATAGGGAACAACGATGCGGCGATCAAAGATGACAGTCTTGATCGTGAGCACGGCCTGGTGATCGATGACGAAATCCCATGCGCCATTCAAGTTGGTCCAGTCGGCGCGCTGCATCAGTGGCCGGGGGTAACCGTGGCCTTGAGCCTGGTTGATAATATTCTGTTTCATGATTTGTGTCCTCCAGAAACTTTTTTAAAAATGATTGCTCCGGTTATCGCGCCGGTGCGTAGACTTCGCCTGCGCTCAGCACTGAAACCGAAGCTTCAAGCACTGAGTAAAGAAAATCGGACCGCATGCGTGCAGCCTTCTTGGCAGAAGGCTTAACCGCTGTGCCGCCCTTAAAGAACCAGACATGACCAGCACCAAAGACGGTCATGGTGTCGCCTTCGATCAGAAGACCTGTGTCTTCGTCAAGGCCGATGCCGAGCGCTCCAGGAAAGAGTTGGCAGGCGGCGAGCAGGCGATTAAACCTGGCACGCGTCAAGAAATGAGTGTCGACAATGATGTTGGCCAGCAGGCCCAAACTTTTGCCGACTGTGAGCTTACCTTCGCGCAACAGCTTGTCGTCCATGCCACCAGTGATGATGTCAAAGCCGACTGCTGCAGCGCCAGCGGAAGTACCGCCGATCAGGCCGCCATTCGAGTAAAAGCGGCGCAGTGTCCCTGCACCATCTTCACCCAGGCGGGCGATCAGATCGCTCTGGTCACCACCGGTCATGTAGATGCCGGTGATGTTGTCGTCGATAACCAGCGGTTGGCCGGCCACCGCGAAAGTGATGCTGGTGACGCCCTTCTTACGCAGGTCCTTGTCGAGGTCTTGGCAGACTTCAACAGGAATGGAGCTGGCGTAGGGAATGACCAGAATGTGGGCAGCTTTGCCACCGGCCAGCTTGACGAATTTTGTCAGGCAGCGCTTGGCTTTACCGCCAATGATAAAAAGCCTTCCCGTCGCGTGGAGGGGAAGGCCGGGTTTACCCGTGTTCTTTTTCATAGAGGCTCCTTAGCATGTTTAAAAAAGACCCCGCACTGCCGCTGGTATCACGACCTTACTGAGGCTTGGAATCAGTAGCGCCAGGTACACCTGCCGCAACTGGAAGAGCCGGCGTAGCCGGAGTGTTAGCTGCCGTAGCGGCCTGAGCGGCGGCTTCAGCATTGCGCAATTCAAGGGCGACGGCGCGCTTCGACAGGGGCTTGTACATCCACATGTTGACGGCGCCGATGTTGTCTTGAGGCCATATCGGACCACCAAGATCCAGCCCTGAGGGAATGTGCTCCTTGGGCAAAGACTGCACCACCACCACCCAAGACTCTTGCTGACGGGTGAGTTTGATGCCACTGGCTTTGACTTTCTTCAAGCCTGCAGCAAACTCGTTCATCAGCTGTGCCAGGGCCGGAGTGGCGTACTTATAGCCCTGAGACTCGGTCCACTTGGCCACATGGTAATGGCTGCTGGCGTTCTCGACGTAGTCGTAACCGGCCTTCAAGCAGAGCGTGTCCATCACCGGAATGATGCCGCGCGAGACGTCAGGAATGGGGTTGCCATTCTGTCCCGGTGCGCGCGACGACTGCCAGGCCATCTTGAAATGCTTGAGGAAGACTTCCGGCTGGTTGATGAAGCGGAAAGGATTCTCGACAAAGCGATCGTACTCACTGTCGCCGGTGGCATCCACGAGACGCGAGCCGGGCATGAATCCGTAGACCGAAGCTTCGGCGAACTTGCTGTCTTCTGGCATGTTGTCGATCTTCAGCGGCGAATTGACGGGGTCGTCATAACAGCCGGCGAAATCGATGAGCGAGTTGTCGTTAGCGCGGCGCGTGCCGTCATAACGTCGGTCGCGCAGAGCGGCCTTGAAAATCAGCTGCGGACCAGATGGCAGGTGCCCGACCCATCCGTAGGCTTTCCACTTGAGGCCTTCGTATTTGACGACGTAGGCACCATATGTGGTTTTGAAGAAGCAGTTGAGATACGGCAGGCGAACACGATCGAGGTCGGTGCCGTAGATCAGGTGCTGATTGAGGTTGGTGACCTCGTCGCCGGGGAAGTCACCGTCGGTGTTTTCACGCACGGCGTAACGGCCATACTCGATGTCGCCGAGCAGAGCTTTGACCTGCGGCGTGAGGAGTTTCTCCCAGATTAGCGCCGGAGTAATAGTACAAAGAGACGTCATTCCGAGCATGTCGGCTACGTCGATTGGTTTGAATTTGTGCATGTGATTGGTTTCCCACATTAGTTGTTTGATAGGGAAGCCAGCAGAGAGTTTCACGGGCGAACCGTGGTTCTCTCTTGGTTTTCCGTGCTTTTGAAGCTAAAGAAGATGACTTAACTGCCGTCTCTGGCAAATTTCACCGCCGGAACGAAACCTTGAGCCCGAGCCGAAAGCGGCTTGAACTGCCAGAGGCATTCGTCGTCGACGTTGTTTTGCGGCCAGCGCAGGAGTGCCGACTCGTCAGCGCCGTCTCCCATGAGGAATATCTTGGGAATCAGCGCAGCAGGACGCAGGCTTTGCAGAACGCAAATCCACGACTGTTGTGAGCGAGTGAGCGGTGTGCCGGCAGCACGAATGGCTTCCAGACCTGCTTGCAGCTTAGTCACCATGTCGGCCTGGCTCTGGTCAGCGTAGCTGAAACCACCCGACTGAGCCCATTTGGCCACATGATAGTGACTGGATGCCATTTCAAGCAGGTCGTAACCGTACTTCGTCGCCAGCTTCTCGAAACCAACCAACGTATACTTCGCCACATCCGAGATGGAAGCGGAGTACTGGCCTGGACCGCGCTTGCTCGCAAGAGCACGCTGGAACAGGGCAATGAAGGTGTCGGGCCGGTCAAGGAAGTGAAACGGGTTAGAGACGAACTGTTCGTAGACCTTGTCGCCGGTGGCATCGACGATGCGCGAACCCGGCATGTACCCGTAGATGGAAAGCTCCACCGACGAGAGGGTGGTACTGATACGCTGATGGTATTTGGCATCGTCGTAGCAATACTCGAGCAAAGCGCAATCGTTGGCGCGTTTGGTGCCGTCATAGAGTCGGTCGCGCAAGGCGGCCTTGAAAATGAGTTCACCCTTACGCGCGAAGACATCGCCATACCAGCAGAAAACTTCGAATTTGACGCCGTCGCGCTTGATCACCATGTGGCCGTTGGCTGTGCGGTAAATCGTGTGCGTGTATGGGAAGCGAACGAATTCTTTGGAAAGCTTGCCGTTTGCGTCTGCCAGCATGTGACCGTTAAGGTTTGACACTTCGTCTCCAGGAAAAAGCCCAGCAACTGTGTCTAGGACACGTGGGGCTCCAGCGCTGAGGAGGCGACCGAGCAAACCCTTGACAGTGGGAGTAACCAGGTAATTCCAGATCTCTTCGTCAGTGACCTGCGAAATCCGGGTTACTCCAAGTTGATTTGGTAGTTTGATAAATTTGAACACGGACATGTTTGCCTCTCGGTTTTTTGTTTTTTAAAAGACACACAGAAGCCGGCCCTCAGCGATGTGCATGAGTACCGAACTTGAGCATTTTGAGAAGTAACTTCAGCCTTCGAACTTAAACCAAGATTCTGGCGTTAGCGGTGCGATTTGGCAATTGCAAAATGCAGGGCTTTCTCTATTTCCACCGGTGTGGAAGGCAAAGAGAGTTTGATGATGGTGCCGTGATGAATCGATAAATTTAATAGCTCTGGTGCGAGAAGGTGGAAGTAATAGAACTTCAGATTAAGTAAAACGCTTATGATCTAGCAATAGTCATGACATCAAGTATTCATGTGATCTCCATAATTCTTTTAGGGAATCAGGAGACCTTATGACGGTTGTCAGGAGATCCGCGCTCCGCTAACCGTAAGCCGATGTGCCGCAAAGCTCTACAGCAAAACACTAAAAAAAGAGGCAGAGTTGCCAATAGAGAGGTGATGCAGTTCTCGTCCTACAGTTATCGCTAGCTGTTAACTAGCTCGAGCAATTCACTTTGTGAGTAGTGGTTAAGACGCAGGTGTGACAAGCTGCGCGCTTTGTTACGCAAGTCGAAACCAACCAGCGCGGAAGAAATGCTAATTACTCCATCGAGGACAGGAGTAGGTACTTTAGCCAGATGTGCCAGATCAGACATCAGCACAAGGTGGTCTGAGACATAACGGCTGAGCAATTCCTGCACCATGCGATGAGACCAGTTAAGCCCTTTGAACCATTCGCCTGAAATACCAATCAACGCTTCGGCCAGAGTAGCTTCGTAACCTGATTCAAGATCGTCGCCACCGTGATCATTGCTGCTGGGCTCAAAATTGACCTGGCAATAGGATTCTTCACGCAAAGCGCGACCAAAATCAGCCAGGGCACATTTGTACGAAAAAGAAACACGTGAAATTTCCTGTTCGAGCTCAGCCAGCATGGCCAGATTGGAGCGGTTCAAAAGACTGGAGAGATCCCCCAGAGCCTCAATTTTTCCACCCAACAATGCACTCAAAGCAAAGACCGGACGCACTACTGATTCAGCGTCGAGAAAGCCACGCTCAAGCATATTGGATGCCGGCAGCAAACCTGGCGAAACAACACAAGCCAGAGGCAGTGCCCGTCTTATTTCATTGCGACTGCGACCGGAAAGATTGACCCTTCGGCGCAGGCCTAACACTGCCACTCCATCTGGTGACGATTGAGCGTGATTGAACAACCAATCGAGCTCGACAATATTGGCGAGCGAATCGGGCGCCGCCTCTTTTAATTCCATACCGAATTGCAGGGCGCCAAGCATAGGAGCGCCCACCAGAGCAATAGCTGTACCACAGGCAAGTGATGGTGCCAGAGCCCTGGCAATGGCACTATAGGCAGTGGCCGGACCGGAAATTACTACAGCGTCTGCGCCATACAAACACTCTTCGACTTCACGACTTTTGAGACTATATTTGATATCACTATCAGGATAATAACGAGCGAAGTTAACCGGCGAGGTAAAACGTTGGTAGGAAGCGGAGGCAGGCACTGCATTGCTCTGTCCGACCATGCTCGAATTGAAACTGCCGCTGGCAAGTTCGATATGAGGCGCGGCGACGCCACCCAGCAAACGAATAGAAATACCGGCATCTTGGGTGGTGCCATTTGCTGATACCAGACCGGCAAGAGCAATGGCTTCTGCGCCATCGCCAACGATGCACAAATTTAGCTGAGTGCTTTCGCCGACCCGCTCAAGAGTTCTCTCTTGCAACTGGCCTGCTGAGCCGTTAACAGTCTGCCCTATACTCAGAGTAACTGTCCTCCGCGCGATGCTTTTTGCAAAATAATTGCAATCGATCTTAGTAAACCGAATTTGTTTTCTTCAGCCTGCAACAGTCTAGTACAAAAGGCAGAGAAGACAAGACCCGCCGGCAAGGTTTAACCTGAATTGTAATCAGAGGCTGTAAACTGGCCGTTTAAGGTTGGAAAAATCGCAAGTCAAGGATTAGCTTACGGTTTAATGTTAAAGACAAAAAGTGAGCAAATAAACGCAATGGCAACAATTTATTATGACCAGGACGCCGATCTGGCCCTGCTTAAGAACAAAGCGGTGGCCATCATCGGTTATGGCAATCAAGGTCGTGCTCATGCCCTTAATCTAAAAGATAGTGGTATCGAAGTCATTGTTGGTGCTCGTAACAATGGCAACGCATTTCGTAACGCTGTGGCTGATGGTTTTGCCGTCATGTCGGTTAAAGCGGCCTCCGTTAAGGCTTCCGTATTGGCCATAATGCTTCCCGACGAAGTGGTGACTGAGGTTTTTAAAAATGAAATCGACCCAGCGCTGCAAGAAAGCAAAGAAGCAAAAACATTCGTCTTCGCCCACGGATTTACAGTCACCAATAAGACAGCAAAATTTCCGGCTTCCGCCGACATCGTCCTGGTTGCTCCCACCGGTCCGGGCAGGCAGGTGCGTTCGCTCTACATAGAAGGCAGAGGATTGCCTGCTCTGGTGGCTGTAGAACAAGACGTCTCAGGCAACGCACACAGTATGGCTCTGGCCTACGCCAAAGCGATTGGCTGCACCAGGGCCGGGGCAATCAAAACTACTTTTAGAGAAGAAACGATCACCGACCTCTTTTGCGAGCAGGCTGTGCTATGCGGCGGCATGCCCGAGCTCATTAAGGCTTCTTTCAATACCTTGGTGGCCCGCGGCTATCAGCCTGAGCTGGCCTATATCTCTTGCTTGAAAGAAGTGAAGCTAATTGCCGATTTGCTCTTTACTCAAGGCATGGACGGCATGCGTCATGCTATTTCTAACACCGCCAAATACGGATCGGTTATTGCCGGTCCAAGCATTATCGACGCAGCCGCGGTTCAAAAGCTGGAGCAACTTTTGAACAATATAGAAGAAGGGCGCTTTGCCAGTGATTTTATGGCCGAGGCCAAAGCCGGCTCCCCTGTCACCCGTGAATATTCTTCTCAGGAGGCTAACAGCCAACTGGCCAGAACCGGCAAAGAGCTCAAAGAGAGCCTGCATTTTTAGCTCCGCAAAGTTTTTTCGGCGGGTTCTGTCCAGGAATTTGGACGGCCGTATAGATACCGGCGTGAGGAAGTATTGCTGGAGAACCGAAATGTCCATTCTTGCTGACCGATTTGATATAGCCGAAGTCAAAAGGGCATCTGTACGCTTCAAAGGCGCCCTTCAAGCTGAGTGGCAAGAAATGCAAAAAGTAGGATTCACCCCAGTGGATACCGCTGATTTCGTTGACTTCAGTCAGCCTATCAATCCAGCAGTAGACCTGGCTGTAGCAGCTCTTCCTCGCGTTAATTTTTCGCTCAGCTACAAAGACGAAAGCTTGCGTGGCAACAGCTCCACTGGTTTCTTCGGTCCCTTAAAAGTGAGCAACTGGGAGCATTAACTTGTTGGTTTTGAGATAGCTGGCGGTATGTCGTTTGAAAAGGCTAAGGAATTTTACAACTTATCGGTTGTATGGTTTTACAACTTATAAGTTGTAAAAAATCATAGGCGGCAATTTAGACATGGGCCGAACTAAAGGCCAAATTGGGCTGAATTAAGTCACGACAATATTATCAATCAAACGCACATCCCCCAGCTTGGCTGCCAGCAGAACCACGAATGGTTTTGCAAATTCGCTCAGTGGCTCAAGGGTTTCAGCGTGACATAAAGACAAATATTGCAGGTCGAATTTTGACTCTGCTTTAATTAGTGCTTGCGCTTTTTCTAAAGCTGCAGCAGCGGGCACCTTCGATTCAAATGCCGACACCACCGAACTCAAGGCCTGATGCAAAACCGGCGCCAGGGCACGGCTGGTGGAATCAAGATAGGCATTGCGAGAACTCATGGCCAGACCATCGGGTTCACGTACCGTGGGCACGCCGACTATTGCCACCGGCAAGTTAAGGTCACAGGCGAGGGCCTTAATAACGAGCAATTGCTGAAAGTCTTTTTCACCAAAGAACGACATGTGGGGCTGCACCAGGTTGAAAAGTTTAGTCACCACAGTGGCTACACCTTTGAAAAACGTCGGTCTGAATGCCCCTTCCAGAGTGTCATTGAGCGGGCTCGCCGGCACGACGCTAACAATCGACTGGCGACCATGAGGATAGATCTCTTTTTCGCTGGGACAAAAAATGCAATCGACACCCACGCTGTTAAGCAGCTCCAGATCGCTATTGAAAGTACGGGGGTATTTGTCGAAGTCTTCGTGAGGGGCAAATTGAAATGGGTTAACGAAAATGGAAACTACCACCAGGTCGGCCTCGGCCCGCGCACGTCTGACCAGTTCGATGTGTCCATCGTGTAGAGCGCCCATTGTCGGAATGAAAGCAACGCTCAAAAACGAATTTTTATCACCATCAGACTCTGACCTCTCGGCCAGCCAGGAAGCGCCATTTGCCAGGCGCCAGGCTTTCATCCGAGCGAGAGTATCAGCGACAAAAGGCTTGCCAGCAGGACGGTTGTTAAGTTTGCTGTTAAGGCTTTCAAGCTCCGTTGCCTGCCCTACGAGATTGTCTACCACTGCATTTCTCACTTAATTGAACTGATTTTTCGCCGCCGCAAGAGTATTTTACAGTCTCGGCTCAAGGCTGCCATAATTACTAACTCATAGAATATCAAGCGAATCACCGGACAAAGCAGGAATCAAAAATGTTCTCATGCCAGGTTTCAGCCAGAAAAGCGCTCACACTCAGTTTACTGATGAGCCAATTGTTCAACTTGGCGGCACCCGCACTTGCTAGTCAGCAACATACAAGTACGAATGCGAGTAATTCCCAAAAACTGGCCGCCCGCGACGGCGAAGCGGTGCAATCGAAAGAAGCCCGCCACCTCGCCGATCAAATGCTCAAAGCCTTCGGCGGTTTTGAAGCGTTTAAACATTTCAACGATGTGCCTTGCCGGGCCCACGGAAAAATCATTCAAACCTCGTCACTGTCTGGTGTGGCCAATACTTTTGATTGCGACATGCTGATTAAACGCGAAAAGCAAAAGATCACGATCACATTTTTGGGCCAACCACTTACCACTGTATATGATGGCGCTTACTGCTGGACCCAGCAGGGTGATATCGTGTTGCCGTCAGATTCAATCACAGCTAAACGCATTGCAGAAGATATTCTTCATGGTTTTCTCTTGCTGGAAAAAATCAACGATAACGATACTCGCATGGAAATAGGACCTGCTACAACCATAGACGGAAAAGCCTGTGATACTTTGCTTGTCTGGGCCTCAGACGGCGAGCCTACCACCTTCGCCGTTGATAAAGCGACGCATCTTGTGGCGGCCTCAAGCTATGCCGGAGTGGACCTTGAACAAGGCGTGAAAGTTGAAAAACGCTATCAATATTCGGACTATCGCATGGTGGAAAACACTCAGCAGCCCTTCAGAGTAGTCGAATATTCGGGTGACAAAAAAGTTTCAGAAACTGTCGTCGACAAAGTTTCTATCGACGAATCGATTAAAGACAACATTTTCACCATGCCTGTGGAAAAGCCATCGGCCAGGCTGGCCGCGGGGCCAATCACGGTTCCATTTGAATATTCGGCCAATGAAATCATGGTGCAAGTTAAAGCCAACGGCGGTCATAATTTGCGATTTATTGTGGACACCGGCGCCACCCAGTGCATCATCGATAAATCAGTGGCCAGCAAAATCGGTGCCACCTCCCTTGGTGACAACAGCGGTCTTTCTATGACCACCGGATCCGGATCAATCAAAACCGGCGCAATATTGATGAAATCTATGTCTATAGGCGAACTGGAAATCAACAATGTGCCCTTTGCCGTGGCCGATTTAAATTCATTCGGCAATATCTCGGGCGAAAAACCTGCCGGCCTGATTGGCGCCAATGTTTTAAAACGCTATCTAATAACAGTAGATTATGAAAATCAGAAATTGCGTTTCGCCGACCCTACTCAAGTGACGGTGCCTGAAGGCGCCACGGTTATAAACACCAGACCCAGCCTGGGTATGTCAGGTCTGGCTGTGGAAGGCAATATCGACGGCAAGCAAAAAGTAACTTTCTTAATTGATACCGGTGCTGCTTTCAATAATATTTCAGAAACTAAAGTGAAAAACTTGCTCTGGGGGCCGCTCTACAAAGTAGGCATGCTCAAAGGGCTGGACGGCAAGCTGGTGGAGACAGGATCGGCTAGATTCAACTACCTTGATCTAGACAAATTCCGCATTGAAAAACCTGTTTTTTCTATTGCTCCTCCACCTAGCGAAGGCGTGGTTGAAGGAGGCATCATCAGCTCGAAAGACCTGGCGATCATCGGAAATCCGCTGCTGAGCCGTTATAAAGTCACTTTTGATTATCGCAATCAACGGCTATTTTTAGAGCAAACTCCAAGACAGAAAACACAAAATATCCTTACTGACAAAATCGACGCCATAAAAGTTGAGTGGCTGCGATCACGCAATGCCAGTCAGGCCATCCGCGATCTAACAGCTGTGGCCGATTCCGCCCACCATGACGATCAACCTGGAATTGAAGCCCTGGCGCGTACCGAACTGGCCGTAATGTACTGTCAGAAAAGTGGTGGCAACTTTACACCAGAACATTTGTTCGCACCCATAAGCGGAGCCAGCCTCACGCTTGACGAAGGCTCAAGGGGTCTGGACGGCAAAAAAGTATTGCCGCAAACCCTGTTCGCCGATGCGGATATTCAGTTATTGCAGGCCTATTATCTCTCCGAGAAACTCGTTGATAAGACCGTGCAGGGCCGGGTACTGGCCACCTGGGGATACATCTATACAAGCCAATGCCAGGACATCAGCTACTTGTCGAGCGCCAAACAAAAAATCGGCAAAGCCGTTGTTCTGGCACCTACTGATGCCGATGTTCTAGCGGCATCAGGTTATTTTCTCACCCGACTGGAGGCCATGAAACCATCAAAACCGGAGGTGGTGGAAAAAGTAATTAAACCAGTCGCCGCCGCCAAAGTAGCAACGGCTAAAACCAGTAGAGATAAGCTTCCAGTGCGCAACGAAGGCAAGCTCACCGCCGCCATGAAAAATGCCAATCAGCTAGGAAAATGGTTGGCCGGCCAGATCATTGATCAGGCTATCATGATTGATCCGGCAAACTGGCTGGCCTTGTGGACTAAGCTAGATCGCGCTCGCAGTCAGGGTCAGAGTGAAGAAGTGAAAGTGATAAGCGGTCAACTGAAGCACTATTATCCGAGTATAAATTTAAAAGAATAGCCTGGGAAAACTTTCGCCAGGCCACTAAATTTGATACCACAAAGCGAGGTTATTTTTCCGGCCTGGCTGGTGTCTCACCAGGCTTAACTACAGGTGCACTGGACTCATCAGCCTTCGGTGCGTCAGATGAAGTTGCCGGCGGCTTTGATTTCTTTTCGTGCTGATCGCAAAGTGGTGCGTCGGTATCTGGAATGGCAGCTCCGAAAGGCAAAACATTTCCAACATATTGATGACGTTCGGCCTTGCCGCTGCTATAGAAACGCTCATTCAGAATGCTTGGTTCAAGGGCGAACAGATTCATATCACGCGGACCTTCCATGCGACCGAATTCTTGCGGCAAGCGCAAAGAGTCTGCCTGGGCAGGAAGGGCGGAAGCGGCGAAAGCTAAGGCGATTAACGTTAAAGCGATGTTTTTCAAAACGGCCTCACAAAACAGGATATTTTTTCACTCTATGCACTTGAAATCGAACATGCTCAAAATTGTACTTTCTTGCCAAAAAAAGCTCAAGCAATGGTTTCAGGATTAACCATAATCACCTGGAAAGGCAGTGATCCCACTGATTCACCCTCCACTTCCAGGACAATATGGAACATTCCCTCTGACTCAAAAGTGAGACCGGAGAAGGCACTGATGATTTTGTGAGTCATGTGCAGGTTGGGTAGCGGTTCTACAGTTGCTGTCGGCGATCCGGCAATGAGGTTGCCGAGCGAATCTTCAATGCGAAACTGATAGTCAAACTGACTATTGGAGCCGGAAACCTGAGCAAAAGCGTAAACCAGTGGAATCACCGCCGGAAATGACTGCGCGGTTATACCGTTATAGATATTGATGCAAGACACCGCATCGCGTCTGAGAACATCTTGCAAAACGCGCTCGCATAGAATAATGCCAAGTAATCTGGGAGGGGAATCTGAGCCTTCGGTCATGCGTTCTCCGGTGACTGAATTGATGCTGAGGTCAGTTGGTGTCAGCCACTATCGCGGCGCTGAGATTATACTAGACTTAGAGAACAGACAGAGAAGACTATGTAAGTATGTGGGATCCCGAGAGACTGACATTGGCCCAATGGTTCTGGGTTGTTTTCGCCATTGTTGTGGCGATCGCCTTTGGCTGCCGCTGGATCGATCTCAATTATCCCGTTGAGCCACTGACGCAGATTGAATCACTCAATCTAATCGCCTAGCTCACAGGCTTTTTCCTATATTCATACAAGCATGCAAACCTTCTCGTTAACCGCGCTAGCCATCGCTAGCTCAAAGAACAGCCTGGGCAGCTCTTCTTGACATCAGGTCTGTCTAATGAAGGTTTCGCGAAGTGGCTGCAAGAGAGGTGTTGAGTGATTGCCAAGCGCCTGTTAAGCATTGAGGGGCAGGCTCATGGAGCGGTTTTAGCTATATATCATTAGACAAAAACTCATGATTTGACATCCTATCTCTTATTTATTTAGTGTCCATAGGTCCCATTTTTCTTCTCTTTAACTACAAGGCCTGATCTCAATCTAGCTCGCGCCCATAAACCTTAGCTCTCACCTTTTCTTCTCTTTAGAGGAAACGGCGGCTACTGCTATGGCGCGAACGAAGTTCTGAACAAGCCTTGCTTTCCCTGACTTCAAAAATTCCGAAAAGGAAAAGTATCAACTATGACAAATTCCACGAAAGCCAAAAAGACTTACGTGCTGGGTATCACAGGTTCAATCGGTTGCGGAAAGTCGCTGGTCGGCAAGCAACTGCAAGAGATGGGAGTGGCCGTCATCGACGCCGACCATCTGTCGCACGAACTGGTGAACAACCCCGGCCCCGCCTACGACAAGATTCTCGCCCGTTTCGGCGCGCATCTCGCCAACAGCCCCGGTGGTCCTATCGACCGCAAGGCGCTGGGCAGCATCGTTTTCAACGACTCTCAAGCTCGCGCTGACCTGGAAGCAATTCTGCATCCCGCCATCGCCGAGCTGCAGAAGACCCGCGTTGCTGCCCTGGCCAAGACCTACGACATCGTCGCGGTGCTTGTGCCTTTGCTGTTCGAAACCGGCTCGCAGAGCAAGTACAGCGCTGTGTGGGCAATAATCGTTCACAAAGAAATCCAGATCAGCCGCCTCAAACTGCGCGACCAACTCACCGATGAGGAAGTTGTGCGGCGCATCAAGGCCCAGTGGCCCCAGGCGAAGAAGGCCGAAATGGCCGATCAGGTGGTGGACAATTCGGGCAACCCCGATGAGACCCGCGTGCAGGTAGCCAAACTGGTAGGCGAAATCCGCACCAAGATGGCGGCTGCCGCCGGCACTGCCGAAGCGGACACGACTGATACCACTGGAACTACAGACTTGCCTGCCACTCCGGTGGTGGTACCGCCTATTGTCCCTGTTACTGATGTACCGGTTCCGGATGCGGTTCCTGCCACCGACGTGCCCGTTCTTGCCCCGGCAGACACCGACACTGCGCCCGCCGCAGAGCCTGTGGACCCTGTTGATCCGGTGGATTCTGCAGTCGCCGAAGCGGCCAGCAAACGTAACCGCAAGGCCCTCAAGCAGCTCGGCGAAATTGCTGCCGACGAAGCTCTGGAAAAGCTGGGTGACACCGGCACCACCAGTCATCGCGAAGCCACGGCTTCCATGACTATGGTGGTCAAATCCGCCTTCGGCGCCGCTGACGATGAGACCGCAAAGGCTGACGGCACTGCCGCTACGCCCAAGGGGGAGCAGGAGCGCGAGTTGCAGGTGGATGTGCGTATGTCTGTGCGGAACAAGCCCGGCACAGCCGACCCTATTCCTGTGCCTGTTCCCGGCCCTGGTCCCGGCCCTACTCCTGGCCCCGGTCCCGTGAATAACGGCGGCAAGGGCAGGAGCCACTTCACCCTGGCGGTCTGCTTCCTGGCGCTGCTGGCATTCCTGGCCTTCCTGGCGGTGTGTTTCGATCACGGCAACGACAAGCCCGTGGTGGTCAATGTTGCGCCTACACCAGTGGTGATAAACAACCCGCCTGTGGTCAACAACCCGCCTGCCAACGTCAATGTCACTGTGGTGGTCAAACCCGTTAACGGCGATGGTTGCACCGCCTGCATCGACCTGACGAGCCCCATCGTCGGCCCGACCATTCTCACACCGCCTGTCGTTACTGGTGGTGGCAATGGCACGGTGGTTACTCCTCCCGTGGTCACCGAACCGGTTGTGAAACCGCCGGTTGATACGGTTGTGGGCGGCAACTGTGGCGACGGCTCTGTTCAGACACTGAGCGACCCACCGGCATTTGCTCTGCGTTACCTGCACAATCAGGTGCGCTGGCATGTTACCAAATGGGTGATCACCACCGGTGGTGCGGCTCACTGCCGTAACACCACAGTGGAAGGTCACGACGTCAACGGAAATCTGCGCGTCAAGCAGTTCTACGGCCCGCAGCTGGCATTTCGCGGTCAGCTGACGGTGCAATATCTGAGCGATTGCGAGACTCAGGTCGATCGCTTCGACGAGTTCAACCGGTCTGTCGGACGCAGCATCTACAACGCTGATCGTTCCGGCAGACTGTCGGTTGCTCGTCAGTTCGACGGCAATCAGCGTCCGCTTTTCACTGTCAATGTGCAGCGCGCTAACGACGGCAGCATCGCTTCTGTCGGTTATCGCTCGTACAACGGTATCAGTGGACGCACGGTTTCGAACAATTATTTCGAGACCACCGCTCAGTATCGCGATTTCCTCAACACTCATTTCTATCTCGCAGACCTGGTGACAAACCGGTCGTAAGCGACACTCAAAAGGTATCCCCATGAGCAAACAAAAAGGCTACAAGGCGCAGAAAAACGGTGTCATCCGTGTCGCGCGCCCGTTCGACAACATCACCGGCCCCTACGCCAAGGGTGAAATTCCCGACTACCTCGCGGCAGTTGACCACTCCCTCAAGATCGAGGATAAGAAAGACTATCAGAAGCAGCTCGACGTACAGGAAGAGGCATTCAACCTCCTCGTTCGTCGCATGCAGGCCGCCAAGAAATTCCTGGTAGTGGTGCTGCAAGGTCGCGACGGTGCCGGCAAAAGCGGTGCAACAATTTGCATCGGCGAATCGCTCGGTCACGACGCCAAGCTTTTCCTCAGCGTGCCGATTGGCCCTCCGACGGAAGAAGAGCGCGCTCATCCGCCGCTCTGGCGCTTCTTCAAGGACGATCGCATGCCGGCTTATGGCCAGGTACGCGTGTTTGACCGCAGCTGGGCCGAAGAGGTTCTGGTGGTGCGCGTCAACAAGATCAAACCCAAGCCGGTTTGGCAGAAGTCTTATGCCGGGCTGCGCACCATGGACTGGATGCTCGAACAGGAAGGCGGCATCGTCGTCAAAATCTGGCTCGACATCACCAAGGACGAACAGAAGGCACGCTTCAAGAAGCGCGCCGAAGAGAAGCCGTGGAAGGTTTCTCCTTCTGACGCGGAAGCGCGCAGCAAGTGGAAGCAGTACACCAGCGCGGCCAACGAAATGTTCAACCAGACGGGTACGGACTATTCGCCCTGGTACATTATCTCCAGCGAAGACAAACGCTACAGCCGTGTCAACGTGCTGAGCATCGTCAACCAGCAACTGCGCGAAGCTCTCGGCGACGAAAGCGAGAAGTAGTAAGCGCTTTACCAAGGAATCTCCATGGCACAAGTAACATCAAAACTCGTCCAGGGCACCACCTATAAGGTCGAAGCGCAAATCGGCAACTTCACGTTGACGAGCGATCAACCTCAGTCGGTGGGTGGAAATGACAGCGGACCCAGTCCGAAAGATTTTCTCCTCACCGCCATTGGTGCCTGCACCATTCAGACCATTCGCATGGTTGCGGCCAAACGCAACTGGGACGTTCAAGAAATGTCGGTCACCGTCACCATCTCCGAGGTGGCCGACCCTAACAACGCCGGTGGCAAAATCACTTTGATCGACGAATTGATCGAAGTGAAAGGCAATCTCAGCCAGGCCGATCTCGACGCCATCGAAAAGACCGCCGGCCGCTGCCCTGTCTTGAAGATCATCACCGATCCAAAGCTGGTGCAGAAGAAGGCCGTCAAGGTCTGAACAGCAAAACTGCTTTAGCGCGCTAAAGCAAACAACAACTAAAAAGGGGGCACTAGCAGTGGTGCTCCATTTTTTTACTGCAATCCTACATTTCTTGTAATTTTTTTAAACCATACGTATATCCCCGGCACTAGCCCTGTGGAATGCGTAAATTTTTTAGGGAAAGAAAGCTATTGTGAAAACTCCCAATAACCCTGTCGGAGGGTCTAACGACTCTTACGTTAGGCGTCTCATCTTCATGTTCGGCCTCGTGTATTTCGCTCAGGGTCTGGCTCAAGCTTCAGGTTTGATCAGTCAGCCACTCAGCTTTTACATGAAAGAAATTCTGCACTTCGACGAAGCGCAGTCGACCAGTTATCTGGCCGTACTTACCCTGCCCTGGATCATCAAACCGCTCTACGGGCTGGTGAGCGACTTCATACCGCTCTTCGGGTATCGTCGCAAATCGTGGTTGTTGCTTCTCAATCTCGTTTCAGCCGGAGCATTCTTCTGGTTGACCGGGCTCGATGAGCCGTCCAAAATCGTGTTTGCTCTTCTGCTTACGGCCTTCGGCACAGCCGCTTCCGACGTCATCGTCGACGCGCTGATGGTGGAGAACGGACAGAAATTCAACATGGTGGGCAAATTCCAGTCGGTTCAGTGGTTCTGGTTTTATGCCGCCCAAATTGCTACATCTCTGGCCGGCGGCTGGCTGGCAAGCATGTCTGACCCAGGCACCGGCCTGCACATCGCCGCCATGATCACCATGTGCGCACCGGTGGCAGTGGCAGTGGCATCCTGGATGCTCGTCAAAGAAGACAAAGCGAAAATGAACCTGGAACAGCTAAAAGCCACAACGGCTGGACTAAAAGAGGCATTCTCGTCGCGCACCCTCTGGGCCGCGGTACTCTTCCTGGCGTTCTGGAACTTCAGCCCGAGTTTTGGCACTCCCATGTATTACCACATGACTGATACCCTTAAGTTCTCGCAGACCTTCATCGGTCAACTGGGAGCGATAGGTTCAGTAGGCGCTTTGATTGGTGCCTGGACTTACGGTAAATGGTTCGTCAAACGCACCATCAACTATCAGCTGATTTTCAGCATCACCACCGGCGCCGTAGGCACATTCGCTTATCTGAGCGTTGTCGCCCTGACACCATACAGCACCTTCCTCATGGCTGCCCTGAGCTTCGTCTTCGGCATCGCCGGAGCGATCGCTTCGCTCACCACCCTGTCGCTGGCTGGCCGCTCGTGCCCCGCTAATGCCGAAGGCTTCACCTTCGCCGCATTGATGTCGGTCAACAACGGCTTTGCCCAGCTTTCTGCTATCGCCGGTGCCTGGATGTTCGTGCACTGGTTTGACCGCCAGCTGACGCCGCTGATTATCGTGTCGGGCGTTTGCACCCTGCTTTGCTTCACCTTGCTGCCGACCTTGCGCACTGTGCGCAGTAAGGGTGTCGAGGGGAATGATGTAGGTAAAGATAAGGACAACAAGGACACCAAATAGTGAAAACAAAGACCGACGCCGAACGCAAGAAAGAAGTTTCTGACCGTTTCGGCAAGCACGCCGACTCTTATGCCACCAACAAAGGTCACGCTGAAGGCGCTGACCTGGCCATGATTCTCGACATGCTTAAGCCGCAAGCCAACTGGCACGTGCTCGACATCGCTACCGGCGGTGGTCACACGGCCGCTCTCTTGGCGCCGCATGTGGCCCAGGTGGTAGCCAGCGACCTTTCGCAAGGCATGCTCACGGCCGCTGCCAAAGTCTTTGCCGCCAGGCAACTGACCAACGTGGTCACGGCACTGTCAGATGTTGAATCGCTGGCCTTTCCTGACCAGTCGTTCGATGCTGTCACCTGCCGCATCGCTCCCCACCACTTCGTCAACATTGAAGTGGCCATCGCCGAAATGGCGCGTGTGCTTAAGCCCGGCGGAGTGCTTCTAATAGAAGACAACATCGCTCCGCAGGCCGCCCGTCTGGACCGCTTCATCAACACTCTCGAAGTGATGCGCGACAGCACTCATGTGCGCTCGTACACGAACCGCGAATGGCGCACCATGCTCCGTGCCGCTGGTTTCAACGTGACGCGCATGCGCGACTATCACAAAACCCACGACATTGCCGACTGGACCGGACGCTCGGACCTGACCGCCGACCAGCAGAAACAGCTGGCTATTTTCTTACTGGCCGCTCCGCAATGGGCGCGCCGCCACTTCTTGATCGCATACACCGACAATTGCGCGGTGAGCTTCACCGATGACAAGGTCATTCTTAAGGCGGTGAAGCGTTAGCGGTCTTCTCATAAACAGCTTAGAAAAGAGAAGAACTATGATTTGTAAAAAATGTTCGCTGCAAAATTTCAGCAGGGGCGCTGGCAAATGCAAAAGCTGCGGAGGTTTGACCCTCAGCAGAGCATTCAAGTACTGCGGTACTTGCAGCCAGACCAAAAATATCTGCGCCGTTTGCGAGCAGCCCGGCACCCCTGCGGTGACCAAACTGGTGACCGACGGCGGAGAATCGGCTCATGAGTTTTTCGACTCCGGCATGGTGCTCTCCAGCGGTTTCCCCGGAGATGCGAGTAAAACCTGAGCCTTGTGGTTCAGTTAGTTAGGTTCAGTGCTTTCGGGCGTCAGTGTGATTGATTTCACATTGACGCCGCGAAGGCTTCTTGAAGGCTGAATGAAACGCCCGGACTCTATAGTCCGCTTCTGGCTTTCTTCAGTCTTCTTTTTTTTGCCGCCGTACTATCTTATATCGTTGTACATGTTAACCATCAATACCATGGCCGGTTTGAAAGGTGTGCAAGAGGGGATTTAGAAGTAAGATCTGTATTTGCCCTGACTCACGAACGGAATTTCGGAAACCGATGACCCAGAAGCGTCTTCTGACAAGTTCTCTAGCTATTACCCTGAGCGCCATTGCGCTGATATCGACCTTAACCGGATGCGCCATCAGTCCTGAAGCCAAGAAAAAAGCGCGTGAAGAAACGCTGAATAAATTTTCTAAGCTAGTGACTCAGCATTTGCTCGATCGCAATCCCACAACTTTGACCGTCTCGGTCAATCAGTTGATGCACGTTGAAGTGCACCACAATGCCCTGGCAACATTGCAGGCGCGCAAGATTTTACCTGACTCGAATATTGACGTTTTGCGTGCGATTGATGACGCAGAGGTGGCTAAGAGCACAAATGAGGTGCAAGTCTTAAGTGTGCGGGCGCTCACCCCGGTAGAAAAAGATCCGGTCAAATTTAGGGTGACAGGCAAGGAAATTTTCAAAGTTGCCGGCAAACAAGTAGACATGAGACCTTTCTCCCTTGAGCTGACAATTCGCCTGACAACGCAAATGGACGGTGAACCGGCATTGCTCGAAGTCGGTGGTATGACCGCCAATACAGCGTTCTCGAAACAAGCGCAAAACAAGTCGGCCGAGAAGAACAAAAAGACCTCGCGCAAGCGCGGCTAGCCTAGCCTTACCGGCGTTTAAGCTTGCATTACTTAACGCTTCTTGAATACCGCCCGCGCCTGGCACTAGGGTGCGGGAGTTATTTCTATCCACCAATTCTCAGCCGGTACCAACCAACTTTCAAACCCAAAGCATTACAGACAAATCGCCGGCTAACGCTTCCCGTGGATATGGGTCATTCAGATGCACCCTTGAAATAACCGCCCTAAGCATCTGTGCAACAAAACGCGAGAGAACAGTGCAAATATTGATGAACCCAAACATGCGGCCCCAATTACTCGTAGTCACAGCAGCAGCACTCGCCTTGATTGTCGTCTGCTTGTTGAACTACTCCCCGCGCCAGATCACCGATCCGGCTCGCAACACTGTCAACACCGCTGAAGTCGCCCGCTTGAATCTGCAGTTGTCCAACAGCTCAGATCCAGTCGAACGCGGCCGCAGTGCTCAACGCCTCGGCGTCATCGCCACCCGCCAACTGGAAATCGGCGTAACCACCACTTCACCCGGCACCAGCCCTGCGGACATTCAGGAGAACCTGAATCGCGCACTGCTGGCCGAAACCGATGCGAGTGCCAGAGCGTCAATGGTTTCAGCGCTCACGCACATTCGCAATCACGAAATGATCCAGAGTTCGCTGAGCCCGCTCAACCTGCGGTTCAAGTAGCTCCAATCGTTTTTAAATTCTGAACGGCTTAGCCGTTCGAGGTCAAACAATGGAAAAAAAAGTCGCTATCTACGGTCTCTCAGCTCTGCTCGTGCTCATCGCCGCTGTGGTGCTGAACTCGCTTGGATTAGCTGACCAGTTCATCTCTATCTACATGCCCACCGCCTTTTTCGTGCTGGCAGGGATGGACTTTTACCGCACGCAGGTGCTGGAAGACGGCGCGTCTGAAGTGGTCTCAAGCAATTACAGCTTTGCTGACCGCTTTCTCGCGTATCTGTTCGTCGCCCCTTTCATCATGCCGGTGAGAGTGTACGAACAGGTCAATCGCGCCCGAACCTGAAATAACGGCTAGACCGGGGGAGAATGCGGATCGTGGCTTCAAGCCTGATTCGCATTCTCCTTTTTCAGTTTTTTACTTCGCACTATTAGTTCGTATAGTTACAATCGTCGCGGTTTGGAAACAGATACTGTTGGCGAATTCATAATTGCTTAGATTTGAGTCTAGAAGCTGATTACACCCGAAGTTAAGTGTCTCTGATTTCTTCATTTTTGACTCTGCGAACGCCCAATTACACTACTGCATATAATATAATCTGAGCATCAAATACGGTGGCAAATCTTTAGGATGAATTGCACATGTCGATGCGT
>Ga0209181_10000656_pt1:0-47500 | contig 63768 bp, 60 predicted proteins | sample MAT05_FD_187208 | JGI IMG/M metagenome (GOLD analysis project Ga0209181, IMG submission 187208) | Freshwater microbial communities from Lake Fryxell liftoff mats and glacier meltwater in Antarctica - MAT-05 (SPAdes) (version 2) | ecosystem: Environmental > Aquatic > Freshwater > Ice >...
TAACGCAAATAATAATGCTGCTAACGCGGCTGCCATAGCTGCTCAACATCAAGCACAACTTCAGGCACAACAGCAATCATTAACAAGTAATGTTCACGCTGCTGGTGGAGCTGGTGGAGCTGGTGGAGCTGGTGGAGCTGGTGGAGCTGGTGGCTCAGTTGGCAGTGTTGATTCAAGTTCAAACTCTAGCTTACATACTGGAAACATTGGCTCTACATCTGGTGTCACATTAGCAAATGGGGCAGTTACTGGCGGTACTTCAAATTCAGCATCAACCGCTACTGTTGCCGATGGTGCTCTTCGTAACACTAATAATGTAGCCGGCGGCACATCTTCCGCTTCTGTTGCAAGTGGGGCTGTACAAAATCAAACATCAACCGCAAATTCCAATAACTCAACCAATACAACTAACTATAAAGCTGCTGCGGCATCTGCGATTGCTCCTAACCTTATTACTTCAAATGGCAATGGTTGTTTCCGTGGTAAAGGTGGTGTTTCTGTGGGTGTATCAACTGTTGCTGGCGGTGTCAGCTTTGGTATCGGTGGCGGAACTGAATATGAAATGATAGACGTCGAATTTACGGATACAGATGGAGCAAAATACACTAAGAAAATCAACCCTTGTGTAAGCGATAATGCTGCCATGATGGTTATTCAAAACGGACAAAATCCTAACGCAAGTCGGGGAGATAAAGTTGTTGCAGTAACAACAGCGGCAAGCATGTCCCCTCATGTTATGGGAGCATTACAATCAGGAGCAGCTAACAAAGCTGCCCTTGCTTTCCTCTTTGATGATGTAGCAACAAAAGAACCGCTAAGATGCCGAACAAGTATTAGAACATGGGAATGGGCCTGTGGCCCTAACTAATATGCACGTTAGTATATATTAAAAGAATCTGTTTTACTAAGCGTTCGCTTGGAATAACAATTAAATTTAAATATTTTTAAACGCGAAGTGAGTGGAGTTGCGCAGAGTAGATTTATTTTTTCTTCGAAATAAAATACTTTCTGGATCCCCGAACAAGTCAGGGATAGCAGTAAAAGTAAAAAACAAATGTGTTATTCATAATATTAGCAATGATTATTTTATAGGGGGGTTAAACAGTTTTATGGCATAATATTTAAAATTGATTCGTGTTCGGAACCCCTCCCCATGCCCACCAAAATAACTCCTTCAAAGACCTCTTTAAAAACTGGCAAAGCGGTTGCTAAGTCCTCTGCTAAGTCCTCTGGCCGTTCTGCTCAACTTGCTATGGCTGGGGCGCGAAGGTCATTGGTTGTCAAAGATTCAAAACCATCCCCCAAAAATCTTAATCAAAAATCTACTGAGAAATTATCTAAAATTTCTTCGGAGATCAGCCGTTTGGTTGTGAGCAAAGATGGAAAAATTGTCTTTATGTCCCCCGACATGGCCAAAATATTAGGGTTAAAAGATAATGATACATCACATATTGCCTTTCGTGACCTTATTCAATTCACCAATCCCGAAGATGCTTTAAGAGACCGTCCCGCTTTTGGTTTTTCAGATGAGGGTGAAGGATTTAATACAGATATGTGGGTATCATCCATTACATCGGGAGAACACCACGTTGTTGCGTTGCTTAATAAAAAATCAAAACCTGTGACTTTAAGATTTGATCAGGTCGATTTATCCGAAGGCCAGTCGAATGGTCGAGGATTTTTAGTTATATCCACCATAACTTCTAACGCCAACCATGATTTAAACGATTTTTTATCTAAACTAACCAAAGAGAAAGCCAATCTGGATACACCCCTTACGACCACGAGTTTACCAGAGAATAATTGGAATATTTCCCTAGATGCCCTTGCCAATATGAGCAATGATTTCATGATTGTCCTGTCACATCGCGGGAAAATTATTAACGCAAATGAGCCTTTTTTTACGGCTCTGTCGCTTAAATCAGATGATGTTAAAGGCAAAAATTTTCTGGATATGGTCAATTCCGAAGACAAACCTTATATCCAACCGATTTTCAAAAATCTATTCCAAGACGGGCAGAATAGCCTGTGTGAAATGATTGCCTTTGAATGTCGTATTCAGGGAACATCAAAGAAAATCCATTGGTTGGATTGTCGGGTCAAACCATTTGCAGGTCAACTTTTATTAGTCTGCCGTGATTTAACCGACTCCAAAGGACATGAGGCCGAATTATTGCGCCGTGAGCAGCAATTATCCGAAGCCCAATCCATCGGTCATATGGGCCATTGGATGTGGCGTATTGGTGATGAAAATTTAGAATTCTCAAGCGAGCTTTATCGAATATTTGGCGTGACGAGCCAAGAATTTATTCCAACATTTGATAGTATCAATAACACAATGCATAGACGTGACAGGGGACGTATTGCCCAATCATTTCAACGTGCCATGATTGAGCGAAAAAATTACGAAATGGAATTTCGAATTATTCGCCCGAGCGGAGAGGCTAGATTTATTCTTTTGCAAGGACGTTGTGAAAATGATTCAGAGGGCGATGTATCTGCCCTGTTTGGAATTATGCAGGATGTCACTGAGCGTAACCAATATGAAAGCGAGTTGCGGGAGGCTAAGGAATCTGCCGAACGTGCCTATTCCGCTAAATCCCAATTTTTAGCAAATATGAGTCATGAATTAAGAACACCGCTTAACGCCATTATTGGTTTTTCTGAAATGATGCAACGGCAAATGTTAGGCCCTATCGGAACAGAAAAATATTTAGATTATATTGGTGGTATTCGCGAAAGTGGCGAACATCTTTTGGATATGATAACCGATATTTTGGATATGTCGAAAATCGAAGCTGGTAAATACACGCTTGATGTCGAAGAATTTAATTTATACAAAGTCATGCGCCTTGCCATGCATATGATTGAAGGCCGCGCCCTTGATGCTCAAGTCAAAATATTATCATCCATCCCTGAGAAAGATGAAATGGTTATTAAAGGAGATCGCCGTGCCATTATGCAGATGGTATTAAATGTCCTATCGAATGCAGTAAAATTCACCAAACCTAATGGTAACGTTCATGTTTCTTGCGAAACTAATGATAATTTTATTGTCATGCAATTTGTTGATACAGGGATTGGTATTCCCGCCAGCAAATTACGATATGTCACCAAACCCTTTGAACAAGCCGCCAATAGTTTCACCAGAAATCATGAAGGAACGGGGTTAGGACTTGCGATTACCAAAGAACTTACCGAGCTTCATGGGGGTCAATTGGAATTACAATCAACAGTAGGTATCGGGACAACCGTGACGATTAAGTTACCTAGTAAAAGATAGTTATTTATTGCGGAGAAATGGTGCCAGCTACAAGATTCGAACTCGTGACCTTCGGTTTACAAAACCTATTAGACCTATTAATAACAAAAACTAACAACTGGAAATAACAACTAAATCAATAAGTTATAAGATTTAATTTATTTTGTAATTCCCTGCTTTTTGTACTTTTTTGTGCCTCAGTGTGCTATGAGTGTGCCACGTAATTTCATTATTTAACCATAAAAAACTCTAGAATTGCTCTCTTGGTTAATTGTATGTCATACTATTTTACGTAGGAGCAATTTTGCTTTTCATTCATAGCCAAGCTCCTAACTATTATTATAAATGTAATGAGTAGATCATGTATAAACTCTTATTAGCCATCGTTGTTATATATTTAAATACTCCTGCATATGCAGAGATGAATTGTGCTGGTCCTATAGAAAAACAGGATAATCTTGTTAGATGCTTAGATCTTCAAGATCCATCTTCCATATCAGAGAATCAAGATCAAAATCCTTCAGGAGTTATGTGGCCTGAGGAATGGACTTTTTGTGAAACATCACAAGACTGTGAGGTGATGGGTCATCTTTGCGGCAAGCCTGCAGCAATTAATCATAAATTCCATTTTGATTTTAATCAGAAATTAGGCCCTAGCCCTTATAATTGTGCTGGCCCCTCATTAGAAAGTTTATATAAAAGTTCGTGTGTGAATTCAGTCTGTGTGATCGAATCCAAATAGAAAATTACTGACCTCCCTCCAATAAATAACTCTAGAACTAGAATGAAAATGGCTCTAGCATTATTACTAATACCTAACAAAGATATTCTGAACATGTCTCCCACCGTTGCTACTCCAATCAACTATTATGATATAGAAGATGTACCCTACGGTCTCCGTCTTGGGGGCACTAACAAAGGCTGCCTGACGTTCTTTGGGATATTCTTTATTTTACCTGGGATTTTTATTATTGGCACTATGTTGCAGCTCATCCCTGTCAGTAAGATACCTGAGCCTTATTCAGGTTCATGGTGGGCTATGACTGGATTGGGATTCGCCTTTATTGTCTTTGGCTCTTTCATAGCTTTTTATAAAAGTCATATCGAAATCGATATTAAGAAGCGTGAAGTCCGTATTATGAGGGGTATATTTACTGCCCGTAAGGTCGATAGATTCGATCTTAATGTTGCGGAAAAACTATTGATTACCCGCCAAAAAATCCCAGACTCGGATGGGCCTGACCAAATTGTCTTTCCGCTAATCCTTACGGCTCATAACGGACACAACCTTGCCCTAGGCCACTACATAAACCTTCAGGATTCAATTAAAGCGGCAATAACTATTTCAGGAAAAACAGGCTTAAAGGCATATGACGCTACTGTAGATGTACAGCGCGAGATCACTTTAGCAGATCTAAATTCTATACCAGTACTCTCTACGGATGAGACATCTAAATATGACCTACGTGGTGTGGCCTTTACCTGGGATGGGCATACCGATTCGCTCTCGCGACTCTACACAGCCCGTAACAATGGGATCAATTTTTATAAAACCAGCTACCCAAAGATGCTTATTATGAAGGCAATTATCATAGGTTTTGGGATTGCTTTTTATCTATCGTTTTTTGGTTGGCGCATTGATAGAACACTGCTCTCACTTTACGAAGGCTATACCGATCCAAAATTTTTTAGCTCAGCTGAAATTCTCTTCTCAACTGTGATTGCATCAATATTTGTAGTATTTTTATTATTTGGACCAGTTCTTGGATTTCTCCTGACCCTACTAAGCCCCTCCCGCTTTAGTATGGTTGGCATCGGTCAGAATGCCCTATACCTACATGCTCCTGACAAACCAACTATGCACAGAAATTCGCGAACAACTAAGTGTCACCATTTAATAATTCGCTATCAAGATATTAAAGGGCTCGACATAAAAGCCAAAACAAAGCGAAATGGTAAGAAGGTTAGAAAATTTGAAAAGTTAGAAAATTTTATTGCCATCCGAGTTGGTACCGACTTCTATGAACTCGGCTTCGGATTAGACCGCGAACAACTACTCAGAATTGCAGAAGATATTAAAGTGAGAATGAGGTAAGACTAGGCCATCCCCTATAAATGCTTAGATGATAAAAAATGTTTCAAAGAAAGATAATAGCAATAATGATAAGTAACAAATTTTTGAGAGAAATATCCGAAATAAAAGCTACTGTAGTTAATGTCGAACGCTATTATTTATATCCAAATATGAGTTGGCTTAACCTCATGAACAAAGCAGCTTTTCTTTATGTCCTAAGATTATCAATTAATGGTCATGAAGGAGCATCAGAGGAATATGATTATTGCGAACGTTGTTTTATTTCTCCATCATGGAAAGTGGGAGATAAAATACGTTTTTTTAAATCAGGTCATTAGACCGAAAGAAATTTACGTCAGATTGCATCTGGCCGGCCTCTACTTATTCCAATAACAAAACCTAATCGACCCAACGCATATCCTACTGACAAAAAAGCTTTATAATTGATTATCATTTTGAAGCCTATACTGTTTACAAAAATAAATATGGATATATTTTAGAACTATTTACAGGCATGTTGTCACTTGTAATTATTTTAACGATGGTCATTGGGTTACCATTAGCTGTAATTGGTTTTTTATTAATCAACAGTAATTTATAAATTTAACACGTTAGTGCATTTAAAAAAATATAAGAAGTGTCGCTTTTACCAGCTTACAAATACCAATAAGTATTCCTAATACTCAGATATGCGCGCGCGAGGGCTAAAATCTAGGTTTGATATAAAATAAAATGGGGCAACGTATCCAGAGAGGGATCATATTCCACTTTTGAAATACCCCCCTCCTACCCCATAATATCAAGATCCCCAACCCTCTGGGCAATCATTCTCAGGCATAAATCATCTTGGGCATAGAATTTATCGGATAATAGAAAAAAGAAGCACTCTCTATTGGGCAACCTTTTAATCGTACTTGTACACGAAAACTTACTTCTCCATTTTGAGATATGCGTTTTTGAATTGATGCTATGTTTTATGCTATATTTAGAGATTAGAAAAAATGGCAAAAAATCACAACATAAGATGAACATACTGATGCATCTATCCACAAAACCCATGCAAATCAATGCACTAAAAGTACAACGACTTGCATGGCACAAATTTGGTGCACTCAGTTATAAAAACATCATGCTTTTCGCCATGTCAGTATCTTTGTAATGATTTGTCTATGGTTGTGCCACCAGTGTGCCACGTAGAGGGTGAGCCCTCGGAGAATGGTGCCGGCTACAAGATTCGAACTCGTGACCTTCGGTTTACAAAACCGCTGCACTACCACTGTGCTAAGCCGGCATTTCAGATCGTTTAGTTAACCTTTTTAGCAAATTGCGTTTCTATTCGTTTGCTTTCGCAAAACACTTATTTTTGCACTGTGCTAATCTGGGCTAAGCTGGTTTTTTTAGTTTATTTAAACAAATTTCACTTAAAAACATTACTTTAAGCAAATTAAGTTTGGGCATATTACCTATTTCAATTTGTCTGTCTAGTATTCTTCTTCAAAATTTGTTAGATTTTTCATGTTAATAATCGTAAAACTACTTAATACGACAAATTTCATTTATTATTTTCATAAATAGGCTTTTTTGTGTCTGAAGAAAAAAATACCAGTTATAATAATTTTATCGGCTATTCAATGCTTTTGTGTGTCGTTGCTGTATTGATTTGGATCCTTTGGTACTATCAATCCGCTAATATCAGGGACTTTGTCCGTTGGATAAGATATGCAGAAATGTCTGTTGTTAGTGTCTTCGTTGGCAATGATCATATCATTTACAGTGGCAATGGTGATCCTATTGCTAGATTAGGCGAAATCAAGCAGCTTGCAAAAGAAACAGATAAATCACAACTAACGACAAGGTCGATGGATGTGATTGCGACAGGTGCATTGCAACCCCTTCGTTATGTTTTTTCGCTTATCCTTATTTTATTAGCGTTTTGGGCGTTGTTCCGAGGGCCTAAATCAATGCTTCGCCAAAAGCTGGATTTAAATCACCTGATTAAACGACAAGCTAATAATTTTCCAGCCATTGCGCCTTTTGTTAGATTTAACCCAACAACGCAGCCACCACGGCCACCCGGTGCGCCTGTTCCCGCAGAACTTCCTCTCTTTGCCGAAGCGTTGGGACCTGAGGAATGGATTGCTTTTTATGACCTTCCTGTTCCAAATGGAAAATTAGATGGTGATGCCGCAGCCCGAGCCTTTACCCGTCAATTAGGGCCACCATGGCGTGGGACGATGCACATGGCTCCTTATAAACAAGTTTTACTGGCTGCGTTTTGTTTAAAGTCTGTTCGTAAACGTTCCGAAGCCGATGAGATGCTTGGAAAATTATCCAAATGTTGGTCTTTCGAAAATGGATTAAAACTTAATAATTCTTTGATTGCACAGGCTAGAAAAATTCTTCGCAATCGTGATATCTCTGGTAAAACACTGGCAAAGTGCAATCAGCATGCCTATGAGAATACTGTTATGTTGCGGGGGTTAGCCTCTGCACGCGAAGAAGGCGGCGTTTTGGCACCAGCACAATTTGTATGGCTTCGCGCCCATGATAGATTACTGTGGTATCCATTAAATAATCTTGGAAGGCAATCATATCACATGGAGGCTATTGGAGCGATTTGCCACTATAAAGCAGAAAAAATGGCTCAGCGCCCCATCCCGCGCCCCAAGGTAGAAAACGCAGTCACTGTCATTTCAGAATATATGCTATCCCCCAATGCACGCCCCATCCCCGCACTTGATTATTCCAAATCAAAAAAACGGGCTATCAAAAAAATGAAGACTTAAATCATGAAAAAAGAAAAAAATATGTCAGATAAATTTTCATCAACTGCGAAAGTCGTTGATGGAATTCTTATTCTTTCTCTGCCTGATGCGATATCCCCCGTTGTTTGGCAAATGGAATTGGGACAAAGCAAATCATCTGCATTGGAAGTGCGTCCAGCCGATAATGGAACGTTCATCTTGACCCTCAAAACACCTCGCCAAGATGTTTTAGAAATTGCAACCTATGCAAGTCGCGATGATGCCGTTAAAGCGTTGCTTGCCACATCCGAAGCTTTAGAAAAAGGGCAAGGCCAATTAAAGTCAGGCGAGCAATATCATTATCCTGTTCCTGCCCTATCAAGTCTTAAAGGTGATGGAAAATCGTTATGGTTTTGGGTAAAACGAGTATTTTATACCTTTATGATTTTAATTTTAACTTTGCTGGCTATTTCTGTCCTTTACACAGTTGGAAAAGTTATCTTAAGCGGCCCAGCATCCCCAACAAGTTCATCAACTGAAAGTTCACCAATATCCGCAGATGATTTCCTAGAAAGTCGTTAATCATTTTATGAGTATACTTATTAGTTAAACGAGCAGAATTACGAGATTTAGGTCATGGCATTAGATAAAAAATATCAAGTATCGCACAAGCTCCTCCTCCGTGACTCACGTCCCGTTATGGTTCGCTTGGCTGAATGGCTGACCCAAAGTAATAATTCTTTTGCTTTTTTATTCTTATTGGGAATTGCATTTCATTTTAGTCCTGTCCTGATGCAATGGGCTGATGTTTTTTTAATCGTTGGCCTTTTGTTTGTCCTGTGGCTGAGCATGAGAGATAGGTCTCTTATTTTTAGACTCCCATTAGGAAGCAAGCACAAAGAAAAAGATGGTAAAAAAGCCGAAGGGATTCTTTTTCTAGGCAATCAAGACCCCTATAAAGATGAAGTGTGGTTTTCAAATTCTGATGCGCGGACCCATATTCTTTATCTTGGGACAACGGGTTCGGGGAAAACTGAAGGGCTGAAAGCTATGGCTAGTAATGCCCTCTGTTGGGCGTCTGGATTTGTTTATGTTGATGGTAAGGCCGATACAGATTTATGGTCTGCCCTATCATCCCTAGTGCGCCGTTTTGGACGAGATGATGATTTACTTGTCCTCAACTATATGACAGGTAACTCTGACCGCAAAGCCCCATCGAATACAATGAACCCTTTCTCAAGCGGGTCTGCCTCTTACCTCACCAACATGTTGGTATCATTGATGCCAGACGCGGAAGGTGACAACGCAATGTGGAAAGAGCGTGCCGTCTCCCTTATCAGCTCGCTCATGCCAATCCTTACATATCGCCGTGATACCCTTGATATTCCAATGAGTGTTGGGACTATCCGTCATAATTTAAGCCTGAGCAGTATCATTAAACTTTCTCGCGACGAAAATTTACCAGAGCAATTACGTGCAGGTCTTAAAGGATATTTGGATACACTCCCCGGCTATAATGATGCGGCCTTTGATGATGAAGGTCGTGATAAACCTGCAAGCCCCGATCAGCCGATGATGGATACCACAACATCCAAAACCCAGCACGGATATTTATCCATGCAGTTTACACGTTCCCTTCAATCTTTGGCAGATGATTACGGATATATCTTTGATAGTCAGGCAGCAGATGTTGAAATGGTTGATGTCGTTTTAAATCGCCGTATTATGGTCGTTCTTATCCCTGCTCTTGAAAAATCCGCTGATGAAGCTGCTAACCTTGGTAAAATTGTGGCGGCTAACATGAAGGGGATGATGGGATCGGCATTAGGTGCGACAGTTGAGGGCGATACCGCAAGTGTTATTGAGAATAAACCAACCAATTCCGCAACACCTTTCATGACCATCTTTGACGAGGTCGGATATTACGCCGCCCAAGGGATGGCGGTTATGGCGGCACAGGCTCGATCACTTGGGTTCTGTATGATTTATTCAGCACAGGATTTACCGGCTCTTGAGAAACGCGTTAAAGAAGAAGCTCGTTCGATTGCGGCGAACTGTAACATTAAAATTTTTGGGAAACTTGAAGACCCCACACAAACCAAAGAATTTTTCGAAAAGACAGTTGGGTCATCCTTTGTTACCGAAGTTTCTGGTTTCCAAACAGCGGGCGGCAGTATGACACGGTCATATTCCGATACCAACCAAGCAGGTGTTCAAGATAGGGCGAGGGCAAGTTACGATGGCGTTCGTGGATTTGGCCCTGGGCAAACAGTTGTATGTTTTGGTGAAAGTGTTGTGGATGTTAGGTTTTTCTATACCAATGCCGCGCATGCAAAGGCGATGCGTGTCACACGATATTTAGGTCTTCCGCCACCAGATGAGACCGCACAGAAACATTCAAAAAATATTACGGCTCTGCGTGATTTGATGGTCAAAAAAGGATGGACAGCCCCCAAAGCAGATGTTGCCATTGTAACCTCTGCCGAAATTCAAGCATTGGCCGCTGCTCTTAAAATATCAACAGATTCAAATTCCGAAGATATTGATAAAGGTGTTTTCGCACTTGCCAATATGTATGCGCTCTCTCATCCGATTGATTTAGATGCTCCAGATACCCCAGAGCCAAGCGCACTGAGTGTCTCTCAAGCAGGGCAAGCCTCTACAACGCCATCCGTTTCAACAGCCAACCCAATGGGATTTTTTGGGAAACCAAAAGGCTTTGCAAGCGATGACGCAATAAGTGAGGAAACTGTTCAAGGTCCTATTTCTTATCATGACCTCCTCGCACGTCCTGAGCCAGAAGTTAATTTGGATGACGAATCGAAGAACGTCTTGGAAGAAGCCGCGCGTAAAGCACGCGAATCTATATTCCGTTCAGATGAGAAAAAAGATGAGTAAATTATCGTCCCAAAGTGGAAGCGCACTTGTTTACGTTTTTGTTGGTATTGCTTTATTTGGCGCATTGATGTTTGTCTACTCTCGAGGAGGAAGCCAAAATTCTAACTCACTTACAACGCAACAAGCAAAAGCAAAAGCTATAGAAATTATAGATAGAGCTGATTTGATAGTAAGTAGTGTAGATAAACTAATGGCGAATGGGTGTTCAATCAATCAATTAAACTTCTACTCAGCACATTATACTCAGGTAGGGACAGCTAATCCGAGTGCACCTGTAGATGAAAGCTGTAACATTTACTCCCCCAAAGGCGGTAAATTAACTTGGCAAGGATGTCCCGATCCCACCCTGTGTAGTGACCCTTATTTGTATGCCCCTCAAATTCCAAGAAGCCTTGTAGTAAATAGCGTTGGAAATTACCCTGAAGATTTAGTTTATCTTGTTCTGGTTAGAAAAGAAGTTTGCTTGGCTATAAATTCTATGCTTGGACTTCCAACGACTAATTTACCTGGAGCTGGAGTTGATGGTGGTCCCTATATAGGTACTTTTTCAAAAGATAATGGTTTCCCAAGTTTACCATCTAGCTCTAATTCATTACCATTTATAGGAAAAACTGCTGGTTGCCTATATAGAACTAACTACATGTCTTTATGGGGTGGTGAATTTTTTATGTACTACAGAGTTTTAGTAGCACTTTAAATCAAGTCAGAATTTTACATCCTTTTTGGAACATTAATTCCAATTAAATCCAACATCAATTCTAATTGTGCAAGTACCATCGCCGACAAAATCAACCATGATTGTTTTTGTTTCTCGTTTGATTCGGATAAAATATGCGTGTTGCCGTAAAAAGAACTAAACGCCTGTGCCAATTTAAAAGCATGGTCACATATAACGTGAGGAGTGTAATTACGCACTGCATTTTCAATGATTTCAGGCAATTCAGACAACATGAGGTAGAGAGGGCGGTCAGAATCAGTGATAAGAATATCACCTGTAGATTTATAATTTGCTTTTTCCAACAATGATTTAATTCGTACCGCTTGATAGAGTAAATAAGGCCCTGTCTTGCCTTCAAAACTGGTCATTCTGTCCAAATCAAAGATGTAATCGGCGATACGATTATTTTGTAAATCGGCAAATTTAATCGCGGCAATGGCCACCTTCATTGCCACATCATTTTTTTCTGCCTCAGGGAAGGCATCACCCGCATGAAGTTCATTCATTTTCTCGAGCGCCTTATCACGCCCCATTTGAATAAGGTCTTCAAGACGTAACACCCCGCCATCGCGAGTTTTAAATGGCTTTCCGTCCGTCCCATTCATTGTGCCATAACCCAAATGATTAAGTTCAACCGATTCAGGGACAATTTTTGTGATATATCCTGCCCGATATACTTGGTTAAAATGCAAATTTTGACGTTGGTCAACAATGTAGAGAATTTTGGTTGGGTGATAAATATTCATCCTATCGACCAAAGTTGCCAAATCGGTTGTACCGTACATCACACCGCCATCACGTTTGTATAAAATGAGAGGTGGAAATTCTTTATTATCGTCGTTCTTTTTAACATGAACCACAATTGCCCCATCTGATTCCACCGCATAACCCTTGGTTTTCAAATCATCCACCATGGGTGCGATGAGATCATGGACATCTGACTCGCCCTTCCAAATATCAAAATGGACATTGAGTGCCGTAAAATTTGCCTTCATAGATTCAATTGATACACAAAGCATATGTTGCCACAGGGCATAATATCCACGGCGTTTATTTTGCAGATCAACCGTTGCCACATGCGACAATGCCATGCGTTCAGGCGAAGATTTCGAATCGCCCGAGCCTTTGGGATAAATAATTGCTAAATCTTCAATCGTCACGGGGGATTCAGTTGGATAGTCACCCATATAATTTTTATCAAAATAAATCCAATCAGGGTATTGTAATTCCAATTCTGAAATCACCATTCCCATCATCGTACCCCAATCGCCCATATGAATATCGCCGATGGTGTTATACCCTGCGAATTTCAATATACGGCGTATAGAATCACCAATAATCGATGACCGCAAATGCCCGACATGCATGGCTTTGGCAACATTCGGTCCGCCGTAATCAAGGACAATGTTATCGCCGTGGTTAATCGGTTCAGCCCCACAACGCGCATCATTTACGATTGAGGATATATAATTTTTAAGAGCATCATCGGTTAAAGTTAGATTGATAAACCCAGGCCCTGCAATTTCAATTTTAGAAAAATTTTTATTATCTTTTAATGTCTCAACAATCTTAGTTGCCACCTCACGTGGGTTTTTCTTAGCCGACTTTGCCGCAGCCATTGCCCCATTACATTGAAACTGTGCCAAATCAGGACGGTCAGAGACAATGACCCTCCCAAAAGATTTATCCAATCCTTCAGATTCAAAAACCTGTCCTAAAATTTCAGAGAGTTGTATCATCAATGATGGCATTTAAAATCCTTATCAAAATAAATCAAAATTACTTTTTACATCCGCCTGTGAGTATGTATTTTTTGCCTTGTGGTTCGTAAATAGTCTCTTTAAATTCATCAGACATTTTATTCTGAGCAAGTATAATTTTTATCAAAGATTCAACACCGACGGCAAATCTTGAATCAATAGGTTTTATACAAGACATATACGGATACACTTCACTGCCACACATTTTTTCAAGAATGGGTAAGTCAGTGCTAGATATTTTTTTATCACAATAAACATTTTTAATTGTATTATTATTAACTCTCCAGCTCGGAGCAATGGCGGCATGTCCCGTCCACCCCCATTCAAGATTTTTGGAGATGGATTCACAAATTTCATGACTTCGGTCATCCGTCCATTCATTACATCCAATATCTTTAGAATATGGTGAATACTTATGAACGTGTTTGTTATTAATTTCCAACTGTTCAATGGATTTTTTATTGTCTTCCTGAATATTTTTTAAAATATTTTCTGAATGACCATTATAGATTTTCCCACCAGTCTCTTGTGAGACCTTACAGTAAATCAGATCAGCCCCATTAGGACAGGCCTCATCCGCCCAGACTGATGGCGATAGTATTAGAAAAAAAACAAATAGCTGAACCAATTTAATGTTTATTACCATTATTCACTCTAATTTTATTTTTATCGCGCAATGAGCAAAGTTTTAGAAAAGTTACGCGAAGTTTTTTATTTTTCTTCTTCGTGTTTCTTTGTCTGATTCGTGAACTTCGTGGTTAAAAACTTACTTCTCTGGATTCCCGCCTTCGCGGGAATGACAAAGAGGCACTACGCATCAATATTAGTGGCTTTCAACGCGTTTTGTTGGATAAAATCACGACGGGGTTCGACGATATCGCCCATTAAAGTAGACAAAATATCATTTGCCTCAACCGCGTCATCAATACTGACCTGTAATAATGTTCGCACTTCGGGATCCAAAGTTGTTTCCCACAATTGTTCAGGGTTCATTTCACCCAGACCTTTATAACGTTGAATTTGAAGACCACGTTTTGAGAATTCCAACACAGCATTATAAAATCCAAGCGGCCCTGTAATAGTACAAAGTTCTTTACCCTTGGCATCTAAACGACCACTGCCTTTAAAGTTTTCCTGTACCCATGGCATCAGATTTTGCACACGCACGGCATCGGTTGAGCGAATGGAGTCGGATGTAATACGAATGACCTCGGTCACGCCACGCATCATTCGGGTTAGACGGTATCCTTCGCCTTCTTCAAATGTGACTGACCATCCTTTTTCATGACGAATAGCCATTTCATTCAGGCGAATTGCCAAATCAGCCGCAATTTTTTGACCCTTGGCCACGTCTTGCAATGCCGATGAATCGTAAACGCCCACTGCCGCTGCTTGTTCAACTAAATAGGCATTACCAACACGAATATTTAAGGTATTGAGTGATAAGCGCAGCCCCCGTGCCTTGTTACACAAATCAAGGAAGTCGTTTGCAGCACGTGCAGCCCCCGTATAATCAGTATAGACCATTTCTTCTGATGCAGCCTGAAGCAAATAGGCATCGAGCGCATCATCATTTTTCAAATACATCTCGGCAGCATTACCACGTTTGACCTTATAAAGTGGCGGTTGTGCGATATAGAGATAGCCCCGTGCAATCATTTCAGGCATATGACGATAGAAAAATGTCAAAAGGAGCGTACGAATATGTGACCCGTCAACGTCCGCATCGGTCATGATAATAATTTTATGATACCTAATTTTATCGATATTGAGTTCATCATGAATGCCCGTCCCCAGTGCCGTTATCAACGTGCCCAGTTCAACAGAGGCCAGAATTTTATCAAGACGCGCACGTTCGACGTTCAGAATTTTTCCGCGCAACGGCAGAATAGCTTGGTTACGGCGGTTACGCCCTTGCTTGGCTGAACCACCCGCCGAGTCCCCTTCCACAATAAAAATTTCAGATTGAGCGGGATCTTTTTCCTGACAATCGGCCAATTTCCCCGGAAGGTTCGAGATATCCATCACCCCTTTGCGGCGTGATAGTTCTCGCGCTCTACGTGCTGCCTCACGAGCAGAGGCCGCATCAACAATTTTTGAGACTATTTTTTTAGCTTCAGCCGGATGTTCTTCGAGCCAGATTCCAAGACCTTCCATTATTGCCTGTTCAACAATAGGGCGCACTTCGGAGGATACCAATTTATCTTTGGTCTGTGATGAGAATTTTGGATCAGGAACTTTGACGGAGAGGACACAGGTCAAACCTTCGCGCATATCTTCGCCAGCGATTGCCAAATCTTTGGCTTTCTTCATATAGCCATTATCTTCGGCATATTTGGTTAAAAGCCGTGTCAACGCACCACGAAACCCCGCCAAATGCGTTCCCCCATCACGTTGAGGGATGTTATTGGTAAAGCAGAGCATTGTTTCATGATAGGAATCTGTCCATTCCATCGCAACCTCAACCGTTATTAACTCTCCCTTATGCAGGATAGCAATTGATGGTTGGAAAATAGCTGATTTATTTCTATCAAGATATTCAACATATCTTGCAATACCGCCAATAAAATTAAAACGTACCTCTTGTGGTTCATCCCCTCTTTCATCACGAAGAAGAATATTCACACCAGAGTTAAGAAATGCCAATTCACGCAGACGGTCTTGAAGTGTGCCAAAATCAAATTCGGTCATCGTAAATGTCTCAGGTGACGGGAGGAATGTAACCTCCGTCCCATTGCGACCCGTGTAAGGCTTGACCATTTTCATCGGTGCTTCAGGCTCGCCATGTTTAAAGCGCATAAACCATTCATGCCCGTCGCGCCATACCCGCAAATCAAGACGTACAGACAGGGCATTGACAACCGACACCCCAACCCCATGCAGACCACCAGAAACCTTATATGAATTTTGGTCAAATTTTCCACCAGCATGAAGTTTTGTCATGATAACCTCTGCCGCCGATACCCCCTCCTCATGGTGAATAGCCACAGGAATCCCACGGCCATTATCGCGTACCGTGACCGACCCATCTTTATTGATGGAAATAAAAACTTCGTCACAATGCCCCGCAAGAGATTCATCAATTGCGTTATCGACAACTTCGTACACCATGTGGTGCAAACCTGTGCCGTCATCGGTATCGCCAATATACATTCCAGGGCGTTTCCGAACAGCATCCAACCCGCGCAAAACTTTAATCGAATCCGCACCATAATTCTCAGCGGCGGCATTGGTATTTTGTTGTGCTAAATCTTGAGCTAAGGCGGCATTTTCTGACATTTTTTTTCCTAAAATTATACTCATTTCTGGGTGCCATTTGTTATAGCAGAACGAGAAGAAAATACTAGTTAAAAAGGGGGTTTTAGGGGGTATTTTAAGGGTAAAAAATTAAGTTTTCTGACTCAATTCCTACACACCCATGGGAGAGAAAAAATTAAGCTTCAAAAGGAATCGTTAAATGTGTTCCTTTATTACCCAAAGCATCAAATAAAACTTTATCAGTTCCCGTCATCCAGACTTGGCCGCCGATGTGGGATAATAAATCGTATAAAATAGCACGGCGGTGGGGGTCGAGATGAGCGGCGACTTCGTCAAGCAATAAAATTGGGGGTGCGCCGCGTTCCACGCGGATTAAATCAGCATGAGCCAGAACCAGTCCGATGAGTAACGCCTTTTGTTCGCCTGTTGAACATTGTGAGGCGGGCATATTTTTATCACGGTATGTAACAACAAAATCTGTCTTATGTGGTCCTTGAGCCGCACCGCCATACACCGCATCTTCATCACGCGAATTTTTAAGACGAACACGAAATTCATCCTCAATCAACAAAGCTGATTTATGTTGAATTTCTGTTTCCAACACCCCCAGCAGTGATAAAATTGCAATTGGGAATTCTGCTGTCTCGCGCGTTAGACAAACAGATTGCAAGCGTTCAACAAAGACAGACCGTGCAGCCGCCACCGCCACACCAGATTCTGCCATTTGAATTTCAAGCGCATCAAGCCATGCAGGTTCTGCCCCCCCATCCTTTAAAAGCTTTGAACGCTGAGCCATTGCGTTTTCGTATCTAGTGACCCGCCCCGCATGACCCGTATCAAAATTAAAGACCATTCTATCCAAAAATTTACGGCGAGAAGATGCGGCTTCAATAAACAATCTGTCCATTTGTGGAGTGAGCCAAAGGCAGGTAAAATATTCAGCCAATTGTGATTGGCTTTTGGCAATTTCGCCCTGAATATGCACCACCCGTTTTTCCTTAGTAGGGTCTTTGCCTGTTCCTGCGCGAATTTCACCAAATTGAGTGGCAATAATTGCTGAGACTGTCCAAGGTAAATCTGGCCAAGGTAAATCTGGCCAAGGTAAATTTTGATTTTGTTTATGTTGAAAATCGCCAAAGTCGGCATTTCGCATTCCTTTACCGGGGGAGAGTAATGAGACAGCCTCTAAAATATTTGTTTTGCCCGCACCATTCACGCCCGTAAGCACAACAAAGGACGAGGCCAGTCCAGTTAGACGAGCCTCGGTATAAGAACGGAAATTCCGTAGAGTTATTTCAGCAATTGCCGACATTAAACACGAAGCGGCATCAAGACATAAAGAGAACTTGGGTCACTGGTGTCTTGAATAATTGTTGGTGAGCTTGGGTCAGAGAGTGTCATGCGACAACCTTCACCCTCGACTTGGGATGTAATATCCAACAAATAGCGAGCGTTAAATCCAATTTCCATGGAACTTGTTTCCGATTGAACTTCAATTTCTTCCGTTGCACTTCCTGATTCAGCGGAATTAGCAGAAAGAGTCATTGTCTTACCATTCAAAGTAATTTTAACGGCACGTGATTTTCCGTCAGAGATAGTTGAAACACGATCAATTGCGGATGAAAATAATTTAGGGTCAACTTCGACCACCTTGTCATTACCCGACGGGATGACACGTTGGTAATCAGGAAATGTTCCGTCAATCAATTTGGATGTAAGAACAATGTGATCAAATTCAAATGTGATTTTATTGGATGATAATTTGATACGAATTTCATCGGCCGCCTCTTCAAGCAACTTACGAATCTCTAAAACGGTTTTGCGTGGGATAATGACACCCGGCATTCCTGCTGCGCCTTCTGGCAATGGCATCTCAAAACGTGCCAAACGATGACCATCAGTTGAGACAGCGCGAAGCACCGCAACGCCCTCATTTTCAGCTGCGTGAACATAAATTCCGTTCAGGTAATACCGCGTTTCCTCAGTTGACATTGCAAATTTTGTGCGGTCTATCAACGCGCGCAAATCTGCGGCACGGACTGTAAAATTAGTTGGAAATTCTCCGCCCCCAAATTGAGGGAAATCAGAAACGGGTAAGCTGCTCAACCTAAAATCAGAACGCCCTGCTTTGACTGTGATAGAATTCCCAGACGCATCAAGTTCCAAAGTGACCTTTGATGCATCAGGAAATTTACGAATAATGTCATGAAGCGTGACCGCTGGTGCAGTGATTTGACCAGATTTTGTAACGTCAGCCGCAATCGCTTCAGTCATTTCGATATCCATATCGGTCGTGGATAAGGTGAGCATTCCATCATCTGCCTTAAGCAGGACATTCGATAAAATTGGAATAGTGCTACGGCGTTCGACAACACTTTGAACGTGAGCCAAAGCACGAAGAAGGGCAGCGCGGTCAATACTAAATTTCATAGGACAAGATCCCTTGTTAAATAAACGGTCAAAACGATTCTTTATTGAATAAAATGACTATATCACAAGTCCCAATAACACCAATAACCAGCTGCCCTTATTCAAAGTTTTACACAGGGAGTATGTAAGAAAAAAGCCCTATTAGTGAAATAGGGCTTTTAGCAAATTGCAATTGATATGAAAATTATCCCGTCAATGTCCTGCGTAATGTTTCAACATCTTGGGAGAAACTTGGGTCTTCGGACATCAATTCTTCGACTTTTTTGACTGCATGCATCACCGTTGTATGGTCACGGCCGCCGAATTTACGCCCTATTTCAGGGAGTGACCGAGGGGTTAATTGTTTTGCCAAGTACATCGCCACCTGACGAGGACGAGCCACATTTCGCGCACGGCGGGCAGAGTGCATATCGGCCAAACGAATACCAAAATGTTCCGCCACCTGACGTTGGATATCATCAATTGTGATACGACGGTCAGAAGAGCGCAACAAATCTTGCAAAACTTCCTGTGTTGATTCAATTGAAATACTGGCTTTTGTGACATCAGCATGAGCCACAATTCTGTTCAATGCTCCTTCCAATTCACGGATATTGGTTGTGATTTTAAGAGCCAAAAATTCAAGCACTGCATCAGGAACAATCGCATCCAAATGGGTACACCGTGCCTTTAAAATACCCAAACGCAAATCATACGTACTAGGGTGAATATCAGCCACCAATCCCCATGACATACGTGAACGAAGGCGTTCATCTATGCCTTGAAGTTCGCTTGGCGGGCGGTCAGCAGAGATAATAATTTGTTTATTCTGGTCAACCAGTGCATTAAAAGTATGAAAGAATTCTTCCTGCGTTGAATCTTTGCCCGCAATAAATTGAATATCATCAATCATCAGGACATCAACGGACCGAAAAATTTCTTTAAAAGTCATTGTATCTTGGGCACGAATAGCACGGACAAATTGATACATAAATTTTTCAGCAGAGAGATACATTACCGATTTTTCAGGGCGCTTTTCTTTAAGTTCCCATGCAATAGCGTGCATCAAATGCGTTTTACCAAGACCCACGCCCCCATAAATAAACAAGGGATTAAAGGGAACATTACATTCAACAACACGGCTGGCCGCCGCATGAGCCAATGCATTTGATTTTCCAACAACAAAACTAGAAAACTTAAAGCGAGCATCCAATGGAGATGACAAATCCAGTTTTTCAGCTATTTCATTGACGTTTGCCTTAACAGGAGAGGCAGACGTTACAGCATCTTGTGTTTCAATATGTCCATGAACAACAACAATTTCAAGACGTTTGATATCTGCATTTTCAACAACACAAAGTTCTAAAATTCGCGCAACATAGTGGTTTTGAATCCAGTCTTTCATAAACCGCGTAGGGACAGATACCTCTAGCGTGCCATGATAAGCCGCCTGTAAAGCCATTGGTTTTAACCAGCTTCTAAAGATGGCCTCACCAAATTCTTCGCGCATTTGGTCATAGACCTTATTCCACATTGTTTGTATTTCGGGTGTAGGATCAAATGTTTCAGGGGCAACAGCGTGCCCATAAAGTGATACAACAGCAGATTTCTTTGCCCCAGACTCAGTCATCGTTTTACTATCTCCTCAAAATGTTTCTTCTTCAATCAACGTTGCACATCGGCAAAAGCTGATTTTATTTTCAGACCAAATTCATTTAGAATTTGTTTCTGACGTATTCACACCCAGTATTGAATAACTACATTATAAGGAAATCTTTGTTTCCTTTTTTAACAGCTTTGTAAGCTTTAATTTTTTTCAAAAGCGAAAAAACACACGATAACTCTATCTAAGTTTATCGCTTTCGTTATTTATATTTAAAAATAAAAAGAATAATTTAAGGAAGAAAAATATCCTTAAAAGGAAAAATAAATTTATTGGGTTTTGGCTGTTTTAATTCGTGCAGACAACCGTGATAATTTACGTGCTGCTGTGTTTTTATGAATCAACCCTTTTGAAATTCCTTTTTGAACTTCTGGCTGACAAACTTTAAATGCTGCTTCTGCTGCAGTTGTATCACCTGCTAATAAAGCATTTTCCACTTTTTTAACAAAACCACGCATACGGCTTTTATTGGCACTGTTAATCTTTGCCTTTTTTTCGTTTTGCTTTGCGCGCTTTTTAGCGGAAACATGATTTGCCATGTGAGTAATTCTTTCAACAGTTAGTATGCTTGTTTGGTATGCATTTGTTTTAGTCCGACTTATCCCCAGCTGTCAAGAAAAAGAGTCAAAAAAAATTGATATTTTTTTATGTTCTTTCTCTGAATCTATCTTGACATGGGCGATAGTTCGAAGGTCAAGAGAGTTCCCTTATCTGAGACTGCGGTTTTGAGAAGAAGTTGTTCATGATTTCTTCTGAAAGCCCCTGTTTTGGTTGGTTTCCATCCCATTTTTATAAGGATATTCGTATAGTTTTCAAGAATATCCTTAGCTTTATTAGCGGATAAAAATCCTACCGTCTCAATAATACTGCCTTCGGCCTTATCAAAAACGAATGTTTTATCCTCGATTTCAACCATTCCATCTATCAAAGGAATATCGGGAAGGGCTGTAAAATATCTTTGTTGGGTTCCTTCTGCTAAAACAGGATGGGAAAATAAATGACAAAAACCAATCATACACAGGAAAAAAATAGATAAGGATATCCCCTTCATTTCTGTTTCATCCCGCAATAAAAAGTCGACCGCCCCGCCTGAACAATTTTTTGAATGCCCCCTGTCTTTGTAAGATTGCATGTACAATTTGGACAGGCTTCACCTGCTTTATCATAGACCGCGAAATGGAATTGGAAATACCCAGTCTCGCCGCCCACACGCCGATAATCGCGTAAGGTGCTTCCGCCTGATTTTATAGCCGCACTTAGAATGAATTTTATATTCTCTACCAAAAGAGAAAGTTTTTTATCATTGATTTGGTTGGCAGGAGTCATGGGATTGATACCCGATAGAAATAACGCCTCACTTGCATAGATATTTCCAACGCCCACCACCACCGATTGATCCATGATAGCGGGTTTAATTGCAATTGTTCGTGTGCTTAATTTCTCTTTTAAGACAAGCATCGTAAACCCAGTATCCAGAGGCTCAACACCCAGACTTTGAAGGGGTTTATAAATACTCCTCTCATCTGACTTTATAACATCAACCATCCCAAAACGGCGTGGATCTCGAAAAATAATTTTAACATTTTTATCTGTTGTCAATAAAAGATGGTCATGTCTGTCCAATTCAATTTCATGATGTCTTTTTGGTGGCATAACAGTAAATGATCCCGTCATCCCCAGATGCACAACCAATGTTTGTCCATTCTTAAAATCAATCAAAATATATTTAGCACGGCGTTTTAAAGAGAGGATAGGATTCCCCAATAATTTTTTTAATTTTTGGTGTGGGATAGGAATACGAAGTTTTGGAGATCTAATATCCAGTTCGACAATTTGTCTGTTTAAAAGAAAGGGGATAAGTCCCTGCATCACCGTTTCGACCTCGGGCAATTCAGGCATATTTACTGCCTTACCCATTCAAATCTTCCTGATGGATTATCAAGAAAAATTTGGGCTGTTTGTGAGATTATTCTGCGCTGTTCAGAAAGCGGAATATCCCAAACCAGATTAGCCCCCTGAAACAGGACGCGGACATTGACATCCTTCATCGCAATTGGGATAAATTTCACCCATGGTTTGTTGGGGTCATATGGTTTACCCATATCAGTACGAACCCCCAAAACCATCACATCTCCATCAACCCGAAAATTTCCACGGGCATAATATTGTACCTCTGGAACCTCTTTAAAGATTGCTATCCATTCAAATTTATTACCAATCATGGTCAGTGTCATTGCAAAATCAGTAGATTGATAAACCCATGTTCCTTTTAATCTTCCGATGTCGAGGGGGGGTGTTGGGGTTGAGATATCCAATCGATACGGCATAAATTCTTTTGCTTTAGGAGTCGGTTGAGATAATTGTAGGATAACCCCCACCATCACTGACAATCCCAGCGACCCCAAGAAAACAACAACCAACCCCGTTGGGATACGTCCCAAAGATAGTAAAATCAATCTATGCACAATAGAAGCATAGCTATCTTGAGCATCAGGATTTTTTGTTGATTCTTTTGAAGAAGGTTTTTTAGTCATGTCGATAGTTTAAAGTCTTATCCTTGCCCCCTCAACCCCAAAAGCCAGTCCACCCACAAAAAAAGACCGCATAAGCGGTCTTTTTAAAATTATTAAGAATGGCAATTTGGACTAAAAGCCCATCCCGCCCATATCGCCCATGCCACCGCCTGCATTACCGCCAGCTGTGTCTTCCTTTGGCAATTCACAAATCATTGCCTCAGTTGTAATCATCAAGCCAGCAACAGATGCTGCGTTTTGCAAAGCAGACCGAACGACTTTCGCAGGGTCGATAATACCAGCCGCAATCAGATCACAATATTTATCAGCCTGTGCATCGTAACCGAAATTTACATCTTTCTGTTCGAGCAATTTACCAACAACGATTGAACCTTCTTTACCAGCATTTTCAACAATCTGACGAATTGGCGCTTGAATAGCACGACGGATAATTTCAATACCCGCTTGTTGATCAGCGTTATCACCCTTAAGGCTTTCAAGTGCGCGTGATGCGTATAAAAGAGCAACACCGCCACCAGGGACGATACCTTCTTCAACAGCAGCACGGGTTGCGTGCATCGCATCATCAACGCGGTCTTTGCGTTCCTTAACTTCAACTTCAGTTGCACCACCAACGCGAATAACAGCAACACCGCCAGCAAGTTTTGCCAAGCGTTCTTGAAGTTTTTCACGATCGTAATCAGATGTTGTCTCTTCCGCTTGTGCACGAATTTGTGCGCAACGAGCTTCGATATCTGCACCAGCGCCAGCACCATCAATAATGATTGTGTCATCTTTGCTGATACGGATTTTCTTAGCAGAGCCAAGCATATCCAAAGTTACATTTTCAAGTTTGATGCCAAGGTCCTCAGATATAACTTGAGCCTTCGTCAAAATTGCCATGTCTTCCAACATTGCTTTACGACGATCACCAAATCCCGGAGCCTTAACAGCAGCCACTTTTAAACCACCGCGGAGTTTATTAACAACCAGTGTTGCCAATGCTTCGCCTTCAACATCTTCGGCCACAATAAGGAGCGGACGACCTGATTGAACAACAGCTTCCAAAACTGGAAGGATTGATTGCAAGTTCGACAATTTTTTCTCGTTCAAAAGAATATATGGATTTTCAAGTTCACAAACCATTTTCTCTGGGTTGGTCACGAAGTATGGTGAGAGATATCCACGGTCAAATTGCATTCCTTCGACAACTTTTAATTCAGTTTCCAAAGATTTTGCTTCTTCAACAGTGATAACGCCTTCTTTACCAACTTTTTCCATCGCTTCGGCAAGTTTTGCAGCAATATCAGCATCGCCATTTGCAGATACAAATGCAACTTGCTGAATTTGTTGACTGGTTGATACAACTTTTGCAGAGGCCTTCAAGTTTTCAACACACGCCGCAACCGCTTTATCAATTCCGCGTTTAATATCCATCGGGTTCATGCCAGCGGCCACAGATTTAATGCCTTCACGAATAATCGCTTGTGCCAATACTGTTGCTGTGGTTGTTCCATCACCCGCTTGGTCATTGGCTTTCGAGGCCACTTCACGAACGAGTTGAGCTCCCATATTTTCGAAACCGTCAGCCAATTCGATTTCTTTGGCAACCGTTACGCCGTCTTTGGTAGATTTCGGTGCGCCGAATGAGCGCGCAATCACAACGTTACGGCCTTTAGGGCCTAATGTTACTTTAACAGCGTCAGCAATGATATCAACACCAGCCAACATACGACGACGGGAATCCGCGCCAAATTTAATTTGCTTTGCAGCCATTTTATTTCTCCTTTGTAATATTCAGATTAAGCAGCGATAACGCCCATGATGTCAGACTCTTTCATGACGAGTAATTCTTTACCGTTCATGTTGACTTCTGTTCCTGACCATTTTGAAAACAGGACGATGTCGCCTTCTTTCACATCAAGAGGAACAACTTTGCCAGCTTCATCACGTGCGCCAGATCCAACGGCAACAATTTTGCCTTTCATTGGTTTTTCTTTAGCAGAGTCAGGAATAATAATTCCCCCTGCAGTTTTGGCATCTTCTTCCATGCGCTCTAACAGAACGCGGTCATGTAGTGGACGAAATTTCATTTTCTTTTCTCCAGTGTTTTGATTGTTAGCAAATTCTTTAAAACCAATTTGGCTTTTAAAGAAATCCTTTTGTCATTAAAGATGTGTTTTAGCACTCTCTTTTAATGACTGCTAAACATATAGGCATTCCCATCCAAAAAGGCAAGGTTTTGGTTATTTTACCCACATTTCCAAAATATATATTTAAAATACTTGATTTATATATTTAAAATATGTATATTAGACATAATATTAAGCCAAACAAAGGAGAGTGAGATGACGTCTGAAGTAAAATTATTAAGCGCAATAGCTTTAGCTACAGCAGGATTGATGACATGCGATTATGTAGAGGAGATTGCCGTTCCGATTGATATGTCTCCAACATCCTCACCAGTCTCAAGAAACCAATATTTGACAAAAAAATTTCCTCAGTTCGCATCTGAGCTTAAAAAACTTCCCATGGACCTAAATAGTCCAACGGAAATTTGGAAAGTGGGAAAAAACGAATGGCATTCTTTGTATCAGGTTGGGGTATGCTCCAAACTTCCAGAAGATTGGGTGTTTCGTGTTGCTCATTCTTTTGAACAATTTCATGAGGGAAGCTTAAAAGTACCAACAAAAGATAATCCTATCTCGGTTCGCATGCGATTTAATAGTCAAGGATATGTGCATATTTTTCTTACTGAATATAATCCATCCTATTTTAGCGATAAACCATGGTATAAATTTTGGAATACCCCATCAAATGTAAAAAGTGGTTATATAATGGCTATAAATTGTGACTATCATAAATAGAGGTATAATATTGATAACCCTCGCCCAAATCAAAGCTGCACGCAGTTTGCTTAGCTGGACACAAGATAATCTTGCCAGTGCTGCTGGATTATCTTTACCTGGGATTAATAATCTCGAGCGCGGAATAACCAGTCCACGCAAAGAAACTTTATTAGCTATTCAAACTACCATGGAAAACGCAGGTATTGAATTTATCGACACAACAGGAGTTAGGCTCAAGACCCCCGACTTAAGTGTTCAAATTATTGAAGGGGCGAATTGGTTGGAAAAATATGACGAAGATATTTTTTCAGTTCTTAAAACAGGTGCCGATGAAATTCTACAATTCACCTGCAATAATAAACTATGGATGACCTATGGTAGCAGTACCAATCATCTTTATACTGAACATAGAGATAAAACACATTTTAAAGAGCGCATTCTTGCTCCTTTAGATATTGAATATATTACAAGTCCTGACAGTGTTTATCGCACTCTCCCTAATCATTTTTTTGGGAAATTTGATAGACAGATATATGGAGACCGTGTTGCCACAATTTTATGGGACACTCGAAAAATTATTCTAATTAAATCAAAATCAATGGCCAATTCAGAAAAATTGATTTTTGAATCTTTATGGGAGACAGGAAAACTATTTACACCAGCACATTTAGCTCGTATTGAGCAATGGGAGGGAAATAAGACTAAAAGTAAATAATTAAAAGATACCTCCATAAAAAATATAAAAATTTTGTGTTCTTCGTGTAAGCTTTGCGTCCTTTGTGTGACTACATGCTTCCTATAATTATCTCAAGGATCTTTGAAGTTGAAATGTTTTACCCTTCACCGTGTTTCCCTTTGAGGGGAGAGAGAGAGATATAACCATTAAAATTTTATTAATATATTTACTCTAAGATTAAAGTATGGCGAATTTGATTGTGCAACTGCATGATTATCGGTTGACCACGGCGCAAATTATTTATCACTTGCCCGACCATCCTGCTCTGCTTCAATCTTATATTTGGCAAGAATATGATATTGCCCCAAAATTTCCGACACTCTTCCAATTTTTGAATTTCTGGACAAAAGAAATTGAGGGGCGGCTTCATTCCGTCACCGTCGGGTCAAAAGAAATTATTACCCCAAGCGATCCACGATTTTTTGATGTGGAATTGACAGTATAGTCATTAGTCTTTGAGCGATCCTGCGCCCATCGTCACACGCAAGCCATCTAATTCTTCGGACATTAAAATTTGGCAGGAAAGGCGAGAATTATCTTGAACGCCTACTGCGTCTTCCATCAATCTGTCTTCCTCATCTATGGTTTTTGGGTAAAGCTTATCGAGCCATTCAGGAGCAACATAGACATGGCACGTTCCACAGAGGCACGCGCCCCCACATTCGGCCTTCATCGGCAACCCATAATCACGAATAATTTCCATGACACGCCAACCTTCGATGCCTTCGCATATATGTTCAACGCCATCAAAATCAGTCACAAAAATTTTCACTTTTTCTGCCCAGCTTTTGGAACATCTTTAAGAAGGTCGGTAGTTTTGGGCAAGAAATCTTTCATTGCGAAAACAAAGGCCGTAGTAGTTACAAGTGCAATACCCATTTCAGCAATAACCGATACAAATATCATGATAAACCGAGCGATATCATCAGACCCATCATCGCCACCACCAAACGCATTAAAAATCACCCGTGACAAAAGAATAACGATGAACATGACAGGAGTCATTGTACAGAAAAACAAAATCATCATTTTTGCAGAGGCCATCAACCCGCCCACCGCGCGGAGATAATCACGGACTGGCATCAAAACCGAAAAGGCAATATAGACCCACGCCAGACGATAGGCCCAAAACAAAACACCCAAAAGCCCAAGCATTGGTAGAGCCAAAAGTGGATGAATTGTTGCTTTCTCACCTTCTGCTGTTACCGCCTGTTCCATGCCGCTTTCAAGCATATCTGTGACTTGTTGTCCGGGAGATTCAAAATTTCCAAACATAAATCCAAAAATAATATACCTGACAAATGAACTGATCAGCCCTATCAAAGTATAAGCGATAGTCGCTGCAATAATGCCCCGCGCACGAAGCAATAATCTGTCCAACAACCCTTCATCAATATTTTGTGGGAGCGCCGTCGGCCATCTTTCATTTTTAAGAAGCGTGCGTAGAAATTGAGATAACACCCAGCCTTCAGCAATTACCCCCGGAAGCAACACCAAACCTTGGCGTAAAATATCGCTTTCAAGTCCCAGCACAAAAACAGCAATCGTTGACCCCAATTTAATCAGAAAAGGGAACATCGCCAATTTAAGTAAATATGACCTTTCAGCCCAGACACGGTAAAATCCATATCCAGCCGCATCCATCATATTAAAATTAAATTGAGACATTTTTTCTTATCCTTTTATACCAAGTTTGTTCTGTAAATCACTTGATGACGTAGTGTACTGGAAACGCAATTTTTTGTCAGGGTAAATATATCGAAACGCCTGTTGCGCCATTAACGCTCCTTCATGAAAGCCTGATAATATCAATTTTAATTTTCCAGGGTAATGGTTGATGTCACCGATTGCAAAAATTCCTGCCTCAGATGTCTCAAATTTTTCAGTATCTACAGGAATCAAATTTTCATGCAGATTCAATCCAAAATTGGCAATCGGTCCTAATTTCATGGTCAGTCCATAAAACGCCAATAAAGTATCACAGGCAATAACTTCATTACCCATTTCTTTGGATTTAACCTGAAGCCCTGTCATAGAGGGGGCATCGCCTTCAATAGATACCAAATCGGCAATCTTTAAGGTCATTTTACCCATCGCCACCAATTCACGCATTTTATTGACGGTGTCAGGTGCCGCACGAAAATCATCACGGCGATGAAGGAGGGTTACGTGTTTAGCAATCGGCTGTAAATTCACTGTCCAATCGAGAGCCGAATCACCGCCCCCCGCAATCACCAAATTCTTATCCTTAAATTGATCCATTTTACGAACAGCATAAAAAACCGATTGGCCTTCATAATTTTGAATATGAGGAAGTGCAGGTTTTTTTGGAGTAAACGAGCCACCCCCCGCCGCAATAATAATGACGGGTGCAATCAATGTTGTTCCAATATCGGTTATCACCTTCCATTTGCCATCTAGAGTTTTTGAAACACTTTCAGCCATTTGCGAAAAATGAAATGTCGGTTTAAACGGCTTAATTTGTTTTAAAAGATTATCGGTTAATTCCTGACCCGAAATAATAGGAAAAGCAGGAATATCATAGATGGGTTTTTCAGGATAAAGTTCAGTGCATTGCCCGCCTGCCCTATCCAAAATATCGATAACATGGGCTTTGATATCCAAAAGCCCCAACTCAAATACCGCAAAAAGCCCCACAGGCCCCGCACCAATAATAATCGCATCGGTTACAATATGATTGTTTTTATCTTCCATAGTGTATGCTGTTAGCGAAAAAAGACGCATTTGTCCATAAACTCTCAACCGAAGCGGGTCGTTTTTATAATCTGGAAATAGACGGCTTGATTAGGGGGGCATAATTGGCTATGACGGGTCAGGAATTTTAAAAAAAGAAAGTCACATATCATGTTTAATCTGACGGAAAAAACAGCATTGGTCACAGGGGCAACAGGCGGAATTGGCGAGGCCATCGCCCGAGCTCTTCATGGACAGGGCGCAACAGTCGGAATTTCTGGGCGTAATGTTGAAAAACTTAACGCACTGGCCGCCGATTTAAAAGAACGTGTCTTTGTCCTTCCCGCCGACCTTAGTGTGGCTGGAGCGATTGATGCGCTTGTTGCGGATGCGGATAAAGCTATGGGGAAAATTGATATTCTGGTCAATAATGCAGGACTGACCCGTGACAATCTATCCATGCGGATGAAAGACGAAGAATGGGACGAGGTCATCGCCGTCAACATGACCGCCACCTTCAAATTGGCCAAGGCCGTCCAACGCGGGATGATGAAACGCCGTTGGGGACGCATCATCAATATCGCCTCTGTCGTGGGCGTCATGGGCAATCCGGGACAATGTAATTATGTGGCATCAAAGGCGGGGATGATAGGCTGGTCCAAAGCCATGGGTCAAGAAATTGCCTCGCGCAATATTACCGTAAATTGTGTCGCCCCCGGATTTATAGCAACCAGCATGACCGAAGTTTTAACCGATGACCAAAAAGCAAAAATTTCATCAACCATCCCAATGGGAAAAATGGGAAGCGCAAACGATATCGCTGGCGCAGTCACCTACCTCGCCTCAGATGAAGCAGGTTATGTGACGGGTGCCACCATCCATGTCAATGGCGGAATGGTGATGGTGTAGCGGATGAGCGGATTATCCGATGATCAGATGATCCGAATCTCCGATAATCCGAACCATCAATAATCCACCCCGCCCCCTCACTGTCATCCCCGCGCAGGCGGGGATACAGACTTAAAAAGCTAAACAATAAAATGTAGACAGCAACTACTTAAGTTAGTTCCGAGAAATAATCTTCTTCTATAATAGTTGTACCTATCAACATTTTGACAGCCCAATCATTCTTTTCAAGCAATTCCTGAATAACTGACCGTAATAATTCTGCATCGTCTAATGAATTATTGATTATATCGCTCTCATCGACTATTCTTAAGGCTATTGCGGATGCCCATTCTGAATTTGTTACTTCCATGTTTTATCTTCTAAGTACGTATTTATAAGTTTTATATTCATTCAATTAACTCGAAAATCTAGAAATTTTATGCATTTCATAAGCAACAAAAATATAGATATATCTGCTTATAGAAGCAATTCACAAATAGTTAGAATCCTAAGTGAAGCATGGGTACACAATACTATATTTTGCCCATCATGTGGAGCATCCCTAAGGGAAACAGCAAATAATACTGAAGCATGTGATTTCTTATGTTCAGCTTGCAAAGAAGAGTTTGAGCTAAAAAGTAAGAGTCAAAAAATAACCAATAAAATTGTGAATGGCGCGTATTCAACACTTATGGACAGGGTTGAATCCATGAACAATCCAAATCTATATGTCTTGCAGTATAATAAAGAAAACTTCTCGGTTCAGAATTTCTTGGTTGTTCCAAAATATTTCTTTATAAAATCAATAATCGAGGAGAGAAAGCCTTTAACTTTAACTGCTAGGCGAGCAGGCTGGATAGGTTGCAATATTTTGATTGGAAAAGTCCCAAATTTTGGTAAAATTTACTATATTAAAGATGGAGAAGAACAAGCTAAAAAGGATATTTTATCTGCATGGAAGCAGACAAGCTTTGTAAGAAGTGATTTTTCAGAGAAGCAAAAGGGATGGCTTTTTGATACAATGAATTGTATTGATTTAATAGGGCGGAAAGAGTTTTCTTTAAATGATATATATAAATATGAAGAAGCTCTAAAGTTACAACACCCGAAAAATAAACATATAAAAGATAAACTACGTCAACAATTACAGATATTACGAGATAGAGGGATTATTGAATTCTTATCTAGAGGTCAATATAGAATGGTTACCTTCTAAAAGAGAGTAAGTCCCTTTATTATCAATAAAAGTAATGAGACCGTCTTTCCTTAAAAATTGTAATTGTTGTCTTATCTTATCAAATGGGTGTTTATTTTCTTTACTAAAATTTTCTATCTGTGGTTTTTTAGCTCTTTGTAAATCTTGTAAAGTAAAGATTGTCGTCTCTTTTTCGTGACAATAATCGATTACGATTCGGGCGGTAAATTCTTTCCAACTTTTGGGATAGTAATTTTTTTCTGGTACTTTTTCTATAAATTGCTCTGCTGTTTCTTCTAGCCATTTACGAACTATCTTTAAATCATCAAGGATATGGTGTTGTGCTTTTTGGCATGAAACCGAATCGCCAAAGCATTCTTCAAAATTCTTTTTTTCATCATGCCATAAGTAGTTCACTACACTGGCTATTTGTTTATGAGGGACATTCATGTTTTATCTTTTGTTCACTATATGTTCCAATATTTTTGTCCAAAATTCAAGGGTTTTTTTTGAATGGCTTACCGTGTCAGATATTGTTCTGAGCTATAAAACCTCTCTGTGACCCTCTGTGTTCTTTGTGGAAACTTTTTGAGCTTTGTGTGAACGACTTTTCTGGATTCCCACTTGCACGGGGATGACGGTGGAGGAAATGATGGATAAAGAAAAAAGGAGCCGAGAGGCTCCTTTTGAATTTTATCATCTATGAATCCCCATTTTAAGGGGGATGCAAGAATTGAGATTAGGCCGCTGGTCTTGCGCGGCGAGGTGCGCCGTTGCCGCCGTCGGATTTAGTGCCGAATGGTTTTGAGCCACCTGAGCGGAAACCGCCCTCTTTCTTAAATCCACCTTCTTTTTTGCCAGAGCCAAAAGCTGGTTTGTCACCGAAAGATTTTTTAGGAGCGTCTTTTGACCATTCTTTTTTAAAGGCTGGCTTATCACCAAATGATTTCTTTGGAGCATCCTTTGACCATTCTTTTTTAAATGGAGGACGTCCGCCGTTACCAGCTTCTTTTTGCTTTCTGAACTCGGCCTCTGGAACCCATGCTCTGCGTGGAGCATCTGATCTGTCGCCTTCGCTACGTTGTGGTCTATCACCAAAACTGCGTTGTGGGCGGTCGGAACGGCCTTCGGATGCACGCTGTGCACGGAATTCGGCTTCAGGAACCCATGGTTTGCCCGATGACCCCGCTTCATATGTGCTTTCAGAATTTGAGGCAGAACGTTGTGGGCGATCATCGCGATCAAATGAACGTGCAGGACGTTCAGAACGATCACCAAATGAGCGGTCAGCAGATGGAACCTTTTCTTTGAATGATGATTTCCAAGATGGCTTATCACCAAATTTACGTTCACCAAAACTTTGTTTAGGCGCGTAATTACGGCCACCTTCTGAACGTCCGCCTTCAGAGCGTCCACCTTCTGAGCGTCCGCCACCAAAACTGCGTTTGCCACCAAAGGATGAGGAACGTCCACCACCATTTGAGCGTCCACCAGGGCGTTCATATCCGCCTTCTGATTTTTCGCGGGCTTTGCCGGGATTCATCAGACGGTCAATTGCCGCCCATTTTGATTTATCCTGACCAGAGATTAGACAAATTGCTTCGCCTTCTTGGCCATTACGACCTGTTCGTCCAATGCGGTGAATATAATCTTCAGGGCATTGTGGAAGGTCAAAGTTGATAACAGTTTCCAGCATCGGAATATCCAATCCACGCGCCGCAACATCCGTTGCAACAAGGATACGGACTTCGTTTTTGCGGAAAGTCCGGATAACACGGTCACGTTGACCTTGACGTAAATCACCATGAATGGCATCCGCCGAATGATTTTCACGAACTAGTTTGCGTGCAAGTCTGTCAGCACCATGTTTCGTTTTCACGAACACAATAATTTGTCCTGAACGTGCATCAAGCAATTTGACCAATGCATCATGTTTTGAATCATCGTTGACATGAACTAATTCTTGTTTGATTTTCGGTGCGGCCAAATGTGGTGCAGCCGTTTCAACACGAACTGGGTCTTTCAAATAGTTTTTAGCCAATTTCATGATATTCGGCGGAACAGTGGCCGAGAACATCAATGTTTGACGCACCTCTGGCAAATATTCTGCGATAGCTTCAAGTTGGACACCAAAGCCCATATCAAGCATTCTATCAGCTTCGTCAAGAACCAAGAAATCTGTTTTACCAAGGCGCAATGTATCGCGTTCCAAATGGTCATTGATACGACCCGGTGTTCCGATAATTAAACGTGGTTTGGTTTGAAGTTGATTTAATTGTTTGAACATGGCTTCGCCACCAATCAAAAGGGCGGTTTTAATCCCGCTGCCCTCTGGCAAGAACGCCTTCACCTGTGTCATGACCTGAACCGCCAATTCACGGGTTGGTGTCATCACCAAAGCCATGCTGTGTGGTTTGTTTAATAAGTGGTGAACCAAAGGCAGTCCAAACGCGGCAGTTTTACCTGTTCCTGTTTGTGCTGTCCCCAAAATATCTTTACCTTCCATCGCCGATGGAATGGATTGTGATTGAATGGGGGTTGGTTCTGTGAATCCGATAGAAGTTAATTTAGTAAGCATAGCCTCAGAGAGGCCGAAGGTTGAAAACCCGGTCATCTTATAGTCCTTTTATATATGTGTTGGGATGACCACCATGGCCAAACCAAGAGCCAACAATCTTCCCCTCCCTGAAATCATTATCAGGTAATAACGGAGAGGCTCTTGTTCAACACATTTTAAAAGAACTTTTGATGTTCATATGAGGGATTGTAAACAATCCATCGGGGTGCGGAAAAAAAGCATTCGCAAACTCGTGGGGGAGTTATGCACAGATTTATGGACACCTGTCAAGAAATAATTAAACCTCTTGAAAAACTACCACTTTATGTAGCGGGATATAATGAATTTTCCTATCATTCCCATCACCATAATAGGTACGCCGTAAGCAACAGTAATAAAAACAGGGCTATCAAGCGGGCAATGAAGGGAATATCCCAGCGCTCCAACGGCGGAGGCTGCCAACCCAATTCCCATTCCTGCTAATTTAACATCATGTGGCGCATAAAATTTCATAAGCCAAAGAAAAGCTAATGACCCCAAAGCCCCATAAAGGAATACAAAAAACAAACATTCAGGAAAGTTAATTATCAAGAAATATCCAATAATTTGGTTGAATGGCGTTGTTACAACCTCATACCCTATTGAACACATAAACAATACAATACTTAACCATACATAAGGCATGACTCTGCTGATGAGGGGAATGGGCTTGGATATCTCACTTAAAAAGAAACCGACACTGACCGCCACTGAGCTTAATAATATGGTTTTATGAATGGCCGTCATATTAAGAGGGAATAATATTAAATCTGTTCTTAGCCCAAGTATAAAAACCGTCAACACAAATGTGGCACTAAAAAGTAAAACGAGGGCAACCCCAAAAGAGACGGGTTTTTTATGCTCTGGCGATTGCGCCAATATTGTAATGAGATCCTGTGTATCCATTTTATGCTACTTTCCTATCACTAACGAGATCTGACAGTTTTTGAAGTCCACGATGAACAATCACCTTTATATTACTTTCGGATGTTTTATGAAGGGCGGCTAATTCATGTACTGAGGCTCCCTCAACTTTAAACGCATAAATAATATCTCCTGCCGGAGGTTTTAATTGGGATAAAAGTTTATGAAGATCGTTTCGCACCATTTGAATTTCTGGATCTGCCTGATCAACAAGTTCAACCGCTCCTTCTTCATCAATTGAATAGGCTGATATTTTGTTACGTCTTAGCCCATCAATAATTTTATGCTTAGATATCACTCTTACCCAAGCAATAAAGGATAAAGCTTCATCGTATGTATGAAGTTTCAAATGAATAGTTAATAAAATTTCCTGTGTCATATCTTCTGTCATTCCAACTTGTCCATATCTAGCGAGTAATGCTCCGCTATTCCGTCGAACAAAAGGTGCTAACTCCTCTAGTAATTTCTTATAACTGGCTTTATTCCCCTCACGGCTCTCCTTAACGAATTGTCGTAATGAATTGTCCAGACTCTCTGTATTTTGTTGTCTTGTCATAGTGATTACGTTTGGAACCCCTCAAAGGTTACAAAAAATAATTTGTAACCTTTTTTCTAAATGCTTCGTAATTTGTTTCAGTACTAAAAACTTATATCAAAAAACAACATTTATGGAGACCTAAATCATGCTTACTACAACAAAAAAAACTATTTCTAGAAATATAGCTTGCGCAGCCCTTGCTGGACTTCTTTGCACAACATTTGTTCCTATGGGTGTTGCGAATGCATCAGATACAGCTTCAGCAGCTAAAACACCTGAAGCTTCACGCTCTGCTAAAGAAAAACATGCTTGTAAAGGTCAAAACTCCTGTAAAGGGAATAGCCCAGATGGTAAAAATACCTGTAAAGGTAAGAGTTCTTGTTCTACCATGGACAAAGAAGCTTCGCATGCAGCAAAAGAAAAACACGCTTGTAAAGGTATGAATTCTTGTAAAGGGAATAGCCCAGATGGTAAAAATGCCTGTAAAGGTAAAAGCTCCTGTGCAACTGACGGAAGCCAAAAATAGTTTTAATTTAATCTTCACAAAGGCTGAGGGCTTTCTCCCCTCAGCCTTTTGGATTTAAGACATGAAAAATTCTTCAAATTATTTTCCTCATTTAGGTTTCGGCCTTGGCCTAAGGCCTGACCATTACAGCCATATTTTGGAAAACCAGCCAAATATTGATTGGTTCGAAATCATCTCAGAAAACTATATGGATACAGGTGGCAAGCCTCGAAGAAATTTATCAAAGATTGCCGAAAGATACCCACTTGTGATGCACGGTGTCTCTCTCTCTATTGGTACAGTCGACCCCCTTAATTCAGAATATCTTAAAAAACTAAAAAAACTTGCTGATGAAATTAAGCCAGCATGGATATCAGACCATTTATGTTGGACTGGAATTGCTCATAAAAATTCTCATGATTTGCTCCCAGTTCCTTATACTGAAGAAGCTCTCAAACACATCATTTCTCGCATTAAACAGGTCCAAGATTTTCTTGAACGGCCTATCGCCCTTGAAAACCCATCAACCTATCTTGAATTCAAAGACTCACATATTCCAGAAGCTCAATTTATTTCTGAAATGGCAAAAGAATCAGGATGTCACCTTTTACTTGACGTCAATAATGTCTATGTCAGCTGTTATAATCATCGTCTTGATCCTAAGGCTTATTTAGATACGCTTCCCCTTGATAAAGTTGCTCAGATCCATCTATCGGGGCATAGTAATTATGGAACACATATTATCGACACCCATGATAATCATGTGGTTGATGAAGTATGGTCTTTATACAAATATGTCGTCCATAAATCTGGGCTCACGCCCAATACAATGGTTGAATGGGATGATAATATTCCTGAATTTGACGTACTTTATGCGGAACTTCACAAAGCAAAAGAAGCCGCCAAAGATTCAGAGAATTTTTTACCTCTCCCAAATCTTTCTGTCCAAGAATCAATATATATTCCGAAACCGCCCATTCCATTAGCCAATAATCAAACGAAAATGTTGCGTGCCATTTTACAAGGCACAAAAATTGATAGTAACCCCGATACATGGATTCGCAGTAAGGAAAATTTTGCGCCAAAAGAGCAATTAGACGTCTATGTGAATGCCTATCGCTTTAGACTTTATGATGTGGTGGCTGAAGATTTTCCTGTTCTTAAAAATTATTTAGGAGATAGTAATTTTCAGAAGTTGATAAATGATTTAGTGAATACTATTCATTCTGATCATTTTAATATTGGTCGTTACGCAATAAATTTATCAAACTTTTTTAAAACCCATCCTTTATTTGATGAATTTGCGTCAGAGCTTATAGATTTTGAAAATGCAATATCACAACTTGCCGACCCAGAAGAAACAATTCCACTTGAGCCACAACATTTGGAAGAGTTAACGCCCGAATCCCTTATGGACTTTGTTCTTTACCCTCGCAAGGCGTTACAATTATTTGAATTCAATTTTCCTGTAAATGAATATTTTAGACAGGTAAAAGATAACAAATCGCCTATTCATCCTCTCCCCCATAAAACTTTTTTGGCTATATTTCGTCATGATGATGTTGTATGGCGAATGGATTTAGAGAAGGAAGAACACTACCTGCTTAAACTTTTGTTTGAGGGTGCGACTATAAGTTTTGCTTTGTCTGAATGTACTGAAAATATGTCTGAAAAAATTTCTGAATATTTTTCAAGATGGATGCGTAACGGTTTGCTTGCTCATAACGTATACATAGATGAACCCCAACAAAGGAAAAAAATATGACTGCGGTATCCACGCTATTTAGAAAAACCATGAAAGTTCTTATCAACTGGCCAGAATTTATTGCCTCCTATTTTCTATGGGCAGGCCCACTTTTAGCGCGCATTATTGTTGGATATGTGTTTATGCTAACGGGATGGGCTAAATTAAATAATTTACCAGACATGATTGAAAACTTCAGGGGCTGGGGTATCCCATTTCCTGAAATCCTAACTCCATTTGTCTCAGGTGTAGAATGCTTCGGGGGATTATTTTTAATATTAGGACTGTTCACCCGCATCAGTGGTGGGTTACTCTCAGGCGTTATGGTTGTGGCTATACTCTCTGCAAAACTAGAAGATATTGATTCGCTAGAAACATTACTCGGTTTTGAAGAAGCCGCTTATTTAGCAATCTTTTTTTGGCTTGCTGTAGTTGGTGCTGGCAAAGCATCACTTGACTACCTAATTCAAAATCGCCTTCATCTAAAATAAGATTGCAAACGACGTATTGCCTTTATTAACCAGATAGGATTTCTGACTAATCCTATCTGGTTTCTTAAATTTAAACGCTTGTAGAGATTTATATATTATCTTAGAATTCAAAAAATCAAATGAATGTAACGTTCATAAAAAATGAATTGAATTCAGAGAGTTAGATGACAAAATTTTTCCGATCCAATCCTTCTGCCCCCCTGATGGCATCTAGCATTGCCCTAATTTTTATAGCAATTTGTTTGGTTATTTTTGTCCTGAACCAAGGTCGTGCCATCTTTATCCCGTTTATAATTGCGGTTTTTATTTGGTATTTGATTAACGCAATTGCCCGTGCCTTGGGGCTTTTGAAAATTGGTGGAAAACAATTACCAAGATTTTTTAGATTTTTATGTGGGATTATTGCCATTTGCGCTCTATTGGGTGGTATAGGAACATTGGTCGGGCGTAATATTGCAGACGTAATTGAAGCCGCCCCACATTACCAAGATAATTTTGAGCCTATTATTCAAAAAGTTATGTTGTGGTTGAATTTAGACCATCAGCCAACCTTTGAAGAAATTGGGTCATATTTGGATTTGGGTAAAATCATTACCTTTATGGCGCAATCTTTCACGGGCATTGCAGGGAAATCATTAGTTATCGTGTTCTATACTGGCTTTCTTCTTTATGAACAAAAATACTTTAACCGTAAAATTATCAATATGATTTCCGACCAATCCACCGAAGATCATGTCCGTGCCATTATTCAAAAAATTGATGTCCGTATTCAAAGATATATTGGAATCAAATCATTGGTGAGTGCTTTCGATAGCGTTCTAACCTACCTTATTTTATCGTCCTTTGGCGTTGATTTTGCTGAATTCTGGGGCGTAATGGCGTTTTTCCTTCATTTTATCCCCTATGCTGGCTCATTTATTGCGATTACCCTTCCATCCACCATTGCTCTTATTCAATTTGGTGACCCGTTGATGGGTGCGTTAGTTCTGGGGGCGCTGTGTATTTCACACGCATTCCTTGCCTCAATTTTGGAGCCTATTTTAATGGGCCGCAATCTAAACCTTAGCCCCATTTTCATTATCTCATCGCTGGCGATGTGGGGAATGGTCTGGGGTGTTCCCGGAATGTTTCTGGCTGTTCCGATTTTGGCAATTATCATGATTACCCTATCGCAGTTCCCTAAGACACGTCCGATTGCAATTCTAATATCAAAAACGGGTGTTTTAAAAGAAAACTAATTTTTGAATAAACACCACATTATGTGTGTATTTTATTTCAAAACACTATATATTGTGTTTATCCCCATTATTCTTTTGGGGCTTCTATCAAATCTTTCTTGCATCCTGATTAGAATCAGTCTTCATTGAAGCTATCAATTTTTAGAGGAGAAACTATGTCCGCACAAACTTCAACTGTCCTTGATACAGAATACAAATCACCCCTATTGGTGGAACGCCATGTTTATAAACCCTTCCTTTATCCATGGTGTTATGAAGCATGGCTAACCCAGCAACGTATTCATTGGCTGCCTGAAGAGGTTCCGTTAGCTGAAGATGTTCGGGATTGGAAAAAATCTTTGACCTCCGCCGAAAAAAACTTGATGACTCAGATTTTCCGTTTTTTTACCCAAGCGGATGTTGAGGTCAATAATTGCTATATGAAGCATTATTCAAGAGTGTTTGGCCCTGTTGAAGTTCAAATGATGCTCGGGGCGTTTGCGAATATGGAGACGGTACATATCGCTGCCTATTCCCATTTGCTGGATACACTTGGTATGCCAGAAGTTGAATATTCGGCCTTTATGAAATACAAAGAAATGAAGGATAAATACGACTTCCTTCAATCGGCCGATATGTCATCACGTCATGAAATTGCTAAAACTATGGCGATGTTCGGCGCGTTTACAGAAGGTGTACAATTATTCGCATCCTTTGCAATTTTAATGAATTTCCCACGCTTTAATAAAATGAAGGGCATGGGGCAAATTGTAACGTGGTCTGTTCGCGATGAAACCCTCCATTGCCTGTCGATGATTAAACTATTTAAAACTTTTATTGCCGAAAACCAAGATATTTGGACGGAACAATTACGCACTGAAATTACCGATGCTGCAAAACGGATTGTTGAAATTGAAGATGCGTTTATTGATTTGGCATTTGAGCAAGGTGGCGTCGAAGGTTTAGAAGGGTCAGAGGTCAAACAATATATCCGCTATATTACCGACCGTCGTTTACAACAACTGGATTTACAACCTGTATTTGGCATCGACAAGAACCCATTGCAATGGATGGATCAAATGTTGAATGGTGCCGAACATACTAACTTCTTTGAAAATCGTTCAACCGAATATTCAAAAGCATCCACCCAAGGATCATGGGAAGATGCCTTTTCAGAAGAAGCGTTTCTAGGGCATTACGCAAAGAAATCGGCCTAAATATAAAAAATGCCTTTTAAAACCCCCGATAAAAAAATCGGGGGTTTTGTTTTTAAGTTGCGTTGCAATGTAAAATTAGATAATATTATATCTATGAAATATCAAAAATATCTGCTTTCTCTTCTACGACTTATGACCCCCTGAAATATCAGGTTTGGTCTTTTTCGCCAGCAGTGTTTCAGGGGTTTCCCCTTTTTATGTCCCCATCCAACTTTAGAAGTTTATAGAAGAGAATTTTATCATGACAAATGACCAAATTATTATTTTTGATACAACCTTGCGTGATGGCGAACAATCACCTGGGTGTTCCATGAATTTGGAAGAAAAATTAAAAATTGCAAGGTTACTCGATGAAATGGGGGTGAACGTCATTGAGGCTGGATTCCCCATTGCATCACGCGGAGATTTCGAAGCGGTTGAAGCCATTGCAAAAGAGATGAAGCACGCTGTGGTTGCAGGGCTTTGCCGTGCCACCAAAAAAGATATTGAAGCCACGGTTGAGGCCATTAAACCCGCAAAAAAACGTCGTATTCATACCTTTATCTCAACCTCGCCCTTACACATGAAATATAAATTGCAAATGGAGCCCGATAGAGTATTAGAGGCCATTGCCGAGAGCGTTGCCTTTGCCCGTGGCTTTACCGATGATGTCGAATGGTCGGCAGAAGATGGGTCACGGACAGAAGATGATTTCCTGTGCCGATGCGTTGAAACAGCCATCAAAGCGGGGGCCACCACCATCAATATCCCCGATACAGTGGGTTACGCCATGCCTGAGGATTATGCAGCAAAATTCAAAATGCTGCGCTCACGTGTTGCCAATATTGATAGGGCTATTTTATCCGTTCATTGTCACAATGATTTAGGATTAGCTGTTGCCAATTCATTGGCGGGGGTGATGGCGGGAGCAAGGCAAATCGAATGCACCATCAATGGTATTGGCGAACGTGCAGGAAATGCTGCACTTGAAGAAGTGGTCATGGCTATGCGCACACGCCCCGATATTATGCCGTTTAAGAATAATATTAAAACTGAAATGATAACCAAAGTGTCGCGTGCTCTATCATCGGTCACAGGTTTTGTTGTCCAGCCGAATAAAGCGATAGTGGGCGCAAACGCATTTGCCCATGAAAGTGGTATTCATCAAGATGGGATGCTGAAACACAAGGGAACCTATGAAATTATGACCCCCGAATCGGTGGGTGTTACAGAATCCAATTTGGTTTTGGGCAAACATTCGGGGCGTAATGCCTTTAAAACAAAAGCCAAAGAAATGGGCTATGATTTGGGGGAAAATATCCTAGAAGACGTATTTACCCGTTTCAAAGATTTGGCAGATAAGAAAAAAGAAATTTTTGAAGAAGATATAATTATTCTTATCGAAGGAAATTCAGCTCATGCCAATGACCTTATACAATTCCAATCATTAGTTATTCAAGCAGGCACCAAAGGTCCACAAATCGCCTCAATCGAACTGAAAGTTGATGGCGAAAAAAAATATGCAATGTCCGAAGGAAACGGGCCTGTTGATGCCATTTTCAAATCTATTCGTATGATTGTTCCCCATGATGATGCCAAATTACTTCTCTATCAGGTTCATGCCGTGACTGGCGGGACGGATGCTCAAGCCGAGGTTACAGTAAAAATAGAAGAAAATGGAAAAACTGTGGTGGGGCAAGGAAGTGATACAGATACACTCGTTGCCTCTGCTCGTGCCTATATTCATGCTGTCAATAAACTTATTGATAAAAGGAAACGGGCTTTACCCCCGCAATAAATGAGGTTTTTTCTTCATACAAATCTAAATTGAAGGAATTCAGGAAGTCCCGCTCAGGTGATAGACGTAAGGCGTCAGTCCCTTTCTTGAAACCATGCCTCAAGCCCTGATAGTTTTGGCACTACTCTCGCCATAAGAGTTTTACAGGTTATTATGTAGTAATTATCGCCGTCCATACCCAAATTGCACAGCCCTTCTGTTTTTAAAGGCTGTGTATCATAAATGATCATGAGTTGTGTGATTTTATCAGGCCCACATTTTTCAATCCATGCGCGCCCCATGACTTTCGTGGATCCGACTTTGCGTTCTAATATATAATAAGATTTTTCAACACCAACAAAAACAGAACCTGAGTATTGTGTTCCGTTGTTAGGTTCTATGCCAATGATACGATAAGTTCCTATTAACCCTGCAGGCAACTCCAAATCTATAACAGGAACACGTTCGCAAAACGGCTTTGATTGAGCTTGTGTTGCCATCAAAGTAAAAAAAAGAATAACACTGCCAACAAAAAAGTGATTTAACATGGTATTTAGAGTCCATTATTTAGATTGTTTAAAAATATATATTATAAATGTTGCCGAAAGAAATGCTAATATCGTAAAGCTGCCCCATACCAATCCGGATTGTTGCAGATAAACAATTCCTGTTTCGGTCTCAAGACATCGTCCCTCTTCGTTAAAACACTCCCGCCTTTTCCAGTATAGGTCATAAAACATCCAACCACACAGAATGCTGTACATATATAAAAGTATTACGAATAAATATTTCATGAATTTTTTAACCGTGTTATTCTCTTTATTGAAAAAACTTTTTTAAATGGTGGACCCAATCGGGATCGAACCGACGACCTCTTGCATGCCATGCAAGCGCTCTCCCAGCTGAGCTATGGGCCCCTTTTAAAGTAAACAAAAGAGTAGGGGCTATGAATATTCAATTCATCGCCCCTAATCAAGTAAAATTTTTAAATTTAAAGAATTATTTCTTTAAAGAATCGCGAATTTCACGAAGTAATGTAATATCCTCTGGCGTTGGAGCTGGGGGAGCATCAGGAGAGGGTCTTTTAAGCTTGTTTGTTACTTTGACAATCCAAAATACAAATATGGAGACAGCCATAAAATTGATTGCTGCATTTATCAGCATGCCATAGCTAATAACAGGCACGCCCGCTGCCTTAGCATCTTTTAAGGACGCAAAGGCCGTATCGCCACCCAATTGAAAGAAATTATTTGAGAAATCAACACCATGCATCATCCAGCCAACGACGGGCATTAAAATATCCCCCACTGCAGAATTGACGATTGCGGTAAAAGCCGCCCCCATTACAATACCAACAGCCATATCGATAACATTACCACGAGCTATAAAATCCTTAAATTCTTTTAACATGTATTTCTTCTCCAGAGGGGTATCTAAGTGTTTTTGAGAAGAGTTTAATGGCATAAAAAAACCGCCATGGCAATCCATGGCGGTTTAGATTTTATATATATAAAATTACTGTCTATTGCCCATCAAATGTAGGATATTTTGGAATATTGCAATAAAACTGATATAGAGATTTAAAGCGCCCATCCAAGACATGCGACTTGTCATCTCAACATCGGCACGTGGTGAATACATTTCTTTCATACGCTGAGTTTCCCAAGCTGTAATTCCTGCAAAGGCAACAATCGAGACAACACTTATGATATTTCCCATGACAGTCGATCCAATAAAAATATTGATGATTCCAAGGATCAGGACACCCCAAACCCCCATCACTGCAAAACTACCAACACCATCAAGGTTTTTCTTGGTGCTATACCCAAATATGCTAAGACCAGCAAACATAGCTGTTGCAATAAAAAACGCCTTGGCAATGCTTTCGCCCGTAAAAACTACAAAAATTGCAGCAAAGCTTATGCCATAAAGAGCGGAAAGTAAAAAGAAGGATATGCTCATTGCCTTTGATGACATTTTTGCAGGATTAAATCCAAAAAAGACAATCGCCAAAGGAGCCAGCATAACTATCCATTTTTGTGGGCCTCCTAAAAATAGAGCCAGCAATTCGGGGGAATTACCAACAAAATAAGCAACAACCGCAGTAACCAAAACACCCAAGGTCATACGATTATAAATACGTGACATATGGGAGCGAAGGCCCGCATCAAAGCTTAAAGACTGTGATGATGACGACTGTTGGGCGGGAATTTGATTTTCAAACATCTCTTTGTATCCTCTGTGAGATTGAATTAATTAATGATAGAAATATAGGGCAAAAAAAACGAATTTCAAAGGGGAATCGATGAAATTTAGAAAAAATCGAACGAAATTAGTCCTGTATAAATTTTAAAGTAATCAGATATTAGTTTAAATAAAAAAGCCCCGCAAAAAACGGGGCAATCATAAACAAGTGAAATTTGAACAATATTTCTAACAATCTGTGCTTAGAAGACCTGGCAGTGACCTACTCTCCCATATCTTAAGACATAGTACAATCGGCCCGAAGGTTTTTCACAGTTCAGTTCGGGATGGGATGACGTGTTTCACCCTTGGTAAAACCACCAGGTCATCAAAGAACAGACAGTTAGAACGAATAGGTTTTAAAAAATTCTTATTTGTAAGACCGCAATTAAAGTGAGCTTAAACATCACGTCATGCGAGTGGGTTTACCACTGCGCGCGATTTAAACGAACAGACTTTTGTTACCAAAAGACCATTGCGTGTGAATTCAAGCCAATCGAGCAATTAGTACTGGTTAGCTACAGGTATTACTACCTTTCCACATCCAGCCTATCAACGTGGTGGTCTTCCACGGCTCTAATAGGGATACCTTGTTTTGAGGGAGGCTTCACGCTTAGATGCTTTCAGCGTTTATCCCGTCCATACATAGCTACCCAGCGCTGCTCCTGGCGGAACAACTGGTACACCAGAGGTATGTCCATCCCGGTCCTCTCGTACTAAGGACAGCTCCTCTCAAGTATCCTACACCCACGGCAGATAGGGACCAAACTGTCTCACGACGTTTTGAACCCAGCTCACGTACCTCTTTAAATGGCGAACAGCCATACCCTTGGGACCTGCTCCAGCCCCAGGATGAGATGAGCCGACATCGAGGTGCCAAACAGCGCCGTCGCTGGGGACGCTTGGGCGCTATCAGCCTGTTATCCCTAGAGTACCTTTTATCCGTTGAGCGATGGCCCTTCCATTCGGAACCACCGGATCACTATGACCGCCTTTCGGCTCTGCTCGACTTGTCAGTCTCGCAGTCAGGCAAGCTTATGCCATTGCACTCTTGAAGACGATTTCCAACCGTCTTGAGCTTACCATCGCGCGCCTCCGTTACACTTTGGGAGGCGACCGCCCCAGTCAAACTACCCGCCATGCAGGGTCCCAGTCCCAGATAATGGGACTTGGTTAGACATCAAGAAGGTCGAGGGTGGTATTTCAACGTTGACTCCACGAAAGCTAGCGCTCCCGCTTCAAAGTCTCCCACCTATCCTACACACGACAATCGTGATGCCACTGCAAAGTTATAGTAAAGGTTCATAGGGTCTTTCCGTCTGACCGCGGGAACCCCGTATCTTCACGGGGAATCCAATTTCACTGAGTCGATGTTGGAGACAGTGGGGAAGTCGTTACGCCATTCGTGCAGGTCGGAACTTACCCGACAAGGAATTTCGCTACCTTAGGACCGTTATAGTTACGGCCGCCGTTTACCGGGACTTCAATTCAATGCGTTAACATCTCCTCTTAATCTTCCGGCACCGGGCAGGCGTCAGACCCTATACGTCAACTTACGTTTTCGCAGAGCCCTGTGTTTTTGGTAAACAGTCGCTACCCCCTAGTTTGTGCCCCCCACCAAAAGTTGCCTTCTGATGGGGCATGCTTATCCCGAAGTTACGCATGTAATTTGCCGAGTTCCTTCAACATCGTTCTCTCAAGCGCCTAAGTATTCTCTACTAATCCACCTGTGTCGGTTTAGGGTACGGTCTATACGCTGGAGTTATTTCCTGGATGTCCCAGGCCGCCCTCCCAATCCATTAAGGGAAAACAGCTTTCGGCCACCGTCACTTCCAGCAGGCCACGGAATATTAACCGTGTTCCCATCGACTACGCTTTTCAGCCTCGCCTTAGGGGCCGGCTTACCCTGCCCGGATTAACCTTGGACAGGAAACCTTGGATTTTCGGCGACAGAGTTTCTCACTCTGTTTATCGTTACTCATGTCCGCATTCTCACTTGTGATACCTCCAGACTCCCTCACGGTTATCCTTCGCAGGCTTACACAACGCTCCGCTACCATGCTTGTAGCATCCTCAGCTTCGGTAAATGACTTTAGCCCCGTTACATCTTCGGCGCCGGATCTCTTAATTAGACCAGTGAGCTATTACGCTTTCTTTAAAAGATGGCTGCTTCTAAGCCAACTTCCTGGTTGTCATGGAAATCCAACTTCCTTTCACACTTAGTCATTATTTGGGGACCTTAGCTGGAGGTCTGGGTTGTTTCCCTCTCGACAATGGACGTTATCACCCACTGTCTGTCTGCCGTGATTGTACTCTTCGGTATTCGGAGTTTGGTTGGATTTGGTAGACCTTGCGGCCCCCTAGTCCATCCAGTGCTCTACCCCCGAAGGTAATACACGACGCACTACCTAAATAGTTTTCGCGGAGAATCAGCAATTACCCGGTTTGATTGGCCTTTCACCCCTAACCACAGCTCATCCGAAAGTTTTTCAACACTTACCGGTTCGGTCCTCCATTGCATGTTACTGCAACTTCAACCTGGCCATGGCTAGATCACCGGGCTTCGGATCTAATCCTGCATACTATCGCCCTATTCAGACTCGGTTT
>Ga0209181_10000656_pt1:50000-63768 | contig 63768 bp, 60 predicted proteins | sample MAT05_FD_187208 | JGI IMG/M metagenome (GOLD analysis project Ga0209181, IMG submission 187208) | Freshwater microbial communities from Lake Fryxell liftoff mats and glacier meltwater in Antarctica - MAT-05 (SPAdes) (version 2) | ecosystem: Environmental > Aquatic > Freshwater > Ice...
TCACCCGTGCGCCACTCCCCTTGCGGGGCGTTCGACTTGCATGTTTTAGGCCTGCCGCCAGCGTTCGTTCTGAGCCAGGATCAAACTCTCAAGTTTGTATCCATGATATCAAAAACATCATCTGTATTTGTTCTCAAGTATTATTATGAGACCTAATTATTATGGTACGTATTTTCTGCATGAGCAGATTTCGCATAACAACAGGTCTTTATTAACGTGACGATAATCACGCTACTGCTGCCTGCGAATCTTCTCTTTTCATTTCACGATGTTCAATAACCAGAGGACAATAAAAACGTTCCGGTTCTCACCGGGCTATTTTCTGCCCTCGAAATTTTTATTAGGTTTGCGGACTATAGCGATAAACTATTTTGTCGTCAACCCCCTTTTTAAAAAAATACATTTTTTTAATCGGGTCTACAGAGCATATTGTCTTGGTTTTTCAAGCATTTCGCGCTGCAGAGGTCGGGGTTATACTTGGCTGGTTTTAAATTGTCAAACATCTTTTTAAGATTTTCTGTACTTTTTTTAAAGAATCTTCAAAAAATTAGGTTTTCTGCGGTTATCCCAGTTCCTATTTTTATCTTTATCACAGTTTTTCTTTTGTCTGTTTATAACCTTCAAGCAAGAAGTGTTTTAGATTTGTGGTTGCATGGGCATGTTGTAGCCTCTGAAATCATTAACATTTAAGCCAAAGCAAATATTGACTTGAAACCATCTTATCTCTCAGCTTGCATCTTACTGTGTCTTTGCACGTCTTCTTTAGTTGCGATTGCATCACCTGACCCTACTCGACCTCAAGATATACTTGCCCTTGTTGGAAAAGATACAATTGCAATAGACCCCGTTCTGCTTCGAACAAGCAACCTAGATGTATCCAACTTAGAGAACCTATTAAAAGTTCCAAAAAAACAAGAATTAGAAAATTCACCCCTATCCCCTTTAGAAGAATTATATTCAAACAGGATTAGAGAACCCATTCAACAATTCGGATATGATTTATTTCCATCCACCCCGTCAACCCCATCAAGTGCAGCTTCGCAAGATAGTTATATCCTTCAATCGGGCGACGAAGTCAGCGTTGTCTTAAGAGGTAGTCGCAATACCTCCATCATTGTGATGATAGGAGATGATGGGTTATTGGTGATTGATAGCCTTCCACCCATCAATGCCTCTGGCAAAAGTTTAAAATCAGTACGAGATGAATTAGCCAAATTAAGCCGTGATATTTATAATACTGAATTGTTTTTATCTATTACAAAAACCAGAAAAATTACAGTCAGCGTTTCTGGTAATGTGGCACAACCCGGACAAGTCACTCTTTCAACATATAATACTGTATTAGACGCATTAGGTGCAGTTGGTGGAGTTCAAAAATCGGGGACATTACGTCAGGTCAAAATTATTCGTGATAATCAAACATTGATGTTAGACTTATATGGTGTTCTCATTTATGGGTCATCGACCGCCGACATTTCTTTAAGAGATGGCGACAGGATTGTTATCCTCCCTATTGGCCCCACTCTGGCTGTATCAGGCGCAGCTAAGCGACCTGCCATTTACGAAATTTTACCTGCAAATAAATCATTAAGACGCGAGCATGGTGACATCAGTCAAAAATTATCTTTAAATGATGTTCTTGATTTGTCAGGTGGTGCGATTATGCCGTCACAAACACGATATGTTCGTTTAAACATTGAGAATAAAGCAAGCGATTCGGTAAGTGAAGTTACCAATATTTATGACCGTATTTTTGGGGACGGCGATATTCTATTGATTAACCAAGCTATCCTTTCAGACCAAAATTTACGAAGCGGAAGTATTGAATTGTCTGGGGAGACTCCGCAAGCGGGGCTATATGCTTTGGCTGAAGCCCCCTCTCTTGCCTATCTTCTCAAAGATAAAAATACGTTAGGGGTCAATATTTATCCCCTTATTGGTATCATTCAAAGATGGAATGCAGGACAGCTATCAAAAGAATTGATTGCTTTCTCCCCGTTGCAGATATTGTCGCACAGAACAGATATTTCCTTAGAGGAATCAGATACTGTGTTTTTATTCTCACGAGACGATATTCTTGATTTTAAAACGCCAGAAGAAATAGATGCTCCAGAAGATATTCAAAACAAAGCGCAAAAGAAAATAAATCGCTTGTCCCCTGATATTCAAAATTTCTTGATTGAGCATGCCGTTTTCCTGCGGGGATCTATTAGAGCCGCGGGGACGTATCCCATTTCTAAAGAAACAACATTGGATGATTTGTTATCAGTTGCAGGAGGGGCTTCATTAGAGGCCAATATCAGAAACGTTGAAATTACACAGCCCCGTGCAGATAAAACATCACAAAGAACAGATATAAATCTTGCATCAACCCCTGCGTCATTGATTACCCTAAATCCAGGTGACACCATCAGGGTTGGGCAAAGTTTTAAAAGAATTGAAGATCGCCATGTCCTATTGACAGGTGAGGTTAAAAATTCAGGAACCTATGACCTGATTGCAGGGGATACATTATCTAGCCTTATCAAACGTGCAGGTGGACTGACTAACGAAGCCTATCCCAAAGGGGCTATATTTTCACGGAAATCGGAAAGATTGCGTGAAGAGCAACGTTATAAATCACAGGCACGTGGGTTGGAGCTTAACCTTGCCTCTGCGCTCCAACAATCTGACGCGGACAAAAGACCTAATGAGCAGGAAATATCGCTTGCTCGTAATTTAATTTCAGAATTAAAAGGCGCCGATGCATTAGGTCGTATTACGATTGAGGCAGACCCAACAATTTTAGAGGGGCATCCTGAGCTTGATATTCTTTTAGAATCGGGTGATAAAATTTATATTCCAAAACGTCCTTTGACGGTTAGAGTAGCGGGAGAAATTCTCTCTCCCGCCGTCTTACAATTCCGTACAGGTAAAGCCCCTCGTGATTATATTAGCGAAGCAGGTGGGTTTTCTTATAATTCAGATCAAGACAGGGCGTTTGTTGTTTTCCCAGATGGAAGCGCGCAACCCCTCTCTGTATCATCATGGAATCACAAAGCAGATATGATTCCTCCCGGATCTACAATTATTGTTCCTCGAGACCCGAAACCTTTAACTTTTATGGATGGCGCAAAAGATCTGTCACAAATTCTTGCTAATCTGGCAACAACTGCTATTTTTGCAGAAGATATAGCAGATAGAGATAATTAAAATTGCCCCTATTCACCATTATTACAATTACCTTTAATAATAGAGGCGGACTTTATAAAACTGCACAATCTATTATAGGACAAACCTGCACTGATTATGAATGGATTATTATTGACGGAGCATCCACAGATGCAACAGGGGATGATTTCATCAATTACCCCTCTGCCAAAATTATTAGTGAGACTGATAATGGCATTTATGACGCTATGAATAAAGGCCTTGCAAACGCGACAGGTCATTATATCATTTTCATGAATGCGGGAGATTCGTTTGCAGCCCGCTATATTTTAGAAAAGGTTTCTTTTATTACAAAAGAAAACCCTGATTTTATTTATGGGGACTCAACTGAGGATAATCACTTAAAGCGGGCAAGGCATCATTCAAAAGTAAATTGGGGAATGTTCACCCATCATCAAGCGATGTTTTATAATCGTTTATCTTTAGGGGATATAAGATATAATTTAAATTATAAAATCGCTGCGGACTATGATTTAACTGTTCAATTTTTAAAAAATGCTAAAACTATTCTTTATTTGGCTGCACCTATTTGCATTTTTGAGGCAGGTGGGATTTCACAAACAAATGCAAAATTGGGAAGAGATGAACAATTTGAATCTAGAAAAGAAAACATGGTTTGTAATCAATTCACAAACCATATGATTAGCGTTATTCAGGCTTGGCGATTTTTCTTACGTCAACAATTTCCTAAATTATACTGGTTTCTTAAATAGCTTACTTTATTGAGGGCCCATAATATCAGAAGTAAATGACCCTTGATTTTTTGGTGGCTGCCCACTTAGAAGTTTCCAGACAGACTGGGCAGGCCTAACCGCAACTGAATTCCAGCATGCGCTTAAAACGCAGGACACTCCCCCTGCAAAAATTTTAAAGTTATGAGATAAATTGCTTTCTGGCTTTGACGGATTCATTCTTCATGTTCTCCTAAGTTATCACTATAAATTTTTCTGACTTAAATTAACTTTATATAATCTAGAATTACAACGAAGCGTATCATATTGTCAATAAAAAATTTATTATGTTAATTTTTAACTTTTCTATAATATTCGTGCTTAAGCTTCGCATATTTTAGACCTTCTGCACCATCTAAAAATCCCAATTTGAATATAAATCCTATCAAAAATATGATCTCAGGGCGGAATCGTGATGTCCTTAAGAACTGTTTTACAGTGTCGCGCCACTTCACAGGGTCTTTTGGCCAAACCCCTTTTTGATTCATACCCGATTCCCACCGCGCATATTTTTCATGTCGAAAATTCCATGCTCTTTCATCTGATAAAGCATCATGAATCATATAATTTCTAAAATGCCCTATTTTAAAGTTTGTATTATTGGGCTTAAAAACAGGTTGATAATGACCTTCAATTTCCCCCATTCCTGGAATATCCAAATCATTAACAACAGGAAATTGCATTCGTTCACGATGAAATAAAGCTATTTTCTTATTAGGAATCCCAAAACGTAAAATTTTCTCCTTTATCCGATAACGCCCCGTGACAAAAAATCCAGCCTCGGAAGGGCTGAGAGAGAGTGTATTTTGAATTTCGGCGATAAGAGACGCAGGGATTATTTCATCTGCATCAACAAAGAAAACCCAATCATATTTTAGAGGTAAATTATCAAGGCACCATTGTCTTTTTTTTGGATAATGTCCATTCCATTCAAATTCAACAATTTGAATTTTCTGATTGCGAACAATACCGCCTGTTCCATCCCGACTAAGGGAATCAACAACCCATACGTCATCAAATTGAGTAAGATTTTCTAAACATGATTGAATGGTCTTGGCTTCGTTCTTTGTTAGAATGACAACAGAGGTCGCAGTCATATTTTATTTTTCTTTGTTAATAATGAAACAACAGATCCACAGATTGCCCCAATAACAATCAGAAGCACGATAGTAATCGGTCGATTGGGGGTCACAGGTCTTGGGGATGATGCCGCCTCTTCCACAACATTCACCGCATAGGGCGTGTCTAGAGACAAAAGCATCCGACGACGTTCCTCAGACATCAAAAGTTGCACCAAGGCCTGCCGATGATCTGGATTAAGCGTTTTATTCAATTCAGTTTTAAGCCATTCAATTTTCTTTTCAGTTTCAGTCTTTACAGATGTTCTGATAATCTGGTCACCAACCTTACGCATCAATATCAATAGTTTGACACCAAATTCTGAATCAGGGTGACGGTAAGTTATTTTGCGACTGGTGGTTGCCCCTATTGTTTCAATTTTAATATTCTTTTGCAGATAGAGAGATAATTCTTCAGCCGTTTTAATTATCTGTCCTGACCCACGCCACACCCCATCATCAGATATTTTTTGAACGATGCCATCAATACTCAACACCAAGGAAGAAACAGTCGCCCCTCTTAAGCTCTGTTCAAATCTTATAAATTCAGGACTTCCGATTGGGATTTTGGCTTCGACATCTGGGGCATAAACCAAAACGCCCTCTATAAACGAATCTGTTCGTGAATCCCTCAATTGAGGGGCGACTATCATACTAACTTCAAATTTTGGTTTTAAGAACAATATAAGAAATATAGCAATTAATAGTCCAATGACTGCACCCGCAATGACATATTTTTTTCCTTTCCAAATATATCCAAGAATATCTGGTAAAGTGTCATAGGTTTCAGATTGAAAATTTTCAGAGTGCATAAAGCGTTATATCAAAAGAAATTAAGCAACACGAGAGCGAATAGTTTCACGAGCGCCTTTTATCCATGAGGAAAATGAGTTAGCTGGAACAAATTGCTCGCTGGCCTTTAAGGCTCCACTTTGAGCTGCAAACCAAACTTGACCATCATTTCTAAATTTTACAATTTCTTGAGCTAATTTCTTAGCCTGTCCTTGGGCAATAACTGTTCCTGCACCATATTCATGAATAACCTTTGCTGTCTCACTGTTTTCTGGGCCAATAAAGATACATGGCCTTCCAGCGGCAAGGGCTGCGTATAATTTTGAGGGAACTAGCATGCCCAAAGCTTCATGTTTCATACTTATCAAATGGACATCGCCACCTTCCATCAAATCCTTTAATCGGGACAAGGGTTGTGGTGGCAAAAGACGAATATTATCTAGGCCACGACGTGATCGTGTTTGGGCTAACTGTTCGAACCCTAGACCATCGCCGACAAATACAAATTCGATTTCTGGATTGGTTTCCTGCAATATCGCAGCAGAGTCAATAATCGTTGATATAGGATGAGCGCGACCTAAATTACCAGAATAGAGAACTCTGAATTTAGGGGTTTCATCCAAGAAAAATGGGCGAGAGGAAAAAATATCGCGTCCTGATAAAAAGGCACTTGTTTTTTGGGTGGACGAAATGTTTTTGGTGACCCTTATTTTAGCCGCAGGGGTCAATTCAAAATCTGGCCAATTTGGGATAACCGATACTTTTGCCATATCAAAACCTGTATGCGCCAAATGTCTAGCCATACACCTCCCAACAACCACAACTCTATCGCAGGATTTCATTGCTTTTCGGGTTGTTTTTCTTAAAAAATTTACAGCCCATAGTGGAACTTTCATCCCAAGTGCTGGCAAAATATCAGGGTATAAATCTTGGCACCAATGAATATGTGACGATCTTTTAAATCTGGCAACTATTCGACCCAAGACAACCAAGAGCGGCGGGTCAGTGAGCGTCACAACCACCCCATGACGTGGGAGCAGAAGAGCCGCCCACAATAATTTTATCAATACGACTGCATAACGAAAGGGTGTTTTTCCCGATTGAGCAGAAATTTTCTTAAGCGTTACTGGGCCATCCATCACGGATTCACTCTCTTGACCTGTGGTCAAGACTGTAACAGACCATCCGTCGCGTGCGAAGGCATGCGCCAAATCTCTTAAGACTCTACCTGTGGCCCCCTTTGTAGGAGGATAAACCCTGTTAATAAACAGAACTGTTGGTTTCTGAGCTTTTTGCATTCTTATTTCTTAATTTTTTGATGAATAAGACTTTATGACACAAATCACTAGTTTTTTTCAAGTTTTCTTGTGGCCAAAACCGAAAATATTAACAATATCAATCCAAAACCTAGGGACTTATAGCTTGCATAAAGGAAAACTGAAATTAAAAATGGAAAAGAAATTGCTCCTAAAAGGATGAAATCTGTACCTTTGACATCAAAATATACTGATTTTAAAGCATTGGAGACAGGCTTTAAACAGGCCAATAGAATAATGATGGTTCCGATAGCCCCAGTTTTTAAGAGTAGTGATGAAATAAAGGAATGGGTATAGGTAACATTGATTCCGCCCACAGCGGGATTTTCAATTCTTGCCCCCCATCCTTCACCAAATAATAAAGTGATACTATCCTTTGATATAATTTTTAAAACAGTGGCCCATTCTTCGATACGGGAATTCAATCCAACCAATTCTGTTTTTATCCATAGTCCTTCAATCGCTTGACCCAAAATAGGCCATAAAATAATCATTAAAAGTGCCATGGTTATTATAAAAATCAATCCCCATTTAGGGCGTGTATAAAGAGTATAAGATAAGAAAATGGTAACAAATAAAATAACAGAGCCTATTCCCGCACGTTGAGACATCAATATCATCGCCATCAGCGGGGGTGCCGAAAGACCCAGTAATGCTATGGCTTTTAATTTTTGATTATCTTGCATCAGTAATTTTAAGCCATACCCAATACAACATAACGCAGAAAATAAAACTTCAGGACTATTCGCTAAATAGAGTAAATCCGCAGGTGGCCCATACCCCCATAAAGACGGAGTTAGCAAAACCTCATGATACGATAAGCAGGTGCGAAAGGAGAAGATAATCCCTGTAATAACCACAATTTTTATAAAGTAGATAGGATGAGATTGCCCCCCCCATCCATAAAACAAGACGGTAAATAGGAAAAGAAAAGGAATAATATCACGAATAATATCAAGAAGTGGAAAGCCACTTATAATAGAGAAGATAATGGGGAGGGTTAGGCCATACATCAGACCCAAAAATGGCAATTTGTTATCTTGATTTGTAACCTGAATTCGAACAAATGCCGCCAATAAAAGCCCTATTATAATCTCTGGAAGCCCCAGAGTATCAGGGGTGGGCGAGCTGAACATAGTATAAAGTAATAACGCCCCACAAAAAGAATAGAACTGAAAGGATGGGGCAGAATTTATCATATGACTTCAAAAACCATTTTGGCGGCAACAATCACAAGCAATGTTGCAAAAATAATTTTAAGTTTCGAGACAGGTAAATAATGAGCGGTACGAACACCTATTGGTGCCATAAGAACACTGGCGGGAATAATCAATAGGCAGGCCATTGGGTTAATAAGCCCGAATGTTCCTTCGCCCATTATCAGGTAACCAAGGGTTGCGATAGTTGCAATCACAACCCCCAATACTGACCCCGATGCAATCGCCGTTTTTAAAGGAATGCCAGCCTTGTTCAAATAAGGTACATTTAAAACCGCCCCCCCAATCCCCAAAAAGGTTGCAAATATACCGATACCAAGTGAGCTTGGGAATGCGCATATCATTTTTTTCATCAATGGGTTTTCAATTGCATTTTCTTCTTTAAAGATAATAGAAAGAGCAATACCAACCATGCCAACTGCAAATATTATTTTTAGGATGTGACTATCCATCTTTGAGACCAGTAAAATTCCAACGATAACACCTATCACAAGACCGGGGGTCATTAACTTAACAGCTTCCCAATCTACGGCCTTTCTTTTGATTTGCGCCCATGATGATGAAAGGCCAGTAGGAACAATAATCGCCATTGATGTGGCCAGTGCCGTATGAATAAGGATATCATCATCTGTTACATCGATGCCTGTATATTTTAAAAAATAATAAAGACCCGGAACCAAGATGAGTCCTCCACCAATCCCCAATAACCCTGCACAAAACCCAGTAAATAATCCTAAGATCACGAACCCCGCGAGAATAAATAAAAATTCGATATCCATTTCATTTTTCCTTATTTTAAAAGGCCATCATACAGAATATTTCCCAAACAAAAAGAGCACCCGAAGGTGCTCTTTTAATATTATTTCTATAAGAGGTCTATATTTTTACTCTGTCTTCCAAGGGCTAGAATTTGATGACCCTCCAAAATAGTTGGATATACCTCCACCAATAGTTCCTCCTGATGGACTTAAACTTGCAGTAGAGAATGAGTTCTGTAGAGCCGGCATTGAAGAAGAAATATTAGTGACACCCGAAGCAACTGCACCTGTCGCTGCTGAACTTACCGAACCGCCTACCGTACTAATCGCTCCTCCCGCAGCTCCTTTAATTGCACCTGTCCCTTGGGCAACAACACCGCCCACAGCACCCTTAATTGCACCTGTCCCTTGGGCAACAACACCACCCACAGCGCCTTTAATTGCAGTTGTTCCTTGTTTAACAACGCCATTTACAGCTGTTTTACCTATATTTCCTAAGGTGGTTTGCAAACCCTGAGTATTCAGTTTACCTGTTGTCAATCCCGCAAAGACAGTTCCAACGCCTGCCTTAGTAAAGGCACCTGTCACAGCTGTTTTACCTTGATTGGCTAAACCTCCTATCGCACTATTGACAGCTGTTTTACCTACATTTCCTAAGGTGGTTTGCAGCCCTTGGGTATTCAGTTTACCTGTTGTCAATCCCGCAAAGACAGTTCCAACACCTGCCTTAGTAAGAGAGGAGGATGCTAATGTTAATCCAGACGACGTTTTTCCGCCCGTTAAACTACTAAGACCTAAAGAGGAGCCAATCGACCCGCTGAGGCCTTTTACAAGTGAGGAGTTTGTAATGGCGCCTGTGACTGTAGAACCACTAATTTTCCCATTCGAGCCCATTATATTAGACCCTACAAGGTTATTTAAGGCGGATGAAGCCAAACCTGTCGTTACTTTCTTCAAAGCTACAGCTTGTTCTTTTTTAGCTACAGCAAGCTGCTTTTTAGTAACAGTTACAATAGTATTTTTGGCCGCATCTTCCCAACTAATTTCTTTTGGGGGGGCTGGAGTAACTGGATTTGTAGCAATAGGCGATGAAATTCCAGGGCTTCCTACCAGAATAATAGGTTGAGATGAATTAATTGTACCAGAAGGGTAAGCCTCAGCTTGTTGCCCCGTGCTAATTGCCAGTAAGGCAACTGACATTATCCCTACATATTTTAAATGTTTAATCATTTTACACCCCTTTAAATTAAAACCCGAGAAATTTTTTCCCACACAATCTTACAATATCATATTCTCATACAAAAGTTAATAATTATGTAATTGTATAAAATTTTATCTATTGGAAGATCATAGTCTTGTATTCAACAAAAGTCCTTAAGGGGCTTTGTCAAAATATAAATAAGAGCCCAATTAATTTGATGAGAATGTGGTCGTCCGTTACCATAGCCTCACATTATACTTAAGAAAATAATTAAGCCTGCAGACTGAAATTAGACTGTTAAAATCTATTATATCCTTCCTGATATTGAGGAACCTTTATAAAAAACATAGGCTAAACAAAAAGAGCGCCCGAAGGCGCCCTTTAAATCAAATATCTTATTTATTGAGTTTTCCAACTGCTAGTTGTACATGGCGTATTAGAGCCATCTTTTACTCTAACTGCAGATATACCTGTAGAATAGACTCCAATCGTTTTTGAGTCTAAATTAGCAATCTTTGGTGGAATAAAAGGGGCTGGAGCAGATGTAGGCGAAACAGTTATCGGCCCAAGCGTTGAAACTGTAGGATCAAAGGGCGTTCCATCAGGCGACAATATTGGACCAGCTTCTTCTGCAAGAGGCGGCAATCTAGTCCCAGGAGTAGGTGTATGGGAAACAATAACACCACCAGTCTCTGGATCGTAACTTCCGTAGATTGGAGTTGCTTCTGGCAGCTCTTCATTTTCGGTTATCGGGGGCAATCTAGTTCCAAGAGTAGGTGTATGAGAAACAATAACACCACCAGTCTCTGGATCGTAACTTCCGTAGATTGGAGTTGCTTCTGGCAGCTCTTCATTTTCGGTTATCGGGGGCAATCTATCCGGTAGCTTAGAGACGATAGGCTTAGATTTTTTGGAGGAGAGCCCCACTGGTGGTAGCTGTTTAATAGGATCTTTGGCTGTTATCTTGTTATCAAGAAATGTTTGCGAGTTTTGATTAAATCCCGCAGAACTATAAGCAATATTACTATTTCCCAATGCTAGCATAGCGATTGATAAAACCCCAATATATTTTAATTTATTTATCATGTTTTAACTTTCTTCTTTTCTTTAAAAAAATTATATTCAAACTTAAAATACCGCAGTATTTCAATGAAACAATATTTGTTATTTAAATTCTATACTCTTAAATAAAATTCTAAGTTTTTTTGTTTTTCTGACTGAAAAAGCCTATGAGGGCTTTTTCTCGTCACTTTATTTTTCCCCTATTGAGTTTTCCAAGGGCTAGAAGAAGAACAAGGTGAATAAGAAGCGCCCGAAGGGGCTCCTTTTAATGGACCCGTAAAAGATTGTTGGCTTCCAGTTTGATAATCCTGCATAGCGACATAATTTACATTTTGTATTCCACCACTAGAGCCACTACCTAAATTTTGGACGGAGCCTCCGGACCCGCTACTCGTTGAACATCCGATTCCTCCCGTCAAACATAACCATTCATTATGTCTATCCAAGTCATTTACTCCTTGAGTATCTAAAACGCTTTGTCCAATTGTTGCTGTTGTAGTACCATTTGCCCATCCCCACGCAGGTCTTTGGGTACCTGAGGCATTAGCTTCCTGAACTCGCCTATTATAATCTAATATATATTGATTACCGATGCCTTCTAATTCCAGCTCTCTGTTTAAGGCTTGCATTGCAGTTTGTCTTCTAAAAGGATCTGCAATTGCATTGACTTGATTCAATCTAATTTGTGTGATTTCATCAATAACTGCTGGAGCCGATGACCCTGATGAACTTGTTGATATTGGATCGTACCCGCGCTGACTTTCTCTTGGAAGTAAGCCTGTTGTTGGAAATATAACATTTCTTTGTCCTGCTGCTTCCGCCGCTAAAGCTGCTGCATATTCTCTATTATAGCGCTCTGCTTCTGCTTGATTTCTTTCAATCGACAAGGTGCTTTGCAGATACGCGTTTCCAGAATTATTGACATAATTTGTAACGTCTGTCTGGCTAGACCCCGTTGCTTCGGCAATCTGCCCAATGCTTACACCATATTGTTGCATGGCGGCAGCAATTGCGGCTGGGTTGTTGGCGTTTGCTTGAATAAATGCTTTAATTTCCTCTTGGCTAGGCGAAGCCAATGCATTTTGTCCTGAATCAATAGCCAACACGGCAACTGATAATATCCCTATATATTTTAAATGTTTAATCATTTTACACCCCTTTAAATTAAAACCCGAGAAAGTCTTTCCCACACAATCTTATGGTACAATATTCCCATACAAACGTTAGCAATTATGTAATTGCATAAAATTTTATCTGATAATCTTTATTTTCTTTTTCTAGTAATCAAATTTTAACTATTTATCAGCATTATAGAAAACAATCAGGCGCAAATTTATAAAAATAACCTGATATAGAATGAGGTGTATCATGCAAGTAAATATAAAAGAATTTATCGACCAATTAGGCCTTGAAGAGCCCTTTTATCCAGGAAAGAGGGTTGTCAAACTCTGTCCTCAACCGGGTGAATATAAAAGCCATTGTGTTGTCTATGATTGGAGTAAAAATGATTTTATCCGAATTGAGATAAAAGCAGGTTTAAGTGGGCGTGATTTAACAACAGATGATTTGATACGTTATCCTGTAAGTTTTCAGGCACCCAGTTATATTGAAATTGATGTTAAATCTGGCGAAATGCGGTCAGTAGAAACATATGCCAATGACGATAATGAAGACGATGACGAAGAATCTGGTTCTGGATCAAAAGGTAAATCAGGTGGAGGAAAACGCCCCGCACAGAAAAAGAAATCATTTAGCCATTCCATGTTATCATTTGCATCTGCTGTTGAAGGGGCATTACCTGAATTTGGTAAAATTACTGAAATGGTGATTATGGGTAAAAAAATAGCTGAAGATGCTTACGAAGCTGTCCTCAATAAGCTCTCCATACAAGTAGAACATGCAAAAATATCTACCAGTGAGTTGATGGCCGCCGCAGGTAAATTAGTTACTAAGTTTACTCCGCCAGCTTTCTTAAAGCCTAAAGGAGATGAAACCAAGGTTTACAAATATAACCGTGAAAAAAACGAGGTTATGTTTTCAGGTGGCTTAACCCCCGGCTGATGGCATTTTTATAGATTATCTTTATCCTTTATCCTTCAACCCGCTTTTAGTGGGTTTTTTGGGGCTTTATTATATAAGCATCCAAAATGCCGTTGACATTCCTCCTTAAGTTTCTTAAATAATCCAAGGTTTTGTAGCCTCTCTGGTTGAGGTACAAATTTTTTATTTTTTTATTCAAGACAAAGGGTTTTAAAAATGGCCAAGGAAAAGTTTTTACGGGACAAGCCGCATTGTAACATTGGGACGATTGGTCACGTTGATCATGGGAAGACGACATTGACTGCAGCGATTACGAAAGTATT
>Ga0209181_10000657_pt1 | contig 63698 bp, 44 predicted proteins | sample MAT05_FD_187208 | JGI IMG/M metagenome (GOLD analysis project Ga0209181, IMG submission 187208) | Freshwater microbial communities from Lake Fryxell liftoff mats and glacier meltwater in Antarctica - MAT-05 (SPAdes) (version 2) | ecosystem: Environmental > Aquatic > Freshwater > Ice > Liftoff...
CGACGCGACCATCCCCGCCGCCAGCGTGGCCAAGGCCGTACCCAGCAGGACAAAGCCACCAACCTGCTCGACCGTCTCGAGGACTATGACCTGTCGGTGCTGGCCTTCCTGATCGATCCCAAGGTCCCCTTCACCAACAAACAGGGCGAGCAGGACATCCGGATGATCAAGGTGAAGCAGAAAATCTCCGGCTGGTTCCGGACCCTGGCCGGGGCCCAGGTCTTCGCGCGCATTCGCGGCTATCTCTCCACCTGCCGCAAGCAAGGCCGCAACCTCTGGGAGGCCTGTCGTCGCCTCGCCCTCGGTCAGCCCTTCGTGCCCAACGTCGCCACGGGCGGACCGTGATTCACGATTTCCGAAGCTTGCTCTCAGACTCACTCCCAGGCTTCCCCCACGCCCGCACCCCGGACTCGCCAACGTTCGGGCATCCGGGGACCTATACAGTTACCAGGTAAGCCAGTGGAAGGCGGTCATTCGGGACCGCATGCCCGAACTGTTTGAGAGCGGTGGGACCCGGTTGCGCGGAAGGCGTGCCGGTGAAGGGGAAGGAAATCAAGGTTGACGCCCATGGTTGCCGGAGGAATTTGACCGACCGGTGTTCATTGACGGAGCAGGGGCCTCTGCGATGCACTTGGGCCAGTGAGGAGCAGGAGGAGAATCGGAACCATGCGCTGCCTTCCAGAGTGGACACTCAGGTTGGCTGGCGTTCGACCGGCGCTGTGCCTGTTTCGGTTGGCTGCGTGCACGGTGGGTCTCGGTCTGGGTCCCGACGCTTTGGCCAAGCCGGTCCCCGTTCCGTTCAACGGGGAGTATCTTTCGATGGTCTGGGGGCTCGAGGATGGGATGCCAGAGAACTCATGCAGTGGTATTGTGCCGGCTCCTGATGGCAGTCTGTGGCTCGGTACGTTCCGAGGGTTGGCCCGGTTCAACGGGACTGGCGTCGCCCGATATGCACCCCCGGGCATGCCGGAGATGGCGAGACTGGGCGTCGTGAATCTCCACCAGGAATCCGGAGGGCGCATTTGGGTGAGCACGTTCTCCGGGCTGATCAGCTTTGAGAATGGAACCTGGCGCCGCTGGTTGGAGGACGATGGATGGCAAGCGGCCGGGGACTATGTCCGGAGCTACGCCACACGTGCCGGCTTTGACCCGATTCTGACCCGATTCAGCGGGCACGTGTATCGGTTGGAGAAGGGGCGTTTTACGGAACTCCCAAGGCCGCCCGGCCCGGGAGGAGGGAGTTGGGCCGCTCTGGATGACGGTGGAACGGCGTACGTCGTCCGCGGCGGTTTCGCGGGGTTTTTGGAGGGGGACCACTGGGTTCCGGTCACGCTGCCGCCCGGGTTCGAGGAGGTTTTGGCGGGTGCGGCGCAGTCCCGGGACGGCACGGCCCTCGTGATTGGGGGAAAGTCGATCTTGCGTTATCGGGGAGGGCGGCTGTTGGAGCGCACGGTGCTTTCCAAGCCGGTGAGCGCCTTTTGGCAGGCCTTCGAGGATTCCACCGGCACGTTGTGGTTGCCGTCTGTCACCTTAGGTGCCTACCGGATCCGACCGAATGGCGAGGTGAAGTGGATGAGAAAAGCCGATGGGCTCGCTCACGACGGACCGGCACGCAGCGTGTTCGAGGATGACCAGGGCGGCATCTGGCTGGGCAGCGGCGTGGGGGGTGTTGCGCGACTCACCGCAACGAAGTTCCGCTACGTCGGCGAGTACGAGGGCCTTCTCGATGCCGTTACCCAAAGCATTGCTCCGCTGAGCAACGAGCAGGTCCTGCTGGGCATTTACACCGTGGGCGCCAGGGTATTCGACGGAGAGCGCATCCGCCCGTTGCTGTCGCTCCAGGCGGACACTGCTCTTCACCGTATCCGGACGGTCTTGCGCGGTTCCGATGGCGCGATCTGGATCGGCGCTGCGGAATGTGGCCTTCGGCGTTGGGACGGAGTTTCATTACGGCCGGAGGGCACGAATCTGTTTGCCACCAACAGCACCCTCAGCTCGATGTTCGAGGACTCTCATCGACGTCTCTGGGTCGGTGCCGAGAATCACGTGGGGGTCTCCGAGGGCGAAAATTTTCGGGAGATCATTGTCCCCGGACGGGGCCAAGCGAAGGGCGCAGTCTATTTCGCCCAACACGGAGATGGGGTGCTGTTGGCCAATCAGCGGACGGTTTTTCGGTGGACCGAGTCCGAGGGCATCCGCGAGTGGCTGGTTCTGCCTGAATCATCCAGGATTTCTGGGGTTGTTACGGACCGGTCCGGCCGGATCTGGGTGGGCACGAATGGCCAGGGGTTGTTCGGATACCAGGACAAGGAGCTCAGGCGCCTGGGAATGGACCAGGGGCTTCCCTCGGATTCCGTGGGATCCATGATCATCGACGACCTTGGAAACCTGTGGTTCGCCAGCAGTCGGTTGGCGGCCCAGGGGGAGCCCGGCAATCTGTGGCGTACCGCCGGGCCGGACCCGGAGGAATCCCGGCTGCGGTTCTTCGGAGAAAGCGACGGATTGCGCGGTCTCGATTTCCCGTTGGGGACTCAGCCCACCGTGGGAAAGAACGCCGAGGGTCAACTTTGGTTCGCGCTGGTCCGTGGCGCGGCCATGGTGGATCCCGCGCGGTTGACCTACCGCGACCGTCCGCCCCCCATCTTGATTGAATCCTTGCGCTACGTGCCCAAAGGAGGGCGCCTGCCTGTCGAGGCGCTCACACGAGGCTCGACGGAACCGTCCCTCCCAGCCGGCATCCGGCAGGTGGAGGTTCGCTACACGGCGCTCGATTTCTCCTCTCCCGGACGGCACCGATTCCGTGTGCGCCTCGGCGGAGAACGATCTGAGTGGCAGGAGATGGGAGGGGAACGATCCGTGGTTTTCTTTGAGCTACCGCCCGGCCGGCATCGCGTCCAAGTACGCGCCGCCGGTAGCGACGGCGTCTGGAATCTGGAGGGGGCACAACTGGCCTTTGTCGTCGCTCCGTTCTTCTGGCAGACCGTCTGGTTTCAGGCGTCGGCGGTGGTTTCGGTGCTTGGCCTGGCCGGGGCCGGGGGATGGTTGGCGTCGTCCCGTCGGTTGCGCCAGTTGAACGTCCAGGTGGCTCTCCGACAATTGGCGACTTCGCTGACTGCCGCCATTGACGCCCAAACGCTCGGCCTTCGTGTCGCTGAAACCTGCCGCACGCTGTTTCAACATCAGGCATTCTTCCTGATCTTGTTGGATCGGCACGGTGCTGTTCGCCTCACCGCTCATGCCGAGGACACCGCATTGGATGCGCGCGCACCGAAACTCGTCCCGCAGGGAATCCAGGCCCTTGGCCCGGCAATGACGCCCGTGCTCGGCGGCCAACCGCTGCTGATCAACCGCAGTGAAGGGTCCAGCGTCAGAGACGGTGCCTGGTCGGCTGAGCAAGGGATTCGTGATCGCACAGCCGCATCCCTGTTGTTTGCTCCGATCCGTTGGGAGGATCACACCATTGGGATTGTGTCGGTGCAGAGCTACACGGTTTACCGCTACCGACGCGAGGACCTCGACCAGTTGCAGATGCTCGCCGCCCATTGCGGCGCTGCGATCGCCCGCATGGAGGCCGAGGAGCGCCGTCGCGAAAACGAGGAACGTCTGCGCCTCGCCATGGAGACTGCGCGGATGGGGTCGTGGGAGATGGACCTTGAATCCGGCAACCTGGTCGCATCGACCGAGGCAGAAGCCGTCTACGGATTCGCGCCCGGAACGATGTCCGGAAACGTGGCCAACCTCTGGAGCCGCATTCCCGAGGCGGAAGCCTCGGATTTTCGCCGGCAGATCGACGCCATTCGCGCAGGGCGTGTTTCGGCCCTCGACTCCGTCCACCGGGTGATTGCCGACGACGGGGAACGATGGCTGGAGGTGAAAGCACGCGTCCATCGCGGGGGAGGTGCCGGAAGCACGCCGCGATTGATCGGAATCACGGCCGACATGACCGCCCGACGTCAGGCCGAACGCCTGCGCGAACGTCTCGAGGAGCAACTGCGTCAATCCCAGAAGCAGGAGGCCATTGGAACCCTTGCCGGCGGGATTGCGCATGATTTCAACAATCTCCTCGCGGTGATCCTGGGAAACATCGAAACAGCGCGATACGAAGTGGACCCGGGACATCCGGTCCGGGAAAGCCTCGACGAGATCCAAAAGTCCGGTTGGCGCGCCCGGGATCTGGTGCGCCAGATTCTCGCTTTCAGTTGTCCGCAGGATCACCTGCGAAAAGTGGTGAACCTGGAACCTATCGTGGACGAGGTGGCACAACTGCTGCGATCCACGATTCCTGCCGGCGTTGAGATCTCCACCGCTAGCGATGGGAGCGCTCCGGCCGTCATGGCGGATCCCTCCCAAATCCACCAGGTCCTCGTCAATCTCGGCACCAATGCCTGGCACGCCGTTGAAGGTCGCGCCGGACAGATCAGCTTCCGCCTCTCCGGGGTTACAATTGACCCGGCTTTGGCCGATGCGATCCCCGGACTCCATGTCGGCCGGCATGCCCAGGTCCAGGTGGTGGACACGGGGTGGGGCATGTCTCCGGAGGTTCAGTCCCGGATTTTTGATCCCTTTTTCACCACCAAACCCCCAGGCAAAGGCACCGGCCTCGGACTGTCGGTGGCCCTGGCCATCGTGAAATCGCACGCGGGCACTTTTGCCGTCGAAAGCGAGGTCGGCCGGGGAACAACCTTCAGCATCTACCTTCCCGAAGCCGGGCCTGAGCAGGTGGAGGTGCCATCCAGTCCCATTGGTTCTTCGCCGACCCTGACTCGTAAGGGCACCAGAATCCTGTTCGTCGATGACGAGGCGAGCCTGGTTCGACTCGCCCAGCGGCTGCTGGAACGCGCCGGTTATGAAGTGGAAGCCTGCGTGGAAGCTCAGGACGCTTTGAACCGATTCCGCTCAGATCCCCATCGATTCGACGTCGTCCTTACCGATCTGTCCATGCCAGGTCTATCCGGCCTTGATTTTGCCCGCGAAGTACTCCGACTGCGTCCCGGCATGGCGACCCTGCTCTGCTCCGGGAACCTTTCGGAAGGCGAGGTGGCTGAAGCGCTTGCGATGGGCATTTCTGCCGTGCTGCCCAAGCCGTATTTGTCTGCGGATCTCCTGGCGACCGTCGCCGAAGTTCTTTCAAGGAATGCACAGACCCACGGCGACTCGGGAACCACTCAGGTTTGAGCCCGGCGAGCGAGGGGCGTTGGCTGTCGTTCAGTTCGTTCGGGCAGCGATTGCTCGATGCGATCTCGCGATGCATTCGCACGGTAAGTCAGAACTACCCTACCGCGAGGGCGCGCCAGGCGGCGGGAACTGCTTCGAGGCGTCGTCAAGAACGAGCACCCAGTCGAGGTGCTCGCCGGGGGTGGGCGGGATGAATTCGCGGTTGCCTTCGTTCTTGAACGTTCCCAGCCGGTCGGCGGTGCCGGTCCGCGGATTGAACCACCAGGCGGTGATTTCGGAGCCGGAGACTTTGGACAGGTTCACCTTCATGGCGCGTCCCGCGGGAGCGTAGACCATGGCGTAGCTTCCCTGGCTGTCGCGCGTGGCGGCGAAGTGATAACGGCCCGTTCCAGGAATGCTCGTGGGGACGGTGTCGGTGACGATCACGTCGGGGTCCGGAATCCGGGTTAGGAAGGGGCGTGACTCCATCAAGGCCCGGCCGTGCTGCATCTGGGCGGCACCGGGCTGCCGGATGGCGTCATACCAGGCGAGAAGTGGATTGTTGACTGGTTTGCCGCGCTTCGGGTCGTACATCTGCCAGACGGAGTGGTGACCGTAGGTGTGGCCGAAGGCACCGTTGAACAGATCCCAGTAGAGTGGACGCCGAACGTCCGCGGCGATGGAGTGGCCGAACTTCTTGGCGTCGAAGGAAACGGGGTGATCCTCGTAGATGGGTTCGCCGTCGAGGACGGGTTTGATCGGGGTACGATCGTAGTCGGCCCGGGTGAGATCGTAACGGCCGTTGAACTCAGCGACATGCCCGTTCTGGCGCATGTTGAAATCCAGCCAGGCATCCTGGTGATAGTGCTGACTGGAACTGCTTCCACCAGTGGGGTGCCAGGTCATGAGATGACGGCCGCCATCGCCTTTCCGAAGGCCTTGGGCCATGGCGCGGGTGATTTCGTGGTGGGCATTGGTTTCGGCCGGACGATCACCGCCAAGAATCCAGAGAATGCTGGCGTCCCTGTATCGGCGGCCGAGCCACTCGCCGTAGACTTCCGCGTTGGCGGGGGTAAACACCTCGGGGCCAGCGCCCCATTTTTTATTCCACTTGTCCCCCCAGGTCGGAAGGAAACCGACATAGATCCCCAGTGAGTTCGCTTTCGCCACGATCCAGTCCACGTGCTGGAAATAGAGGTCGTTGGGCTGGGTGGGATCGTTGTTGAGCAGGGGCTTGTGCCCGTAGGGATTGGGATCGTTCAGTCCGTCGAGTTCAGCGAGGGCGACCGCCTGGATGACGGTGTAACGTTGTTCAGAACGGAGTTTGAGGTAGGTCGCGGCCTCTTCCCGGTTGAGACGATGGAAAAGTTCCCAGGCGGTATCGCCGAGCCAGAAGAAGGGTTTTCCTTGCTCGGTGACAAGGAAGCGGTGGTTGTCACTCACCTTGAGCTGTGGCAAAGGAGCGGCCTGGGTTGCCGTGGTGCAAAGCGCGGTGAGCAGGGCGAGACCAAGCCGGTGGACGGCGATGTGGCGTGTCATGAGGGGTTGGGCGGCGGAGTGGATGGGATGATTTCCAAGAGTGAGGTTGCGACGCTGCGCGACCCTCGCGGGAGCGGTGGATCGCCGGGCGTTCATCGGGTCATGGAAGAGACATGGGTGGTGAACCAGGCATGATCCAGGGCGAGAGATCGAGGCAGCCAGCCGATATCGTTGGGGACCACGACCGGCCCCGTGCGCTTGAAGCCGTCGATCTTGCTCCGCCAACGGCGGATCTCGCCGTGGCCATCAGCGAAGGTAAAGCCGGCGGCATTGCCGTGGCGCCCTGAGGGTGCGTCCAGCCAGGGGTTGTTGTTGAAGCGGTTCAGATCGTCGAATGGGAAAAAATGCGAGTCGTTGATGCTGTTCTCGTGTTCATCGAGCAGGGTGTACACATCGGAAGGGCCCGGGCCGGAGAGATCAGAAAGCTTGATAGCCCGACGCCGGCTTGCGGAGGCACCGTCGGCGTAGCGATTCACCCAAGGCGTCTGAGTGTCGCCCATGAAGGCATTCATGGCATACGAACGGTTTCGCGGGACAATGCGGCCGCCGCTTCGGAGGCCGGCTTTGTCGGCGGGACAGCGGAAGACATCCATGCTGGTCAGGTAACGCCAGGTGGGGCTGTTGGTGATGAAGCGGGCGTCGACCGCGTCGGGAACGGAGAACACGTTGCCTTCAGCCCAGGCCGGGGCGAATCGGCTGGAATTGGGCCCGAGGGCGATGTCGTCGAAGTCACCGGCGTAGAGGATGTAGGCGAGGCCGAGTTGTTTGGCGTTGCTCATACACGCGACGCCCTGGGCCTTGAGTTTGGCTTTGCTCAGGGCCGGGAGGAGCATGCTGGCGAGGATCGCAATGATGGCGATCACGACCAGCAGCTCGATGAGGGTGAAGGCGTCGGGACGAACGCGCCGGAGGGGCCGGGGAATGGAGGGGGTGGGGTGCATTGGCGCGGTGTTCGCCAGAATGACACCCCCCTGGAGCGGAGAAGAGCTAGGAACTCGCGCTCAAGTTCTTGGACGATTCGCTCAGAGCAACGCCCGGGTTGCCGGTCCGCCCTCACGGAACTCACGGGGAGCCTGACCGAAGGCCCGCTTGAACCGTTTGTCGAAGTAGCTCTGGTCTGAGAACCCCACTTCGTTGGCAATCTCGGCGATGCTGTCGTTGGTCTCTTTCAACAGACGGGCCGCATTGGCGAGACGGACGTGGTTAAGATACGCGACGAGTGTCATGCCCGCGACTTGCTTGAATGTTCGGCCCAATTGCGCCGCAGACATTCCCGCCAGCCGGGCGGCGGCATCAACCGACAACTTATCGGCGTAATGGTCCCGAATGTGATCAAAGAGTTTCTTGAGGCGCAGGGAGCGCTGTTGTTGTCGGAGGAATTCCCAACGCAGCAGTTCCGCAGCCCGAAAATGGCGCGCCAGTTCTAAAAGCAGCTCGAGAAGGAACGCCTTGCATCCGGCCCGACGAACCTGCGGGTCGTCATTCCCGAAATAGCACTGCAACAGACGCTGGAGTGCCGTGTACGCCGGGATTGAGGCTTCGGAGGCGGCCCGGACGACGTGGGGACGACGTTCCATCTTCGAGTAGAACGGCAGAAGGAAGATGTAGTCGTGGGACGGCGATCCCAGACTGTAGACGAACTCCGGCAGGAAACTGATCACGACGACGCGGGTGTTGAAACCTCGAAAGTCCACGACGTGATGGAGCTTGAGGTTGTCGACGACCAGCAGGTCGCCCTGGGTGAGAGCTACTTCGTCGTCACCCATCCGGAACCGGGCAGGGCCATCCAGGGGGAGGAAGAGTTCCAGTCGTTCGTGCCAGGTGGCGCCACGAGTATGGCGCTGGGAGGTGTAGTGGAAGAGCTTGATGAGGAACGGAAACTCGTCGTCGAGCGGGACGTCGTAGTGTCCCTTGGCATCGAGTTGAGCGGCGATGTCGTGCGGTTCAAACGTGAAGTGGCGGCACGCCGTGAGAAGTTGTGCCACCGATGAAGGCGTCTGGGCGATGCGGGGGGACGGAGGCATGAAGCGACCGGAGCGTAGGGAAGGAATCGGAGGGCGCAACCTTGGGGGACGGACGGCGCTGGAGGATCCGCCACCGAGAATTCCGCCGGGCGCGACGCACGGCTCCACGGCAGAGGGGACGCCCTCTGCTTCGGCCACGGGGGCGGGTTCCAGCTTGGTTTGACGGCGCGAGGCGTGGTAGCTGGAGGACATGCAATCCATGGCTCGCGTATCACGCAGGGGATTCCTGGTCGCGGCGGCGGTTGGCTCGGCGGGAATGGCGTTGGGTTCAGGTGCCCGAGCCCAAGGCGCCAGGAAGATTTCGGTGAATGAACGTGTGAACCTAGGCGTGATCGGGGTGGCTGGCCGGGGTGGCGAGAATCTCAAAGGGGTCAGCAGCCAGAACATCGTGGCGCTGTGCGATGTCGATTCGCAAAGGCTGGATGCCGCGGCGAAAACGTTCCCGGCGGCGGCCAAGTACAAGGATTACCGGGCGATGCTGGAGCGGAACGATCTGGACGGCGTGGTGGTGAGCACTCCGGATCATTGCCACGCGGTGATTGCCGTGGCTGCGTTGAAGAGCGGACGGCACGTGTACTGCGAAAAGCCGCTGACCCGCACCGTTTCGGAAGCCCGCCGCGTGGCGGAAGTGGCTCAACAGAGCGGATGCGTGACCCAAATGGGGAATCAGATCCACTCCGGGCAAAACTACCGGCGCGTGGTGGAAGTGATCCAGAGCGGTACCCTGGGCGATGTGACCGAGGTGCATCATTGGGTCGACGGATCCTGGGATGTTCGGAAACTCCCTGAGCCCGATCCGGTGCCGCTCCATCTGGACTGGGAACAATGGCTGGGGCCGGTTCCGTTTCGCGATTACAGCGATCAGTATGTGCCGTTCAACTGGCGACGCTGGTGGGCGTTCGGGGGAGGGACCTTATCGGACTTCTGCTGTCACCACATCGACCTCGGTGTCTGGGCGCTTCAGTTGGGTTTGCCGACCCGTGTCGAGGCTTCGGGTTCCGAGCCACATCCCGAATGTGCGCCGTTGAACCTGAGGGTGGAGTACACCTTCCCGGCACGACGCGTGACGTCATGGGGGAACGCGGGACCCAAGGATCTGCCAGCGGTACGGATGACCTGGTACCACGGAGGAAAGCGCCCAGCGGCGTTTGCGGAAGGCAAGTTGCCGAAATGGGGCGATGGAACGTTGTTCGTCGGATCGAAGGGGATGATGCTGGCCGATTACGGAAAGTACCGGCTGCTGCCGGAATCGGATTTTGCGGGATTCCAGGCCCCCGCTCCTTGGATTCCGAATTCACCAGGCCAGCACGAGGAATGGATCCGGGCGATTCAAGAGGGAGCACCCAATCTGTGCTCCTTCGAATACGGAGCAAAGGTTGCCGAGATCGGCCTCTTGGGGAACGTCGCGCACCGGGTCCAGCAACCGTTGGATTGGGATGCTTCAGCGATGCGGGCAACCAACTGCCGGGAAGCCGACGGCTTCATCCAACACCAGTACCGGGCCGGCTGGCGCATCTGACCTCGACCGCGCGGTTCGGACCGCGCGAAGCCCCTTATTCGACTGCCGTGGGAATTTTCAGAAGCTCGTCGGCGGTCCATTGGGCGCCACGGCTGGAGGTCTTTTCGCGAATTGTCTTCACCATGTCGGGGGTGACGGTCGAGGCGGAGTTTTTCCATTCCGGAGACTGCCGGATGTAGGTGATGACGTGGGCGATCTGGTCGTCAGAGAGCACGTCCTTCAAGGCGAGCATTCCGACCGCACTACCCCATTCTTTGCCATTCACCTTGATGGGTCCCTTGGCGCCGTGGAGCACGATGCGAATCAGGCGGGCGGGACCTTCCTCCAGAACCCAGTCAGATGCGGCTACGGGCGGGCAGCCGTTCGCCGGGTTGCCCGAGCCATTGGGCTGGTGGCAGGCGGAACAAAGCTGGGCGTACACGTCGCGCCCGGCGTCGACGGGATTCACTTCGCCGCCGACGTTGGGAATGCTGCGGAGGTTGGCGTAGGGCTCGTAAACGCCGGCGGAAAACTGGCCGCTATGGTAGCCCAGCTCGGCATGGCCAAAGTAGGCCAGGATGGCGAGGAGAATGAAGAACCCGACGGGAGCGGTGTAGCTGCCGATCCGGGGCGTGGGTATTTCGGCGCCGGCCGAGCCACGGGCGGGAGCAGGAGAGACCTTCTTCATCGGGACGGAGTGGACGCTGGAGCCGCGTTGGTGGTGGACGTCGCGGCGTTGACGGCGTTGACGGCGTTGGTGGGCGGGGGAGGGACGGGGGCTTCAGCCAGAGAAACTCCGGACTTCAAACTCAGCAAATAGGCGACCAAAGCCGTGGCTTCCGGTTTCGGGACGATCTCGAAACCTTCAGGTGGGGCGAAGGCGCCTTCGAGCCTCAGAGCGTGCGCTGAAGGTGTGCCTTGAATCGGTCGCTCTTCGAAAAGGTACGGGTAGGCCGGCATCACCGAACCCGGCGCTACGGTGCGCGGGTGGTAGAGATGCTTGAGGTGATACGCGACCATGACCGGTTGTGCGTTCGTGTCGCCGGAGCCCATGCGATAGCCGATGTTGGCCAGGTCGGGGCCAATGCGGACCGAACCCAGCAGGACAGGGCTATCCCGGAGATAGTCCTGGGCCACCGTGCGTCGTTTCCCCCAGCCGCGAGCCAGGTCGATTCCGAATCCTTCGGGGCGGACCAGCTGGCTATGGCACGTATTGCACCCCTCGGACCGGTAGATTTCAGCGCCTTGTTGGGCAATGCCGGGCCGATTGGGCGGGTAGTGCTGGCTGGTTTCCTTGGACAACACGGTGGGCGCATTGCCGATCTGGAGGGAAGGAGCGACGAGGATGCCCCACCAGGACGAAGCCAGGGCGACCAAAATGCCTAGAAAAAGCAGCGGCGTGGAATTCATGAGCGCACCCCCGCAGTTCGGTTCTTGGACGCCGGAACGGACCATGATTTCACCGTCGTCACGCACTCCATGGCGAGGGCTCGGAACAGGCCGAACAGGGCGAAAGCGAAGACCAACTGGGCAAGAAGGAAGACCACCAAGCCAAGGGAACTCAGGCGGACGAGATGCATGCTGGCGCGGAGGGTGTCCATGAAGGCCAAGGACGGGTCCGCGAGGCGGGAGCCTTGAATCCCGCCACCCACGAGGAGGGGGAGTGCGATCAGCAGGATCCCGGTTAGCGTCAGGGTTGCATGCAGCCGTATGAGACCGGGCGACAGAGCCTGTCCGGTCGAGCGGGAGATGATTTCAGGAATGATGGCGAACAAGCCTGCGATCACGGCTCCACCGACCAGCAGCCAGTCCAGACCCTGATGGATCCAGGTAAAACGGGTCCATGACGCGATGTTTTGAAACGCCATGAAGAAATCGAGGACACCGGATGCGACGTAGGCGAAGGCTGCGAGACCGAGCAGTCGGGCTGCGGGAGAGGCCAGCAGGGTGTTGAAGGCGCCTTCGGCGGTCTTCCACCAGTTGAAGGCGATCGCCAGCACGGCGATGGAGGCCATAAACTGGCCGGCAATTCCCAAACTGACGATCCAGCGCGGGAAGGGATCGCCATGTGCGGTGACGGCCCACGGAGCAAAGAATGTGAGGGACCAAAACGCGATCAGGGCCAGGGACCGGCTGGCGAGAGGGCGGTTGAGGACTTGGGGAAGCCAGTGGAAGATGGCTGCCACCGCCGTGCCACCGAGCCACAGCGTCAAGATCCCGTTGGCGTACCACCGTTGAACGAGCACCTGAACCACACCCCGGGGACCTTCGCCGGAGTACATCATCAGAGCAACAGACCCAAACCAGACGAAGGAAATCAGGGAAAGCAGAACAAACCAAGCGCTTGGGTAGGTTTGGGATTCGGTCCGGGCGGCAAACGTGATCCAACCGGCGCTGCCTATCAAACCGGCGGCTACCACGAGGCATGCCAAGGCGCCAGCGGGCATTTCGAGAAGCTCGCGGCCGGTGGAGTAACCCGCGAGAATGCCGACCGTTCCGGCCAGGACGCCCAGGTTCCAGAGGACACCCCCGGCAAGCACCAAGAGAGGAGACTGCAGCCGTTGCATGGAAGCTCGGGCGAGCAGCCAAAGCCCGACGGCAAATCCAGCCTGACCCGCGAATCCATAGACGAGGGCATCCCATCCAGCGGGCGCCAAGCGTCCATACGTCAACCACGCGGCGCCCGTCATCATTGCGGGTGCGTGGAGCTTGACGGAAGCGAGTAGCAAGAAGAGCGAGCCGGCAACAAGCCAGACGGCAGCCTTGGCAAAGAAAAAGAGCGCGACAGGACGGAACGAAGCGTCCACTTCGGCGATGCCAGGGATGGCTTCGGGCCGCGGAGGCGATGGGGTTGCGGTGGAAATCATGCGGTGCAGGTTCGAAAGGGCGGCGGAATCAGCCGGTTCATTCGAACTCGCTCTTGGGCTCAGGGGCGGGCGGCGGCGGCGGGGGATAGGCCTTAGAGGCGCGTGCGAGGAGGTCGGCGCGCGCCTTGGCAGGGTCCTGCCACAGTTTCACGGTCAGGGTGGTCGCCAGGGAGTTCGGGAGACGAACGATGCCGTTGGGCTTGTCGAGCCAAGCGGCAACGGTGAGTTCCTCGGTGGCTTTCTGACGTGCGTCGCTGAGAATCTTATGGCGCTCGACGGCGCGGGCCTGGTTCACCGTTGAAACGGTGGTGTAATGCTTGAGGGCCGCGACCAGAACTGCCATGGCGACGAAGGCGCCGGCAACGCCGATCCAGTTGAGGGTGGTGCGGGAGCAGCAGGAAGGGGCGTTGTTCAATGGGCACCTCCATGGGAGTTACCAGCGGCCACATGAATGCCGAGGCATTCAGCCATGCGGGGATCCTTTTGGGGAAACGGTGGATGGGCGTTGAAATTGCGGATGAACCAGAGGGTCAGGATGCCGCCCATGAAGGCAAGACAGGCGAGGTCCAGCCAGTGGAGCACGAACCCGTCCGGATGCATCACCGGCATGATGTTGAAGGAGAGATCGCAGAAGTGCATGACCCATGCCCATGCGGCAAGAGGCAGCATGACGGTGTAGGACATTTTGGTGTCAATGCGCAGGAGCAGGAGGAAGGGCAGAAAGAAGTGCCCGAAAATCATCAGCATTCCGATGCTCCACCAGGAGCCCTTCTCACGAAGGATGTACCAGAAGGTTTCCTCGGGAATGTTGGCATTCCAGATCAGGAAGTACTGTGAAAAGGCGATGTAGGCGTAGAAGACGGTGAACGCAAAGAACAGCTTGCCAATGTCGTGGAAGATCACCGGCTGGATGACGGGGGTCAGCGGGCCATTCTTGGCGAGGCGCATGGTGATGACGTAGACCGTGGCCACGGTCAGCCAGACTGAGCCGGCGAAGTAGTACACGCCGTACATCGTCGAGAACCACTGCCACTGGAGTGACTTCATCCAGAGAATGGCGCCGAGTGTGAGGCTGAAGCCGAAGATAAAGATTCCGAGTGCGGCCAGAAAACGCATCCGATGGGTGCAGGAAGCGGCTCCGGTTCGGTCCTGTTCCAGGGAGGCGGTGCGGAAGGCGTTGGTCAGCCAGTGCCAGGCAACGAAAAGCACCAGTGAAACCACGACCCAGGTGGGTTTGTTGAAGAGGGCCTTTTTCGCGTAGAGCGCATGGTCGTGGGTGACATCGGAATGCATCCATGCGAACAGCGCCTTTTCCGGTCCGGCGATCAGGGCATTAAGCAGGATGGGAAGGAACAACACCGCCAACACCGGAGCGGAACAGGCCAGGTGCTCGTTGATTCGACGGATCGGCACCGACCATTGGGCATCGAACAAGTGATGCAGGATGACCAGGAAGAGTCCCCCGAGCATGATGCTCAGGTAGAACATGAAGCCGAGGAGCCAGGAGAACGCGAACTGCTTTTGCAGTCCGGGCACCAGCATCCCGATGAGGGCGCCGACGCCGCCGATGGCGGCGAGCATGAACGGAAGCCGGGCGAGGCTGGATGAGGTGCCGGCGGAGGGGGCGTGCGCGGCGGAAGCTACAGCAGCAGAGGAGGCCATAAGGTCGGGACGCGTTACTTGAGCGATGCGCGCAGGTTTTCGGGCAGATCCTCGGGGGTGCCGAGACGCGCGAGTTGAAGCGCGCGAACGTAGGCGATGACGGCCCAGCGATCTTCGGGAGGGAGTTTGTCGGCGTAAGGTCCCATCAAGCCGGTGGCGCTGCCCTTTTCGATGATCTGGTAGAGATAACCGTCGGGGTGTTTGATGCGCGCCTCGTCCGTGAGCGACGGGATCGTTCCGTGTCCGTACTTCTTGATGACGCCGTTGCCGTCACCGGCAAGTCCATGGCACGGAGTGCAATAGATTGCGTACCGATCCTTGCCGCGAGCGATCAGATGCTCGCTGATCGGAAGTGGATTCAGTTCGACGTGGTTGGTCTTTCCCGATTCCTGGCCGGTGATGACGGGGTCGTCCTCGAAGCGTTGGACTTCCCGGGAACCGGCCTTGATGGAGGACTGGCGGGGCACCGTACCTTCCACCCAGGCACGCGAAGAGCGGCCATCGTCCCAGTTGGCAAAACCGGAGCCTGCCTGCGGCCGGAGTTTGATCTGGCGATCCATGTCATTCCAGATCTCGATGGGTGTGCGACGGGTGGATTCGCCGCGTCGTCCTGCGACCAGGAACACGAGAGCGCAGGCGACAGCGAAGAAGGCGAGGAAATAGCGCATGATCAGTCCTCCACCACTTCGATGTGTTGTCCGCCGACGTTCTCAAGCAACTTGCGGGTTTCGGCGTCGGAGAACTTCGGATCAGCGTTCTCGATGACGACGTAGATTTTGTCGTGGGTGACGTTACGGAACCGAGGGTGTTTGAGCACGGGGTGGTAGTGCTTGGGGAGGCGGTTCAGGAAGAACATGCCGAAGAGCGTTCCGAAGGCGCCCAGGAGAATGGTGAGCTCGTAGGCTATGGGGACGGCGAAGATCGGACTGAAGAGGGGTTTGCCGCCGACCGGGATGGCGTAGTCGACTTTCCCCATCCACCAGATCATCAGCATGCCGAGGGTGAACCCGGAAGTACCGCCGATGAAGGTGAACCAGCCCACCTTGGAATCGCGGAGCCCCATGGCTCCGTCCAATCCGTGGATAGGGAAGGGGGTATGGACATCCCAGCGGTGGTAACCGGCGTCGCGGATTTTCTCCGCGGCGTGCATGACGGTGGCCGGATTGTCGAACTCGGCCAACAGTGCGTAAGGGCGTGCGGCGGTGCTCATCAGTGGGCCCCTCCGAGTTTTGCGCCACCCAGCGGGTGGTGCGGATCGGCTTGCGGGGTGACGGCTTTCACTTCGGCGATCGCGATGATCGGCAGGAACCTCATGAACAGCAGGAACAGGGTGCAGAACAGCCCGAAGCTGCCGATGAAAGTCATGACGTCGACGTAGGTCGGGTGGAAGTAATCCCAGCTCGACGGCAGGTAGTCACGGTGGAGGGAGGTCACGATGATGACGAACCGTTCGAACCACATGCCGATGTTCACGACGATCGAGACGAGGAACACGAACCACATCCTGGTGCGGCTCCATTTGAACCAGAAGAGGTGAGGGCTGATCACGTTGCAGGTGATCATGGTCCAGTAGGCCCACCAGTACGGTCCGAAGGCCCGGTTCTCGAAGGCATAGAGTTCGTAGGGATTCCCGCCGTACCAGGCGATAAAGAACTCCATCCCATAGGCGTATCCCACCATGGAACCTGTCGCGAGGATCACCTTGCACATCAGTTCGATGTGCCGGGTGGTGATCACGTCCTCAAGCTTGCAGATGGATCGCAGCGGAATCAGCAGGGTGAGCACCATGCCGAAGCCGGAGAAGATCGCGCCGGCAACGAAGTAGGGCGGGAAGATGGTGGTGTGCCATCCAGGGACCTGCGATACGGCGAAGTCAAAAGAAACGATGGAGTGTACGGACAGCACCAGCGGGGTGCTGAGCCCGGCCAGGATCAAATAGGCCTTTTCGTAGTTGCTCCAGTGGCGATTCGAGCCGGTCCAGCCCATGGCAAAGAGGCCGTAGAGGAACTTCTTCAGCTTGGTGGTGGCCCGATCGCGCATGGTCGCGAGGTCAGGAATCAGACCCGTGAACCAGAAGAGCAGCGACACGGTTCCGTAGGTCGAGACGGCGAAGACGTCCCAGAGCAGGGGTGATCGGAACTGGGGCCAGATCACGTTCGCGTTCGGGAAGGGGATCAGGAAGCCGGGCATGAGGGCGTACCAGACACGGCCCGTGTGAATGACCGGGAAAATGCCGGCGCAGACGACCGCGAAAAGGGTCATGGCCTCGGCTGCGCGATTGATGGAGGTACGCCACCGTTGCCGCAGGAGGCAGAGAATCGCCGAGATCAAGGTTCCCGCGTGGCCGATGCCGATCCAGAAGACGAAGTTGGTGATGTCCCAGGCCCAGGCGGTCGGCTGATGGAGACCCCAAACGCCGACGCCGGTCGAGATGAGATAGGCGATCATCCCGAACATCATCAGCATCCCGGTGACGCTGATCCCGAGGGCGATCCACCACCAGGTCGGGGTTTTGCCTTCGGCGATGCCGGCGATCTTGTCCGAGATCCAGCCGAACGAGCGCTGATTGTGAACCAGCGGTTCACGTTCCAGCTCGGGGGGCGGGGCGACGACGAAAGTCGGTACGTTATGCGCGGAGTGTGCCATTAGTGTGCTCCCTCTTTCGCGGCTGCGCCGTGACCGGCTCCGGCTGGGGTGGCGTGGGCGTCGGCGGTGCCGTGAGCACCCGCGGCGCCGTGTTCGGCGAAGGGATCGCCATGATACATCTGCTTATACTCCTCGATGCTGAGCGGAACGTCTCGGTAGTCCGGCATCTTGGGGTTGGGGTTGCGCAGTTTGGCGAGGTAGGTGACGCGGGGCCGGTTGTCGAGAAAGCCGAGGACCGAGTAGTCCCGCGGGTTCTTTTTCCACTGATTCACGCGGCTGCCGGTTTCCATTTGGTTGCCGAAGACGATGGCTTCCGCGGGGCAGGCCTGCTGGCAGGCGGTCTTCAAGCCGTGGACATCCATGACCTGGACATCGCCACTGGCGCCGGCGGCGGATTTGCGTGCGATTTTGGTGGATTCGATTCGTTGCGTGCAGAACGTGCACTTTTCCATCACGCCGCGCATGCGGACGGTTACTTCGGGGTTCTTGGCCATCTTGACCAATTCCAATTCGGCGGCGCCACGCTTGGCGAAAGGTCCCTTGTACAACTCGCCGGACATGCCAGCCGAGGTGTCGCCGTAGTTGATCGGGCGTTTGTTGTAATCGAAGAAGTTGAACCGGCGAACCTTCCAGGCGCAGTTGTTGGAGCAGTAGCGCGTCCCAACGCAGCGGTTGTAGGCCATGACGTTAAGGCCTTCCTCGTCATGCACGGTGGCATTGACGGGGCAGACGCTTTCGCACGGCGCTTTCTCGCAGTGCTGGCACATCATGGGTTGATTCACGACCTGGGGATCGTCGATCCACTCCTCTTTCCACTGGTTTTCGTCGGCGATCAGCTTGTTCCGCTGACCCTCCTTGTAACCGGTGAAGTAGCGATCGATGCGGAGCCAGTGCATCTCACGACCGCGGATGACCTGGTCTTTGCCGACGATCGGGATGTTGTTCTCGCTCTGGCAGGCGATGACGCAGGCGCCGCAGCCGGTGCAGGCGCTGAGGTCGATGGCCATACCCCACTGATTGGTCCCGCTCTTCTGCTTCTCGGGATCTTCCGTGTACGCCGTTTTGTAGAGCTGCTTGGGAAGTCCGTCGGCGGCGTTGGGGATGTGCGCCGAGTGGGATTCCAGGTCGAAATTCTTGGCGAAGGAAGGATTCTTCTGGAATTGGGCCAGGTTGGCTTCGCGGACGATGGGACGTCCGCTCATCGCCCAATGACTTTGGGTGGTCGCGAACGCGTGCTGGTTGCGTGAGGCCGTTAGTTTTGCAGCCGGAGCGATCCACAGGTTCGCCGCAGTACGCAACTCACCGGCATTGAAGCCGACGGGCTTTCCTTCAAAGCAGGCGACCCGACCGGGCTTCTTTCGGCCGTATCCGAGCGCGAGACCGATGGTGTGATCCGCCAGGCCCGGGGTGATCCAGACGGGGACGGAGAGTTTGCGGCCTCCGACTTCGAGGGTGACGAACTCGGTGTTGATGAGGCCGAGTTCCGCGGCGGTCTTCCGGCTGATCAGGGCGGCGTTGTCCCAAACCAACTTGGTGATGGGGTCCGGCAATTCCTGGAGCCAGCCGTTGTTGGAGTATCGGCCGTCGTCGACCTTGCTGTCGCGATGGAAAACGATTTCCAGAGCGTCCTTGCTGGGTACCGGAAGCTTGGGAGCCGACTGGATGGCTTGAGCGATAGCCGCTTCGTTGACCGAAGCCGGCATTGCTGCCGAGGCACTTCCCGCGAGGAATCCGTCATGCAGGAATCTTTCCCAGGCATCCTCCGAGGTGGACTTAGCGAGGGCGAAGAACGTGGTGCGAACGATATCGTGAGGTTTGTACTGCGACTCACCCGCCAGCCGAGCGAGCACTTCGAGATCGGTCAGGCCTCCGAAAAGAGGTTCGATGAGCGGTTGGACCGGGACCAGGGTTCCGTCGGTGGTCCGGGCATCGCCCCAAGACTCCAAATAGTGCGCGGCGGGGAAATGCCAATCGGTTCGTTCCGCGGTTTCGTCCTCGTAATAGCCGAGCCGGATGACTTGCTTGGCCTTCCGCTGGGTTTCGGCCCAGTTCAAGTCGGCGGGTGCATCATAGACCGGGTTGCTGTCGAGGATGACCAGGGCCTCGACCTGTCCGCCGTTGAGCGCGGTGGCGAGTTCGGCGAGGGAGAGGCCGGACGCACCGTTGACTTCCTTCAGTTCGACGGTTTTGCCGAAGGCATCGAGGGCCGCATTGAGAGCATGCGCCAGGGCGTGAACCGCGAGCGGTTGATTGTAACCGGCGACGACGACGGCCTTGCCCTTGTGAGCGACGAGATCCGCGGCGCATTCGGCAATCCACTTGGCATCAACCCCGGCGGGTTTGGCCACGGCAGCGGCTGCGGATTTGGCGTCTCCGGCTGGAAGGATTTCCGCTGCCAAGGCGGCTGCGAGGGCGATGATCTGACCGGCGGGAAGCCGTAGTCGGTGATCGGCATTGGAGCCGGTGACCGACAGAAGCGCCTCGGCCACGTAGAGACGATTCATTGCATCGTGGGCGCTGGTGACTTTGCGGCCCTTGGCGAAGGCCCGATTGAAGCGGGCGTTGTCCTCTTCGCGACCGAGGAAGTCGCAATCGAGGGAGACGACGACTTCGGCGGCGTCCAGCTTGTAGTAGGGCGTGACGGCCTTGCCGGTGGCGAGACGCGCGGCCTGGGCGGGAACGTCGAAACTGACGGATTCGTAGGTGTACCAGCGGGACTGGGGAAGGCGGGTGGCAATCGCCTGTTGGAGGCGGGCGCGAGACGGGGATGAACTATGGCCGGCGAGAATGACGAGGCCGGCTCCTTGTTTCGCGGCGAATTGGGCGGCGACGCCGGTAAACGCTTCGAGTGCGACTTCGCGGCGTTCGGTATTGCCGCCACGGGTGAAACGGGTAGCGCGATCCGGGTCGTAGAGGCTGAGGATGGAAGCCTGGGCAAAGGCATCGGTGCCGCCGTTACTGTCGGGGTGCTGGCTATTGCCTTCGACTTTGACGGGACGTCCGTCGTGCTGTTTTGCGACGAGGGGAATGGCACCCGTGCGGGTGGGCATGGCCGTCGCAAAGTATTGCGGGACGCCGTGGAAGTAGCCTTCGGGCTGTTTGCTGAAGGGCAGGATTTTTTCTTCGGGGCGACGACAGCCGGTGACGCCGAGACCTGCGAGGGCGAAGGAGGCGCCCATCAGCTTGACGAAACTACGGCGGGATGGGGCGTCGGTGAGTTCGCTGGCGCCTTCGGGGAATTCCCGGTCGAGGAAGACCTTGAAATCAGGGGTGCCGGCGAGTTCATCCAGGCCCCGCCAATAACGGACGCCGGACTCCGGCTCGGGGCAAGGAGGAGGGATAGTCTTCATCGATGACAGGCGGAGCAGTTCTGGGACGAGTTGATCTTCCAGTCGCGGACGGACTGGGCCATGGCGTCTTGGTGAGCCTTGGGGTCCTGGGGCTGCCAGTTCAGGTCATACACCAGTTGGGGATCGCGCAGGAAAGCGGCCGGGTTGCGATGGCAGTCGAGGCAGAAGCCCATGCTGAGGGGCTTGGCATGCTGGACCTCATCCATCTTGTTGACGTTGCCGTGGCAGTGGACGCAGCTGACGCCGCGGTTCACGTGGACCGAATGGTTGAAGTAGACGTAGTCCGGTGTTTTGTGGATTTGGACCCACGGGATGGGCTCGCCGGTGGCGTAGCTGTTCCGGACCAGTTCCAGTTTCGGGTCGGTGCTCAGAACGGCGTTATGGCAATTCATGCAAGTCGAAGCCGACGGCACGTTGGAGTACCACGATTTCTCGACGCCGTTATGGCAGTATCGGCAGTCAAGACCCACCTGATCCACATGGATGGCGTGGGAAAAGCCAACCGGTTGAACCGGTTGGTAGCCGACCCGGGTGTACTTGGGGGTGAAGTAATACCAGACCGCGGCCGAGACCGCAGTGCCGGTGAGGATCGCGCCGGCGATAATCTGACCGGGCAATTTATTGGTCCACCTGGGAAATATGTCGGACATGGAACGTCGCCGTGCCTTGGGCACTGCATTTCACCAGCAAAGCAAAAAACCTGTCAACGCAACGCCCGCTCCAGAGTTGCACGGTCCGCGGTGTTCGCGGGGCTCGGGGGCGGGCGAGTCGAAGATCACGGATTCGCCGGGGCACTTGTTTAAGAAGGGCTGATCCGATGAGCAAGTCGGGATTCAAATTTTTTCAACATTTGCCATCTGTTAATAGGCATGATTAGCCATCGCATTATAAGAAAATCGAAGGGACGGATGCTTCGATTTCACAAAATGAACTCCAGGAGTTGGAGGTGGGCTTGAGCCTGCCCGCAAACCGTCGAAACTCGGTCTTGCGGGAGCATGGCCACCTGTCAATCTTGCCCCCGTCATGGCACGTCTCTTGGACGCCGTCGGCGCACACTCGACACGGGACGGGAAGGTCATCACCTGCTGGGCGATTTCGTTGGATGTTTCCTCGGATGTTTTGGAGGCGGGAAAGGCCTGGCTGGATGCGACCGAGTTGGAGCGCGCGGGGCGTTACCATTTCGAGCACCATCGTCGGCGGTTCATTGCGCGGCGGGCGGCGCGACGGAGGATTCTGGGTGCGCTGCTAAACGTGCCGCCCGCATCCGTACCCTTTCGCGAGGTGGGAACCGGCAAACCGGAGGTGGGCGGAGATGGGAAAGCCTCCCTTCATTTCAGTGCGAGTCACTCCGAGGAAATGGCCGTGGTGGCGGTATGCCGGGAGGTGCCAATCGGGGTGGATGTCGAGGTGTATCGGATGGTTGAAGGAAGCTTGTGGGAGGTGCGTCATTTGTTCGCGGACACCGAGCGAAGCGCCCTTGAGCGGGTTTCGGAGCGGGACCGGTCCCGGTTGTTTTTCGATTGTTGGACGCGGAAGGAGGCCTGTGTGAAAGCCGAAGGGGGGGGCCTGTTGATCGATCTGGATTCCTATGAGGTTCCGGTGGGCTGTCTGGGCACGGGGGTGCCAGTGCGTTTCGCAGGCAAGGAGAGCCCCGGGCAGGAGGTGCATTTATTGCCACTTCCCCTGGGCGACGAAGTTTCTGCGGCTTTGGCGGTGGTGGGCCAGAACGGGTTCGCCGTCGAGATGCGGCACTGGGATTGGAGCGAGGCGTTGCGGGGGTGAGGGCCTGGGGCGACGCTTGCTGTGCGGTGAACCCGTGGACCTTGGAACCTGGAACCTGGAACCTGGAAACCGGTAACACCTGGCCGAGAATGCTTCTGAGGAGTGGTGAACGCCATGAACACGACCACGAATCCGACGAAGCAGGACGACCCTCCTCACTGTCCGAATTGCGGGAGGCCGATGCCGGCCGGTGCAGTGGCGGGGCTTTGTGCGGCGTGCCTGCTGGGGCGTGGAGCCGAGACGGATTCCGGAGGGGGCCGCGGTCGCTTTGTTCCGCCGTCGGTTGAAACCTTGGCGGCCTTGTTCCCACGACTGGAGATTCAGGGCCTGCTCGGAGTCGGGGGCATGGGGGCGGTGCGGGTGGCGGTGCACCGGCTACGGAAGCGGTACCGGGCGCTCTTGCTCGGGGAGATCGCGGAAACGTTGAGTGACCCAACGGGGGTGGCCGAGGAAATGCGATCGTTGAGGGCGGCGTTATCCGACTGAGTCGAGGGCCTGAAGTGGCCGTGAACGGCTTGTCACTGACACGCGGAGTTAGTTGGCGAAGCAGGGCGGAATCGGGCCGGAAAACTCGACTTGCGCGCTGAAGATGCCGCCGGCGAGGGGTTGCTGGCGGCGGGTGGAGTCATCGACATCGCGGCTGGCGGTGGTGATGAACAGCGTGTTGCGTGGGCCGAAGCAACAGGATGTGACGTCTTCGACCGGGACCGAGATTTTGGCGATGCGCTTTCCACGGCGCGGTTCGTGGCACGCGACGCACCAACCACCCCAGATCGCAATCCACAGGTTTCCCTGCTGGTCGATGCACATCCCATCAGGGAACCCATCGCTGATTTCGATGATGGTCCGTCGGCCGCTCACTTCTCCGGAGGTGGGTTCGAAATCGAAGGCATCGATCCGGCGGGTGGGGGAGTCGATGTAATACAGGGTCCGGCCGTCGAGCGACCAGGCGAGTCCGTTGGAGATGCTGACCTTGGGGACGCTGCGGGCCACCCGCAGGTCGGGGTCGATGCGGTACAGAGAGCCGCATCCGGCAGATTCATCGAGGGCCATCGTGCCGGCCCAGAGGCGGCCGGCGGGGTCGCATTTGGCGTCGTTGAAGCGGTTCCCCGGGATGTGTCGTTCCGGATGGACGAGCGATGTTAGGCCGCCGGTCTCGGGGGAGAACCGGGAGAGACCTTGTTCTGTGCCGATGATGAAATCGCCACGGACGCTGGGGACAGCGAAGCCGATTTTGTGAGGGAACTTCCACACGCGATCGGCGGCGGTCGCGGGGTTGAGGGCGTGAATCTCGCCGCGTTCGATGTCCACCCACCACAGGTGGTCCTGATGCCAGACGGGGCCTTCGGCCAGAATGGATGCGGCGGGCAGGATGCAGGTGACGTTCATTCGAGAGGACGGAGGACGGACTTGATGATGGTTCCGCGGTGCATGGTTTCGAAGGCGTCGTGCCATTGGGCCAGCGGCCATTCCCCGCCGAGGATGGGGCGAACGTCGAGGCGACCGGAGGTGAGCAGGGCGATCACGCGTTCCCAGATCGGCCAGTTGTGGCTGAAGCTGCCCTGGAGCCGGACATTTTTCTGGACCAGGGGATCGAGTGAGAACCCGACGGGTTGCGGTCCCCATCCCACCTTGGTGATCCAGCCGGCGGGGCGGACGGCGTCCAGCGCAGTGGCCAGCGCGGCCGAGACACCGGTCGCGTCGATCACACCGTCCACGCCGAGTCCGTCGCCCTGGCGGCACCACGGGTGTGGATCCCCTGTGAGCACTTCACAGCCATAGGCACGCGCCTTGTCGAGCCGAACCCGGTCGCGTTCCAGTCCAGCGAGGGCGACGTCGGCGCCGCAAAGCCGGGCGATGGCGGCGCATAGGACCCCGATCGGTCCGGGGCCGAGGACGAGCACCCGATCACCGGGGAGAATGCGTGAGTTGACGGCGGTGGCGTTGTACGCGACGCAGCAGGGTTCGCTGAGGGCGGCGTGTTCGATCGGAAGGGAGTCGGGGACCGCATGCAGGATGCGGGCGGGAACGCGCACAGAGCGGGTCATGGCCCCGTCGACAGCGGCGCCGTAGCCGCGCCGGCCGGGGTCGAGGTTGTACAAACCCCGGCGCGTGAGCGGTCCGTCGGGATCGATGATGGCGTGGGTTTCGCTGACGACGCGGTCGCCTTCGCGCCATCGGGTGGGGACGTTGGCTCCGCGTTGGGCGATACGACCGGCGAATTCGTGGCCGAGAATGCACGGATAATTGACCTTCCATCCATGCTGGCCAGTCCACATATGGAGGTCGCTGCCGCAAACGCCGACCGCCTCGACCTGGAGGAGAACATCGTCAGCCCCGATTTCCGGGATAGGCACCTCCCGGATTTCGACACTGCCAGGGGTGGCTGCGAAAGTGACGACGGCTGGTTGGGTGGCGCTCATCGTGCGGATTTGACGGCTTCAACGAAGCGGGCGAGGGCGCCTGGGTAATCGGGTTCGGCAAAGATCGGATGCCCAATGGCTACCAGCGAGGCGCCCGCCCGAACGCCGCGGACGGCGTCGTCGACCCCGAAGCACCCGATTCCCACGGGTATCGAGCCGACCGCTTGACACACGGGTGCGACCCACGACACGGCATCGCCGGTGGGATGAGCGCGGCGTTGGTCGGCGGCGAAGTGCAGATAGATCATGTCGACGCCCCACTCGACGCACATCGCGGCGCGGGCGACCTGGTCCTTGACACCGATGGTGTCGGCGACGACCTGGATTCCCGACTTTTTACCCTCGGCGATGGCTGATTTGACGGTTTCGTCGGCTGCATTGGCGCAGACGGTCATGTAGTGGCCGCCCTGTTTCTGGGTGATCAGCACGTTTTTGAAGCCCGAGTCCATCGTTTTGTAGTCGGCGAGGATAGGCATTTTGGGGAAAGCCTGGGCGAGGCGGCCGATGGCGACGGCGCCCTGGGCGACGATCAGGGGTGTGCCGGCTTCGAGGATGTCGACGCCAGCGCGGACACCGATTTCCGCAGCGGCGAGGGCTTCTTCGATGGTGGGGAAATCCAGCGCGAGTTGGACCAGTGGGGCTGAGGGCATGGGGGTGAGTTGGGGTGGCGTTGGAAGGGTGGGTCAGTGTGGGGGTGGGGTTTGGGGCGTCAATCGAGGAGAAGCCGGAGGTGTTGCATGCCTTCACGGGCGACTTCGAAGGGGTCCCTGGCCCAGAGATCCTCGCGGAACAATTCGAGGGACAGTACGCCGCGATAGCCTGTCGACTCCAGGAGAGCGAGGTAGCGGCGAAGGTCGAGGTGGCCGAGGCCGGGCCAGACCCGATCGGCGTCGTGCTGCTGCATGCGTGGGGGGTGCACGGGGGCGTCGTTGAAATGGGAGACGCCGATCTGGCGGGCCTGGAGTTGAGCGATGCTCTCAACGGAACCGCCACCCCGGAACACGTGAAAGGGGTCGAGGATGGTGGTGCCCAGCGGGTGGTTCGCTGCTTTTAGGACCTGGAGGGCGGATTCGATGGTGCAGAAGCGGTCGACGAACCCGAGGAATTCAAACGATGGCAAGGCGCCTTCGCGCTGGCCGAGTTCTAGAAGTTGGTGGTAACGCCGCGCACCGACGGGAAGATTCGCGTCGCCTGCCGGTGGGGCGGCGATGACGTGCGACGCGCCAAGAACGGCGGCCTGGGCCAGGCGTTGGGCGCAGCGTTCCTTGATGGCGGGCCATTCCGATTCAGGAGCGTCAAACCAGTCGCCGAGGTAGATCAACGTTGGGACGGCGAGTCCGGCGTCGTCGAGGGCGAGGCGGATCTCGGGTAGTGACCCTCCGGCGGCGAGGTGAGCATCGGTGTCGGTGAACCAGAGTTCGAGGGCTTGGAAGCCGGCCTCAGAGGCGGCGGCGATCTGCCGTAGCACCGGGGTGCCACGCAAGGTGGAGGCGTTGAGGCCAAGTCCGAACGGGGGCATGTCCGAAGGTCGGCCAAGGCGTGGCGCCGAATCAATCGGGAATCCACCGGAAGCTTCCATGAAAGGGAAAATCCCCTGGTGCGGGCACCGTGCACTCGAGCTGAGAAACGGGATGGAGTTCCTCGGGCGAGACGCCGACCGCGACGATCAGCCGCCTGCGGCGACAAGACCCGGCGACTGTTTCCCGGTTGATTGGGGCAACGGGAGTGTCGAAGCATCGTCGGCATGTCGAAGGTTCTCGTCACGGGATCGGCGGGCCGGATTGGCCGGGCGGTGGTGGCCGAACTCCGGCGTCGGAACCACCTGGTTCGCGGCTTGGATCTGGGTCCGACGGCTGGCGTGGAGGATGCGTTGGTCGGGTCGATCACGGACCGTGCGTTGGTGGATCGGGCCACGGCAGGCATGGAGGCGATGGTTCATTTGGCGGCGACACCGGATGACGCCGACTTTCTGACCGAACTCCTCCCGAACAACATCGTGGGGGTTTACCACGTGATGGAAAGCGCCCGTCTGGCGGGGATTCGTCGGATTGTGCTGGCGAGTAGTGGGCAGGTGAATTGGTGGCAGCAGCGGGCCGGTGGGATCCCGGTTCGTCCGGAGGATCCGCCCAGCCCGCGCTATTGGTATGCAGCGGGGAAAATGTTCATGGAATCCATCGGCCGCGGATTTGCCGAAACGCACGGGATCAGCGTGATCATTGCGCGACTGGGTTGGTGTCCGCGCGGGCGCGAGCACCTCGATGCGATGGAGGCGGATCCGTGGGCCCAGGACGTGTATTTAAGTCCGCGGGACGCCGGACGGTTTTTTGCCTGCGCTGTGGAAGCGCCGGAGAGTGTCAGGCACTTGGTGGTCAACGCGGCGAGCCGTCCGAAGCACACCCAACCGTTCGACTTGACGGCGGCGAAGAACCACCTTGGTTATGAGCCGGAGGATACCTGGCCTGGGGGTTTGTCCGGCTGACGGTAGGACTCAGAGATTGAGGCTGCGCCATTCGGGCAGATTTCGGAGCAGGTTCATTCGGCTGTCTCCGGGGAGAATGGCACGCAAGTCCTTGGCTTTCGGGTCCTGGGCCTTGCGGCCATCGCTCATCTGGAGGGCCTTGGTGAGAGCCTTCATGGCCTCCGCGGGCTTGTTCAGAGTCGCCAGGACGCCCGCATAATCGTACCAGGCTTCGGGGCTGTCGGGGGCGCGTTCGACGAGTCGGGCGAGCGTGGCTTCCAGGCGGTTACCGTCGCTGAGTTGGGCGTAGGTTTGGGCGGCGACAAGAAGCGTACCGGTCTCGACGTCGGGGAGTTCGATCAACTTATCGAGGACGATTTTGGCACGGATGGGTTGCCGCAGTTGCATGTAAGCGGCGGCGAGGTACGCCCCGGTGACCGGGTTGGTGGGGGCGATCTGCCAGCCAGGTTCCAGGGTGGAGATGACCTTGGAGAAGACCTGGGTCGCCTGGGAGAGCATCTGATTGTCGACGTAGGCCTGGGCGAGCGACATGGCATTGGCGAGGTTGCCGGGGTTGGTACGGTACTCGACCTCCTGTTTCTCAAATTGCTGACGGGCCGCGGCGTATTGCGGGGCGCTCTTCTTCATCAGCTTGAGCTGTTCGACCAGGGAGACGACGGAGCTGTTGAAGGGGTCGAGACGAAGTGCTGTGGTGGCAACCAGAAGGCCGTCGTCGAAACGGCCAATTTGGGCGAGCAGTTGGGCGTAGCGGAAGACGGCTTCCGGGCTGTAGGGGCAGAAGGCAAACGCCTGGCGCAAGGCGAACTCGGCTTCGCGGATCATACGCTGCTGTTCGGCGCTCGACTTGGCATGGTTGACCCGGTGGTAGTAAACGCCGCCGAGGCTGCTTCGGAGCTTGGAGAAGGCTTTCTGAGCATTGTCGTCGCGCATGAACTTGCGATCTCCCTTGAAGCCGCGCAGGTCGCGCTGGATGTAGACCTTGTCCACGAAATCGCAGATCTCCTTCACCGAGGTCTCGTCGGTGATCCAATTGCCGATGAGGCGTTCGGAGTACTGACTCCAAAACTCATGATCCCGCTGGAGGGTGTCCTCATCGAAGGTTTCGATGGGCTTCCGATTGAGCTTCATGATGATCCCGTAGGGCGAGAGGTAGGGATACATCCAGTCGAGCGGGAAACTCTCCTCAATGAAGAACTCGTGGTCGGGGTTGTTGTCGAAGATGACGCGGCAGAGGAGCGCGTTGATGGCCATGACGGCGGTCTGTCCATTGACGGTGACCCGGCCGCCTTCTTCGCGGACGTCCTCGCCTTGCTTGAGTTGGCCCAGTTGCTTTCGCTGAAACGCGTCCTGCATGTACTCGTTGTAGCAGCGTGCGGATTCGTCGGGAGTTGGAGTGCGGATTTCGATCTCCGGGTAGACCCCGCCAACGCTGCGCGTGATGAGCCCTGGGTAGGCGTCTTCGAGAATCCGGCGTCCGGTCCGGATGCGTGACGCGGTGGGGACGTCCTGGCGAACCAGGTGGGAGACTTCCGTCGACAGCGGGAGGCGTTTGACGAGGTCGGCGCGGAACAGATAGGACTCCGCGGTCTGATAGGTGGAACGACGGTCCAAGAGTTTCGTCTGGCGGACGGCGGGATCGGCGTTTGCGGCTGCGATGGCGTCGAGTTCGGTCTCGAGCTTCAGGCGAGCTTCGAACTCCTCGTCGAGCAGTCGGTTCAGATCCTTGGCGAGGGCGCGCGCGGTGCGGCGATCGGCGGTTCCTGCGGTCAGTCGCTCGCGGGTCCAGGGTTCGAGACGTTCCAGGAGATGTTTCGAGAACGCGTCCTGACTGGGTCCGGGCTTCAGTTTTTCGACCAGCGCGGGGAGGTCTGAGAAGTGGTCGGCTTCAAACCAGGAGGTGCCGGCCCGGCGTTGTTTTTCGATGGCGTTGCCGAAACCAAGGAGAAGCCGGTCGAAGGGGGCGACGGCTTTTGCGAGTCCGTTGGTGTAGAGGGCTTTTTCCCGTTCCTTCTGACTGCGGAGCATCTCCTGGAAGAACGGGGTGTCGTATTGGATCTGGGCGCTCCGGTTGTAGTGGGCGCGGATGTAGTTGAGGTAGGTGCCGTCGGCGAGGGCGTTCTGGGTGATGAGATTGACGTCGCGCCGGTCGAATTTGGGATCGTTGGGCTTACACCGGGCGGGGATGAAGCTCTCGCAGAAGATCATGTAGGTCGGGTTGAAGCGTCCAGGATCCGTGCCTCCGAAGAGAATCGCGTTGCGGGTCATCTCGGGGTAGAGGGGTTTGCCGTCCCTGCCTTGGAAGGGCGGGGTGAACATGTCGTGGCCAAACCAGTACCCGAACCGGTGCCCGCGCTGTTCGTTGTCGGACCAGTGGGTGAGGACGGTCTTGAGGGGGAGCAGGGCGATGATGGCGAGCAGCACCTTGAGATTCGGGGTCGTGGGACGCAGGGCGAGCAAGGCGACGGCGGCGAGGGAGAAGGTGAGAGCCAGCAGGCTGGAGGCGCGGGCGACCAGGTCGCGGGTTGCTTCAATGCCGAAGAAGTACGACGGCTGTTCTGGAGGGAAGAGTTCGACCCAGCCGAAGGTGACGGCGACCACGAACAGCGCGATGCCGCCGGCGACCGTGGAAGCGATCATGAGCCCTTTGCGGACCTGGAGGTAGTCTACAGCCACGACGGCCGCGATCAGGGCGGTGCCATAGCCGAAGCCCATGGCGATGATGACGTGGGACGCGGTAAAGAAGACCTTGGTGAGCTCCCGGCTTTGGCGATCGGGGTTGGGGTTGAGCAGCCAGAGGAGGAGGAAGGCGAGGCAGACGTAGATGGCGCACAGGCCGATGAGCCAGCCTTTTTCGATGTTACGGAGGCGCGGCCAGAACAGGAAGGGCACCAAGGCGATCAGGAGATAGATCAGGTTGAATTCCTCGACGGCGCCTTCGAAGAGCATGAGGAACTGGTCGAAGATCCGTCCCGCCTCCATGGAGGGGTTGGTCTTCTCGTACTGACCTCGGGTGAAAGCGTGGACGAAGCCGTCCCAGGTGCGGGGGTAACCCCAATTGAGGGGTGGATTTGTGACCGAAGTGAGCGGCATGTAGAAGTACAGGGCGGCGCCGACGGCGAACATGCCGAGGCAGATCAACGCGGGGATGACTTCGGTGCCGAGTCCTTCGGTTTTCAGGGCGAGCCAGGCGCACGTGGCCATCGAGCCGATGCCCACGATATGGAAGATGAGGGTCAGGGCCGGGCTGGTGCGGAGACTTTCAAGGCCGCCGGTCTGCATGAGAACGAGGCCGACCAGGTAGATGATGGAATTGGCGAGGAACGCATCGCGACCGAGGCGTCGGTTGACCATGGTGATGAGCACCTCGATGCCCATGGCGGCGACGATGAGGGTCTGGTGATTGGTGAAGGCGATGCCGAACATGAACGCCGCCCCGTACAAATAGCGGCGCTGATGGGGGGCGTAGGTGTAGTGGAGGAGAAAGACGAACGTGAGGACGAGCGACAGGACGCTGAGCGTGTAGACCTCGACGATGACGGCCTGGCTCCACATGAAGCCGTTGAAGCCGATCAGCAATCCGCTGGCGATGGCCGACACCATGCAGATGGACCGGTGCATCGACTCCTGGATCACTTTTCCGGCATCGATAGCGCCCACCATGAAGCTGCTGACCCTCGAGACCATGAGGGCGAGGATGCCCGACGAGAGCGCTGCGGCGACCGCTGACGAGACGGCGACGCGCCAGGCGATGTTGGAAAACGGAAGGATGACCGTGAACAGCCAGGTGTAGAGGGTCCAGACAGGGTAACCGGGGGGATGCGGAACGCCGGCGTAGTACGACGCGACAGCGAGTTCACCGGAGTCCTCCAAGGTGACGTCCGGCGCGATGGTCCAGAGGTAGCCCCCCAGGGTCAGCAGCGTCGTGATGAGGGCCGCGATCCAGTCATACCGCCGGAAGAGCGGCATGGGAGCAAGGGGCACTGCGGGAGGATCATTCCGGTTGGGCGCGGGTGCCGGGTTTTGTTTGCGGAAGTTGCCGGGCGGCGCGGGGACGGCCTTGGCCTTCGCGTCGGGCTTGGGATTGGACATACCTTATCGTGCGAAAACGTTGGTCTGCCGAAGCAGCAAAGATCCGAAGTTTGACGTCATGCCGCCCGGGGTTGTCGAACGAAAACTCGGCTGGGGCGGGGCGTTTCGTTCGACCTGGGGAGCGTGGGTGGTCACCCAACGGGACGGCAGGGTGGCGAGCGAAAGGCTGACGGAGGCCGTCGAGTGGGGGGACCAGGCGGATGCCAGGCTCAGCACAAGCATGGCGGTCGCGGTGAGGGGGGCCGCCCAGATTCCCGCCGCCCATGCGAGGCGCCGGGGTGTCGCTGGGCGCGGTCCTGGGGTGGGTGGGAACAGCCGGGTTCTAAGCTTACGGGACGGTCTTCGCGGCACGAAGCCATGCAGTGTCGCTTCCAGATTCTTCATTGAATTCATGGGATTCTTCCATCAATCGCGAGCGAAGTTTTTGCAGGCCATACCGGTAACGGCCGGCCGCGGTGTTGGGAGAGAGGTCGAGAAGTTCGCCGATGGCCTCGAAGGTCATCGTGTGCCACACCTTCAAAACGATTACTTCCCTTTGATCCTTAGGAAGTTGGGCGAGTGCCTTCATGGCTGCCAGCTCGGCTGGCGTCTCGGCGGTGTCCCGCTCGAACCACCGGGCTGATTCGAGTTCCCGGACAATGCGCCGAAAGAGCCCCCGCCGGTGGTTCATGGCCCGGTTCCGGAACGTCCGGATCAGGTAGTGTTCGGGCTGACGCGGGGCTTCGGGAAGGTCCATTAATGCCCGGAACGCGTCATGCACGAGGTCCTCCGATTCGGCATGGCCCAAACCCAGGGCCCGACCGTACAGAATCAGCTCGGCGGCGCGCCCGTCGTAGAGGCGCTCGGCCCAGGTGGGTCCGCTGGAATGGTCGGGTTGCGTGGGCACTTCCATGGATAAGACACCGACCCCAGCAGATTTTGTATTTCGAAATTGGGGTCGGGGCGAACCCGGAGAGGCTGAACCACCCAAGTCGTGGAAACCACGGAAGGGAACGGATCGAACCGTGGTGGGAGTGCCGCTCGGAATGAAGGGGTGCGAGGCGGCCGATGCGCGGGAGGTTCACGGAGTGCCTGAGAGGGTAGGGGGCGAATCCTCAACGGGCGGAAGAGGCTGACGCCATGGCGGTGGCCGGTGTGCCGGGGTTGGTGGAATCCGCCGACAGGATCACCCCGACATCCCGGGCGATGATGCCTGTGAGGGTGTCGAGCGGGGGGTCGTTGATGTCGGTGCCAAACGGTTCCTCGATCTCAGTGGCCAGGAGTTCGAGCCCCATGGTGGCGAAAAAGGTGAACATGCAGGCGATCACCGTGCCGTACCCGAATTCGCGCACGAGCCCGAAGGGCATCACCAGTGCGTAGAGCATGACGAATTGCTTGATGTACGAGGAGTAGCTGAACGGGATCGGCGTGTTGCGAATGCGTTCACAGCCGCCCAAAACGTCGTCTATTCCTTGCAGCAGGGGGGGCGAAGGCAATTCCACATTCCGTCGTCAGCCGACCGGCCGCTCGGTCAGACCGTAGTTCCAGATGGAGGGCGGTCAGCACTTCGTTGGGTACATGCGGCCCAGGGGATCCTCGAGGAAGGCGCAGGTGTGCGGCGAAAACGGCGGGGAATCGGCTGAGCAGGCTGGCATAGCGCTGACGACGTTCCATCGAGGCCGAGCCCTCACCGGGTCGGGACATTTTCTTGGGATCTTAGGTGATCATGGGGATTCCCGGGCATCCGGGATGCGGACGGATGCTCAGGGTGTCCCGTGAGAATTTCCAGTCCGCTGAGCGACCAGGTCACGGCTTGGCCGCGCCAGCAGCCAACGCTTCCTTGGCTTGCCGACGGGTGTCGGGGTCCAGGGTCAAGGTCGCGATCTTTTCGAGGACGGATGCTGCTGCTGCCCGGTCTTCGGCGGCCGTCATGCCCTTGATGGCCCGAAGGGTGGCGAGTTCCGCTTCATGTCGGACGGCGTCGTCATCGAGGTAGGGCTGGAGCAGGCGGAGGCCTTCGCGGCAGTTCAAATCGCCCAGACCGGAGAGGATGATTTTCTTTTCGTCGACTTGGTTGCGAACGGCTGCGTTGGCTTCCGAAAGCCATTGGACGGCTTCCGCGGGGGGGCGTCGCCCAGCCTTCGACGGTGTCCCACCGTCGCTGGCCCAAAGGGTGGATAAGGTGACGATGCCGCGCAGCGCGAGCGTACGGTGAACCTCGTTCGGGGTGGACTTGAAGATCTTCAGGAGGGTCGGCACCGGACTGGCATCGGGCCAGTTCACCAGGAGGCGGAGGGCGGTGTCGCGGGTTTCGGGGGCCAGGTCCTCGCAGGCAAGGGCAATGGCCTTGGAACCGGCGGGATCGCCGAGCATCGCCATGATCTGGAGGAGCGATGCACGGGCGGTCAGGGAGGGGGTTTCCTGGAACGTCTGGGCGAGCGGTTCGCTTCGCCGCGAGGCGTCGTTTTGCTTGAGGCAAATGTCATAGACGGACCGTTCGGCGCGGTCGCGAACATCCGAGTCGGTGCGATGAATGGCCACCTGGATGACCTTGGGCAATTCGGCGATGGTGGCGACCGCAGCGAGCGCATCGAAGGCAGCTTTGCCGACGTTGGGGTCGAGGTCGGCGGCCTGGATCAGCAGAGCGTCGGTGGCGCCCTTGGCGTTCCGATAGCCCAGAATGCTGGAGAGCTGAGCCCGGACGGGGGCTGAAGATTTCGGCAGTGCCGCCAGAATTGTGGCGTCGGCGTTGGCGATGTGACCCAGGCTGCTGGCGGCGGCTTCGACCTCGGGGGCATTGACGGATTCGGGCTTCGACTCGAGAGCTCGAAGGAGAACGGGAACACTGGACGAGCCGCCCAAGGCGCCCAGGGCCTGGAGCGCGGCGACACGCACCTCGGCGTTGGGGGACGCGGCGAGTGGTTCGACAGCGGGTGCGAGACCGGAATCCGCCCGGTCGCTTAAGGCGCTGAGAATCAGGATCTGAACCGTGGGGCCGGACTTTGCGAGTTCGCTGGCGAGGGCCGGGCCGGTCGCGGCACTGGGGAGTTCGCGGGCGACCCGCGCTGCCAATTGCTGGAGGGAAGGATCGGGCGAGCGGAACTGCTCAAGCAGCCTGGGAATCCCGGCCTCGCCACGGGCGAGGATGGCGCCCCGATGAGCCGCGAGGCGAATAGGTGAAGCGGGTTCGCTGGTACTGGCGAGGTCATACAAGGCGATAGCGGCGGAGCGGTCTCCGCGAGCGAGCAGCGCTTCGGCCGCGAGCACGCATCCTTCCGCGGCCACGGACTTCAGTTCGGCCGGGCCTCCTTCGGCGGTGGCGCGAACCACCCCCAACGCCTTGGGCGATGCGATGCGACCCAAGGCCAGCAGACTTTCCGCAGCGGCTCCTGATGACGGATTCCGAGCCAATTCCGAGAGTGCGTCGACGGATTCCGAATCGCGGCGGATGCCCAGCGTGTTGACGACGCCGCCAAGATACGGCGGGCGAAGACGGGGCAGGGCGCCACGCAATGCGGCCCCAGCGGCCGGATCGGGCATGTTCTCAAGGACGTTGCGGGCTTGGACGGCGAGTTGGGGATGATCGAGCAACTCGGACACCGCCGGAATGGCTTCCGTCGTGCCAACGATGGCCAACTGCTGGCAGGCGACCGCCTTTTGACCGATGGACGCGTCAGGATTGCGAAGGGTGGCGATGAGGGCCGGAGTCTCCGCCGCGGTGAGCAGTCCGGACGGCCGGGGGGTCGCCCCGGAAACGGGTGCAGCGAGGGATGTCAGAAGCACAGTGGCCGCGAGAAAAAGGAAGAATGGTTTCATGGCTCGTGGAAATCGTGGGCTTCAGATGTGCCAAGGTTCGCGCATGGCCCGGTCGCGCATCCGGTTGGCTTCGTCGTCGCCGGGGAATTCCTCCTTCAAAGGGTCGTACTTGACCGGGCGGCCCAGCATCCAGGCGTTGGCCGCGGCATGAGAAGCGAGATGGGAATGCCGCATGACCGAGCTGTTGCAATGGGTGAGCCCGCGGGATTTAACGCAATCGAGGAAGTTCCGGGTGTGGGTGGAAGCATTGGTTCCGGCGACCTTGGCGAACCGTTTCATGCCGGACTGGAGTGCCTCGGGTTGGGTGATGATCTGGCCGGAATCGCCGGTTTCCACCCAGCCATCGTCGCCGATAAAACGGACCGGGCAGGTGCCGGTGGAGGTTCGGTAGTGGGGTTCGCGTTTGCCGAACGGGGTTTCGAGGAAATCGATGATCAGCTTCACCCCGTTGGCGTAGCGGGCGTGGATGCCATCGGGTCGCGGCTCAAATTCCACCGGGCCGGTGAGGTCGGCCTGGTTCGCCCATTGGCAGAGGTCAAGGGTGTGTGCGGCCCAATCGAGGATCGCGGCGCCCGAGTCGAAGTCATAATGACCGCGCCAGTTGCCGTTGACGTAGGCCTTGTTGAAGGGGCGCCACGGCGACGGACCGAGCCACATGTTCCAGTCACACTCCTCTTTCGGAGGTTCGGGCTCTGCAGGCAACCAGTCGAAAGTGACCCGCGGGCGATAACAGGACGCGTGCATGGTGTGGAGGCGGCCGAGTCGACCGCTGTGAACCAGGTGATTGGCGAATTGGAAATTCGGGACGCTGCGTCGCTGGGTGCCGGCCTGGAAGACCCGCCCGTAACGCCGGATGGTGTCGTCCAGCGCCTGACACTGGCCGATGGTCAATCCGCAGGGCTTCTCGCTGTAGACGTCCTTGCCGGCTTTGGCGGCCAGGATCGATCCAAGGGCATGCCAGTGGTCGCCCGTGGCAATCAGCACGGCATCGATGTCGGGTCGGGCCAGAAGTTCGTGGAAATCCCCATACATCCGGCAGTCCGTGTTGCCGTAGCGGGTGTCAGCCATCTTTTTAACGGATTCACGCCGGCTCCGTTGCACATCACAGATGGCGGTGAACTGGACATCCTTCTCGGCGATCATGCAGTCGAGCACGTGGCGTCCTCGGGAACCGATCCCGATGGCGCCGAGCACGATACGTTCCGACGGTGCGACCGCGCCGTCACGGCCCAGGGCGCGGGCAGGGATGAAGGTGGGCAACCCGGCAACCACCGCGCCTCCCAGGGCAAGGGTGCGCCCAAGGAAACCACGGCGATTGAGCCGACACGCAGGACTGCTGGTGGGGGTCGCACCAGCGGGGGAAGGATTTTGGGAGGGTGTAGTCATGGGACGTGGACGGAGGCGGAAGCGGTGGACGCCCCGTCTTTACCCCAATCTTGACCTTCCCGTCTTCGAAAAAAGGGCGGCCGGCCGCTGGAGGCTGATGGGACCCTGGTTTAACCGCCCCAGGGGGTGATGGCGTCGAGGGCGGGAACGATCTTGCGTCGCAATTCGAGAAGATCGACCGGGCCGGTGTGCCGGTAGAGGACCTTGCCGCCCGGGCCAACCAGCAGGGTGTGTGGAAGCGCCCCATTCCACTCCGGATCCAGGGCATCGATCATCTTGTACTTGTCGGTCTCACCGAACAGCAGGTTCCGGGTAGAGGCATGTTGCTTCTTGAGAAACGCCAGGACCTTCTCCTTTTCGTCCGGGAATTGAGCGGCCACCGTGACCATCTCGAAGTCCCGGTGTCGGAATCGCAGGTTCGTCTCGAGGACGTCGTCGAACTCGGTCACGCACGGTCCGCACCAGGTGGCCCAGGCATGGATGAGCCGGACTCGATTGGCCGTGTTGGTGCGGAGATCCGCCAGGGCGGGACCATCGGCAGAAACGACGTCGACCGGTTCGGCTTGGATCTTGGCCAGCCATTTGCGGTTGCCGTCGGACTTGTCGTTCCACTTGGTTGAGCAGCCGAAAACCTTAGTCTGGGGGGATGGCGGCGCTTGGTCGGCCAGCAGCGCGTCGAGCACCAGGCGCGCCTCCCGGCGTTTCACCAGATCTCCACGCTCGGCATCGTCGATGCGCCCCTGGTACCGGAGTTTTCGCTCCTGATCGAAGACGAACAGGTGGGGCGTGGCTGCGGGGCCATACGCGCGTGCGGCCACCTGTCCAGGGCCGTCGTCTAGGTAAGGAAAATTGAAGGAACGCTCCGTGGCCCGCAGCTTCATGGACTCGAGGGTGTCGTCGAGGTCGGTGTAACCAAGTTCGTCGAGACGAACGGCCTCGGGACTGTTGGGGTTGATGGCGACGACAGCGACCCCTCGGGCCCGATAGTCCGCGGTCAGGCTCTTCAGCCGCTCTTCATAGGCTTGAGCCGTGGGGCAATGGTTGCAGGTGAAGACGACCGCGAGGATCGGTGAATCCTTGAAACTCGCGAGGCTCCAGGTCTGGCCGTCCACCCCGGGCAACTGGAAATCGGGGGCTGACGCACCCAGAGGCAGCGTGGGGTGCAGCGATTCGGCGGCGGGAAGAGACGCAGCCAAGCAACAGAGCAGGGCGGTGAGGGGCAGGGATTTCACGCTGTCAAGTTGCGTACACTTGACGGGATGGCAATGGGGTTTTTCCGCGACAACAACGTCGAGGCGGGATGTCCCAGAATGCTTGCGTTGGCTTCGACCTTCGGGGCGACTGGAGCCGTGAATTGCGATGGAACCTGGATTAAGCGCACGGGACGGCCCAACTGCCTTCGTCGAGCCGGGCTGGGGGTGGCGTTGGCGGGAATGACACCCTCTGGGCGGCTCGTGGCGAACGCCGAATCGATGGGGTACGACATTGACCGTGAACTGCGGTGCCAGGGGGCCAAGGGGGTGATCTGCGAGATCCACTTGAAGGAAAACGGGGAGTTGCTCGTAAAAGACCGAGTTGATTATAAGAAGGTTCGGGAATGACTGGATGCCATCGGCTACCGGGGATGGGTCCAAATCGAAGGCGCCGTCCCCGCGGGAGCGGAAATGAAACCCAGCTACCGCGAAAACCTGCGATTTTTGAGGGGAATTCTGGCGGTATGATGAGGAAGCCGAGGGTGCAGGAGTTCGTGCTCGTGGAAATCAGCGTCATTCAAAAAGGCCGGCGCCAGACTGATTTCCGGATGAAAAGGAACATCACCGGGGCGGAGATGAATTGGCGTACACTTGTGCGCGACGTTGACTTGACCCCCCTGGCACCTACCATCGCGACCCGACAGCCGATGGAACCCGGCTACCCAGCATCCAGTTTTTAAGCCGTGGCAGCGAGCGACGACTACCTGATCGATCTCCTGGTGGACATGGGGTTTATCTCCCGTGACCAGGTGAATGCCGTACAACCCAAGGCCGACGAGACCGGAGAGGGGGTGGTCGACCTTTTGGTGACCGAGAAGGCGCTCACCCAAGGACAGGTCGCCCAGGCCAAGGCGGCCCACTTCAACGCCGAATTCGTCAACCTCGCGGACATGCGGATTGCCGACGAAGTTTTGTCGGCGATCCCCCGCAACGTCGCCAAGAAGTACAACACGATCCCCGTCTTCGCGACCGAGGACTCCGTGTCGGTGGCGCTCAGCGACCCGTCCGACATGGACACGATCGATGCGCTCCAGCATTTGCTGAACCGGAACGTGACCGTTCTGGTGGCCAGTCCGGACGACATCGAGGTGGCGGTGAACCGGTACTACGGCCGGTCGGACAATTCGGTGTCCAAGATGATTCAGGACATCACCGAGGGCGAGGTGGAAATCTCGACCTTCGGGAAGATGGAAGAAGGAGGCGACGGCGCCACCATCGAGGCTGACGCACCGATCATCAGGTTGGTGAATGGGATGATCATCGAGGCCTACCGTATGAGAGCCTCGGACATCCACTTGGAACCCTTGGAAAAACGGTTTCGGGTGCGGTACCGCATCGACGGCATGCTGCACGAGCAGAAATCTCCGCCGAAACGACTTCAGGCGTCGATTGTCAGCCGCCTGAAGATCATGTCCAACATGTCCATTGCGGAACGCCGGATTCCGCAGGACGGACGCATTCAGTGCAACGTGGGCGGGAAGGTCATCGACCTTCGCGTTTCCTGTCTGCCCACCAACCATGGCGAAAGCATCGTCATGCGTATCCTGGACAAGGAAGGTCTGCGGCTCGGGTTGGGCGAGTTGGGTTTCCTGACGGACGACCAGCAGACCTTCGAGCGGTTGATCAGCCTTCCGGACGGGATCCTGCTGGTCACGGGGCCGACCGGTTCCGGCAAGACCACCACGCTCTATTCGTGCCTGAATTACATCAACCGCCCCGACCGCAAGATCATCACCGTCGAGGACCCGGTCGAATACCAACTGGCAGGCATCAACCAGGTCCAGGTCAGCGAAGCCATCGGGTTCACCTTCTCCCAGGCCCTACGGTCCATGCTCCGTCAGGCGCCCAACATCATCATGCTGGGTGAAATCCGTGACGTCGAAACGGCGACCATCGCGATCAACGCGTCCCTGACCGGTCACTTGGTTTTCTCGACGCTTCACACGAATGACGCTCCGAGCGCCGTGACGCGCCTCATCGACATCGGCATCAAGCCGTTCCTGGTGGCATCCTCCGCCCGCGCCCTCGTAGCGCAACGCCTGGTGCGTAAGATCTGCAAGAAATGTCCCCAGCCCTACACCCCAACCGAGACCGAGCTGAAGTCCCTCAACATCACCACGAGCGACCTGGCCGGGGCCCGGATCACGAAGGGCAGGGGCTGCGCCGAATGCAACAAGACCGGATGCCGCGGTCGTATGGGGATCTTTGAGATTTTCGTAATCGACGATGAAGGACGGAAACTGATTTACGAGAAGGTGAGTTCGTCGGTTCTCCGAGCGCACGCCCGCGAAATCGGGATGCGGACCCTCCGTGAGGACGGGGCCCGGAAGGTGCTGGCCGGCATGACAACGCCCGATGAAGTCATCCGTGCGACGGTCGGCGATCTGGATTGACCCGGAACACCATGCGGCTCTCAACGCCCCAACCTCCGAACGAGGAACACCCATCCCCGATGCGAGTCCAAGATTGATCTGATTTATTGCCATGGCCTATTCGATGTCCGATCTCTTGCAGTTGGTGGTGTCCGAGAACGCCGCCGACCTGCACCTGCGCGTGGGGACGGCGCCGGTGCTGCGTGTTCACGGTATCCTCCAACGTGTCGAAGGCCCGGGACTCCGGCCGGAAGACACCGAGGAGTTGATGCGCTCGATCACTTCTGAGGAACAAATCCGAAGTGTGCGCGAACGCGGTGGCGCCGACTTCGGGTTCGCCTTCGGAGAGATGGCCCGGTTCCGGGTGAGCGTCTTCAAGGAGAAGGGGAATTTCGGAATGGTTCTTCGGCAGATCCCCACCAAGCTCCTGACCCTGGAACAAATCGGCATCCCGCCGTCCGTCCGCGAATTGCTCTACAAGCCGCGCGGTCTCGTGCTGGTGACGGGCCCGACCGGTTCCGGCAAGACCACGACGTTGGCGTCGATGATCAATATCATCAACGAGGAGCGTGATGACGCCCACTTGATCACGATCGAGGACCCGATCGAGTACTACCACAAACACAAGAAGGCGGTCGTCACCCAACGCGAGGTGAACGTGGACGTCCCCAGTTTCGCCGAGGCGATCCGGCGCGCCCTGCGGCAGGATCCGGACGTGATTCTGGTCGGTGAGATGCGCGACCTGGAGACCATGGAAGCGGCGATCACCGCTGCCGAAACCGGGCATCTAGTCTTTGCGACGCTTCACACGACCGGGGCGGCAAAGACGATCGATCGTATCACGAACGCTTTCCCCACCAACCAGCAGGAAATGATCCGAATCCAGCTGTCGACGGTGCTTCAGGCGGTGATTTCGCAGCTGCTGCTGCCGCGTCATGACAAACCGGGACGCGTCGCGATGTTCGAGATCATGGTCAACACCCCGTCGATTGCGGCCCTCATTCGCGACAACAAGACGTTCCGTATCAATTCGGACATCCAAACCGGCGCAAAATACGGGATGGTGACCTTGGACGGCTACCTGCTCGACAAGTACCAGCAAGGCATGATTTCCCGGGAGGAAGTCATCATGAAAGCTCAGGACTCCAGTTCAATTCTGCAAAAGCTCCAGGAATTGGAGGCAGCCAAGGCGGCGGCGGCGGTTTCCCGATAAAGGCTTATGTCCGATCACGTTTCCAACCCGCTATTGTCCCTCGTCAAGGAGCGCGGCCTGCTGGACGACCTCCAGTTCGAGGAGGTGCAACAGGAGGTCCAGCGCAGTGGCAAGTCGGTGTCCGAGGCCCTCGCGGATTTCGGCATCCTGGACCTCGACTCCCAGTTGCAGGTGATCGCGGAGCACCTGGGGACCGAGGTGGTGGATTTTCGCAACTGGGCCCCAGACGAGGAGACGCTCAAGGCCATATCCGCCGCGACGGCCAAGACCTACCAATGTGTCCCCTTCGCCCTGAACGGGACCAGCCTTCAGATCGCGCTCGCCGATCCCTTGAACCCGGCGACGTTGGACGAGCTCGGTTTCTCCATCAGCTTCGAGTTGGTTCCGGTGGTCGCCGACCCCAAGGCCATCCAGCAGGCGATCGACAAGCATTACGGCGGTGCGCAGACGGGCGACACCATGGCCGAGTTGCTCAAGGAATTGGGCGCTGATGCTGAAATCGAACGTGAAGCCGCCGAAGCCGCGGCCACCGGAGGCGCCGCTGACCTTTCCGATCTCGCGAACGAGGTTCCCATCGTCAAGTTCGTGAACCTGGTCATCGCGCAGGCGATCCAGGACCGCGCCAGCGATATTCACTTCGAGCCCTTCGAGACCGAATTCAAGATCCGATACCGCGTCGACGGTGCCTTGTACGAAATGGCGCCGCCGCCAAAGCATCTGGCCCTTCCCGTGACGTCCCGTCTCAAAGTCATGTCCAATCTGGACATCTCCGAGCGCCGGCTTCCCCAGGACGGACGCATCTCGATGAACGTCATCGGGCGCCAGATCGATCTTCGTATTTCGACGCTTCCGACGCAGTTCGGCGAGTCGGTGGTGTTGCGCGTGCTCGACCGGACCGCAACCAAGCTCGAAGTCGAAGCCCTTGGCTTCCCGAAGTATGTCTTCGACTACGTCACCGAAGCCATTCAGCAGCCGAACGGCATCGTCATCGTCACCGGCCCCACCGGTTCCGGCAAAACGACGACCCTTTATTCCTGTCTTCGCAGGGTCAATACTCTCGATTCCAAGCTGCTAACCGCCGAGGACCCCGTCGAGTACGACATCGAGGGCATCATGCAGGTCGCGATCAACGACGCGGTCGGCATGACCTTCGGAAAGGCCTTACGTTCCTTTCTCCGCCAGGATCCTGACATCATCATGGTGGGAGAAATGCGCGACATGGAGACCTCGCAGATCGCGATTCAGGCCTCGCTTACCGGACATTTGGTGCTGACGACCCTTCACACCAATGATGCCCCCGGCGCGGTCACACGCCTTGTCGACATGGGAATCGAGCCGTTTCTGGTGGCGTCGACCCTGCAATGCGTGCTCGCGCAACGCCTGGTGCGCACAATCTGCAAGGGTTGCAAGACCTCGTTCGAACCCACCGAAACCCAGCTCTCCCTGCTCCACCTCTCGCCGCATGACCTGGGCGATAAACTGTTCTACTACGGCCGCGGATGCGGCACCTGCAATGACACCGGTTACAAAGGCCGGAAAGGTATTTATGAGTTGCTCGTCGTCAACGAGACGATCCGGCAGATGATCATTGAACGCGCTCCCACGGTTGTCATCCGGCAGAAGGCCACCGAGCTCGGAATGGTAGGCTTGCGGGAGGATGGGCTGCGCGGTATTTTCGACGGGTCCACATCCATTGAAGAAGTTCTGAAATACACCTGACGGAGGCTCGCCCATGCCCAAGTTCAATTACGTTGCCATGGATTCACGTGGCAAAGAGACCAAGGGGACTCTCGAGGTCGGTAGCCAAAACGAAGCGATCAGCCGCCTCAAGGAGATGGGCTATTTCCCGACGAAAGTCCTGGAGGCGGAAAAGCCCAAGGAAAAGGGCAAGAAAGCCGCGAAGGCTCCGTCCCCAGGCGGCGCGAAGAAGGGGATCAATATCAAGCTCCCCTTCTTCGGAGGGGTGAAGACCAAGCAGTTGACGACCTTCACCCGTCAGTTGGCTACCCTGGTCGATGCCGGCCTCCCGTTGTTGCGAGGTCTGCGCGTGCTCGCCAAGCAGGAGAAGAATCCCGTCCTGAAGGACACGCTCGGTCAGTTGGGTTTGTCCATCGAGGGCGGTTCGACCTTCTCGGAGGCGCTCGCCCAGCATCCCAAGATCTTTAACCGCCTTTTCGTCTCCATGGTGAAAGCCGGTGAGCTCGGCGGTGTGCTCGAAGTCGTGCTTAATCGTCTGGCCGAGTTCATGGAAAAGGCCCAGAAGATCAAGGGCAAGGTCATCGCGGCAATGTTCTATCCGGTCGCCGTCATGACCGTCGCCGTGATCATTCTCGCCGTCCTGATGATCTTCGTCGTTCCGAAATTCAAGGCGATCTTCGGTGACATGATGGACGGTGCGCCTCTTCCCGCCTTCACCGATTTCGTCCTCCAAATCTCTGAGGGCCTCAAGAACTACACCATCGTCTTTCCCGAGTGGGCGGGGGGCGTGCCGCTGCCGGGTCCCGTCATCGTGGGAATCGTGATCTTCGTCATCGCCTTCAAGATCTTCGCCAAGACCAAGTTGGGACATCGGGTCATCGATAAGATGAAGCTGAAGATGCCCGTCTTGGGACAGGTGTTCACGAAAGTCGCCATCTCCCGGTTCGCCCGAACCCTCGGAACGTTAGTCAGTTCCGGCGTTCCCATCCTTCAGGCGCTTACCATCGTCAAGGAAACCGCTGGCAATGTAATCGTCGGAAATGCCGTCACCAAAGTCCACGAGAGCGTCAAGGAGGGCGAAACCATCACAGCACCCCTGGAGCAGGCTAATGTGTTCCCCCCCATGGTGATCTCCATGGTGGACGTCGGTGAACAAACGGGCGCGCTTCCGGAAATGTTGATGAAGATCGCCGACACCTTCGACGACGAAGTGGACAACGCGGTTTCCGCCATGACCTCCCTGTTGGAGCCCATCATGATCGTCTTCCTGGCCGTGGTCGTCGGCAGCATCGTCATTGCGCTCTTCCTGCCCCTGATCAAGCTGATCGAAGGCGTCGGCGATACTCCAGGCAAGGGCGAGGGCGGCGATTAGCCTCCGATCCCGGGTTCCTATGGTTTCTCACAAATCGGCCCCTGGCACCCACGCCTGGGGCCGATTTGCATATTTGGAAAATCCACCCTTGACCTCGGCCATGCCACGATGTAAATACAAAGTAATTACATTGCATGGCCGATTGCCATACATATCTCCGGCTTGATGGAGTTCGACTGGTCCAGTCCACCGTTCCAGTTCGGCGGTTCCCTGACGCAACAAGACGTCGAGGAATCGTTCGAGGATCCATTGGCGGTCAAGCTGTTACCGGATTCGCCGCGGTTCACAACCCAGGCCCGGTACTTTCATCTTGGCCGGACTGTGGCCGGGAAAGGGGTGTTTACCATCTACCGGACCAACGGGAAATTGATCCGGGTAATATTAGCGCGTCCTTTCGAGCCCGAGGAGGCGTTTTTCTACGAACGCAAGGTCAGTCAGGCGCTGAAGCAGTGAGAGTAGTGAGTATCGCTAGTTGGGGGGCGTCGCAGGGGTACAAGACGAACTGCCGTTCTTTTCACCCCGCAACCGGGAGGAAACTATGAATCCGATCACCTCGTGGGAAGATGTCCCTCTGTTCGACCGGGAAGAGGCGGAAGCCTCGTTCTGGGAGGCGAATCGGATCGATCTTCGGTTGATGGAATCGGCCGTGGCGTCCGGGAACGAATCAGGGGACTCGGTGACCATCAGTCTTCGGATGGATCCCAGGATGCTCGCGCGCATCAAGCGTTTGGCCCGCTCCCGCTATCTCAATTACCAAAGCATGATCAAACAATGGCTGAGCGAACGGATGGAAGAAGAACTCCGAAGCCGTCAACTCTGAGTTCACGTTCCAGCCTTTCCGTCCCCGCCTTATCGCATGAGAGCCTTTTCCCCCAGACCACGATTGGATTCCAACTCCCGACCTGAAGGGCGTCACGCCTTCACGCTGATCGAGTTGCTCACCGTGATTGCGATCATCGCCATCCTGGCCGGTATCACACTGGGCCTGACTTCGGCGGCGCGGAACGCCCGGACCAATGCGCGGGCCAACGCCGAGTTGCAGCAGCTCCGGACGGCGATCGAATCCTACAAAGCGGACCGCAGCACCTTCCCGCCAGACCATGCGCTCCCATCGGGTTCGCCCACCAAGGTCAATCCGGTGGTCAACCAGCTCTACTACGAGTTGGTCGGCCTTGACGTCCAGGACGGCGCTTTCCGGGTCAAGGGTGGGCGTGAAGAGATTCAGCCGGACACGGTCAAGGCGGTCTTCGGACGCGGGGGCTTTCTGAATGCCTCGGCGGATCCCTCGGAGCCTTCCAAAGCTTATCTCGACCCGAAGGCGTCTTCGGTGAACCGGGTGTCGATCAACGGAGCCAATGTGGACCTGCTGGTCACGGCCTTTCCCTGGCCGATGAACGCGCCGGAAGCGCCGCCCCTCCAGGCATACGGCGAAAAGAGTCGGGCCAATCCCTGGCGTTACGTCTCGACCACGGCGACCAACAACGCCGGCGGATATGATCTTTGGATGGAAGTCTGGGTCGGAAGCGACAAGCGGGTGTTCAAAAACTGGTAGATTTTATGCGCTCCACGAGGCAGCCAACCGATGCTGATCGCACGATACCGGTGCGCTGGTACGAGCAGAGTTGGACCGTCGACATTGACGACAGGTCCGCAACGACCGCACCCCGCCTCGCCACGCGGCCTGCGCTTCGAAGTCGAGCCTCGGCGGCGCGTCCCCCCAAAATGGCAGTGACAACCCGCAAGCGCATTCCGCAACCTTCGCGCTCTCAACGCCATCGCCGATAAGCCTATGAAGACGACGTTTCGTGTCCAACCACCCCGCCACGGGTTCACGCTCATTGAGCTGTTGGTGGTCATCGCCATCATCGGCGTGCTGGCATCCATGATCCTCCCAGCGTTGGCCAAGGCTAAAGAAAAGGCCCAAATCGCCAAGGCCCGCATTGACATGGAATCCATCCGCGGGGCGATTCAGACCTACCAGGGCTCTTACAGTCGTTTTCCATCCAGCGCGATGGTTCGCGAAAAGGCGGCCCCCGATTTCACCTTCGGCACGCTTCACGACGGCCCGCCGGCCGAGCAACGTCCGATTCTGACCAACCGCAAGGGTGGCGGACTCCCTTCGGTCGGAAACCTTGCCGGTACCCAAGCGTCAAACGCCGAGCTGATGGCGATCCTGATGGATGTCGAGAAACGTCCGGATTCCGGGGCGGCCACCGTGAACGAGAGTCACCGTCAGAATCCGCAGAAGAATGCCTTCCTCAGCGGGAAGTTCAATTCCGCCAATGTTGGGCCAGGCATCGGGACGGACCTGCTTTACCGCGATCCCTGGGGAAATCCCTACATCATCACCATCGATCTCAATTACGACAACCTGTGCCGCGACGGTTTCTATCGACGCAGCTCGGTGTCTCAGGAGAACGGCACCAAGGGGTATAACGGCCTCGCCCAATCCACGGACGATCCCGGCTCCTGGGAAGTGCGGGCGCCAGTGATCGTGTGGTCGATGGGACCGAATGGGTTGGCCGATACCGGTGTCAAGGCCAACGCCGGCGTCAACAAGGACAACATTCTGAGCTGGAAGCAATAGGACCGTGGTATGCGGATGAGCCGATCACAAAGGCAGGAGGACGCGACGCCCGACCGGCGCATCGTGGGGCCCCCCCCCTCCCGGACCAAGCGCGCATTCAGCCTCGTCGAGTTGATGGTGGTCATCGGCATCATCGCGTTGCTCGCCAGCATTGGGATTCCGGCCCTGCGCGGCTTAGGTGAGTCAAACGCCATCGACGCCGCCACCCGGCAGATCTTGGACGACTTGGCGTTTGCGAGGCTTCGCGCGATCAACGATCGGACCACGGTTTACATGCTGTTCGTGCCGCCGACCACCGTTTCGCTGGCCGGCGCGGGTCCGATGCCGACCAACCTCGCGCCGTTTCGCCTCACGGGTTACACGTTCTTCACGAAGCGCTCGATCGGCGAGCAACCCGGCCGGCAAACGCCAAGGCAAATCAGCACGTGGAATCACTTGCCCGACAAAACCTTTTTCCCGCTGACGACGTTCCTGCCGAACCCGCGATTCACCAACGCCTGGGATCAGCCGCTGGCCAATGTCGCCGCTTTTCCGCTGATGATCACCAACCGGCTCTATGCCGGCCTCGAGGCGGTGGCACTTCCTTTCCTGGCCTTCAGCGCGCAGGGACAGCTCATCCGCTTCAATCAACTGGGGCAACCGTTTGCTGGCCAGGATGGGTACATTCAGATCGCCCGGGGCAGCGTCTTCAATTCCCCGGAACCGGACGGGAGCATGCCCGCGCCTGACGTTGTTGAAATGCCGCGGGACAATCGCCGGTTCATCCGGGTGAACTGGCTGACTGGCCGAGCCGAGGTCATGGGTGATCTCGTCATCGGCTCGGACGGCGTGCACCAAGTGGTCAGGAGGCCGATATGAGGCTCCATACTTCCATTGCATCCCGTCGACGCGGTGAAGCCGCCTTCACGATGGTGGAGATCGCGATCAGCATCGCAGTCGTCGCGTTTGCGATGGTGGCGATTCTGGGGGTGCTTCCCATGGGTCTTCAGGTCCAGAAGGATAATCGCGAGGAAACCATCATCAACGCCGAAGGTGCCTACTTCATGGAGGCCATCCGATCGGGTTACGACCGGGCAGGGCTGTTGGATGACGCGATCTACATGGTTTCGGTGAACTATCACGACGGAAGGCGCGAGATCTTCAGTGCTCCCAACAATCAACCCCTCGCATCGCTGCTACCGCAGAGGGATTGGGATCCGCAATGGTTGGTGGGTTTGCTGAGCACACCGAAAAGCCTGGGACGGCAGGGCGTGAGCAATGTCGTGGTCTGGGCGCGAGCTCTGAATAACACAGCGATCGATCGTGATGCCGACGCCCGCGACGTGGCCTTTCGGTATCAGATGGTGGTCGAGGTGGAGCCCTTTCTGGCATTTCCTCCGTCCCTCACCAATTCACTTGGAACCAACGATTTGAATCGTGTGGTGAACCTCCAGCGTGGGCTCCACGAAGTGCGTTTGACCATGCGGTGGCCGCTGTACAACGACATCGTCTCGCAAAGCCAGAATGCCCGCGTGGGAACCCATCGCCGAACGTTTCGTTCCCAAGTTGGCGGCAGCCAGCGCTACTTCCAGACCAATGTCCTGGGGAGCGATCAGATCCTGTTCTATTTCCAACCTTCCCTGTACTGACCGATGCGCCCCACCTCGCCATCCCATTCCAGCCAGTTGCAGCGCGGCTTCACCGTGCTCGAGCTGTTGCTGTCGGTGGCGATCATGACGGTCATCGTGATCGCACTGTACACAGTCTTCGACGTCACCCAGAAGGCCTTGCGGAGCACGATTTCCCAAGTCGACACCTTGGAAGGCTCCCGGGCCGCTTCGGATCTGTTGGTCCGCGATTTCCAAGCGGCCACGCCGGTTCAGGTCGCCAACACCACTTGGACCAGTTTTTCGGCGTACCTGAATCCGGCCGCGGTACCGGTCAACCTGGAAGGTCTCAAGCCGGGTGGGGGCACGTTGCTTCAGACCGCCTTGCAGGACATCTTCTTTGTCACCCGACAGAACGACACCTGGACGGGCATTGGTTATTGGGTGGGGCCGGTCAACACGAACCAGGTTGGGCAACCCATCACGGTAGGCCGATTGTATCGGTGGTCTTATGAGACCAACGCCACCGCGTTCGCGTACACGAATCTCTACGCCCGCTTCAACAGTTTCCTCCGGGTGCGAGACTCCCAAATGGTGTTGGACGGCGTCGTTCATCTGCGGGTGCAGGCCTACGACGTCGCTGGATTCCGTTTGGTGGTGAATCCCACACAGGAAGACCCCGTGGAAGCTGAGGACCAGCTCTTGTATCGCTACCGGGACGTTCATAACGACCGCCGTGCCTGGTTCCTCGATCCTTTGGATCTGGGCCGCAATTCCCGGACCGCCTACCGCTTCCGTCAGCTCACCGTCCCTGCTTTCCCGTCCACTCTCGAACTCGAGTTGGGCGTGTTGGAACCGCAAGTGGTGACCCGGGCGGCTTCGATTCCGAATATCGATGCCTCCAGGGCCTTCCTCGCGCGCCAAGCCGGCAGCATTCACTTCTTCCGGCATCGGATTCCGCTCCGCAACGCCCCGCCGTTTTGACCCCCGTGATGAACCGCAGCCAATCCCAGCGAGGCATCGCCCTCATCACGACGCTCATCATGCTGTCCGTGGTGACGCTGATGGCGGTCGCCTTCTTGAGCGTCAGTCGCCGCGAACGCGCGTCAGTGACGACCAGCTCGGATCGTGCCGACGCCAAATCCATGGCCGAGATCGCTCTCCAAAGGGCGGAAGTCGAGGTCGTGGCCCGGGTTCAGGCTGTCTCGAACCTGCTGAACTACGACCTGCTGGTCTCGACCAACTTCATCAACTCGGCGGGCTTCAATGTCGGCAACACCACCATCGCCAACGTCAGCTACGTCTATCCGAACGGCCTTGCCCTGAGCGGGGACGACTTGCTGGCGATGTACCGCAACCTGCAGGTCGATGCGCGCGCTCCGGTCTTTGTTGAGATCAACGCCGCCACCGGCGCCCAGGAACATCGGTTCTTCCTCGATTTCAACCGGAATGCCCGCTTCGAAACGAACGGCATGCAGATCGAGGTGGATGCCAATGGGCGTTCGCTGGCTTTCACCAATTTCCATATCGGCGACCCGGAGTGGATCGGCGTTCTCCGTCGCCCGGACCAGCCGCATTCGGGTTCGAACCACATGGTGGGCCGGTTCGCGTTTCTGGCGCTTCCGGCGGGGAAGACTCTCGACCTGAATTTCCTTCACAATCAGGGGAAGCGGATTGGGCCGGCAGGGGAGGGATTCCTGCGCAATCAGGGTGTGGGTTCGTGGGAGATTAATTTGGCGGCATTCTTGCGTGAGCTGAACACTAACGCCTGGTATGGCTATTTTTACCGCACCAACCTGTTCACCCCGAGTTCCGGAGTCGCCTTCGAAAACGCCCTGGCCCTCCTGCGCTACCGCTACCGGCGCGACGCCTACGACATCAATCCGTCGTACAATCGGCTGCAATCCATCCGACAATTTTTAGGTGCGCAAGGCTTCAATGCGTTTCTGGCGGATGGCAACGACGGCTACGCCGACGGGCCCATCCAACTCGGCATTGAACGGCCTTACCGGATCGCCGGATCGACCTTCGAGATCGATGAGAACGATGAGCCCAATGAGCCGTGGCCCGGTGCGGAGAATCCGTTCCAGTATTTTGATCCGCAGGAGCTGTTCACGGTATCGGAGTCCACCATCAGTCAGGGCACCGCAGTGGACGACCGCTTCATCAACCGGTTGTATCAGGCTTCCACCAGCCGCAGCACCTACGACCGGCACACGTTTTATCGGTTGCTGGGTCAGTTGGGAATGGATTCCGTCCCGGCTAATAGAGGTCAGATTCACCTGAACTACGACAACCGTCTTGATTTCGACACCCGATTGGCTGGCGCGCGGCCGAATGCAGGCTGGGGTTTCTTTGCCACCAACTTTGTCCACTGGTCCCCGCTTGGGTTTTTCACCAATGCCGCGGATGCGATTCTCAAGACGGCTTATCCGCCGGGCACGCGAGGTCTGCCGGTCGTCGCCGTCACGAATCTCTCGGTCTGGCCCACCAACCTCTACGTGCCGGAGGTTCACCGCTCGCTTCAACTGGCTGCCAACATTTATGACGCGACCACCAACTCCGCCCAAACGACTTTCCCGTACTTGCCGCACGTCTATCGGCCTCTTTTCACACGGCGGGCGGATGGCCCTGTCCTGATCACGGGATACCAGTCGGTCTGGAACGGAAGAACATTTTGGGACACGTCGGTGGTCGTCAACCATCCGGACCTCGATGAGGACGGCGCCACCGACCCAGTGGACCGCAACACCCACGTCGCAGGTGTTCCGCTCGTGATAGGTGCGAAGAAGGGATTCCCGAACTTCAACGAATTCGCCATGCAGACTGTCGTTCAGGCGACCCGCAAACTGGAACTGGTGAAGGCTGCGCCGCAGGCCAGACCCACCATCACCAACCAGCTCTACACGATCGGAATCTCGAACCTGTTCGGGCTGGAGTTCTACAACTCCTACACCCAGGCCTTCTCCCGATCCATCGAGCTGCGGGTTCGGATTGAAACCGACATGGTGCTCTCGAACGAGTTTCGGGTGGTACGCCGCCTCGGACCATTGACCCTGGCCACCAACATCCTCTACGACCGTTCGAGCCAGGAACGGACGTGGCAGGGAGGGGAGTTCAAGTTGCCCCTTACCCGAGTCCTAACGTTCATCCCGGATTCGATCTACCGCGCGGACGGCACCCTGCTCAGCCTCAGCAATCGGACCCAGGTGCCGTTTGAATCCGCACGTGGTTTCCCCATCCCCACCTGGCGGCTGTCGATCACCAACCGCTTGCAGGCGATGCTCATCGACGCCAGCCCCGGCGGCAACGGGCGGATCATCGACTACGTCGACCTCGACAATCTGAACAGCGTCATCGACGTCACGGCGGCTCTGTTCGGTCAGGAAGACGACGCAGGGTCAACTTCGTTGATTGGCTCCTTCTGGCAGACCAATCGCGTTGGGGGCATTCCCGATGGCGTCCGGAACCAGGTCCAGGCCTCGTTGGGCAGCATCAACGTCGCGGAATGGAACAGCGCTTCCTTCGACCCGATCACCGGTCTCGACAAGGAGAAGGCGGTCGATCGTTTCCGGCAGTTCGTCGGACTGGGCGGGGGTGGGTCGCAGTCCCCCACGCTCCGAATGCAGGTGCCTTTTTCTCCGGCTCGAAAGCTCTTCCAGAACAAGGCCTGGCAGGTGAACGACCCACTGGTCAACGATCTCTACTTTGACCTCGAAGATCCGTCGCGGACCAACGATGTGCGTTACGTCAAACCGGTGCGCGCCGAGATCGGGTCAGATACCCACAACTTGGGCCAGATCAATTATCGCTACCGACCCTGGCAGGCCAACCTGTACAGCAGCGGTGACAGCACGGATTACGACATCGCCGTCAAGGATCCGCAGGTGAGCCGCTCGGATGACTGGGACTTCCCGACCAACGCCCTTCCGTCAGTCGGCTGGCTCGGCCGTATTCACCGGGGAACTCCCTGGCAGACGTTTTACATGAAGTCGGGTGTCGCCATTCCCCGCGAATGGATCCGCTGGAGCGGTCACGTCCCGCTCCAATTGCCCGGGTTGGCGGGATTCTTCCACCCGAGCACCCATCCCACCAACGATTGGCGGATTCCCGGCCTGTTCACCACCGCCATCGGCGAGAACGCCGCCCGTGGTTTGCTCTCCGTCAATCAATCGGGTCAAGCCGCGTGGTCCGCGGTCCTGAGCGGAATTCCGGTTTTGACCAACCAGTTGGCGACCGATGTGGGTCCCCGCTTGATCGAACCGAACACGCTTGAGGTCCGAACGATCGTCGACGGCATCAATCTGGCGCGCACGTTCCGCCAAGGCGGTCGCTTCAACTACCTGGGAGAAATCCTCTCCACCCCTGAGCTGAGCGTGGTATCGCCGTATCTGCGGTTGAGTGCCGGACCTCGTGGAACCCCGGCCGATGCCGTGGTGGAACGGATCCCGCAAATGGCCTTGTCGCTGCTGAAGCGGGATGAACCAAGATTTGTGGTGTATGCTTACGGCCAATCGCTGCGGCCGGCACCGGCTTCGGTGGTCACCGATTTCGGACCGTACTTCCAGATGCCGACGAACTACGTGATCACCGGCGAGTACGTGACGAAGACGCTCATGCGGTTGGAGACCATTCAAGACCTGGATCCGCTCACCGGGCGGACGCGGCAACGCATCCTGACGGTCAAGGAGAGCTATAATGAGGTTCCGCCGACCGAGTGATTCTGCCTGGCGAAGACTCGCGTTCGCCAAGTGGAGCGTGTCGTGCGACGTTCAACCCTGATTCGCGAAACCGATCTGACCTGATTCCTTTCTGTTATGCGCATGCGAACCCGAACCCTGCTGATGATCGGCGTCCTCGCCTTCGTGGCGACGGCGGTCCTCTGGCGTCTGGGTGACGCCCGGTTCTCGGTGCGCCGCGGCCCCTGGACGTCGCGGACGGATACGTCGTCGCCCTTGCAGACGACGTTTTCGAACCTGGTGGTTGCCCGTGTCCCTGTACTGCCGGCGTCACTTGCGGCAACCGCCGCTCCCACCGCCGCCGCTCCGGTCGCGACAACCGACGATCGCAAATCGCTGCGATTGACCAATACCGATCGGCCGGTGGATGCGCTCTCCCGCGATGAGCAGGCCCTGGTGCTGCGAAATGCCTTTATCGACACCTCGACAGGCAGGTCCTTGGAAATCCCGGAAAACCTGCGTGCCGGGGACGAACCGGGCTCTTACGTCGTTCAGGCGCGTGGCGCCGTGTCCCGTGAGTTTCAGGATGCCCTGCGCAACGCGGGGACGCGCTTTGTGTCCTACGTTCCGGTGAACGCCTACCTGGTGGCGGCAACCGCCGCCCAGGCTGCCCGGCTCCAGGAACTTGCGGTGGTGGGTGCGGTGGTACCTTTCGAACCCTATTTCAAGCTGGAACCCGCACTGTTGGGGCGAGCCGTCCGTGACGAGATCCTGGCGCCGGACCAACGGCTCACCATCACTCTCCTTCCTGGAGCGGCCCGCGAAGTTCTCAACACAGCAGGTGCCGAGGTTCAGGCCGAGTTCGCCACACCCTTCGGTCCCGGCTTCCTGGTCGACGCCAAGGGCATGACTCTCGCCGGCCTGGCCCGAATTCCCGAGGTCCAAGGCATCGAAATGTTTCGGCAACGGCAGCTGCTCAACGACCGGGTGCGCGACCGTTTCGGCATTTCCCTGGGCACCAATGCCCCCGGGGTCTACACCAATTATCTGGGCCTCACGGGGACGAACGTGGTGGTGAACATCAACGACTCGGGCATCGACGAATCCCATCCGGATCTGTTGCGGCGGGTCACTGGGGACGCAGCATCCACACTGGTGGATTTGGACGGACACGGCACCCACGTCGCGGGAACGATTGCCGGCAGCGGCGTGATGTCAGGCTCCGTCAGCAATGCCCCCGGTTCAGCCATTCCCGGTGCTGATTTCCGTGGCATGGCTCCCGAAGCGAAGCTCTTCGCGCTTCCCGTCGATCTCAACACGGGCCCTTTGATCTCCGATGCCTATTTGCAGCGGACCGCGGCGACCAATTACTACGTCACCCAGGGCCGGACGAATCTGCTGATCTCCAACAACAGCTGGGGATACATCAATGCCTTCGAATACACCGTGGCATCGGCCAGCTACGATGCGGCGGTTCGTGATGCACTGCCGGAAATGACAGGAGCTCAGCCCATCCTCTATGTTTTTGCCTCGGGTAACGAAGGCAGCGGCGCTGATGACGGGCAGGGGGGGGAGGCCAACACCGTTCGCGCCCCGGGCACGGGCAAGAACGTGATCACTGTCGGGGCCATCGAGTCCCTGCGAGAGATCACCAACGAGGTCGTTTCGATCCTGCCCGACGGGACGTTCACCACGAATCAGGTGTTCCTCGGCGAGACCGATACAGACGACCAGATCACCTCGTTCTCCGGCCGCGGCAATATTGAGCCCGGCATCGAGGGTCCGTTCGGCCGGTTCAAGCCGGACGTCGTTGCGCCGGGATCCTTCACCATTTCGGCCCGCTCCAGCGATTGGGTGGACCCTGAGTTCTTCACCAGGGTTCTGGTGAACCGGATCGAACGGCAAAATGTGACCCCGGAAAACCGGATGAATTACTCACTGTTTGTCCCGGAGCGGGCGTCGGAATTCCGGGTCCGACTCCTGCGCAACGATTTTTCTCCCGACCCGTTGCCATGGCTCCCCATGTACCTCCGGTACGGTGATATTGCGGACGTGGGTGACCTGGTGGGAACCAACAACATCATCCGGGTCCCGCCGGACGGGACACTGCGTGCCGGGGATTGGTTCTACAGTGTGGGCAACAACGAGGATCGCGCGGTCAGTTACGACATCCAGACGTTGATCGTGATCACCAACGGGAACGCCGGCTACTTCGATCAGCTCAAGCAGTTGAATTCCGGATTGGGCCCGAATTACCGCTTCGAGTCGGGCACCAGCATGGCGGCGCCGGCGGTCAGCGGATTGCTCGCCCTTTATCAGGATTACTTCCAGCGCGAAAAGCGCGTGGTGTCGCCCGCATTGCTGAAGGCGCTGCTCATCAACGGCGCGCGTTCCCTGGGTTCCCATTACAATTTCAGCCTCCGTGACGTGCTCAATCTCCAGGGTTGGGGTGGAGCCAACATCACCAACGCGCTTCCCGCGGGCGAATTCGGGTCACTGACCGGAAGCGTGCACGCGGTCCAGTTCACGGATCAAACAGGCACCAACTCGCTCTCCACCGGGCAGGAACGGACCTGGCGGGTCACGGTTGCTCCGGAAGGCGCCGATCAGATTCTCAAGTTCTCCCTGGTCTGGACCGATCCCCCGGGCAACCCGGCTTCCGGAATCAAGTTGGTCAACGACCTCGACCTCATCGTGAAGAACGAGGAGTCCGGCGAGGAGTACCACGGCAACGACATCCCGTTCCGGAGCGATTTCAACGTCCCGCATGCGGCCGGAGCCACGGTGACCAACGACAACGTCAACAACGTTGAGAACGTGCTGATCCGGCCGCCGATTGGAACGAACTATCTGCTCACAGTGCGAGGGCGCCGGGTCAACGTGAATGCCGTCCCGGTGCATCCCGATGGAATCGCCCAGGATTTTGCGCTGGTTGCCTCCGTAGCCAATACCCGGCTGACCAACGTGCTAGACATTCAGTTAACCAAACCCTTTCTGGCAGCGACACCGGTCATTTCAAGGCTGACCAACGGTCTTCCGATCGTGCGGGCACGAACGGGTGCGATGCCTCCACGATTCGGGACCCTTCCCGGTTCGTCCAATCAGTGGTCGTTCTTTGTCTTCACCAATTTGCAATCCAACACCCCCCAAGGGGTTGGTCTGACCAACGGTCAGTTCGTGGCGTTCTTGACGTTTGGCGCAATGAATCTCGCCCGACCCCGCGAAGCAGGGGCGGATATCGACCTTTACGCGACCACGGACCCGGGCATCACCAACCTCAACCCGGTCGCAGTCCAGAATTCCCTGAAGTCCGTGAAACCCGGCGGCACCGAAACAATAGTCCTGACCAACGCCCCGCTTGGCGCAGTCTATTACCTGGCCGTAAAAGCCGAAGACCAGCAAGGCGCTGAGTTCACCATCGCTGGGCTATCCAGCAACCAACCGTTTGATCAGGACGACGGCCAGGGGAACCGCATCGTTCGCGGCGTTCCCAACTTCGTCCCCATCCCGGATGGATCACCGGATGAGCCCCAAGTTGGCTACGTGTTTGGGATTGTGACGACTTCCTTCCCGGTCCGCCAAGTCACGGTCACCAACACCGTGAGTTTCGACAGCACTGGCGATCTGCTCTTCAACCTCGCCCACGAAACCAGCTTTGCCGTGCTGGGGAACCACGAACTCGATCCCTTCGGACGTGGTGGTGTGGAAACCACCGTGTACGACGACAGCGGCGCTGGTGTGGGTATCGGCCAGGTTTTTGGCAAACCCTCCGACGGACCCGGAACCCTGCAGAGTTTCGTCGGTATGGAAGCGGTTGGGGCCTGGATCCTGACCGTCACCGACAACGCGCTGACCCAGGTGGCCACCAACGTGGCCTTGTCTCTCTTCGTCCAACGCGAACCCGCCGAGGACCAAGCCCTGTTCTTCACCCTGAGCCCTGGCGAATGGGTGCGGCGTGCCCGCCGGCTTCCACCTTCGGCGACCAACCTGATCGTTCGGGTCACCGACATTTCTGGCGGCTCCAGTGACCTCGAAATCTACGCCCGTCGGCTCTTCCCTCCGTCCCTCGTGGACTACGACAAGTTCGCGATCATTCCCTCCGGGCGAACCGAAGGCTTTCTAACCCTGGGATTGTCCGACGTTCCGCCCCTGAATCCCGGTCTCTATCATGCCGCCGTCTACAATCCCGGCCCGGAGACCATGTCGGGCGCACTTCGGATCGATTACGAAGTCGACCCCAATCTGGCGGGCGATCGCGGCTACGGAACCACGGCGACTTTCCCAATTCCGGATGATGCCGTCATCCGTTCGTCCATTCACGTGCTCGAGGACCGCGTCATCGGCGATGTGCGGGTCGGCGTCCGGGTGGATCATCCCCGGGTTTCCGATCTGGTGTTCCGCCTCATCTCGCCCCAAGGGACCCGCCTGGTGCTTTCCGAGAACCGCGGTGGAGAAATCGGCAAAGCCTACGGCGCCGAAAACGGCTCGACCCGGATCTTCACAAGTTTCACCGATGACACGAATCGGACCGTGATTCCCATCAAGTTTGGAGAACCGGCCTTCACTAACAATCCCGTGCTTTCGACTGCGTCGAATCGCGTGGTCATGGCGGATGGCTTCGAGGTGCCGATAGCCCGGACGTATCTGACAGGTGAGGCGGTGGCGCCCGGTTGGCGCATTGTGACGGGGCAGGGAACGGTGGTTCGCACGGCTCCGGGCAGCACCAACCGTTTCGAGGGTGACCAGTATCTGGTCCTTGATGGCGGGGGAGTGTCCTCCATTGTCACCAACATCGCGCTGACCCCGGGAACGTCCTACCGGGTTCAGTTCGGAGTGAACCGCCTGCCTGGAGGTCAACCACAAGGTCTTCAGATCTACCTCGATAACCAGCTGGTGAATGACGTGGTGGACAACACCGCGGGCACCGGTTGGACCGTGAAGTCGTTTGTGTTCACGGCGACCTCCCAACAAGGGCTCCTTGAGTTCCGGTCGATGAGCAACGCCGTCGCTCAGGTGCCGCTCGCCTTGGATGGCGTTCTGGTCGAGGAAGCCGATGCCCCGATGCACAGTTACTACCTCGCGGAGGAGAAGTTACGCCCCTTGATCGGGCAGCGTTCCCTTGGCGAATGGCGTCTGGAAATCACCGACGGTCGAGCGGGTCCAGTGGCGACCAACAGCGGTGTGCTCCTCGGCTGGCGCCTGGAGTTGGATTTTGATCTCGATACGATCGCGGCCATCCAGTTGACCAACGGCGTACCTTATTTCGGCAGCGTGAATGAGGACGAGGTTCAGTATTTCTACGTCGACACTCCGGTCTGTGCGACCACTTCGGTGAACATCCTGGCGGGTGAGTTGGCCACGCTGCTGCTCTACGGCAACCGTGATGGTCTGCCGGAGGCGGACCTGGACAACTTTGTGGACGATTACGGTCCCTACATCAACGTCGAGGCTGGTGGACGGGCGACGCTTACCTTGACCACCAACACGCCGGCTTCTGCTCCGCTCCGACCCGGCCAGCGCTACTTCCTGGCGGTTCGCAATTTCCAGCCCGACCGGTTCCTCAATCCGTTCGGCATCATGGTGGTTTTCGATTGTGTGGATTCGCCGCTGCCCGTGGTTCCGTCGTTGACCAACGGCATTCCGTTCACCGCCACCATAGATCCCGGCCCAGGACTGCATTACTACCAGTTCGAAGTGAGTTCGAACGCCATACGGGCTGACTTCGAACTGACACCCCTGAGCGGCAACAACGTCGACATGTACATCAAACGGGGTCGACTCACGCCCCCGGAACCGGCAGACCCGCGGCCGCTGCCGAATCCGAACGTCTTTGACTACCGCTCCGACCTGCCCAGTGGCACGAACATCGACACGGTGAGCATCGGGCGGACCTCCTTTCCCGAGCCCTTGGTGCCAGGAATCTGGTTCGTCGCGGTGCGCAACGGAGACGTGGTCCCGGCGCAGTACTCGATCAAGGTCACCGAGACCTACACCACCATCATCAACCTGACCAACGGTGTGGCGTTCACCAACACCATCGCCCCACTGATCGATCCCCTGGTGGGTTTTCAGGGAGAAGATCTGCAATTCTACGCATTCCAGGTGTCCTCGAATTCGGTGCAGGCCAGTTTTGAGACCTTCGGCGCCGACGGTAATGTCGACCTGTATGTGCGGCGTGGACTACCGATCCCGACGCCCTACGATTTCCATTTTGCAAGTGAGTTCGCTGGCAGTCTTTCGGAGTACATCGCGGTGACCAACACCACCGCGCCGATCTGGCTGGCTCCGGGTTGGTGGTTCCTGGCGGTGGCCAATCAGGACTCGACCAACGTGACGTATTCGGTTCGGGCTACCGAAATCGCCGGGCTGATCACCCCGTTGGTCAACGACGTGGCTGTCACCAATACCGTCGGCCCGAACCCCGCCCAGGATTACTATTCCTTCAATGTGAGTCCGACGGCGTTGTCCTCGAAGTTCGAGGTCTTCGGAATGTCTGAGGACGTGCATCTGCTGCTGCGTCAGGGGCTGCCACTGCCGACCTACTTCGATTACACCTATCTCAGCGCGAACGCCGGCCTGACCAACGAGTTGATCGAGTTGACGCCGTTCTCGTTCCCGGTCGGGCTGACTCCGGGCGACTGGTATCTGACCGTCGCCAATCCAGGGACCAATAACGCGACCTACACCGTACGGGCCTCCCAGGAGACGGCCACAGTCATCACCTTGACCAATGGCGTTCCGTACAACGCGGGAATCCAGCCGGGCGGGGTCTTGGACTACTACCAGTTCGAGGTCGAAACCAACGCGGTGGCCGCGGAGTTCAAACTGACCTCTGCTGGCGCCGGGAATCTCGACCTCTTCCTGCGCAAGGGGCCACCTCTGCCGGATGCCGCCAATGCCCATTACACGGCGGCCACTCCGGGTGTCGTGGATGAACTGATCCGGCTCGAACCGAATTCGACGCCCGTGCCGCTGAGCCCGGGCATCTGGTATCTCTCGGTAACGAACAACGAGGCGGTGCCGGTAGGGTACGAAATCACCGCCACGCAGTTCGGAATCGAACCGCCTCCGCTCTCCGGGAACATCACCAACATCGTCATCACCGACACCAACATCTGCGTGACGTGGGTATCGATCCCGAGCACGAACTACTACGTCGTGGCGAAGACGAATGCCCTCGATGCGGTGTGGACGCCCATTTCGCCGACCATCACCGCGGTGGATACCTCCACCACTTGGTGCATCGAGCCGCCAGGCAATTGGCGCTTCTTTGACGTGTTCGAAGGCGATTCTCCGGCGCAACCCATCCCAGCGCCCGTTCCAGTCCTGCGCCTCGATGGAACGACCCTTTGCGTGGGTTTCGCATCGGTGCCTGGAACGAACTACTACATCCAGGCCAAGAAGGTCTCGACTGACCCCGATTGGTTCACGCTGACGCCTCAAATCACCGCGACCGACGCCTTCACTGAGGTCTGCTATCCGCTGGAGTGGGGGTATCGGTTCTTCAAGGTGGGTGTGGGATCGTTGGTCCTCCCGGAGCCGATCCAGGTTCGTCCGGAGTTGGTGACCGTCGAACTGACCTTGGACAGTCTCTGCATCACGTGGCCGACCCAAGCTGGATTGGATTACCTGGTGGAGGCGAAGAGGGATGCCACCGACCCGAATTGGGCGGTGATCTCGGAAGCCATTCGTGGTGATGGAACCCCCGGCAGACTGTGCCTCGATCCAGCGACCGAGTTCCGTTTCTTCCGGGTCATGGAGGGTGTCTCGGTTCTGCCCGGTGCACCGCCGAACCTGCCGGTGCCGAATTATCGGCTCACCGCGGACGCCGCCTTCCAGCTCTGCCTGGTCTGGGATACCCTGCTCGGAGCCGAGTATTTCGTGGAGGCCAAGCAGCGGTTCACGGATCCGTCGTGGTCTGTGGTCAGTCCGATCCTGAACGCCACGGGCGTCGAGTTGAGCTATTGCGTACCGCTCAGTTCGACCTGGCGTTACTACCAGATTCGACGGGTCAACCGGCCGCCCAACGTTCCGCCGCACATCGCGGATATCGAAGTCGTGGCGACCGGTATTCAGCTCCAATGGACCGGTTTGGCCAATGCAAGGTACCAGGTCTTCTACTCGGATTCCGTGCCGACTGTCTGGCGGCCGGCGGGCGACCCGGTGACGTCCGTGACAACGGAATTCAGGTATCTGGATAACGGCACACAAACGGGAGGCTTCTCCGGCTTCCGTGTGTACCGGATCGAAATGCTGCCCTAAGCAGAGCGGGTTGGTTCAGAACTGGGGGTCGTGGTCGACCCTGGGGCATGCCGGCTTCCCATGCACCGGGCCAGTCAGCGGTTGCGAGGGTTGAAAACGGCTCCCTCACCCCAACCCTCTCCCGGTGGGAGAGGGGATCGCGGATGACTCTTGGCGACATGCCAAAACCCGTCCGTCCCAGCCCTCGTGACTCGCTACAGCCAACGCCCCGCTCAACCCTCCGAAACCTGCGGTACAGATTCTCCTTCTCCTTCCGGGAGAAGGCCGAGATGAGGGCCACCCGCTGCCTTCCTCGCGCCACGGTTGATGGCCTCAACACCTGTCCAAATACCGGAACATGCTCCCCTCCATCAGCGACGGATCACTCCGCCGCACTCCAGGACGCGTGGCGCTCTCCATTCCGGCCCAGTGAATCTACACAGGCGATGCCGCCGCCGAAGGAGTGGTTGGAGGCCCTTTCTTCGAGAATTTCCGAAGGGTCCACCACAGGACGCCCGCCGTCCCGAGCCCTAGCATTCCCCCGACCACCAATCCGAGAAATACGTTAAGCGGAAGGTTGGGCCGTATCGGCTTCAGGCCGGGATCTGCGACATCCACCAGCATGGCTCGCTGGGGTGAGGTTTCAGGATTTCCAAGCTGCGAATCCACATAGCTTCCGGCAATCGCGTTGGCGACATCCGCGGCCAGCTGTCGATCCCTGTCGTACACTCGGATTTCTGCCAGGCGCGTCATACGAAACTGACGGACCTCCAGTTTATCCCGGAGAATCGACACAATTTCTACAGGCTGCAGGGTGCCCTGCGGGAGGTAGATCGGGGACCAGAGTTCGGCGAGGTGCGCACGCAAGGCGGCTTGCCGGAGAACCTCAGAAGATTGGATCACTTCAAGTTCGGTCTCGATGGCCCAGTGATCTGTCGCTTGTGGCGCTCCTTCGCTCACATTCAGAGTTACCTTGGTCGAGCTCATGTAAGTCTTGGGCAGGGCGAGCGTGACGCTGGTGACCAGAGTGAGGATCGCCATGGCGACGACCGCGCCTCCGGCCAGACTCCAGCCCAGGGGTGACGACAACGAGAAGGGGATCTTCATGGTGGGATGCTTGCTGAGGGTGGCGAGACGTTCGCGGAGGGACGAGAGGAGCAGGTCCCCGGCTGTCCAAAGGAGGAACACGAGAATCTCAAGGGCACGGCCTCGGGATTGCACGGCCTTCCACTGCTCGCGGAACACCTGCTCCATCTCGAGCGCAAACCGGCGACGGTAAGCGGAGGGGTAGGATCCCAGGGCGACCCGGAAAAGTCGGACCACAACTCCGAGGGCTTTGGGTGCGGGTGAGTTTGGCAGGGAGTGTCGTGGCTTCAGGGAATGACCGGGGAGACCGTGAGCAGTCCTTTGGATCGGGCCACTCGAACCAGGGCCGCATAGCGCTGGCACTCCGCACTCACGACGCGTTGGCCCAGGCCAGTCAGGCGGTAATAGCGTCGCCGTTCATCATCCAGGGACGGGTCGGGACGACTCTCGCATTCCTCGATCCACTGGGACTCCAGCAACCGTTTGATGGTCCCGTAGAGTGTTCCGGGGCCCATGGTGACGCGGCCAGCCGTGGTGGCAGCCACCGACTGCATGATGGCGTAGCCGTGGAGTTCGCCGTCCGCGAGGGCGAACAGGACATGGAACGTCGCGGGGGTGAGCGGGAGGAAGGAGTCGGGATCGACGGTGGGTGCAGGCATGGCGGATCGAACGGTTGTGGATATATCCGTGGCGGATGTAAATGGCAAGTCACTTGATGGGTAGGGGGGGGCAAATGGCCCGGTGGATGCGGCGATTGGAGTGTTTGAAGAATGGCTCGTCCCTGGGTGGGAGGGCGGAACGTTCTCCGCCAAAGACGCGCGTTTCCTGCGAAACCGGGAGGGTGAAGCAACGGTGCGCTTGCGCGGGACGGCTGCTCCGTGCGACCAAAGGCGCGCCAACATGAGTCTGACTACGTT
>Ga0209181_10000658_pt1 | contig 63680 bp, 60 predicted proteins | sample MAT05_FD_187208 | JGI IMG/M metagenome (GOLD analysis project Ga0209181, IMG submission 187208) | Freshwater microbial communities from Lake Fryxell liftoff mats and glacier meltwater in Antarctica - MAT-05 (SPAdes) (version 2) | ecosystem: Environmental > Aquatic > Freshwater > Ice > Liftoff...
GGCGGCGGTGTTGGCGCGGGTGGCGGCGTCGGCGCGGGCGGCGGTGTTGGCGCGGGTGGCGGCGTCGGCACGGGCGGTGGCGTCGGCACGGGCGGCGGAGCGGGCGGTGGAACGCCGACTGCCATCACGGCCCCGAACGAGACGTGGACGTGGGTCGATTTCCCCGGAGCCGTCTGCGGCAACGGCGTCGCGACCGGCATCGGCGTGAACCTCACCACGCAGAGCACCGACGTCGTCATCTACCTGCAAGGCGGCGGTGCCTGCTGGAACAACCTGACCTGCTTCACGCTGGGCTCGGCGGCGAACGTGGTTGGCGGCTACGGCTCGACGCAGTTCGCGAACGAGACCGCGAAGAACGGCTCGGTGTTCAACCGCGCGATGACCACCAATCCGTTCCGCACTGCGAACTTCGTCTACGTGCCGTACTGCACGGGTGACGTGCACGCGGGCGACGCGGTTCAGGTCTACGACTCGACGATGCCGAACAAGAAGCTTCACCACAAAGGCCGCGCGAACGTCGCCGAGTACTTGAAGCGGCTGAAGCTCACCTTCCCGAACGCGACGAAGATCTACCTCTCGGGCTCGAGCGCCGGCGCCTTCGGGGCACAGATCAACTACGAGCAGGTCGCCACGGCTTTCGCCTCCGCCGAAGTGCATGTGCTCGCGGACAGCGGCCAGATGGTGAACCCCAGCGGAACGCTGCTGAACGATTGGACGACGTCGTGGGGCCTCGTGGTCCCTGCCACGTGCGTCGACTGCCTCACCGACTTCACGAAGTACCCAGCGTGGCTGTCGACGACGTATCCGACGCGCCGGTTCGCGTTGCTCGCGTACACGCAAGACCAGACGCTGCGGCAGTTCTTTGGCTACAGCGCCGCGGACTACGAGACGCAGACGCGGTCGCTGCTGACGATGCGCTACACGCCGACCACCAACGCGAAGTACTTCCTGCTCGCGGGCTCGTCGCACACGATGCTGGGCGGGCTCTTCTCGGTCACGGCGCCGGGCGGCCCCACGCTGCTCCAGTGGGTCACGCGATGGAAGGACAACGATCCGACGTGGGCGAACGTGTTGGCGCCGTGATCTTGGCTCACTCGTCTCGCCTGACTGCCCCATGCGGGGCAGTCAAAGCGGCTCGCCTCGTTTCGCGTGATCTTGGCTCACTCGTCTCGCCTGACTGCCCCATGCGGGGCAGTCAAAGCGGCTCGCCTCGTTTCGCGTGATCTTGGCTCACTCGTCTCGCCTGACTGCCCCATGCGGGGCAGTCAAAGCGGCTCGCCTCGTTTCGCGTGATCTGACGACTTCCCCATGCGGGCAGTCAAAGCGGCTCAGAACGTTTGAACGGCCGCGAGCGGCACGGGCGGATTTGCGGGTGTGAAGGGCAGGCTGTCGAGCCACGAAAAGATGGGGCGCGGAGAGAGCGCGTCTCCGTAAAGCACGGCTTTCGCGGCAGTCGCGTAGCGGTCGATGATCGCCCGTGCGAATGCGGCGCCAGCTTCGGGTGAAGACAGCGCGGGCTCGCCGGTGTAGCCGGGGAATGGGCGCAGGGCGAACCAGGCCATGCTGGCGCCGGCGAGCTCCATTTCCTGGGCGCGGTTGGTGAAGCCCAGCGCGCGCGCAGTCTTCGCCGCGGCGGCGTAGATCCCGGTTGCGGTGAAAGACGGGCAGGGCGGCACGCTGCGAAAGCTGTCGCGCACCGTGTCTGGCGCGTAGTGCATCGCCACCGACGTCTCGAAGAAGCCGCCATGAAAATCCAGCGGCAGCCCACGTCGCGCGCGTTCCCTCGCGGCCAGATCTGGAATCGTGTCGAAGGCAGCCTCGATCGCGGGGTCGCTGCCGGCGTCGAAGTCGAGCAGTTGCTGCAGCAGCAGGTTCAGCGGCGAGAGCACCTTCACCTTGCGGCGCTGCAACAGCTCGACGCCTGTCTCGAGCGCGAGGGCGTGAAGCGGGCTGCCGTGAAAGGTCATCAGCACGACCCGCTGGGCCCCGGCGCCCGCGAGCGCGGCACACGCGCTGACCACCGCCGCCCTCACGTCTTTGAGCGCTGTGACGACCGTGCCCGGCCCCGGCGTCGGGTCGAACCCGACATCGAGATCCGGAGCGATCAGCAGCGGCCCCTTGTCCAGCCGCGCGTGCAGCTCGCGCGCGAGGCCCACGCTGATCAGGTGGTCGTTCAGCAGCGACAGGTGGGGCCCGTGGTACTCGATTGGGTTGACCGGCAGGTACACCACCGCGCCTTCGCGAAGTTCGTGCTCGTGCGCGACGAGAAAGTCGGACAGCGGCATGCCGATCAACCTCCGCGGGTGTGCATCTCGAGATGCGGGTCGGCCCGAAGCTGGCCGGGTGTCTTCAGCGCCGAACGCTGCTGCATCGCGAGGCGATCTTCCGCGCCCTTGTCGGCCCGGCGCGACCAGCCTTCGGTGATCAGCGGCAGCAGCGGCTCGCCGCGGCGAAGGGGCCCCTTCAGGTCCGTGCCCTTCTCGGCATAGAGGCAGGTGAACCAGGTGCCGTCGGCGGTGACGCGCGATCGATCGCACGTGCTGCAGAACGGAGCGGTGGTCGACGCGATGATCCCGAACACGCGGCCATCGGGAAGCCTGAACCGCTCGGCGGGGGCGCGCGAGTCGGACGCGAGCGCCTCGATCACCCCAAAGTGATCCGACAGGCGGCGAAGAATCTCGACCCGGGGGACGACCTGGGCGCGCGACCAGCGGGTCGCTCCGCCGACGTCCATGTATTCGATGAAGCGCAGCTCGGCCCCTTGCGTGCCGGCGTACTCGAGCAGCGGAATCAGCTCGTCGTCGTTGGTGTCTCGCATCACGACGGTGTCGAGCTTCACGCCCTTGGGAAACTTCGCGGCGGCGATGCCTTCGAGCACCTGCGCGTGGTGGGCGCGCCGGGTGAGGTTGAAGAACCGCTGCGGCTTCAGCGTGTCAAGGCTGACCGTGATCCGGTGAAGGCCCGCGTCGCGAAGCGCCTGCGCCTGGTCGGCCAGCAATACGCCGTTGGTCGTCAGCGCGAGATCTTTGATCTGCGGTCGGAGGGCGAGCAGCTTCACGAACCTGGGCAGCTGCTTTCGCACCAGCGGCTCGCCCCCCGTGAGGCGCACGCGATCGACACCAGCCCCGCAGAACGCGGCGACCACCGCATCGAGCTCTTCGAAAGAGAGGATCTCGCTGTTGGGCAGCCAGACGTAGTCCTCTTCCGGCATGCAGTACGCGCAGCGAAGGTTGCAGCGATCGGTGACGCTGACCCGCAGGCTCGAGATCGGCCGACGAAAGGCGTCGAGCGTCACGGGGAAACGGGGGCGCTCGGCTTCGACGGCTCTTCTTCCGGCGGGGCAGCAGCGATGGCGCCCAACGGCTGAGCGACGAGAGACACGGCGTCATCCTGGGCCTTTTTTTTCTCGCGCAGCAGCTCTTCGTTGCGCTTCAGCATCTCGGCCTTCTTCGCCACCATCTCGGCCTTGATCTTGAGCAGCCCTTCTTCGCCGATGTCGAGGAACGCGCGGACGACTTCGGGGTCGAACTGGGTGCCCCCGCAGCGCGCGATTTCCTGCACCGCGTTCGCAAAGGTGGTGCCCTTGCGGTACGGGCGGTCGCTGGTCATCGCGTCCAGCGTGTCGGCAACGGCAAAGATGCGAGCGCCGATGTGGATCTCTTCGCGCTTCAAGTTGCGCGGGTAGCCCTGGCCGTCCCACCGTTCCTGGTGCGAGAGGACGATGTTCGCGGGAATCGAGAGAAACTCGATCTGCTGGATCATCTGGTGGCCGATGTCCGGGTGCCGGCGCATGTCGACCCATTCTTCGGGGGTCAGCTTGCCGGGCTTGAGCAGCACTGCGTCGGGGACGCCGATCTTGCCGATGTCATGCAGCAGGGCGCCGCGGCCGATCTCGTCGAGCTCCGCGCCTTTGATCGACATCCGCATCGCGACGGCCGTCGTGTACTGAACGACGCGCTGCGAATGGTCAGAGGTCTCGTGCTCGCGGGCGTCGAGCGCCGTCACCAGCGCGAGCAGGGTGTTCTGGTAGGTGCTGGCGATGTTCTTCAGGGCCGAACGCAGCTCGGTGGTGCGGTCGCGGACTTTGCGTTCGAGCTTCTTCTGGTAACGCTTCCGGGCCAGCTCGATGCGGCGCTTTGCCAACGCGCGTTCGATCGAGCGGATCAGGTCGGTGAGCTTCGGTGGCTTGAGCAGGTAGTCGACGGCACCGCGGCGCAGACAGTCGACGGCTGCTTCGGTATCGCCGTAGCCGGTGAGCATGATCACCGAGGTGTCGGGGAACTTCTCGCGGAAGGTCTCGAGCAGCCACAGGCCATCGCGGCCCGGCATCTTCATGTCGCTGATCACCAGCGGCGTGTCTTCTTGCAGCGCGAGGTCGACTGCCATCTCGGCGCCGCTGGCGACGGCGCAGTTGTAGCCCTCTTCGCTGAGGAGCACCGAGATGACGTCGCGCACCGACTCGTCGTCGTCGACGATCAGAATGCGAGGAGGGACGGGAGGGATGGCTTCCACAGTTCTCTTTGACTCTAGGAGGAAGGGCGGTCGTACCGGAAGGGCTTGAGGTCCACCGACGTGCGTTGGCCCTGGATCAGCTGAGCGACGATTCTGGCAGTCACCGGAGCCAGTAACACCCCATTTCTGAAATGGCCCGTCGCCAGCACCAGGTTTCTCGAGGGGCCCGGCCCAATCACCGGCAGGCCCTTCGAGGCGTGGGGACGCAGGCCGGCCCAGCTGCGACTCACCGGCGCCTCCGCCAGGGCCGGGAAGAGCGAACCGACGGCGGCGGTGATCGCGGCGATGCCTTCGGCCGTGGTCGCGACCTCAAAGCCGGCGTGTTCCTGGGTGGTGCCCGCGATGGCGCGGCCGTCGGCGCGGGGAATGAGGTAGCAGCCCGGGCCGACGAGGATCTTCGAGGGAAGTGACGCGCCCCGCAGCTCGATCATCTGGCCGCGCACTGGCTCGACCTGCACCGGACACCCTGCGATCTGCGACGACCAGGCACCTGACGCCAGCACCACGTGGTCGGCGGTCTCGATTCCGTCTGCGTGGACGACTGCTTGATCGCGAAGCTCCTGAACCGCCGACGTCACCAGCCGCACTCCCGACCTGCGGGCCGCCTCGGCCAGCGCGGGCATGAAGGCGACCGGGTCGACCTGGTGATCATCGGGAAAGTACGTGGCCATCAGCACGCGCGGCGACAGCTGCGGCTCGAGCCGCCGGGCCTCGTCACCCGAGAGCAGCTCTACTCGCAGTGAGCAGGCGCGCTGCCAGGCGGCGGTGGCGTCGAGGCTGTGGGTCTCGTCGTCGGTGAAGGCCGCGGTGAGAATTCCACTTTCCAGGTACGTCGACGGCCGACCGCTGATCGCCGCGACCTTCGCCGCGAACGCCGGCCACAGCGTGCGGCTGCGCAGGCAGAGCTCGAGAAACGGCCCCGGCGCATGGGCCTCTTTCTGCGGAGCGAGCATGCCTCCGGCCGCCAGCGACGTCTGCGTCCCGTGCGGATGCTTGTCGAAGACAATCACGTCGATTCCAGCGCCACGCAGCTCGAGCGCGATCGACAACCCGATGATTCCGCCGCCCGCGATCGCGACCTTCACGGCACGATTTCCACCGGCTGAGGAGCTGCCGATTGCGGTGCGGCGCGGTGGGTTTGCCAGTACATCCAGACGAACGCGAGCGTCGCCAGAATCATCAGGACGATGGTTCGCACCGGGAAGCGTTTCACAGGAGGCCGTTATGCCGTCATCGAAGTCTCCTTGCACCCATGTTTGGCGGTGGTATCTGCCCGGCCGTCTTTCGCGATCCTCAAGGAGGAATTCCCGTGGCTGAAGTCTTCGACGTGGTTGTGATCGGTTCTGGCCCTGGCGGTTACGTGGCGGCGATTCGTGCCGGCCAGCTGGGCCTCAAGACGGCGCTGATCGAGAAAGACAAGAAGCTCGGCGGCACCTGTCTTCACCGCGGCTGCATTCCGACCAAGTCGCTGCTCTACACCGCCGAGCTGTACAGCCACATTCTTCACGCCGCTGAGTTCGGCATCGACCTGTCGAGCCCCACGGTGAACTGGGCGCAGGCGCAGAAGCACAAGCAGAAGGTCGTCGACAAGGGCGCGGCCGGCATCGACTTCCTGATGAAGAAGAACAAGGTCACGGTGGTGAAGGGCCACGGCCGCATCGCCGGGAAGGGCAAGGTCGAGGTCACCCTGAACGAGGGTGGCGGCAAGCAGATGCTCGAGACGAAGAACATCCTGCTGGCGATGGGCTCGGTGCCCAAGTCGCTGCCGAACGTGCCGGTGGATCACAAGCGCGTGATGAACTCGGACTCGATTCTCGAGATCCAGACGATTCCGAAGAGCATCATCGTGCTCGGCGCGGGCGCCGTCGGAACCGAGTTCGCCTCGGTGTTCGCGCACGTCGGCAGTGAGACGACGATCGTCGAGTTCATGCCGAACCTGCTGCCGATCGAAGACCTCGACGCGAGCAAGGAGCTCGAGAAGATCTTCAAGCGCCAGCGGAAGATCGAAGTGATGACCAGCACCAAGGTCGAGAAGGTCGAGTCCCACGCGAAGGGCGTGAAGGTGACGGTCAACACCGGCACCGAGACCAAGGTGCTCGAGGCCGAGATTCTGTTGTCCGCCGTCGGCCGTTCGCCCGTGACGAACGACGCGGGCCTCGACAAGACCAACATCAAGCTCGATCGCGGCTTCGTCACGGTGGACGCGAACCAGCGCACCAGCGAGCCGAACGTCTACGCGATCGGCGACATCACGCCGTACCCGATGCTCGCCCACGTCGCGAGCGCCCAGGGCATCGTGGCGATCGAGCACATCGCCGGCAAGAACCCGCCGCCGATCAACTACGATCTCGTACCGAGCGCGACCTACTGCTACCCGGAAGTCGCGTCGGTGGGCCTCACCGAGAAGAAGGCGCGCGAGCGTGGCCACGACGTGAAGACGGGCGTGTTCCCCTTCAGCGCGATCACCAAGGCCTCGATCTCGGAAGAAGGCATGGGGATGGTGAAGGTGGTCAGCGACAAGAAGTACGACGAGGTGCTCGGCATTCACCTGGTCGGGCCCCACGCCACCGAGCTGCTGGCCGAGGCCTGCATCGCGCTCAAGCTCGAGACCACCACCGAAGAGATCACCCGCACGATGCACGCGCACCCGACGCTGTCAGAGATCATCAGGGAAGCGGCCGAAGCGACGCTCGGCCACGCGATTCACATCTAGGCTTCAAGCGGCAGCGGCCTGCTGCTCGGTGTTCCACAGCCAGCCGGCGAAGCTGTTCCGGCTGTGAAGCAGGCCGTGCTGCACGTCTTCGATCGCCAGATCATCGGCGACGAGGCGCAGGTGGGCGAAGAGCTCGAGCAGCAGCTCGAGGCCGACCTGGCTCTCGAGGAAGAGCATCCCGTCGCTGGTCATCCACGCCTCGAGGCGGCCGCCCTCGACGGTCTCGATCAGGAAACAGTTCTTGATGCCCTTCACCGGCACCGCATTCGGGAACTGGGCGATCGCCTCGATCATCCGCGCGCGGGTCGCCTCATCGAAGGTTCCGGCGATGGGATTCTTCGGCAGCTCGACCAGATCTGCGGGGAAAGAGATGCTGTTTTCAGAACCCTTCTTCAGTCGGACGATCGTGAACTCGTAGGCCATGTTGCTGAACAGGACCCACGAGCCCTGGTGGGTGTGAAATCGCCGAAAGCCCGAACGCTTTCATCGGCTTTGCGGCATGGGTAAAGGTAGGCGGGTGTCTGGTGCGACGTGCTTGACCCGGGCTGCCGGGGTCAATACATCCCCCGCACGATGGCGACCCCCGATCGTTTTGCGCTGCCGCAAATCGCCGACACCAGCCGGAAGCCCGAGTGGCTGAAGGTGCGCGTGCCCAGCGGCGGCGGCTACGAACGGATGAAGGCGATCGTGCGGCGCACCAAGCTCGCCACGGTCTGCGAAGAAGCGCGCTGCCCGAACATCGCCGAGTGCTGGGGCGGTGGCACGGCGACGGTGATGCTGATGGGCGAGGTCTGCACGCGGGCCTGCCGGTTCTGCCACGTGAAGGTCGGCGCGCCGCCTCCTCTGGATCCGATGGAGCCCGTCAACCTCGCGCTCGCGGTGAAGGAAATGGACCTCGAGTACATCGTGGTCACCTCGGTCAATCGCGACGATCGGCCAGATGGTGGCGCCTCGCACTTTGCCTCGGCGATTCGCGAGCTCAAGGCCCAGTCGCCGAAGACGACGGTCGAGGTGCTGATTCCCGATTTTCAGGGCAAGGAAGACGCGCTGGCGGCGGTGGCCGAGGCGCGGCCGCACGTGGTCGCCCACAACATCGAGACGGTCGAGCGGCTGACCCCGAAGGTGCGCGACCGCCGGGCGACGTACCAGCAGTCGCTGGAGGTGCTGCGGTACCTGAAGCAGCGGCCCGAGAAGCTCTATACGAAGACGTCGATCATGGTCGGCCTGGGCGAGAGCCCCGAAGAGCTCGAGCAGGCTTTCAAGGATTGCCGCGAGGCCGGGGTCGATGTGCTGACGCTGGGCCAGTACCTGCAGCCGTCGCAGTACCACCTGCGGGTCGAGAAGTTCGTCAGCCCTGAGACGTTCGACGAGTACAAGAAGGTGGCAGAGAGCCACGGGTTCCTCTATGTCGCGGCGGGGCCGCTGGTTCGTTCGTCCTACCGTGCGGCTGAGTTCTTCTTGCGTGGACTGATGGAGCGCGAGCGTACGGCGAATGCCAACCCTTAATCTGCTGCAAGCCGTGAACGACGCCCTGCGCGTCGAGATGCGCCGCGACCCGCGGACGATCGTAATGGGGGAAGACGTCGGCAAGTTTGGCGGCGTGTTCCGTGCGACGGCGGGCTTGTACGAAGAGTTCGGCCCTGACCGCGTGATCGACACCCCGCTGGCCGAGGGCGGCATCATCGGCACGGCGATCGGCATGGCGATGTACGGCCTCAAGCCGGTGCCTGAGATTCAGTTCTCGGACTTCATCTTTCCGGGCTTCGATCAGATCGTCAGCGAGCTGTGCAAGCTGCGGTACCGGTCGGGCGGGCAGTACACCGCTCCGGTCGTGATCCGCACGCCGTTCGGTGGCGGCATTCGCGGCGGGCATTACCACTCGCAGAGCCCCGAGGCGTTGTTCATCCACCAGGCGGGCTTGAAGGTGGTCGCGCCCAGCAATCCGTATGACGCGAAGGGGCTGCTGCTGGCCTCGATGCGCCAGCCGGACCCGATCATCTTCTTCGAGCCGAAGCGGGTGTACCGCGCGTCGAAGGGTGAGGTTCCCGAAGGCGATTACGAAGTGCCGCTGGGCGTAGCGAAGGTGGTGCGCGAGGGCACGGCGATGACGGTGATCGCCTGGGGAGCGATGGTTCACGAAGCCCAGCTGGCCGTCGACAAGGCCGCCGAAGCGGGCATCGACTGTGAGCTCATCGATCTGCGCACGCTGTGGCCGCTGGACATCGACTGCATCGTCGCCAGCGTCGAGAAGACGGGCCGCGCGGTGATCGTTCACGAGGCGCCGCGCACGTGCGGCCTCGGCGGTGAGATCTCTTCGCTGATTCAAGAACGGTGCTTCGTGCACCTGCAGGCTCCGGTGAAGCGGGTCACCGGGTGGGACACCCCTTTCCCGTACACGCTCGAAAACGAGTACCTCCCGCTGGCACCGCGAATCCTCCAGGGCATCGAGGACACCGCGAAGTTCATCGTCTGACAAGGAACGACAATGGCGCTCTACGACTTCAAGCTTCCTGACATCGGCGAAGGTGTCGTCGAGGGAGAGATCGTCAAGTGGCTGGTGAAAGCCGGCGACGAGATCAAAGAAGACCAGCCGATGGTCGAGGTGATGACCGACAAGGCCACCGTCGTCATCCCCAGCCCCAAGCGCGGCAAGGTCACCAAGACCTGGGGCAAGGAAGGCGAGATCGCCAAGGTCCACCACGCGCTGGTGACGCTCGAGCTGGGTGAAGGATCTTCTGCGACTCCGGTTGCGGCTGCCCCCGTCGCTGCTCCTCCGAAGACCAACGGTCACACCGCGCCGGTTCCGGCGATCCGCGCCGAGGCGAACGACAAGGTGCTGGCGACGCCGGTGACGCGTCGCATGGCCCGTGAGCACGGCATCGATCTGGCGACGGTGTCGGGCTCGGGGCCTCAAGGGCGCGTGACGAAGGTCGACGTCGAGGCGCTGATCGGAAATGGCGGGGCGATGAACGGGTCAGGCCCGGTGGCGGCGAAAGCGCCGGCGGTTCCGCTGCAGGTGGCGAAGGGCGACACGCGGGTTCCGATTCGGGGGATCCGGAAGAAGATCGCCGAGAAGATGGTGAAGTCGAAGTTCACCGCGCCGCACTACACCTTCGTCGAAGAGATCGACGCGACCGCGCTGGTCGGCGTGCGCGAGCGGATCAACGCGTCGCTGAAGGACGGCACGAAGATCTCGTTCCTTCCGTTCTTCTGCAAAGCCCTGGTAGGCGCCTTTCGCGAGTTCCCGGAAGTGAACGCCAACATGGACGAGGCGACCCAGGAGCTGATCGTTCGCGGCGAGATGAACGTCGGCATCGCCGCCGCCACGCCTTCGGGCCTGACGGTGCCGGTGGTGAAGGGCGTCGATCGCTTGTCGATGAAGGCGCTGGCCGGCGAGATCACCCGGCTCGGCAACGCGGCCCGCGACGGAAAGCTCAAGATGGACGAGCTCACCGGCGGCGGCTTCACGATCACCTCGCTGGGCCAGACGGGCGGCCTCTTCGCGACGCCGATCATCAACCACCCCGAGGTCGCGATCATGGGCATCCACAAGATGCGCAAGCGCCCGATGGTGGTCGAGGACGACCAGATCGAAGTGCGGCAGATGATGTACCTGTCTTTCTCTTTCGATCACCGGGTCATCGACGGCGCCGTCGGCGCGGACTTCGCGTACGCGGTGATCAAGTACCTGGTGAACCCCGAGCTGCTCTTCCTCGAGATGGCCTGATCCCATGGCCCGGCCTCAAGTCGCGAGGAACGTGAAGAAGAAGGCGGCCGCTCCCGCTCCCGCTGCGGCGAAGGCGAAGGCGAACGGAGTTCACAAGAACGGCGTGACGCACGCGTCAGCACTGACGACCGCGCAGCTGCTCGAGGTCTACACCGCGATGCTGCGAATCCGCGTGCTGGACGAGCGGATGATGACGCTGCAGCGCCAGGGCCGCATCGGCTTTTACGGCACGTGCTCGGGGCAGGAAGCGGCGACCTGCGCCAGCGCCTACGCCCTGCGAAAGACCGACTGGGTCGTGCCCGCGCTCCGCGAGGCCGGCGTGATGCTGATGCGCGGCTTCCCGCTGGTGCCGTACATCGCCCAGGTCTTCGGCAACTGCGGCGACATCACCAAGGGCCGCCAGATGCCCTCGCACCAGGCGGGCAGAGAAGTGAACCAGGTCAGCTGGGGCTCGTGCATCGGCTCGCAGCTGCCACACGCGGTCGGCATCGCCTTCGCCGCGAAGCTGCAGAAACACGACACTGTCGCGATGGCGTACATGGGCGACGGAGCCACCAGCAGCAACGACTTCCACACCTCGATGAACTTCGCCGCTGTCTTCAAGGCGCCGGTGGTCTTCGTCTGCCAGAACAACCACTGGTCGATCAGCATCCCGACCCACCGGCAGACGGCCAGCGAGTCGATCGCGATCAAGGCCGTCGCGTACGGAATGCCGGGCGTGAAGGTCGACGGAAATGATCCCGAGGCGGTCTTTGCGGCGTGCGCGGCCGCGGTCGAGCGCGCGCGCAACGGCGGCGGCCCGTCGCTGATCGAGTGCGAGACGTACCGCATGGGTGCCCACTCGTCGTCCGACGACCCGACGCGCTACCGCGATCAGGCCGAGGTCGATGCGTGGAAGTTGAAGGACCCGATCGACCGCACCCGCGCGAAGCTGATGAAGGCAAAGGCGCTGACGGACGCGAGCGACGCGAAGCTGCGCGACCAGCTGCTCAAAGAGATCAATTCGGCGATCAAAGAGGTCGAGGCGCTGCCGAACCCTCCGAGCTCGACGCTGTTCGAAGACGTCTACGCCGCGCTGCCGTGGCACCTGCAGGAACAGCAACAGGAGTTCCAGGAAGCGTTCGCCCGCGCGGGCGGTGACATGGGCGGCGGCCACTGAGCGACGTTCGCGAGCTGCTCGCCGAAGCCCAGGCGGCGGAAGTGAAGGGCGACAAGGCCGACGCGATTCGGCTGCTCCGATCAGCGGCTGAGATCTACCGCGACCAGAAGCTCGGCATGAAGGCGATGAAGCTGCTGCGGCACATCCGCCGGCTCGAGGGAAAGGACGAGGATGCTCCGCCGCTGCAGGTGGTGCCAGATCCGGTGATTCCCTTCGAAGCCCAGCTGTTCCAGGGGCCGAAGACGCCGCGCGTGATGCCCGACCGCGGGCCGATGCTGGCCGACCCGAAGCTCGAGGCGTGGTGTTCGTTCTGCTGCAGGCCGAGCACGGAAGTCGGCCGGCTGGTCGCGGCGCCGACGGGGACTTTCATCTGCATCGCGTGCATCCAGGCCGCGAAAGAGATGTTGAAGTGAGCACCACGGTCTACCGGCTGGGCAGGGTGGAGTACCCCGACGGGCTCGACCTGCAGGCTCAGCTGCAGCGCGCGCGAATGGCGGGGGCGGTGGACGACACGCTGCTGCTGCTCGAGCACCCGCCGGTGCTGACGATGGGTCGGGCGGCGAAGGCGTCGAACATCCTGACTCCAGCGGCGCAGCTGTCGAAGCTGGGCGTGTCGGTGTTCGAGACGGATCGCGGAGGCGACGTCACGTACCACGGGCCCGGGCAGATCGTCGGCTACCCGCTGATTCACCTGGTGCCGGGAAAGCAGGACGTGCGGAAGTACGTGCGGGGCATCGAAGAGACGCTGATCGTGGCGCTGCAGCACTTCGGGATCACCGCCACGCGCATGCCGCAGTGGCCAGGCGTGTGGTTGGCTGAGTCGAAGCTGGGCGGCGCGCGGAAGATCGGGGCGCTGGGCGTGCACCTGTCGCGCTGGTACACGCGGCATGGGTTCGCGCTGAACGTGAGTCCGAACCTCTCGCACTTCGAGCTGATCGTGCCCTGCGGAATTCGCGAAGCGGGCGTGACGTCGATGGAAGCCGAGCTCGGGCGGAAGGTGCCGATTTCCGAGGTCGAAGACGTGCTCGCGCAGACTTTCGGTGAAGTCTTCGGGTCGCCGATGGTGGACGCTGCGCCGCCGCTGCGCACTGTGAGCGTCGTGGCGCACCGCAGCGGGTTCGTTCTCGTACTGCAGCGCACCGAGGCCCGCGGTGGCTTCTGGCAGCCGGTGACGGGGAAGATCGATGCCGGCGAGACGGCGGCGCAGGCAGCGCAGCGCGAGCTGTCGGAAGAGACCTGGCTCACCGCGAGGGTCCGGCCGCTGGACTACGTGCATGCGTTCGCGATGCGTCAGACGCAGCCGCCGCTGTTGATCGAAGAGACGGCGTTTGCGGTCGAGGCCCCCGAAGGCTTCGAGCCCCGCCTCGACCCGTCTGAGCACCGGGCCTTCGAGTGGTTGCCTCGCGCTCAAGCGATCGAACGGTTTGAGTTCGAGGGGCTGAAGGAAGCGGTGCGCCGCGCCCTGCCGGGTTAGCCCAGCTGCGCGTTCTCGAGCTCGTGGGTGCGGCGGCGGATGAGCTCGACGAGGGTGCGGACGCCGACGCCGGTGGCGCCCTTGCTGTGGTACCCGCGTTCTTTCGGGCTCTGCGAGGGGCCGGCGATGTCGAGGTGGACCCAGGGGGTCTCGCCGACGAACTCCTTCAAGAACATCGCCGCGTTGATCGCGCCGCCCCAGCGTTCGCCCGAGTTCTTCATGTCGGCGACTTCGCTGCGCAGCGCGTCCTTCTGCAGATCGGTGACGGGCATGCGCCACAGCTCTTCTCCGGCGCCGCGCGCGGCCTCGAGCAGGCTCCACACGGCCTGGTCGTCTTCACCGAACGCGCCGACGATGTAGTGGCCCAGCGCGATCATGCACGCGCCCGTGAGCGTCGCGAGATCCACCATCAGCGCCGGCTTGCTCTCGTTGGCCCAGGTAAGGATGTCGCCCAGCACGAGGCGGCCTTCTGCGTCGGTGTTGGTGATCTCGACGGTCTTGCCCAGCCGTGACACCAGCACGTCGCCCGGGCGGTACGCGGTGCCCGACGGCATGTTCTCGCAGGCGCCCATGTACGCGTGGACGGGGAAGGGCGGCTTCAGCCAGGCGATCACGGACATCGCTCCGAGGACGGCGGCCGAGCCGGCCATGTCCGTCTTCATGTCGACCATGCCTTCGGCGGTCTTCAGCGACAGGCCACCGGAGTCGAAGGTGATCGCCTTGCCGATCAACGCGACGTGCGGCCGCTTCGCGTGCTCGGGGTTCTGCGGCACGTAGCTCAGGTGGATCAGGCGGGGCTCTTCCTTGCTGCCCTGCGTGACGCCGATGAACATGCCCATCTTCAGCTCATCGAGCTTCTTGCGGTCGCCCAGCTGCAGGTTGAGGCCCGCTTCCTTCGCCATCTTCTTCGCTTCGTCGGCGAGCGCCGTCGGCGTCATTGTGCCGGGCGGCTCGTTCACCATGTCGCGGGCCCAGTTGGTCGCCAGGGCGACGCGCTGCGCGAGCTCGACGATCGGGTCGTGCGCCTTTGCCTGCGCCTTGTCCTTCTTCACGCCGTCGGGCAGCAGCAGCGTCACCTTGTCGACGCGCGGGGCCGCCTTCTCTTCGCGGTTGGTCGTGCGCCAGCGATCGTAACGGTACGCGCCGAGCTCGAAGCCTTCGACCACTGCCTTCAGCGCCGCCTCGTCCTCGCGAACGATCGGCAGCGCAAACGCCACCGATCTCAGCCGCAGGCGATTGGCCGCCTTGATCGCCCGGCCACACGCCAGCCGCAGCACTTCCGACGTGAAGCGCGTCCGGCTGCCCAGGCCCAGCAACATCACCCGGCCGGCCGCCAACTTCCCGTGCGTGTGGAGGATCAGCGACTGCTCGGCCTTGCCGCGAAACCCTTCCTGCGCCACCGTCTTCAGGATCAGACCGCGCAGCTTCTTGTCGGCCGACAGCAGCGGCTTCGGCTGCTTCTTCTTGTCGGTCAGCTCGTTGTCGAACAGGGGAACAACCAGGAGATCAGCGCGCGCACGCGAGGCGTCGCCCGAAGCAAAGGAGAAATTCATGGGTGGGTCGGTTCCTTCAAGATGATGAGAAAAAGCCGCCCGGATGGTAGCCAAGCCCCGGGGAAGGGCCACAAGATTCCCCACTCCAACATGCCCGCGTTGCTCTTGAACCTGACCGCAGTCGACCGCCTGGCCGCCCACGCAAGCACCTTGCCCGCCGAGTTCGCGCGGGCGATTGGCGAAGATCTCGAGTACGCCCGCTTCGGAGCGGCGCTGCCCGACCTGCCCTGGTTCGGAGGCCTCTCACTGGGCGTACAGGCCTGGTTCGGCCGCAGCGAGGCGCCACACTACAGCCGCCTGCTTCGCGAGAAGGCGCCGGTGGCCTTCGGGCTCAAGGCCGCCGAGCTCGTCGCCAACGGAGCGCTGGTCGGCACCGAGGCCGGGCTCGCTTTCCTGGCCGGCTACTTCACCCAGCTGTGCATCGCCCGTTCGCTCGAGCCCATCGCCCAGCGCCTGATGGTGACCCAGCGCCGCCAGGGCGAGAGCGAGACCGCCTGCCGCCAGCGCATCGAGTGGACCTGGTCGCTCTTCTACCTGGAAGAGCTTCACGGCCCGGCGACCGTCGCCACCGCAGCCATCCGCGCCCGCCTGCAGATTCGAAAGGCCAGCGCCACGCGCGGCATCGGCCGCGGCATGTACGAGCTGATGCGCGTGAGCTCGTACGATGCGCTGGGCGAGGCGCCCACAAAGGTTCAGGTCGACGGCTGGGTGCGCGGGCTCTACCTCTTCTCGTTGGCGCTGAGCAGCCCGCTCGGCCGGCTCAAGGCGCTGCCCGGTGCCCGGCTGTCGGTGAAGGAGCTGTACCGCGCGCCCGGGCTCGACGTGTGGAGCGCCGTCGAGACCGGCTTGAACCGCACGCGCGCCGCGTTGACGGTGCTGGGCGGGATGATTCGCCGCGGCAGCTTCACCGCGAGATCGCGCGGGCGGTTCCTCGAGGTGTTGCCCGAAGGAGCGCCGGCCTCGAATCCGATCTTCGAAGGGCCGACGGCAGCTACGGCACCGTCACCGTGACGGTCTGATCCGTCGTCGACAGCAGCACGTTTGCGTGCGCCGGCTGCGGCGCGAAGGGATTCACCACCCACGCGAGCGCATCGACGATGGGGTTGCCCAGGGTGGTGCCGGTCGCTCCATTGACGAAGACGCGAACGGCGAAGCTGCTGTTCGAGCGAAGGGCCTGCGCTCCGAAGGCGCCGCTCAAGTCGCCCGTCGCCTGGTCGCGCGAGAACACGGCCGGCATCAGCACCGCTTGAATTCCGGTGGTGAGGCTGACGCTGCGCGCCGCGATCACGCCGTAGTTGAAGCCGCCCGTCGGGGCCGACGCTTCCTTCACCGTCGCGGTGCCATTCATCGTGATCGGCCCGAACGCGTGATCCGAAATCGCGGTCTCACCCGCGACGCAGTTGACGCTCTTCAGCGGGTTGGAAAGGAAGTTCATCGCGATGCCGCCGGCGCCGAAGCCCAGCAGCAGCGGGGCCGGCACGTACTGCCCCGGCTTCAGGTCGGTGAGCACGTACGGGTAAGCGGTCTGCTGCGGGTTGGTGAAGATGCGATAGCCGCCCTGCAGCTGGGTGAGCAGGGCTTGCGGGTCGGCGCCGCCGAGGAAGCCGGTGGGGCTGATCGCCGAGATCTGCAGGTTCTGACCCAGCGGCGGCTTCGGCAGCGTGATCGTGCCGGCGATCGTGCACAGCTCGGGAGGCGACGCGCCCAGGTACAGCTTCACGTTCTCGGCGCTCGCCTTGTACGGATCCGAGAAGTCGAGGGTGATGGTCAGCGCGTCCGACTGAAAATCGAGAAACGGAATCAGCTGGCCGTCGTCGTCGCGATCGAGAATCGCGCTGAGCCGGTGCGCGCCTGCGGCGAGCTTGGTGAAAGTGAAGGGGATCTCTTCCGCCTTCGTGGGCTTGGTGAGCTTCACCGTCTGCGCGTTGCGGGTGACGCCGACCTGCTTGCCGATGCCGAAGGCTCCGACCACCACCACGCCGCTGATCGTGCCGACCGCCGGGCCCGCGCGCACCCACTTCTCGACGTGAAGCTCTTCGTCGCGGCCGTTCGCGCTCGCGAAGTACCTCACCTCGGTGGTCGCGGTGAGCTTCACCTTCAGCGGGCCTTCACCCTCGATGCGGCCCTTGGTGGTGATGCGCGGATCCGCGCCGTCAAGGCTGACGAAGATGGTCGACGGGAAGTCGGTGGTGAAGGTGACTTCCACCTCGCCATTGAACGGAGCGGCCGCTGGGCTCGCCGTCGTCACCGGCGGGGGAAATCGACCCAGCGGCTCGAAGCGCGCCGGAGACGGCGACTGGCCGCAGGAGAGGAGGACGAAGCTGACGGCGGCGGCGAAGGTGCGCATTTTGGCCGCGCATTCGGCTCGCGATTGACCCCGATGTCAACGGGGCGGGCGGGGCAGCGGCTGCGCCTCGTGGTTGAGCAGCGGCGAGAAGAAGCAGTCTTTCTTGGTGTACTCGTCGAACGAGAAGGCGAACCGGTAGCTGGCGGCCGCGCGCTGGTTGCAGTCGCTGCGCTCGCAGAAGCGGCACGAGACGCCGGTGGGCACGGCGTCTCGGTTCAAGTCGACCGTGGTCAGGCCGTAGGCGAGGTACTTCGCGTTCTCGGCGTGGGTGCCGAGCCCAATCGAGTACGCCGTGCCGCGGACGATCGAGCCTTCCACCGGCTGCAGCTGCACGCGCGCGAAGCAGAAGTACGTCGAGCCGTCGGGCATCTGCGAGTACTGCCGGGTGAGCTGCGACGGGTTCAAGAACGCCAGGTGCACCGCCCACTTCCCGCAGCTGCCGCCGCCCTGCGCGAACTTGAGGCCAGTGCCCGAGTAGCGCTTGCTGATGTTGCCGGCGATGTCGGCGCGCACGAAGTGAAACGGCAGGCCACGGCGCCTCGGGTCAGCGAGGTTGCAGACGCGGTGGCCGACGGTCTCGTAGGTGACGTTGAAGATGTTGCTCAAGAGCTCGAGGTCGTACCGGGTGCGCTGCACCTGCGCGAAGAAGTCGCCGTACGGCAGCATCAGCGCGCCGGCGAAGTAGTTGGCGAGGTTCACCTTGATCAGGGTCGGCGTCTCGGCGTGCCGGGTCGGCTGCCCGACGATGCGGTCGAGCAGGCGGGCCTTGTCGATCACCAGCAGGCCCAGCGAAGCGGCGAGCTGGAACTTCAGCGGCTGTTCCGTCAGGTTCGGAGACAGCGTCAGCACCTTGCGCTCAGGATCCAGGCGGCGCACCACCGTGCTGCCCGGCGTGGCGTCTGCGTATTCCACCGCGAAGCCGAAGCGGTCTTTGATCAGGGCGGCCAGCTGCGACGACAGAATCTGCCGTTCGAGCTTGTAGTCGGCGCGCAGCTCTTCGGCGGCCTCTTCGAGCTCGGGGAAGTAGTTCTGGTGCGACTGGAGGAAGTCGGTGACCTCGTCGAAGGGCGAGTAGTCGAGCCGCACGCCTTCGGTGGTGCTGCTGCGGGTGCGATCTTCCGCCGACAGCTGGGCCATCACGTTTTCCAGCTGGGTGCGGGTGTTCTTGTAGAGGTTGAAGAGCGCGGCGACGGTGCCAGCGAGCTTCGGTTCCGCGGACAGCGACTGCAGCGATTCCTGATCGAGGTTCAGCGTCTTCAGCAGCGGCTCGTCGAGCAGCCGGGCCAGCGCCTCGTCGACGCGCCCTTCGCCCAGCTCGCCCATGAACTTCTCGGGGTCGACCTGGAACAGGCGCAGCGCCTTCCAGAGAAGAGGGAAGGGGGTGACGCGCTTGCCCTTCTCGATCAGGTTCAAGTACGCGGCGCTGACGCCGAGCTCGCGGGCGGCGTCCGACTGCTTGATGCTCTTCGACATTCGAAGCGCGCGCAGCCGGTGGCCGAGGTTGGCGTTGAGCGCGTTCTCGTTCATGCGGCACCTGTACATGGAAGCGCCAAGGTGTGGGAAGAAGCTGGTCGTGACTTCCCCCGTGCGGCGCAGCGAGCTGACGTGTCCCGGCCACTCGCTGAAGATGATGGCGAAGGCGGCAGCCTCGGAAGCAGACGAGGTGATCTTCGATCTCGAAGACGCGTGCGCGGTGTCGCAGAAGGACGCGGCGCGGAAGACGGTGATCGAGGCGTTGGGCGCGGTGCCTTTTTCTGGCGGCAAGGTGCGCGCGTACCGGGTGAACGGGGTCGAGACGCCGTGGTGCTACCGCGACGTGATCGACGTGCTCGAGGCAGTGGGCCGGAACGTGGACGTGGTGGTGCTGCCGAAGGTGCGAACCGCAGATGACGTGCGCTTCGTCGATCGGCTGATGAGCCAGGTCGAGCTGGCGAAGGGCTTGCCGCCGGGGGGAATCGGTCTCGAGGTCCTGATTGAGACCGCGGCGGGCCTTCTTCACGTCGAAGAGATCTCGCGCGCGTCGCCGCGGCTCGCGTCGCTGATCTTCGGGGTGGCCGATTTCGCCGGTGACCTCGGCGTGCGCGACTTCAGGCAGGACGCTGATCGCCTCTTCTACTACCCGCGCATGCAGCTGCTGACCGCGGCGAGAGCGGCCGGCCTCGACGCGATCGACTCGGTGACTGTGCAGTTCAAGGATCTCGATCAGCTCGCGCGCGACGCAGCGAACGCGGCGCAGCTGGGCTTCGACGGAAAGTGGGCGATTCACCCGTCGCAGCTGCCGGGGATCCACGCAGCATTCACTCCGACGAAGGAAGAGATCGCGCGCGCGAAGGCGATTCTCGACAGCTACCAGAAGGCCGACAAATTGGGCCTGGGCGCGATCGTCTACGGCGACGAGATGGTCGACGCCGCGACGCTGAAGGTGGAAGAAAAACGGCTCGCCGTTGCGCGACGAGCCGGGCTTGTTGGTTAACCGACTTCGAGCAGCTCGACCTCGAAGATCAGGGTCGAGTTGGCAGGGATCACGGGCGGGAAACCACGCGCGCCATAGCCGAGCTCGGGCGGAATCGTGAGCTTGCGCATCCCGCCGACCTTCATCCCCGCGACGCCCTGGTCCCACCCCTTGATCACCTCGCCGGCGCCCCGCGAAAACTCGAACCCTTCGCCACGATCGCGCGAGCTGTCGAACTTCGAGCCGTTGGTGAGGGTGCCGACGTAGTGCACCTTCACGTCCTGCCCGGCCTTCGCTTCGGCTCCGGTTCCAATCTTCAGGTCTTCGATCTGCAGCGCCACGGTCGCTCCGGGGAAAAGAGGAAAGGCCGCGACCCTACTTCTGCGCCCGCGGTTGGTGGAGCCCGATCTGGTTGCCTTCGGTGTCGAGCACCAGGGCGATGAACCCGGGGTCGCCGATGTCGGTCTTCGGCAGCACGACCTTGCCGCCCGCAGAGGAGACCCGCGACAGGCAGTCGTCGAGCTTCATGCCGGCATTCAGGTAGACCAACGGCCCGTCGGGGTTCGGCCTGCGGCGGGCGTCGTAGATCAGCGCGCCACCCACGGCCAGGTCATCGGCAGGGAAGATGGCGTTCGGGGTGCCGGCGAAGACTTCGGACTTCAGCGTCACGGCCAGCATCGACTCGTAGAACTTCGTCGCCCGGGCCATGTCGGTCACCGGCAGCTCGAACCAGTTGATTGCGTTGTTCATGTGCAGCTCCATTCATCGTGAGGCGGGCGGTGAATTCCGCCGTCGCCTTCGAAGCGCAACATCGCTGGTGGCTGTGTCAGCGTTGTGTCAGGTTTGAAGTGCGATGCGACGGCAGGCCCGCCTTTTTGCGATCACCGAGTTCCTGCGGGCCCGGAAGACGGGGGTGACCGCCTCGGTGTTGGCCGAAAGGTTCCACGTCACGCTGCGCACCATCTACCGCGACCTTGACCTGCTGCGGTCGGCCGATCTGCCGCTGCATTCTGAGCAGGGGCGGGGCGGCGGGTATGCGCTCGACAAGCACTACTCGCTGCCGCCGATCAACTTGAGCGCGCGCGAGGCGGCCGTGATGATCGCCGTCTGTAACCACGCGGTACAGATGCGCCTGGTGCCCTTCGCCGAGTCGCTGGGACAATCGCTGGAAAAGATCCGCGGCGCGCTGTCGGCGTCGACCCAGCGGGAGCTGCTCTCGTTGATGAACGAGCTCAAGTTCGTGGGAGTGCCGGCCGCCAACTCGCTGCCCCCGGTGCGCAAAGCCGTCGAAGAGGCGTGGTTCAGCCAGCGGGCGCTGCGCGTGCGCTACCTCAAGACGGACAACAACGAGAGCGCGCGCGACGTGAAGATCGAGAGCATCTTGATGGAACGCAGCCTGACCTTGCTGAGCTGCGTCGACATCAACACGGGCGAGAAGCGCCAATACCGACTGGATCGCTTCATCTCGGCCTCCGTTCTGTAGATCGTCATCGCTGTGTCAGGAGGGCGCCAATTCACTCCTGCGTGCCGGGCTGGCAGCGGCTAGCTTGCCCTCGTGACCCCAGACCCGATTGCCGTTGCCGACCGCGCGCTCGTCCTCAAGCTGCATGGCGTCCTCAGCGAGATCGACCCCGTTCGCTGGAAGGACGACGCGGCCGGGAGCCTCAAGGTCCGGTTGAACGCGCTGCAAGGCGACCTCGAGAAGCGTGAACGCCTGGTCGACCTGGCCGGCGCCCTGAAGATGAACCTCGCCCACCTCGAGCAGCCCACGCCCGACGTGAAGACGCGGTGGCTGACCTTCAAGAAGAGCCTTCAGCCGGCGTACGAGAAGATCGCCGCCTCGCTGCGCGCCGAGAAGATTCACGTGCCGACCCTGCGCCCCACGAACTGGGCCCGCAGCGCCTTTCATGTCGCCGGCGCGGCCTTCGCGATCGTGCTGATCGAGGTCATCCCCACCCCGACGATGCTGACGTACGCGGCGCTGATCTACGCGGTGACGTTCTGGTGCATGGAAATCGGCCGGCGGTACGTGCCGGCCGTGAACAAGATCCTGATGGCGTTCTTCAAGCCGATCGCCCACGCGCACGAGGCGACGCGGATCAACTCGTCGACCTGGTACGCGACTGCGCTCGTCGCGCTCACCCTGACCCGTTCGCCCGTGCTCTGCGTCGTGGCGGTGGGAATCCTTGGCGTCGGCGACCCCCTCGCGGCGCTCGTCGGCCGGCGCTTCGGGCGGATCAAGCTGATGCACGGGCGATCGCTGGAAGGCACGCTGACCTTCTTCATCAGCGGCCTGCTCGTCGCGTTCGGGCTGCTGCGGATGCTGCACGGGGAAGTCGGCGTCGGTGCGGCGCTCGCGATCTCGGCGGCCGCGGCGCTGTTCGGCGCCCTGGCTGAGCTGCTCAGCCTTCGCATCGACGACAACCTTTCGGTACCCCTGGCCGCTGGGCTGGGCGGGGCGCTCGCGATGGTCGCCTTCACTTGAGCCTTAGGGCCTCAGTCGATCATCTGAGGGGGTTCCGTAGGCGGGTTTCCCGCGACGCGGACGCGGTTTCGGCCGGCGTGCTTGGCGGCGTACAGCGCCTTGTCGGCGGCGCTGATCAGCGCGTCCTTCACCAGCGCATCGTCGGGAAACGCGGCGACGCCCACGCTGACCGTCAAGGTCCCGCCTGGCTGCACGTGCTGGTCGACGAAGCTGAACTCGGCAATTGACGCGCGCAGCCGTTCGGCCCTGATCACCGCGCCTTCTTTGTTGGTCTGCGGCAGCAGCAGCACGAACTCTTCGCCGCCGTAGCGCGCGGCGATGTCGGTGATGCGCCCACGAAACCGCAGCTCGGGCAGGTCGCCGGTGTCGGTGAGGATCCGCGCCAGCTGGCGCAGCAGCTCGTCGCCGGCAGGGTGGCCGAGCTGGTCGTTGTAGTTCTTGAAGTGATCGACATCGAGGAACACCAGGCCCACTGGGTTCCCGTACCGCGCGCCGCGGGCCAGCTCGGCGGTCAGCGCTTCCTGGAAGTAGCGGTGGTTGTAGAGGCCGGTGAGCCCGTCTCGCAGCGCGAGCTTCTCGAGCTCGGCGTTGGCGGCCCGCAGTGACGCCGTCGCGTCCATCACCTGTTGGTGCAGCTTGCGTTCGTGATCCTGCAGGTCCGACAGGGCGCGGGTCAGCAGCGTGTTCTTCTGATGCAGCGCGTCGACGAGCTTCTTGTTCTCGATCTCGAGCGCGCGTTCTCGCAGGGCGCCGTGGACGACCTCCTTGAGCTCGAGCAGCCGCACTGGCTTGTTGAGGAACCGGTGAACGCGGGCCTTGTTGATCGCATCGCGCAGCTCGTCGATGCGCTCAGAGGCGGTCAGCAACACGCGCACGGCATCGGGGCGCAGCTCGGCCGCCTTCTCGAGCAGCTGAATTCCGGTGAGGCCCGGCATCATGTGGTCGGCGACGATCGCGTCGAAGGGCTCTTTGCCCAGCAGCTCGAGCGCGGCGGTTCCATCGGCCGCGGTGGTGACGTGAAGCTCGCGACCCAGGTAGTCCGCCAGCATCCGGACGATGTCCTTGTCGTCGTCGACCAGCAGCAGCCGCCAGCGGGTTTCATCGTTCGCCAAGTTCTCGACCTCCCGCGAAGCATAGACCCACAAATCACCTTCATTTCATTTCCTGCTTTCGCCGGGCCGCAGGCCAAGCGAGAGTTGGTGCACAGCATGGCGAAAGACGTACGACCGCGAATTGGGGGAGCGGTGGCAGCTGCGCTTCTCCTCCTTCTACCGATTCGCTCCACGGCCCAGGAGCCCGACGCGCCCGAGGATGCGGGCGTGCCGGCTGACGTGGTCGAGGCGCCCGATGCGGGGTTCGAAGAAGTCGATGCCGGCGTCTTCGCGGTGGTGTTCGACCCAGCCGCTCCTGACGAGTCGGGTCTCGAGGCACTGCTGGCCGAACAGGTCGGCTCGGCGGCTTCCCGCACCGCAGAGAGCGGCAGCAGCGCGCCCGGCACCACCTGGTCGATCAGCGGCACGGACCTGAAGCGGTACGGCATCCAGTCGGTGGAAGAGGCGATTCGGTACCTCGGCCACGGCATGACCAGCTACGAGTACGACCAGCGGCTCAACGCGGCGTTCGGCGCGCGAGGGTACCTGTCGGACAACATCGGCTTGCACATCGCGATCTTGATCGACGGCAACCAGGCCGGCGGCAGCGCGAAGACGGCGCGCGGAACCCAGCAGTACATGATGCCGATCGAGCTCGTCGATCACATCGAGATCGTCCTCGGGCCCGGCTCGGTCATCTACGGCAACAGCGCGATGCTCGGCGTGGTCAACATCGTCACCCGCAAGGGCTCGTCGCTGGAAGAGGCGCACGTGGTCGCTCAGCTCTCGGGCGGCACCGCGGCCGACAAGTGGGCGAAGGACGCGACGTGGGGCGAAGTCTGGGGCAGGGCGGCGGTCTACGGCGGCACGAAGCTGACCTGGCGCGGCGACCCGTTCGATCTCGCGGTGCACTTCGCCGCCCGGTGGGATCGCCAGCAGGGTCGCAGCGCGTGGCGCCCGATTCTTGGGGTCTCGCCCTACGCCGATCGCTTCGGCGCCTTCGAGCGCGAAGACGTCTTCAACCGCGACGTGCACGGCCGGCTGTTCGCGCGCGCGACCTGGCGCAAGTGGACCTTCATGACGACGGTGGCCATCGGCCAGACCACCGGCACGGGCCCCATCGAGGCCAGCGGCAAGAGCAGCGCCTTCGAGCCCGAGTACATGCTCGACGCGATGTGGGCGGACCAGGTCGGTTCCCGCGGCGACCTCTCGCTGCGCGCGTACATGGTGGTGTTCGACTCGTACGCGACGCTGGTTCCGGTGCACAACGACGCAGCGAAGTGCCGCGCGACGGTGCGTGTCGATCAGTGTGCCGACACGCTTCACTACGTGAACTTCCGCCCGTTCATCGAGCCGATTCTGACGTGGGACTGGAACCGTGACGGCTCTCAGGTCACCACCCTGGGGGCACAGCTGTTCCTCGACGGCAGCGTGATCACCTCGGGCGTCGTGGCCACCAAAGGCGGCAACGTCGACTACGACGAGCCGATCGTCGCCCCGCTTCCCAATGCGGCGGCGTACATCCAGCACATCTGGCGCGCGAAGTACGCGAGCATCAACGCGGGCCTGCGCGGCGACGTCGGCTTCCTCGGCTGGGCGCTGTCTCCAAGGCTCGCGATCACCGCGAACCCGTGGACGAACGGCACCGTGAAGGGCGTCTTCTCGACGGGGTTCCGCAACCCGAGCATCACCGAACGTTTCCTCGAGATCGAAAACTTCCTCACCGCGAACCCCAACATCATGGCCGAGCACGTCTACTCGGGCGAGCTCGGGGTGGCGCAGCGGTGGGGCGCGCAGAACCTGCAGCTGGCCGTCTTCGCCGCGGTGTGGGACGGGCTGATCACGACCCGGGGCATCATCGTCAACGGCGCCTTCTCGTCGCAGTTCGCGAACATCCGCACCGTCTGGAGCGCCGGCGCCAACTTCGCCTGGCAGGGCGCGTACAAGGCGTTCGAGTACGCGCTTTCGGCGAACTACGCGCCGGGCCGATTGCGGTTGCCGGCCGACATCGCGCAGTCCACCGACCAGCAGCTTCGCGATCAGCGCATCGATCGCACGGCGCTCGATCGCTACGGCTCGAAGGCCTTTGACTCGGTGTTCCTGCCGGCCGACGCGATGCCTGACTTCTACGCGACGGGCCACGTCTCGCTGGGAATGGGCGAGGGCCGGCCGCGCGTGTCGGTGGCCGCGAACCTGAACTCGCCGCGGATGAGGGTCAACTACGCCAGCGAGGCGACGCTTCTCGATCTGCGCAACCTCGATGGGCCGACGCTGCCGTGGTCGATCGATGTGCGCGCGGCGATCGAGCACCAGGTGGCGCCGCGGGTGGGAATGCGGATCACGGTGACGGGCCGTTCGCTGGGCACGGTGCCGACGTCGGTGCGCATCGGTGACAGCAGCGCGCCGCTGCCGACGGGCGGGGTGGGGGCTTCGACGAACCCGGTCGCTCCGTTGAGCGCGATGTTGGAAGCAAACGTGCGGCTCTGATCATGGCGCCCCGGGTCCTCGTCTTTGCGCTTCTCTTCGTGGGCACTGCCGCCCGCGCCGATGATCTGCCCGTGCAGCTGCAGGTGAACCTGCTGTCGAAGATGTCGACCTACGTGCAGAACTTCGTCCCCGCTGGCACCGAGACGGTGAAGGTGCTGGTGGTGCACCCGGGGCCGAAAGACGGGCCGACGCGCGGCGCGCAGTCGCTGGGGAGCACGATCACGCAGGTCGGCAAGCTGGGGAAGTACGGCGCCGAGCCGAAGCTGGTCGCCTATGGCGATGCGAAGACCTTCCGCGCCACGTTGGCCGCTGAAAGGCCGCAGGTCCTCTACCTGGCGCCCGAGCTCGACAGCACGCTCACCGCCGAGATTGTCGAGGCCGCCACGAGCAGCACCGTGCTCACGATCTCAGGCGTTGCTGAGCATGTGCGGCTCGGCGTGGTGCTGGGCTTCGCGCTGATGGAAGGCCGGCCGCGCGTGCTGATCAACCTGAAGCAGGCGCAAAAGCAGCAGATCGTCTTCCTGAGCGGGCTCGTGTCCCACTCGGTCGTCGTCGACAAATAGCCGTTAGCCGACCAGCCCCTTCGCCAGCAGCGCAAGGCCACTCAAGTCTTCGATCGCGTCACCCAGATACGGAGCGGCCACCGCGATCGCCCCCGGCGGCAGCTCGGCCGACAGCCTCGCCAATAACCTCTGATCGCGCTGCACCCGGGCCAGCTCGACGTTCGCCAACTGCGCCAGCTTCGCCATGCCGTTGATCGTGTCGAACGACGCCGTCGGCTCCAGCGCGATCGACTCTGGCCGCGTCAGGCCTTCCGCGCGCGCCCAGCTGCGGTTCAGCACGAAGCCTGCGAAGGGCAGCTGCATCTGCAGGATGCGATCGCGGAAGTAGCGCGCCTCGGTGAGCGCCGCTGCCTCGGGGCTCGTCACCAGCAGAAAGGCCGCGTTGCCGCCGCGCAGCAGGTCGCGCACGCCTTCCGCGTGTTGCCGCATCGGGGCGAACATCCCCGCGAAGGCGCCCAGGAACTCCTGGATCTCGGCGAACAGCTCGGCGCCGAACACCTTGTCGAACACCGAGCCGATCAGCTCGGTCGCCTTGCGGAAGATCGAGAGCCGGCCCTTGCCCGGCAGGAAGAGGTTGATCACCCGTTCGTCGAGGAAGCGGGCCAGCTTTCCCGGCGCCTCGAGGAAGTCGAGCGCGTTGCGCGCGGGCGGCGTGTCGAGCACGACGAGGTCGTACTGGCCGCTGGTGCTCAAGTCGTACAGCGCCTCGGCCGCGGTGAATTCCTGCATGCCGGCCACCATCTCGGACAGGTGGCGAAACAGCCGGCTGCTCATGATGCGCTGGGCCTGCTCGGGCGAGCGCGCCATTCGACGAACCAGCGAGTCGAACACCACGTCGGGGTTCAGCATCCACGCGTCCAGCGTTCCGGTCGTCACTCCCGCGGCGTCGAGCCGAGCGCGGCTGATCGGCGTCGGTGCTTTCGCGTTCTCTTCGATGCCCATCGCCTGCGCCAGCCGCTTCGCCGGGTCGATGGTGAGCACGAGCACCCGACGTCCGGCCTGTGCCGCCGCGAGCCCCACCGCTGCAGAGGTCGTCGTCTTGCCGACGCCCCCCGCGCCGCAGCAAACGATCACCTTCTTCGACTTCACCAGCTCGGCCAGCACGCGGCGTCCTTATCTCATTTCCGCAACCTGCTAGAGATCGCGGGATGACCGGGACGATGGAAGGGAAGACGGTGTTGATCACGGGCGGCACGGCGGGCATCGGCAAGCAAGCCGCCCTCGCGTTGCTGCAGCAGGGCGCGCACGTGGTGATCATCGGCCGCAACCCCGAGAAGACGAAGGGCGTGGTGGAAGAGCTGAAGACCCGCACCGCCAACCCGAAGATCGACTTCCTGCTGGCCGACCTCTCGTCCATCGCCGAGGTCCGCCGCGTCGCCGCCGAGTTCATCGCGAAGTACCCGCGCCTCGACGTGCTGCTCAACAACGCCGGCGGCATGTTCCCCGGGCGCAGCACGACGGTCGACGGCTACGAGCGGACGATGGCGACCAACCACCTCGCGTACTTCGTGCTCGCGAACGCGCTGCTGCCGGTGCTCGAGAAGTCAGCCCCCGCGCGGATCATCAACGTCTCGAGCCGGGCCCATGTTCGTGGCGCGCTGGACTGGGACGACATGATGGCCGAGAAGTCGTACTCGACGTGGGCGCAGTACTCGCGCAGCAAAGCGGCCAACATCCTCTTCACCCATGAGCTCGCCCGGCGGCTGAAGGACAAGCAGATCACCGTCAACTGCCTGCACCCTGGCTTCGTCGCTTCCGACTTCCTCGCCAAGCCCGGCTTCTGGAGCTTCATCAAGCCGATCGCCTACCTCTTCGCCATCGACGAGATCGAAGGCGCGAAGACGAGCGTCTACCTGGCGTCTTCGCCCGAAGTCGAAGGCGTCACCGGGAAGTACTTCGCTGACAGCCGCGAGATCCGCCCGCGCGCTTTCGCTGTCGACGATGTGGCAGCGGCGCGCCTGTGGGAGCTCAGCGAGCAGTGGGCGGCGAAGGTTCCGCCGCCAGCAGCGCAGCCAACCGGCGCGTGAGCTCTCCGCCCGTCGCGTTGAGCTCGGGCATCGTCACCGTGTCTTCGGGGTCTGGCAGCAGCGTCAGCGCCGCGTGCGCCCGCGCGATGCGCTGCAGCTCGCGCTGACCCAGCACGTCGGGTCCTTTTCCGAGCACCTCGCAGACGGCCAGCCGTTCGGCCGCGGTGAACGGGTCAGCCGGCAGCCGGTTCACGATCACGCCCGCAACGGGGAGGCGATGCTTCTGCAAGCCGCGCCTCAGCTCGATCGCCTCGGTGACCGGCAGCGTCTCGGGCAACGTCACCACCACCGTCGCTGTTTCCTGCGGGTTGGTGAGCACGGCGAGGCCGTCTTTCGCGGCGCGCAGAATCGGGCCGCCCGGAATGATGCGGGTGAGCAGCTCGGGAATCTGTGCCAGCGCGAGCGCGTGGCCGGTGGCGGGCGAGTCGATGACGCAGTGCTCGAACGCGAAGCCGCCGTCGGGGTGGCGCTGCCGCAGCAAGTCGAGCATCCGGTACATCACGCCCATGTCCGAGAACCCGGGAGCGGCCATCAAGAACCGCCTCAGCGCCTGAGACTTCATCGCCGCGTCTGCCAGGATCTTCATCGGCAGCGTGTCCTGCAGAAACCGCCGGTGACCCATCGAAGGGGTCAGCAGGCAGCCCCAGATCAAGTGCGCGAGCCCCTGTGGTTCTTCGGTGAGGGGCCGCACGCCCAACGCCAATGAAACGGCCGACGGCGTGTCTTCGTGGGCGGCGATCTCGGCGATCAGCACCCGCCTGCCGGACGCCGCGAAGGTTCGGGCGAGGGCGGCGGCGACGGTGGTCTTCCCGACTCCGCCTTTGCCGGTGACGATCACGAGCCGACGGCGGTTCAGCTCGAGCAGGGCCACGACACCGCCTTAACAGATCAGGTAAACGCCAGCGGGCCCATGGCAATTCTCAAACCGTTCAGAGGTCTGCGCCCGCCGAAGGAAGCCGTGTTGCAGGTGGCCGCTCCGCCGTACGACGTGGTGAACAGCGCCGAGGCGCGCGCCTACGCCGATGGAAAGCCTGACAGCTTCTTCCAGGTCTCGCGGCCCGAGGTGGGGCTCCCCGAGGGAACCGACGAGCACTCGGACGCCGTCTATGCCCGGGGCGCGCAGAGCCTGAAGGACTTCATCGCCCGCGGCGTGCTGGTGCAGGACGCGACGGCGCGCTTGTACGTCTACCGGCAGCAGATGGGCGCCCACGTGCAGACGGGCCTGGTCGCGGCGGCCAGCGTCGGCGAGTACGACGCTGCGAAGATCAAGAAGCACGAGCTGACGCGCGCCGACAAAGAAGACGACCGCACCCACCACATCGACGCCCTCGACGCGAACGACGAGCCTGTGTTTCTCGCCTACCGCGCCGTGCCGGCGATCGACGCGTTGATCGCGCAGATCACCTCGCAGCCGCCCGAGTACCAGTTCGTCACCGACGACGGCATCGGCCACACGTTCTGGGTCGCCGACGAATCGTTCAACCCGAAGCTCGACAGCGAGTTCAAGAAGATCGACGCGCTGTACATCGCCGATGGTCACCACCGATCGGCCGCCGCGTCCCGCGTTCACGCGCTGCGCAAGGGCAGGGCCGGGAACCACGACGGCTTCCTCGCGGTGGTCTTCCCCGACAACCAGCTGCAGATCCTCGACTACAACCGGCTGGTGAAGGATCTGAACGGCGCGACGCCCGAGCAGTTCCTGCAGAAGGTGAAGGCGAAGTTCACCGTCGAGAAGACGACCACCCCGAAGCCTGCCGCGGTGCACCGGTTCGGGATGTTCCTCGAGGGCCAGTGGTACGCGCTGACCGCGAAGGCGGGCACGTGGGAAGAGACGCCGACGGGCGTGCTGGACGTGACGATTTTGCAGAGCAACCTGCTCGCTCCGCTGCTGGGCATCGGCGACCCGCGGCTCGACCAGCGCATCGACTTCGTCGGCGGCATTCGCGGCACGGCCGAGCTCGAGAAGCGCGTGTCGTCGGGCTCGGCGGCGGTCGCTTTCGCGATGTTCCCCACCACGCTCGAGCAGCTGATGGCGATCGCCGACGCGGGCGAGATCATGCCGCCCAAGTCGACGTGGTTCGAGCCGAAGCTGCGTTCGGGCCTGGTGGTTCACCCGTTCTGAAATCGGCGACGCTCTTTGCGTTGCTGCTGGGCGGGTGCGCCGCGACGCGAGGGCTGCCGATCAGCGCGCCGGGCGAGCTTTTGTACCGGATCACGGTCATCGAAGCCCGCACCGTCGACGTCGAGATCCTTCGGGTGCGCGAGGGGCCGGCGGCCTTCGACTTCACGACGCCAGTTGTGTCGACGGTGCTCGTCGAGACCGCCGACGCTCGGGTCGTCGCCTTGCCCGTACCGCCCGGTGGGGCGCTGGAGCTTCCGAACGAATGGGTCGCGGTGCGCTACCGCTACCTGGTCGACGCCGAGTCCCGGGATCTGGCGCGTGGCATCGAGCGTGAGGGTGATCTGCTGCTTCCCACCGCCGCCGTGCTGCTTCATCCGCGCGTCGGCACGCCGCAGCTCACCGCGACGATCAAGGTCGACGGCCCCACCCCGTTCTTTCCCTGGCCCAGGCAGACGGTGACGGCGCAGCAGCTGGTCGAGCCTGCCTTTCTCGCCCTGGGAGGCCGGCGCTGCGGCGACGTCGCGCTGCTCGGGCCCGTTCACCCGCTGGGGGATCTCGCAGTCTGCGAGTGGCTGCGTGCTGCTGCCGAAGACGCTCGAATCGACCGCGTCACCATCGCCGTGATCCCCGTCGCATCTGACGAGGCGAGCCCGTACGGGCAGAAGCTGGGACGGTCGCTCGCGTTCCTCATCGGCATCGACGCCACGACCTTCGCGAACGACACCGTCGCGCTTCACACGCTTCTGCACCTGGCGATTCCACCCAACGACACCTGGCTCACTGAAGGCTTCGCCACGTACCTCACCGAGGCAGCCCGCGGCCGGCACACGCCCGAAGCCGCCTGGGCCGAGCTGCGCGAAGGGCTGCTGCGGGGCGCCGAGCTCGCCGGCAACCAGCCGCTGGACGCGATCATCCGCGAAGAAGGCGTCGGCAACCGCCTCACCGCTGCGACCTGGGCCGGCGTCCTCTTCGCCCTCGAGCTCGACCTTTCTCTGGGCGGCAAGCTGCGCGAATCGCTGCGCACCGACTTCAAGAAGCGGCTCGAGGCCCGCAGGAACAAGCCCGCCTTCGAAGGCCTTCCGGCGCTGCTGGAATCGCTGGGCGTCGGCGAGAACGGCTTGTCGGAAGCACCCAGGTCGAAAGAGCGCGATGCCCTGATGCGGTAGCCGCGATATACGGGCGCCATGCGTGTGATCAACTTCAACGCTGGCCCCGCCGGTCTCCCCCTTCCTGCGCTCGAACGCGCGCGCGACGAGCTGCTCGACTTCCAGAAGACAGGGATGTCGATCATGGAACACTCGCACCGCGGCAAGGACTACGAGGCCGTTCACAACGAGGCGATCTCGCTGCTCACCGAGCTGCTGAAGATCCCCGCCACGCACCAGGTGCTCTTCCTTCAGGGCGGTGGCCATCTGCAGTTCGCGATGGTGCCGATGAACTTCCTGAAGCCCGGCCTCAGCGCCGACTACGTGCTCACCGACGGCTGGTCGGACAAGGCGTACGAAGAAGCGAAGGGCATCGGCAGCGTGAAGATCGCCGCCAACACCAAGACCGCCGACGGAAAGTTCCTTCGCGTCCCGACCCAGGCCGAGCTGCAACTGGACCCGAAGGCTGCCTACGTCCACACCACCAGCAACAACACGCTCTCGGGCACCCAGTTCCAGGCGCTGCCCGACACCGGCGCCGTGCCGCACGTCTGCGACATGAGCTCGGACTTCCTCTGGCGGCCGATCGACGTCTCGAAGTTCGGCCTCATCTACGCCGGCGCCCAGAAGAACATCGGCCCGTCAGGCCTGGTCGTCGCCATCGCGAACAAAGACTGGTTAGCGACCGGCCGCGAAGACATCCCCAAGATCCTTCGCTACACGACGCACGCGAAAGAGAACTCTCTCTACAACACGCCCAACACGCTCGGCATCTACCTGGCCCGCAACGTTCTTCAGTGGATCAAGGACCTTGGCGGCCTCGAGAAGATGGAACAGCGCAACCGCGCCAAGGCCAACGCCCTCTACGGTGCGATCGACGGCAGCGGCGGCTACTTCAAGACGACCGTCGAGCCCGCCAGCCGTTCGACGATGAACATCGTGTTCCGCCTCGCGTCGGAAGCCCTCGAGGACAAGTTCATCTCAGAGGCGAAGAAGGCGTCGATGGTCGGCATCAAAGGACACCGCAGCACCGGTGGCATTCGCGTTTCCGCCTATAACGCCGTGTCCGAGTCGGACATCGGCAGCCTCGTGTCGTTGATGAAGTCGTTCGCTGAAAAGAACGGTTAACCGCTTTTTCACCCAGGGGTAATCCATGTTGCGACGTGCGCTGTTGGTCTCGATGCTTCTCGCTTTCCCGGCCCTCGCCAAAGAATTGAAGGGCGTGAAGATGCCCGACACCCTCGAGGTCGGGGGCAAGACGCTGAAGCTCAACGGCATGGGGCTTCGCACCAAGGCGATCTTCAAGGTCTACGTCGCCGGCCTGTACCTCGAAGAGACGACGCAGGATCCGTCGGTCGTGCTCAGCAAGGACCAGACGCGCCAGGTCGAGATGTTCATGATGCGCGATCTCGAGAAGGGCAAGATCGTCGACGCCATTCAGGCCGGCTTCGAGAAGAACAACGGCGACAAGATGGCGGCCCTCAAAGATCGCCTCGCGAAGTTCGTCGCCGTCGTCCCCGACCTCAAAGAAGGCCAGAGCCTCAAGCTGACCTACATCCCCGGCAAGGGCACGACCATCAAGGGCGGCTCGGGCGCCGAGGCCACCGTCGAAGGCAAAGACTTTGCCGATGCGCTCTTCAGCGTCTGGCTGGGCAAGACCCCGGTCGATGATGATCTGAAGAATGGAATGCTCGGGAAGGAGTGAAGGCCGAAGTAGGGTGCGCGCCCTATGCGCACCCTACTGATTGGCTCGATTCTGGTTCTCACCGGCTCCTGCGCCACCCAGCAGGCGGAACAGAAGCCGGACCCTGCAGCGACGGAAACGAAGCCTGAAGAAGTTCCATCAGCGAACCTGCCGCTGCCCCCGGGTCTCGATCAGGCGTCGATGGATCTCGCGGCAGACCCTTGCGGCGACTTCTACCAATTCGCGTGCGGCAACTGGATGAAGACGGTCGAGATTCCGGCCGACCGCGCGATCACCTCGCGTGGCTTCGTCGCCATCGCCGAGCGCAACGAACAGATCCTCAAGGGCATCCTCGAAGAGGCCGCCGCCGGCAAGCTGCCCGAGGGCACGCCCTTCGCTCAAGCCCTGGGCGACTACTACGCGTCGTGCACCGACGAAGCGGCGATGGAAAACACGTTGCCGGCGCTGCAGGCGTTCTCGAAGAAGCTCACCGCTCCGAAGAACGCGAAGGAGCTCGCCCAGGTCGTCGGCACGCTGCACGCCGCGGGCATCGGCGCGCTGTTCCGCGTAGGCGCCCAGCAGGACTTGAAGAGCTCGGCCGAAGTGGTGGCGGGCCTCGAGCAGGGCGGCCTCGGGCTGCCCGACCGCGACTACTACGTGCAGGAAGACGAGAAGATGAAGGGCATTCGCGAGGCGTACGTCGCGCACGTCGAGAACATGCTCACGCTGTCAGGTGAGAAGCCCGACGTGGCGAAGAAGTCGGCCGCCGCGATCATGGCGCTCGAGACGCGGCTCGCGAAGGCCTCGCAGACCAAGGTCGAGCGCCGCGACCCGGACACCCAGTACAACCGCGTCGACCGCAAAGGCCTGAAGGAGAAGGCGCCGAACTTCCCGTGGGACACGTACTTCGAGGCGATGGGCGCAAAGGGCGTCGTCGCGATCAACGTCAACCACTTGCCTTTCTTCGTCGAGGTGTCGAACGCCGCGAAGGACGTGAAGCCGGACGTCTGGAAGGCGTACCTCACCTGGGTGATCGTGCGGCAGGCCGTGCCCGCGCTGCCGAAGAAGATGCAAGACGCGAGCTTCGAGTTCACCGCGAAGAACTTCACCGGCGCCAAGGCCGATCGTCCCCGCTGGAAGAAGTGCGTCGCTTTCACCGACGGCGATCTCGGCGAAGCGCTGGGCCGCGAGTTCGTGCGCCGCACCTTCGGCGAAGAAGGGAAGAAGCGCACCAACGCGATGGTCGAGGCGCTGCAGGGCTCGATCAAACAGAACCTTCAGACCATCACGTGGATGGAGCCAGACACGAAGCCGGCCGCCTTCGCCAAGCTCGAGCGCATGGTGAAGAACAACAAGATTGGCTTCCCCGACGTCTGGCGCGACTACTCGAGCATCAAGACGAGCCGCACCTCGTTCTTCGACAACTCGATCGAGGCGAACCGCTTCGAGGTGAAGCGCCAGCTCGAGAAGATCGGCAAGCCCGTCGATCGCAACGAGTGGCTGATGAGCGCGTCGACGGTGAACGCGTACAACGACCCGCAGAAGAACGAGATCGTGTTCCCCGCTGGCATTTTGCAGCCCCCGTTCTTCAATCGCGATGCGACGGACGCCGTAAACTTTGGCTCGATGGGCATGGTCGTCGGCCATGAGATCACCCACGGCTTCGACGACGAGGGCCGCAAGTTCGACGTCGACGGGAACCTGAAAGACTGGTGGTCGGCAGGCAGCGCCAAGGCCTTCGTCGCGCGCGCCGAGTGCGTGAAGAAGCAGTACGACACGTACGTGGCGATCGACGACGTGAAGGTGAAGGGCGACCTCACGCTGGGCGAGAACACGGCCGACCTGGGCGGCCTTAAGCTTGCGCACCTCGCGATGAACAACTGGTACGGCGCCGGCACTGGGAAACCAGACGACGAGACGAAGTACCGGTTCAACAAGAGCCAGCAGTTCTTCCTCGGCTTCGCCCAGTCGTGGTGCACCAAGATGCGGCCCGAGAACGCCCGCCTGCGCGCCGCCACCGACCCGCATGCACCTCCGTACTGGCGGGTGATCGGCCCCCTTTCCAACATCGACGCCTTCCAGCAGGCCTTCTCGTGCAAGGCCGGCTCGAAGATGGTGAGGGCCGGCGCCGAACGCTGCGATATCTGGTAGTTGGCTGACCGACCAAGGGTGAGCTTGACTCCCATAGCTTCGATTTGAGAGATTGTTGGCCGAATGGCCAACGCCGAAGCGATCGTCAACGCCGATTCGAGGATCCTCCTCGCAGCCGGGAAGCTCTTCCGTGAGAAGGGTTTCTCGGCCACCACCGTGCGCGAGATTGCCAGCGGAGCGCAGATGCTCCCCGGCAGCCTCCACTACCGCTACGCGAGCAAGGACGAGATCCTGATCGCGCTGATGCGCCGGGGCATCGAGCGCGCGGTCGCCGCAGTGCAGCTGGCGATCAGCCAGGCGACTGACCCGATCGAACGCCTCCGCCTCGGGATGCAGGCGCACCTGAAGGCGCTGCTGACGGGTGAAGACGCGCTCTTCGTGTTGCTCTTCGACTGGCGCTCGCTTCCGCCCGGCGCGCGCGAGGGCGTCGAGCGTGAACGTTCGCGGTACGAAGCCTTCTGGGACGGGATGCTGTTCGAGGCCGCGGGCACCGGCCGTTCGCGCCCTGTGATCGACCTCGAAGCGGTGCGCGAGTTCGGGTTTGGCGCGTTGAACTGGGTCGCCACCTGGTACCGCCCCGACTCGGGCCGCACGCCCGAACAGATCGCCGACACCTTCTGGACCTTCATGGCCTACGGGCTGATGACCGAAGCGTCGCGGCCGCCCAACGTCACCCAACTCTTCGAAGCGCTGCTTCACGTCCCCAAGGAACTGCAACGATGATCATCCCCAGCATTGGAACCCTGCTCGACACCGTCCCGCTGATGAAGGACGCGAGCAAGAGCGGCAACCTCACCGTCCTCAAGTCGCTGCTGGGGCCGGCGTATCGAGGCCTGATTCAGCAGCGCGGCAAGTCCGAGCCAACGACGGTGATGCCCGTGCGGCACGACGCGCACTTCGACTGGCAATACCTGCGCGATCACACCGAGCTCGCCCGGCTCTACGAGGCGGCGAAGGTCGGCCAGTGGAACGCGACGACGGATCTCGACTGGACGATCAACGTCGACCCCGACGACGAGACCCGATCGCTGGTGCCCACTGACTTCCTGCCCGTCAGCAAGCTGCAGTCGTGGCGACGCCTCAGCGAGCGCGAGCAGGCGAACCAGAAGCGCGCGATGACGGCGTGGTTCCTCTCGCAGTTCCTTCACGGCGAACAAGGCGCGCTGTTCGCCGCCTGCCAGGTCACCGAGGCGGTGCCGTGGCTCGACGGCAAGCTCTACGGCAGCACCCAGGTGGTGGACGAAGGCCGCCACGTCGAGGTCTTCCACGCGTACCTGACGAAGAAGCTCGAGAAAAAATACGACATCAACGACAACCTGTACGTCGTCGTCGACGCGCTGATGACGGACTCCCGGTGGGACATGAAGTTCCTCGGAATGCAGATCATGATCGAAGGGCTCGCGCTGGGCGCCTTCGGCATGTTCCAGCAGAAGACGCGCGAGCCGCTGTTGAAGCAGCTGCTGACCTACGTGATCGCCGACGAGGCGCGCCATGTGCACTACGGCGTGCTCGTGCTGCAGGAGTACTTCAAGGAACTGACCGAGCGCGAACGCCGCGAACGTGAAGACTGGACGTTCGAGGTCTGCTTGTTCTTGCGAAACCGCTTCTTCGCGCACGAGTTCTACGACGAGTACTACTCGCACCAGATGAGCCGGATGGCCTGGAACCAGCTGGTGCTGGGCAGCGAGATGATGGCGATGTTCCGGCGCACGATGTTCAAGCGGGTGATTCCGAACCTGAAGCGCATCGGGCTGCTCAGCGATCGCATCCGCCCGATGTACGCCGAGCTCGGGCTGCTGCAATACGAGTCTGGCCGCGCGGCACCCGACTTGAGCGCGGCGGATCTGCTGGAAGACAAGTAGAAGGCGGGGCCATGCGCCTCTTCCTGCTCGCTGCCCTTGCGCTCACCGGCTGCGCCACGACGTACAACGCGACGTGGCGTGAGCCGATCACCGTGGCGGCGCTGAGCGAGCCGGGCAGGGCGGCCGACGCCGAAGGCGATGTGCTGTGGAAGGATCGCGGCAACAAGACGAGCCTGACCTCGGCGATCGACAAGTGGGAATCGGCTGGGTCCACGGATCCGGTGGTGCTGGCGAAGGTGGCGCGCGCGCGGGCGTTGCTGGCCGATGTCTTCGACCTCGAAGGCGATCTCGATCGTCGCGATTCGCAGACGCGGCTCGGGCTGGACGTGGCGACGCAGGCCGTGAAGGGCGCCGCTCCGGAGTTCGCTTCGGCGCTGGCCGAAGGGCGGACGATGCGGCTCACCGCGGACATGATCCCTTCCGAGGCAGTGCCGGCGGTCTATTGGTTCGCGGTGCACCTCGAGCGGTGGGCCTCGGCACAGGGCGTCGGCACCCGGCTGCGGTACCGGGAAGACGTGCAGGCGCTGATGGAAAGGGTGGAAGCGCTCGACGAGGCGTACTTCTACGGCGGCCCATTGCGACACCGCGGCATGTTGGAGGCACTGACGGAAGGGCGGGGCGGCGGAACGTGGGCGGCCAGCGAGGCGGCGTTTCAGAAAGCCGTGACGCTTGGGCCTGCGTTTCTCGGCAACAAGGTCGAGTGGGCGGCGACGCTGTGCGTGCAGCGCGAAGATCGCGACTGCTTCAGCCGGCTGTTGAACGAAGTGATCGCGGCAGACGCAGCGGCGACCCCTGCGCTCGCTGCCGAGAATGCGATCGAGCAGGCGAAGGCGAGGAAGCTGCTCTCGCGCGCCGAGTCGCTTTTTTAGATGCAGTAACCCTGCGCGTTGCACGTGCCCGAGGTGCAGCCGGCGCCGGGCAGGTGGCAGTCGGGCTCGCAGATTCCGTAGGTGAGCGTGCCGCCGTCGCCCTGCACCAGCGCTCCGCAGACGTACCCGTTCCGGCAGGTCGACTGGCCGGCTTTCGGGGCCGGGCAGCGTTCCCAACAATCATTCGCCACGCAGACATCGTTGCTCTTGCAGCCGAGGACGATGCACGTGTCCTGGCAGTAGCCGCCGGGCCATGCCGTACCTGTGTTGCACTTGCCGAGGAAGTCGCCGAGGTCGCAGTCGGTCTTGGCCTGGCACGGAGAGCCTGCAAACCGATCGGTCGGCAGCGTGCTGCACAGGCCCTGGTTGCACGCCTGGCCGAGGGCGCAGGCCATGCACTGGTTCGCCGCGAAGCCGCACGCGCTCGGGATGGTGTTGGTCGACGGCACGCAGGTGTTGCCCTGGCAGCAGCCGTTGCAACTCATGATCGTGCAGGTCGGGGCCGCGCACGCGCCGTTCGCACACACGTTCGTTCCACAGTTCACGCACGCGCTGCCGTTGGATCCGCAGCTCGCGCTCGTCTGCGTCGTGACGCACACGTTGCCCTGGCAGCAGCCACTCGGACATGTGCTCGGTGAGCAGCCCGCGATCTGACAGCTGCCGTTCGTGCACGCGAAGCCGTTGCCGCACGCAACGCACGCCTGGCCGCTGACGCCGCACTTCGCCGTCGCCGTACCCAACTGGCAGGTCGTCCCATCGCAGCAGCCACCGCAGTTCGCCGCCGAGCAGCTCGCCGCGCTTCCGCCCCGGTCGACCCGCCGCCCGTCCCGGCCACGCCACCGCCAGTGCCAGCAACGCCACCGCCAGTGCCAGCAACGCCGCCGCCCGTGCCCGCGATGCCGCCGCCCGTGCCGGCAGAACCACCGCCGGACCCGCCGCCCGTGCCACCGTCGGCGCCCTGGGGGACGCAGACGCCGCCCGAGCACATCAGTCCGTCGAGACAGGCGAGACACGCGCTGCCCTGGTTGCCGCAGATGGCGCTGGTGGTGCCGGCGCGGCACTGGCCCATCGCGTCGCAGCACCCGAACTTGCAGCTCTCGGCGTTGCAAGCGGACGGGACCGCGGGGCTGCTGCAAGACGCGCAGAGCAGCGCGAAAGCGAAAACCTGGGCGCGAAGGATCATGGGTGCCCGCAGAACCCCGGAGCCACCCCCTGGGTGCAGACGAATTGCTTCTAGAACAGCGAAAGCTGGGGCACGACCTTCGGCGGGCGCTCGAAGGTGGTCGGCGGGTCCGGGTCGAACCTGTAGGTGAGGCCGAGCCGCCGCACGGTCACGTCGAACGTCTGCGCGATCATCTCCGCGTACGGCCCTTCGCCCCGGCCGCGCACGCCCCACCGCGAGTCGTAGAGCTTCCCGCCACGCGTCTCGCGCACCCGGTGAAGAATCTTGTCCGCCCGCAGGGGCAGCGCCTCGCGAATCCTTTCCTCGAACACGGTCTTCACGCTCGAAGGCAGGCGAAGCAGCACGTAGCCGGCAAACTTCGCTCCGGCGTCCTTCGCTGCTTCGAGCACCAGCCCCATGCCCTCGTCGCTGACGCCCGGGATGATCGGCGCCACCATCACCCCGACATGCACGCCTGCGTCGGCCAGCGTCTTCACCACCTGCATCCGCCGCTGCGGAGTCGGCGCTCCCGGCTCGATCGCCCGCGCCATCTTCGGATCCCAGATCGGAATGCTGATCGCCACCGTCACCGTCGCGTCCTTCGTCAGCCGCAAAAGCAGATCCAGGTCGCGCTCGATCAACGCCCCCTTGGTGATGATCGACACCGGGTTCTTGTACTCGGCGCACACCTCGAGACAGCCGCGCGTGAGCCGCAGCGACGCTTCCAGCGGCTGGTAACAATCGGTGACCCCCGAGAACATGATCAGCTCGCCCTTCCACGACGGCCGTTCGAACGCCGCGCGCAGCAGCTGCGGCGCTTGAAGCTTCGCCATGATCTTCGTGTCGAAGTCGGTGCCCGCGCCGAAGCTCAGGTACTCATGGCTCGGTCGCGCGAAGCAGTACGCGCACGCATGGTTGCAACCGCGGTACGGGTTCACGCTGAAGCGGAAGCCGAGGTCGGGGCTGTCGTTGTGGGCGAGGATCTCACGGGTGTGATCCTCGTAGACCTCGACCTTCGCGGTTGGCACCTCGTCCAGGTACTGCACTGAGGTGGTCGCCCAGGGGTTCGGCGGGTTCGCGATGAGTTGGGGTTTCATCGCGGCGCACTCTACTGAAAATGCGTTCAGTTGTGACCAGCCCCCGTTTGCGAGACTCCCCGCGCCCATGTGGATGGTCGCCCTCGCGGCGGTGCTCTGGGGGCTCTGGCCGATTTTCCTCTCGGGCTCGGGCCTCGCAGGCCACCAGTCGGCGCTGGTCGTCTTCGCGGTGATGATGCTGCCCGCACCCTTCGTGCTCTCGCGCGGTGCCTTCGCCGATCGCCGCGCCACGTTCGGAGTGTTCGCTGTCGGTGTCCTCGATGCTGGCAATGCGATCGCCTACTTCACCGCGCTCGAAAGGGGGCCCGTCGTCGTCGCGGTGCTCACGCACTACCTGACGCCGGTGATGGTGGCGCTGGCCGCTCCGCTACTCTTGAAAGAACCGCTGTCACGCCGCGCGCTGCTTGCCGCCCCCGTCATCCTCGGTGGCCTCGCGTTGGTCGTCGGGCCTAAGCAGGGCGGTTCGACGCTCGTGACTGCTGCGTGGGGCGCTTCCAGCGCCGTCTGCTACGCGGGCATCGTCGTCTTCAGCAAGCGCGCCGCGACGGCCTACTCGCCGCTGGCAGTCACCGCGCTTCACGCGCCTGTCTCACTCGCCGTGGTGCTGCTCGTCTTCGGTGCAGGCGCGCTTCCTCCGCGCATCGACGGCGGCCTCGCCTCGATGGTCGCCGGGGCGCTGATCTGCGGCCTGTTCGCGGTGATGCTCTTCAACGTCGGGCTTCGCACCGTGCCCGCGCACCTCGCCAGCGTCCTCACCTACGTCGAGCCCGTCGTCGCCGCGATCGTCGGCATCGTCTGGCTTCACCAGCCGCTGGGTCCGCTGGGAGCCGTCGGCGCGGCGCTGATGCTCGCTGCAGGCGTCTGGGTCGTGCGCGAGAAGCAGACTGTTCGGTTTGTTCCCGACGGCTGAGCGTGAGAAGAGCGCGGCATGCGCGCGATTCCCCTCTCAGCCATCACCCTCGGCTTCTGTCTCGGTCTCGTCGTTGCCATCGCTCCGGCGTGTGGCAGCAACAGTGGAGGCACGGGCGGTGGCGCTGCCGGCGGCGGCTCGGCTGGCGGCGGCAACGGCGGCGCGGGAGGCGGCAGCGGCGGCGCCGCGGCGTTCTGCGCTGACTTCGCCAACAGCTATTGCGAGTTCGCGGTTCGCTGCAACCTGGTCGCGATGGCCTCGAAGGCCGAGTGCGTCGCGTACATCGGCCCGCAGTTCTGCCGGAACCAGCCATCGGCCGTGAAGGGCTACATCGCCTTCAACAGCGCGAACGCGCAGGCGTGCACGACAGCGATCAAGAACAGCCTGAGCTGCGACCCGCGCGATGCCCTTGCCGGCCCCTGCGCCGACATCTTCTTGCCGGGCGCCGCCAGCCGCAGCGCCTGCTTCGCAAGCGATGACTGCATCAACGAGAACGAAGCCTGCGGCGGCGCTTCGTGCATGAAGACCTGCCAGCCCGCCGGGTCGCAGGGTAAGCCGTGCACGCGCTTCGGCACCTGCGACACCGGCCTGCGCTGCGAGCTCACCACGGGCAACTGTGCCGCTCCCGCAGCCGTCGGCGGCGACTGCACCTCGGGTGCGAACCAGTGCGACGCCACCAGCTACTGCGACCTGGCGCTGACCCAGAAATGCGTCGCGCTGCCGACCGCGGGCCAGACCTGCCGCGGCGGGCTCCCGAGGTGCACCAATGGCTTCTACTGCAGCAACACCACCTGCCAGGCGCGGCTCGCCCAGGGCGTCACCTGCGCGGCAGCAGCCGATTCCTGCCAGACGGCGCTCTTCTGTGACACCACCAAAGTCCCCACGTCATGTCAGCCCCGCGCCCAGGTGGGCGGCACCTGCACCGGCGACGGCTGCGCAGCGGGCCTGCGGTGCATCCGCGGAAGCTGCGCGATGCCGAGAATGGCGGGCGGGACGTGCGCCACGTCGTCCGACTGCGCGCCGGGGCTCTCGTGCGACGACGTCCTCCGGTCGTGCCAGGCCTTCAACTTCGAGGTTGCCGCCGGCGAGACGTGCACCGACGATGTCCGCAGCTGCGACACGGACTTGAGCTGCCGCGGCTTCGCGGTCAACCCGGACGGCGGTGTTGGCACCGTGGGAATGTGCGTCGTCCCGAAGGTCGGCGACGCGTGCACCTCGAACACCAGCGGCGAATGTCCCCGCGCCGCGTTCTGCAACGTGCCCGTCGGCACCGCGACCGGCAGCTGCGTCGCGGCGACGAACGGCTCGCCCTGCAGCTACGGCGACAACTGTCGCGTTGGCGACTACTGCGAAGGCGCGCTGTGCACCGCGCAGAAGGCCGCCGGCGCCGCGTGCGCCAGCTCGGGCGCCTGCGTGAGTCCGCTGAAGTGCATCGCGATGACGCCCGGCTCGAGCGTGTGCGGGAACGCCGGTGACATCGGCGCGAACTGCGCGGCGAGCTCGGCCTGCCGCTTCCCGCTGACCTGCGTGTCGGGCCTCTGCGCCCACGCAGGAGCGACGGGCGAGAAGTGCTACGACAGCAGCGTCTGCCTGACCGGCACCTGCAGTCGCGACGCGGGCACCTGCGATGCGCCCACCGCCAACGGCGGGCTGTGCAAACAGAACACGGAGTGCGCGTCAGGTCAGTGCAACACCGGGCTCTGCGAAGCCGTCTGCCCCTGAGGCATCCGTCATCGGGAGGACCTCCCGTTGCCCGATTCTCCAGCGCGTGGCGCGCGCGTACTTTGTTTCTCGTCGGACACACCACCCACGAGGAACAAAACCATGAAGACCGCCGCTCGCCGCACCCGCCGGGGCCAGGGCATGACCGAGTACATCATCATCGTCTCGCTGATCGCGATCGCCTCGATTGGGATCGTTTCGTTGTTCGGCGACAACATTCGCCGCCTCTTCGCGATGGCCGCCGACGCGACGGCTGGCAATGAGTCCGTCGCCCAGGCGAACAGCGCGACCGCCGTCGGCAACGCGTCGCTGAACAAGAAGAAGATGGACAACTTCGCGCTGAACAATTCCTACTGACCGCAGGCACGGGCAGTGCAGACGTTCGGGTCCCATGACCGTCGTCCGCAAGAAGATCCTCCACACCGGGACGCCGGTCTGGGGGCAGCAGCGAAGACCACCGGTCGACCGGGGCCCTTCGCGAAAGCGCAAGACGATCGATGTGCTCGTGATCGGGGCCGGCATCAGCGGCGCCCTGGTCGCCGATCTCTGCAGCGAAGCCGGACTCTCGGTGTTGGTAGCCGATCGCCGCGGGCCGATTCAAGGCTCGTCGTCGGCCAGCACCGCGCTGCTCCAATCAGACATCGATGTGCCGTTGACCCACCTCGCCGAAAAGGTTGGGCTGAAGGACGCGCAGCGGCACTACCAGCGATCGAAGCTCGCCGTGCGCGCGCTGGCCGAACGTGTTCATCACCTCGGCATCGAGTGCGAGCTCACCGATCGGGAGTCGCTGTACCTCGCGGGCGAGGTGCTCGATGCGAAAGAGCTGGCGAAGGAATGCCAAGCGCGTCGCCGCGCAGGGCTCGAGTCGGAACTTCTGTTGCGCGATCAACTCAAGGCTTTCTTCGGTTTCGATCGTTCGGCCGCCTTGCTCGGAGGTGGAAACTGCTCGGCGAATCCAGTTCAGCTCACTGCGGGAATCTTGAACGTGGCGACGCAAAGGGGTGCGCGGCTCCTCGCTCCACTCGAGGTGACCAAGCTTCACGAGACCACCCGCGGCGTCACCGCCGCGACGAAACAGGGCCAGACACTTCACGCGCGCTACGCCGTGTACGCCACCGGCTACGAGCTGCCGTTCGCGATCTCGAAGCGCGATCACCAGCTCATCTCGACCTGGGCGATCGCGACGAAGCCGCAGAAGCGCGCGCTGTGGCCGGGCGAATGTCTGATCTGGGAGGCGTCGGATCCCTACCTCTACCTGCGCACCACCGCTGACGGCCGGATCATCTGCGGCGGGGCCGACGAGGACTTCGAAGACGAAGACGCGCGCGATGCGCTGCTGGAGACGAAGACGAAGTACCTCGAAGCAAAGCTTCACGCGATGCTGCCTGGCGCCGACCCGCGCGCGGCCTACCGGTGGACGGGGACGTTCGGCACCACGCCCACGGGCACGCCCTGCATCGGCTTCCTCCCTCGGCACGAACGCACCCTCGCGGTGCTCGGCTACGGCGGCAACGGCTTCACCTTCTCGATGATCGCTGCGCAGGTGATCCGCGGATACATCACGGGACAAGTAGACCCAGACGCCGATCTGTACCGCTTTCGCTGAGTTGTACACGGCGCTGCCGCAAGGGATGCCGACGTAAAGGTCACCCGCATCCAGGTTCCGCGCTACTCATGGCGCCATGCTCTCTGCGCTGATGACTGCCGCTGTGCTCGCCGGGTCGCCCGAGCTCGGGTTCGCCTTCTCGAACGAAGCGGGCGATCGCCTGCTCGCGCTCACCGGGGGGTCCAGGTCCTTCACGAAGGCCACCTGCGGCGGCGCGGTGCTGACGGTGAAGTTCGAGGAGGTCCAGCGCGAGGGCCCGAAGAACAACGCGCGGCAGACGGCGCGGAACTTCGCTCAGCTGCCGGGTGCGCGCTTCGCAGTCGTCGGTTCGAAGGTCCCCGAAAACACCTCGTGCCTTCTCGGTACCGACGCGGCGTTCGCTTCGCGTCAGGTCACGACGGTGATGGCGACGCCAGACACGAAGTGCAGCGACAAGGCGGCGGCGTTGGTCGCGAAGCTCGGCAAGCGAAAGGTGATGAAGTGCCTCACCACCGGGACGTTCGCGGGCGGGAAGCTTCACTTCGCCCACTTCGCAGACAAGGGCGTCGATGCGCTGGTGGGCGTGGTGCTCGAGCCCGACGACGGCCCCGCAGCGATGAAGTCTTTTGCCGCCAAGCGCGTGAAGGATTCGCCCAGCTGCTGGCGCGTCGATGACGGCTGTGAGTTTGATCCTTCGAGCTATCGGGTCGTCGCCGCGCTCACGGGCAGGGCAGGCCTCGAGCTGTTTGCGCTCTGGGGCGGCGCCGAAAGCGAGAACCTCGAGCTCCTTCGCACCAAAGGCGCCGAGCTGATGCCGGGCCTCATTGGCAGCCGCTACTGGTCGCCCGAATAGCTGTGGCCTCTTTGCAGCCTGTGGAGATTTTGACCCACCTTGAGCCCCCGACCCCCGGGAAGGGTGCGGCACGCGTGGTGCAGCCGGACCCGGCAACGCTTCACAACCTGGGGACCCCATGGACGCCACGACCCTGCTCACCGCTCAGCACAAGGAAGTCGACTCGCTCTTCAGCCAGTACGAGAAGGTGACGACTTCTCTCGAGAAGCTCTCGCTGTATCGCCAGATCGCCGACAACCTCGCGGCGCACATGGTGATCGAAGAGAAGCTCTTCTACCCGGCCGTCTTCGTCGGCGAGCTGAAGGGCAAGCTGACCGAAGGCCTCGAAGAGCACCTGGCGTCGAAGCGGCTCCTCGCCGACCTGATTCAGATGAGCCCCGATAACGAGCAGTACGACGCGAAGGTCAAGGTGCTGCAGGAACAGATCGAGCACCACGTTCACGAGGAGCAGGACGAGATCTTTCCGATGGTGCGCGAGCTGATGCCGAAGCGTGAGCGCGAGGCCCTCGGCGAAGCGATGGAGGCGATGTTCAACAAGCTGATCGAGACTGCCCCGCGCAATCGTGTGCCCGGCGAAACGGATCAGGCCCCCGCCCTCAGCTGAACCAGAGAAACGACATGAAAGCGATTTGCTACCACGGCCATGGTGATGTGCGCGTCGACACGGTCCCCGACCCGAAGATCGAACAGCCGACCGACTGCATCGTGAAGATCACATCGACCGGCATCTGCGGCTCTGACCTTCATTTGGTCGACGGCTACGTGCCGACGATGGAGAAGGGCGACATCCTCGGCCACGAGCCGATGGGCATCGTCGAGGAAGTCGGCCGCGAGGTGAAGAACCTCAAAGTCGGCGATCGCGTGGTGGTGCCGTTCACCATCTCGTGCGGTCAGTGCTTCTTCTGCAAGAAGGGCCTGTTTGCCGCGTGCGACACGACGAACCCGAACGCAAAGATCGCCGAGAAGATGATGGGCCACTCGCCCGCCGGTCTCTTTGGCTACTCGCACATGCTGGGTGGCTATCCGGGCGGGCAGGCCGAGTTCCTGCGCGTCCCGCATGCCGACGTCGGCCCCCTGAAGATCGAGAGCGACCTGCCCGACACCAAGGTCCTGTTCCTTTCCGACATCTTTCCGACCGGGTGGATGGCGGCCGAGAACGCCGAGATCGAGCCTGGCGACACGGTGGCGGTGTGGGGCTGCGGCCCCGTGGGGCAGATGGCGATCAAGAGCGCCTGGATGATGAAGGCGGGTAGGGTGATCGCAATCGACCGCGTCAAAGAACGGCTCGAGCTTGCGCGCTCGTACAACAAGGCCGAGGTGATCAACTTCGACGACGGCGACGTGTACGAGAAGCTGCAAGAGCTCACCGCCGGACGTGGTCCCGACCGCTGCATTGACGCTGTCGGCTGCGAGGCGCACGGCACCGGCAGCCTCGACGCGGTGCTCGACAAGGCGAAGGCGGCGGTGATGCTCACGACGGATCGCATCCACTCAATCCGACAGGCGATTCACTGCTGCCGAAAGGCCGGCACGATCTCGATGCCCGGCGCCTACGTCGGCCTGCCAGACAAGTTCCCGCTGGGCGCCTTCATGAATAAGGGCCTCACCTTGAAGACCGGGCAGACCCACATGCAGCGGTACATGAAGCCGCTGCTCAAGCGCATCGAGGCGGGCGAGGTCGACCCGTCCTTCGTGATTACCCACGAGGTGAAGCTTGAGGACGCTCCGGCCGCCTACAAGACTTTTCGCAGCAAGGAAGACGGCTGCATCAAGGTCGTCGTTCACCCCTGACCAAATCTCGACCGGAACCCTGGCTTCATCGATCGACGATGACGACGGCGTCCACCAGGGCCCGGAGCTCTGCCGCGCTGGCCCCGGGCTTCAGTGCCGTCTCGAAGGTCGCGTAGCTGTCGGGGGCATTCTCGCGCAGCCACTTGAAGCTGAGCCGCGGCCCGAGCACCCAGAGGTTGCGGAAGTCGAAGTAGTCCTCGGTGGCGTTCATCAGCAGCATCGCGCGGCGGTAGTTTCCTTCGGGGTCGCCGCGCTCGATGCGCCTCAGCGTCTTCTCGTACCAGACGCGCCGCAGCTGTAGCTGGTCGGCGGCGACGGGCTCGGGTGGCCCGGCCATGATCTCGTTGATCCGCGCGAGCAGCCGTGCGCCGACCCCCTCGTGGTCGAGCAACACCTGGCCGTGGTGCAGCTGGCGAAATTCCTTCTCGCGGCCGTCGAGGTCCTTCGCCGGGTAGATGTGCGCGTCGAGGTACCGGCCATTGACCTCGCGGCAGTCTGAGATCTTCGGGCCGTCGTCGCGGAAGGCGAGCAGGTCGTAGTCGCTCTCGGGGTTCTCTTCGCCGCGCGCGCGCGAGCCGTAGAGCACGACGGTGTGGCAGCGGTGTTCTTCCTGCAGCGCACGAATGGCGAACGCCAGAAATGGGTCCATGGGCATCGGAAGCTACTTCGGTTTCTTGACCGTCGACGCAGCGCCCCTACCATCGTGCTTCCACCCTGTTGCAGGAGCCACGATGACCCAGTCTGACCAGCGCAACTCCAGCCGTTCTTCACTCGACAGCGACGTCGAGGTGCTCGACATCGAGAGCGGCATCGGGTTCCGCGCCAGCGGCGTCGACATCTCCGACGGCGGTCTGTCGTTTCACGCCCCGATGGAGCCAGCGCTCGGAGCGGATATGTACGTGAAGCTCGGCTCCACCCCGGCCGAGCCGGCGGAATTCAAAGTCCTGCGCATCGAGCCGCGCGCCAACGGCTTCACGGTTGCCGGAACCAGCCGCCAGCGCGGCCGATGAGCGCCGAGCAGAGCCCGCTGGCCATGAGGATCCTCTTCGTCGAGAACCACCCGGTCTTTGCGCACCTCGCGACGCAGCAATACCTGCACGGCCACCAGGTCACCCAGGCGCTCACGCTGGACGAAGCCCGCGCGCACCTGAAGCAGACCCACTTCGACGCTGTGCTGGTCGACTTCGATCTCGACGACGGAAAAGGTGACGAGCTGGTGCGCGAGCTGCGCGACGTCGCTCGCATCATCGCGATCTCCGCTCACGAAGCCGGCAACGCAGCGCTGCTCGCCGCGGGCGCCCACGCTTGCTGTCCGAAGGCCCGCTTCCAGGACATCGCCGCCTTCCTCGAACCCGCACCCTGACGCGCAGAAAGTAGCTCTCCAGGTGGGCCTGCGACGGCGCCGGTTCCCGAACGGCAGGTTCTGGCGGCAATCGTGGCGCATGCGGCCTGGTTCGTTTGTGACGTAATTGTCACAGTGCTGCCGCCACGGGTAAGGCGCTTCGCTTAACCTCCCAACCCACCATGGGATCCGCAGGGGACAGCTCGCCCGCCGTCAGCGGGTCTCGCGTTTGTTTGCTGATGGCGATTCGATGAGTACGGCCGAGGCCGAGCAGCAGCTGGCCATCCTGAACGCGCTCCCCGCGCACATCGCGCTGATCGACGCCCAGGGAGTAATCCTCTCGGTCAACGAGGCCTGGCGAAGCTTCGGGCAGGCGAACGTGCTTCAGAGCGAGGCCTTTGGCGTCGGTCTCAACTATCTCTCGGTATGCGCCGCCGCGATTGGCGACTGGTCGGAAGAGGCAGCGCCCGCCGCCGACGGAATCCGCCGCGTCCTTCAGGGCGAGACCCCGCAGTTCACCCTCGAGTACCCCTGCCATTCACCGACCGAGCGCCGGTGGTACCAGCTGATGGTCACTCCGCTTCTCGAGCAGCGCCCGGGCGGCGCGATCGTCATGCACGTAAACGTCACCGAGCCCCGCGTATCGGAGGAGCGCAGAAACGAGAGCCTCGCCCGCACCACCGAAGCAGAGCGCATCGCCCATGTCGGAAACTGGGAGCTGTCGCTGCGCGACCTCGAGCACCTCTCGAATAACCCCCTGACGGTCTCGGGCGAGCTGCTTCACATCGTCGGCTTCGAGCCGGGGATGCCGACGCCCACCGTCGCCGACCTTGTGCGGCTGCTCCCGCCCGAGGCCCGGGCCGAGTCTCGCGAGGCGGTGCAGATCGCGATCCGCGAGCGTCGGCCGTATTCGCTCACCCACCGTCTGCGCCGGCCCGACGGCACCGAGCGGGTGGTTCACGTGCTCGGGCGGTGCTTCTTCGACGAGGCCGACGGCCGGCCGCTGAAGCTCGTCGGCACCGCGCACGACATCACGGAGCAGACCCGCGCCAATGAAGCGATTCGCCAGAGCGAGCGCGAGCAACGGCTGCTCGCGCAGCAGCTCGAGGGCGAGAGGGCCCGGCTTGCGGCGGCGCAGCGGGTCGCCAAGGTGGGGAGCTGGGAGACCGCCCTCGCCACGCCCGAGGTCACCTGGTCGGACGAGACGCACCGGATCTTCGAGACCGACCCAGCGACGTTCCAACCGACCCACCCGCGGTTCCTGGAGCACGTCCACCCGGATGATCGCGCCGCTGTGGACGCCGCGTTCGTCAAGTCGAGGGACGTGCGCGAGCCGTGCTCGATCGAGCACCGCATCCTCCTTCCCGAGGGGCGGACCAAGTTCGTCGAGCAGCGGTGGCAGACGCTCTTCGACGCGAAGGGCCAACCCGTCAGGGCGCTGGGCACCTGCCACGACATCACCGACCGCAAAACGGCCGACGCCGAGCTCCGCGGCAGCCGCGATCTGCTCCGAATCGCGAGCAGCGCCGCCCGGCTCGGCGGCTGGATGATCGCGCTGCCCGAGGGCACGATCACCGTCTCGGACGAGCTTCGCGCCATCCACGAGCTGCCCGCGAACGCCCAGACGACGTTCGACGAGCTCGTCGAGCTCTACGGCCCCGAGGCGCGGCAGGAGGTGCGCGGACTCATGGACGCGTGCCGTCGCGACGGGACGCCGTACGACATCGTGCTCCCGAAGACCACCGCCACCGGGCGGCAGATCTGGCTGCGCTCGATAGGCGAGGCGGTGAGAGATGCCGAGGGCCGCATCATCCGCCTGCAGGGCGCAGGGCAAGACGTCACCTCGCGCATGCTGGCCGAGCGCGAGCTCGCCCGCATGAACCGCGCGCTGCGGGTGTTGTCGAAATGCAGCGACGTGCTGGTTCGAGCGCAGTCCGAACGAGAGCTGCTCGGCCAGGTCTGCCGCATCGCCGCCGAGGACGGCGGCTACCGCCTCGCGTGGGTCGGCTACGCCGAAGAGGACGCGGCGAAGACGATCAGCGTGCGCGCGAGCGCGGGCGCGAACGCGGGCGCGAACGCGGGCTACCTCGAAGGGCTGCCCCTGAGCTGGTCGCCCGACGTCCCCGAGGGCAGCGGGCCCGCCGGCAAAACTGTTCGCACCGGTGAGCTCGTCGCGTGCAGAGACATCACCGCAGACGCCGACTTCGGCTTCTGGGTCGACCGGGCGGTGGCGCACGGGATCCGCAGCGTCCTCTGCTTCCCGCTGCGCGAGGCCTCGCGCACCTTCGGCGTGTTCTGCCTCTACGGGGGGGACGTGAGCGCGGCCGGCGCCGACGAGCTCAAGCTCTTGCAGGAGCTGGCCGACGATCTCGCCTTCGGCATCGTCGGCCTCCGCGCGCGCGAGGAGCACCACCGCGCCGAGCAGAAGCTGCGCGAGCAGGCGGCCCTGCTCGACCAGGCCAGCGAAGCGATCTTCGTCCGCGATCTCGACGACCGCATCACCTACTGGAACCGCGGCGCCGAACGGCTCTACGGCTGGGCCGCCGCCGAGGTCGTCGGTCGCCAGGCCGCCGAGCTCTTCCACGGCACTGACGCCGCCCGGCTCGCGCAAGCGCGCGCGACGCATGAACGCGTGATCGCGACCGGCGCGTGGGCCGGCGAGGCCCTCAAGTTCGACAAGGCCGGGCGCTCGCGCCTGATCGCGTCGCGCTGGAGCCTCTTGCGCGACGCCGAGGGCCAGCCGCGGGCGGTGCTCACTTTGAACGCTGACATCACCGAGAAGCGGCAGCTCGAGACACAGATGCTGCGGGCGCAGCGCCTCGAGAGCATCGGCACCCTGGCGGGCGGCATCGCCCATGACCTGAACAACGTGCTGACCCCAATCCTCACGTCGATCGCGATGCTCAGCGAGGACGAGACCAGCCCCGAGAAGCGGGAGGACCTGGCGGTGCTCGAGGCGTCGGCCAAGCGCGGGGCGGCGATGGTGCGGCAGCTGCTCACGTTCGCGCGCGGCGAGCCGCAGGGACCTCACAAGCACGTCGACGTGGTCGTCATCGCGGGCGAGGTCTTGAAGATGGTCCGTGACACCTTTCCGAAGGACATCTCGCCGGTGCTCCGCAAGGGCGAGAGCCCGTGGGCAATTCGCGGCGACCCGACGCAGATCCACCAGCTCCTCACGAACCTTTGCGTGAACGCGCGCGACGCCATGCCGAACGGCGGCACCCTGACGGTGGCCCTCGAGGGCGTGGTGGTCGACGACTTGTACGCCGGGATGAGCGCGGAAACGCCGTCGGGCCAATACCTGCGGGTGCGTGTCGAGGACACCGGCAGCGGGATGACGCCCGAGGTCCGCGACCGAATCTTCGAACCGTTCTTCACCACCAAGCCGTTGGGCAAGGGCACCGGCCTCGGCCTGTCGACCTGCCACGCCATCGCCCGCAACCACGGCGGCTTCATCCTGGTCTCGAGCGAGCTCGGCAAGGGCTCGACGTTCGACGTGTACCTGCCGGCAGAGGTGCCGATCGACGTGCCCGGTGAGGCCGCGAGCACGCGGGCGCAGCTCCCCCGCGGCCACAACGAGCTCGTGCTGCTTGTCGACGACGAGGAGGCCATTCGCAAGCTCACGCGCCGCACGCTCGAGCGGTACGGCTACCGGGTGCTCGTCGCCACCAACGGCGCCGAGGCGATCGCGCTCTACGCCGCGAACGCCGGCGCCATCGCGGCGGTGCTCACCGACATGTCGATGCCGATCATGGACGGGCCGACGACGGTGGTCGCCCTCAAGGCGATCAACCCTTCGGTGCGGATCATCGGCTCGACCGGCCTTGACGCCGACGGCAAGGCCGCGAAGGCGCGCACCCTCGGGGTCACCGACTGGGTCTCGAAGCCGTACACCGCCGAGGTCCTCCTGCGGATCCTCCGCGCGGTGATTGGGTAGATCGTCGGCACCTGCTCAGAGAGAAGGCTTCAACGCGAACTCGATCGCAGCACGAACCGCCGCCACCTGAGCGGCAGTGCACTGCTCGGCGCTGGCGCGAGGGCTGTCTGGGTAGACCTCGGTGGTCGTGGTGTAGCGTGCGCGGGTCATGCCTGCGCAGAGCCCGAGCTTCTTGAACGGGTAGTTGATGACGCCGTGCGCGACCACTGGCGCGCCGATGAGCTGGCCATTTCGGTCGGGCGGGGCGATGTGGGTGATCTTTGCAACCTCGGCGATCACCGCCTGCTGGAACGCAGGCTGCGGGTTCTCGCTGTCGTCGACCAGGTAGAAGCCGTCGGGAATCTCTCCGGGGGCATGCTCGACGCCGTCGCGGGCGGCGAGCGCCGGGCGGAACTCTGACTCGTCGGTGTCGGTGGTCTCGTGCAGATCGACATGCACCAGAAAGCGATCGCCCAGCGCAGCGACCAGCCGCATCAGCGCCGCGGCCTCTTCTGCCGGGCTGTCGTCGCGAAACGCGCGATTGGGATCGATAGCGTTGAAGTTCCACCGGTGGATGCGTTCGTAGGCCCATGGGCTCACGCAAGGAGCGACGACGAGGTTGATTCGACCCTGGTAGTCCGCGGCGTTCTGCTCGAGGAACTTCAGGGCGCCGAGCACGCCGCTGGTCTCGTAGCCATGCACGCCGCCCGTCACCAGCGCGCAGGGAAGCCCATCGCGGAAGCCGCGGCTCTGAATGGCGAACAGCGGGTAGCGGTCGGGCGGGTAGTTCAGCCTGCCGTACTCGACGACGTCGTAGCGTGTGCGAAGGCGGTCGATCGCGCGCGACACGTCTGCTTCGTAGCTGCGCCTGGGCGTCTGTCGCGACCGCCAGGTCAAACGATCTGCGGCGTCCCACGCGCGTCCGGGAGTGCCAATGGGGTAGGTGGTCAGGGGGCTCACCCCACGCGTGTACTGTTTCCACCCCGGGAACTTCAAGCCAGCCCACGTCGCTTGCGATGGCAGCGGGGCTTGCGGGTGTGGTCCAGCGGGCCCCAGGAAGAGATCCGCACCAGAGCGAAGGGCAAGGGCTGCGTCATCGCCACCCCCGTTTCCTCTAAGCGTGCTCGACGTATATACTGACAATATACGGAGGCCTGGATGAAAACAGCACGCGTGTTCAAGAGTGGAAACAGTCAGGCGGTACGACTGCCGCAGGAGTTTCGTTTTGACGAGAACGAGGTCGTCATCAAGAAGGTCGGCCACGTCGTGATGCTTCTGCCTCGGAAGTTTGCAGCGGCTGCATTCAAGAAATTGCTCGGCGAGTTGGGCCCGATGGGCATCGTCCGTCAGCAACCCGCGAGGGTTGAGCGCCCGTGAAGCGGTGGATGCTCGACACCAACACGTGCATCGCGTTGGTAAACCAGGAGGCGAACTTCCTGCGCGTAGCCCGGCACCTCGATACCGTCGAACGGGCACAGGTACTGGTTTCTGCGGTGACGGTCGGAGAGCTGGCTTACGGCGTGGCTCGAAGCGCCCGTCGCTCGGCGAATGACGGAAAGCTCGACCGATTCCTCGCTGAGTTTGAGATCGCTGCTTTCGACGAAGAGGCGGCGCGGACATACGGCGATGTCCGGCAGGAGCTTGCCAGCCGGGGGCAGACCATTGGCCCCCTCGATACGATGATCGCCGGCCATGCGTTGGCAGCGGGAGCGACGGTTGTCACCAACAACACCCGTGAGTTCCGCCGCGTCGCGCGTCTGAAGGTGGTCGACTGGCTGCGCTGATCTCGAGTCTGGCGTCATGCCGTCGGTGGCTATTCTGGTGGGTCATCGCGGAGGAAAACGTGCTGCCCGTTTCCCAGGGACACGGGGGTGGCGGAAGGAACTCGTCGACGAAGCGGGCATCAAGACCTGTTCCGGTCGCGTGCTGGCGAACCTGCTCGAGGTCGCGGACGTCGATGGCGTCCTTCAGCGCCCGGGCGACGGTGGCTTTTCCGGCGACCACCTGCGTTCGTCGGTCATCGCCGCGCGAGCCGGCCCGAGCACGTTTCTGCAGGCGTACTCGACCGAGCGTCATGGAGTCGGCCCGACTTCGCGGCCCAGACCAGAAACTCAACGACCGGCAACGGATCTTCGGGGCGCTCTACGCTGCGATTCTGAGCGGGGGCGGCCTGGCCGGCGCAATATGCGTCCGCGCCGATTCAAGAACCCCCGTGAGCAACTCCACGAGCTTTGCCTGTCTCTTCTTCCAGCCTGGTCCGCGGCGGCTGGCCTTCAACAGATGGGCGCCGACAAGCCCACGCAATTGATGCTGGTGAAGCCAGGATCCAGAGCGAGCGCAAGAAGGTCGATACGCGCGGCGTTCATCGGCACTGCCGCGGCATTTGCGGCGCCAACCAAAATCCGAACCCCCTCTCGACGAGGACGAACTCGTAGACCGCGTAGCAGTTCGATCCGGCTCGACCTACGAGGAACACTGGTGGGCCACGGGCCCGAGGGTCAGCATGCGTGTTCAGGTGACTTCAGTAGTCCACGCGCTCAAGGAAGCCGCGCCGTCCCGAGCAACTGAACCCGTCCGCGGTCTGGTGCGGTCGCAGGGCTGAGTTGTTGCGCTCGTGTTTGAACTCGCGACCGCAATATTGGCAGCGGTAAACGTATGTCGCGCCTGAACGGGACGTGCGGCGTCGCGTTCTTCCGCTGGAACCAGTGTTTCTTGAACTCGGAATCATCGAGCCCGTCAGCTCGATCTCGTACTGTGGGCTGAACGTCTCGGCGGTGACGGTGAGACCAACGATCTCATCGATCTTGAACTGCTTGATGTGAGCGTCGCCCCGCACCCACGCGAATAGGTGCACGTGCCCCGCGGCCGCACGGCGCAAGGAGTACGGCGCGGCGAGCCTGTGCTTGCCGCTGTACGTGAACGAGATCATCAGCCGGTTCGCACCGGCGAAGCGAATCTGCTCGACGGGAGCCGCGCCCCAATAGGTTGTTGATGGCGGCGCAACCAAGGTGCCCTGGGCTTGACCGCCCGGCAGCTTCGGCAAGGGCTGCGGTGCAACCATGCTCGCGACAGCCTGGGCGACCACGACGGGCGCAGGTGCCGGAGGGTCGAGCCACGCGAGGACCGAGGCAAGTCTCCCGAGCACCGAGGCGATGGGCGGCAAGACCTGGAGCTGATGCGCAAGCATGCTTGTCCCAGTCGGCCTTGAGTTCGCCGGATTCGAGCACCAAGCTTCCCAAGGCCGCCGCGCCCGGCGGGGCGACGGTCTTGTGGGCGCACTTCTTATGGAAGAACTCGCGCGCGAGCTCGAAGTCGATGCTGGCCGAGTGGTTCTCGACAATCTGAACGACGTCGTAGAGATCCCTGGGGCGCGTTCGCTCCAGGAGCGCTCGAGTCTTTTCCGCGAACAGCTCCTCAATCGAGTACGCCGCGATGGTGAGGTCGTCGGGCAGGTCGTCCGGGTAGGGATGGAACGCGGAGCGGTCGTCTGCCTCATCGACCAGCACCTCGTGCTGCGTCAGGTCGAAGAGAATGTTCGCCAGTTGTGTGCGACCGAGCGGCCCACGGTAGGGCACCTTGCCCTGAAAGGCCGGCTGGTTTTGCTTGTTGTGGCGCTCGACGATCTTGATGTCGCCGAGTGGGTACTCGATGCCGCTGAGTTCGTGCGCGTCCTGGGCTACCGCCTTGAGCACGCCGACCAGCGCGTCGGGTGTGTACACCGCGGCGGGACGGAGGCTGAAGTCGAGGTCTTCAGAGAATCGGTACGTCTCGAAGTAGCACTTCTTGAGGCACGTTCCGCCCTTGAAGACCCAGTTGGTTTTGACCTCTGTGTTCCGGGCCAATGCGGCCAAGAGCCACCCGAGCACGTAGTCCTTCTCGACGACGTCGACGCGGAGTTCCCAGCCGCGAGCGCGCTCGAGGATGTCTTCCTTCCGAATCACGAGGCGTCCTTCTCGGGGAGAGTGACGTTGAGGCGAAGCCCCCAGCGCGTGAGGATCTTCCCCGTCGCCTTCACCTGAGGATCAAGTCGAATCACGCCCGATGACTTGTAGGCGAGCGCTTCGTTCACGACGGCGTCGTCACCGCCGAGCGCGGCCTCTACAAGGTAGCCGAGCCGCTTGTAGGCTGCGCCCTTCGGGTGCGCTGCGAGCGCGGATAGAAGCTTGTTCGGGTTCCAATGCTCGCTCCGCTTGTAGGTCGAGAGCATTTCGACAAGATGACGAACGCCGCCGACCCATCCGGGGTTCGCCAGACCGTCGGTCAGCGTACGCTCGCGATCCGACACCGCGACCCGAACCGTTCCTCTCCAGGTGGGTTGCACTGAACCGACTCGTTCTTTCGATGCCCGGACGATGCGGAACTCGCTCCCGATCAGCGCGATCGAGGTCGTGCGTGCCGCGCCTGCGGTGACGACAAATGTTGAGCGGAAGATCTGTTCCGTCAGCCCCCAATGCTCGGCGGCGGTCCACCCGCCGATGTAGCAAGGGGCGAACGCCTGCGACGCCAGCACCCACGGGTCGTCGATGGTGGTGACCGTCCCCGCCTCGAGCGGCAGCACGTAGAAAAAACCCCGGCGAACGGTGGCGAGCCAGCCTGCTCGCACGAGGCGGAACAGCCGCGAGCTGGCCGTCGCTCTGGGAACTCCCCAGGCCTCCGCCGCGCGTCGCGTGTCCACCAGGCCACCGGTGGCGGCCCGGGCCAGAGCGACCACCAGGTCCCGCCCAGTCTCCGAGGTAGTATCTGTCGCGATCATGCCGGAAGACGAAATTAACCCGACAGGGACTGTATCTCAAACGGCAGTTCGAACGGTCTTCAAGGTCAATGGTCGGGGCCATTTCGCGGCGCTGAGCCAGGGTGGAGGGACCCCGAAATCTAAGGGGTGGCGATGCAGTTGCCCTGCACGGCAAGGGGATCGGCGCCGTGGAGTAATAGGGGGCGCAGCGGGAGTTGTACGTAGTCGTGTCGCGTTTCGCTGCAGCCGCCTGCCCTGCAACCACAACTTCTCGAGCTGGGGAACTAGGATTCGAACCTAGATAGCCAGAGTCAGAGTCTGGAGTCCTACCGTTGGACGATTCCCCAATGAACCGGGTCCTACTTTTTCTTCCTCTTACCAGAGTCCGCCGAGACGACAACATAGATGCGCACTTCGTCGTTGGACTCGTAGATGTTGAGGCCTTCCCACCCGCCGCGGCCTGACGGGTTGGCGATGTGGTGGGCCTTGATTCCCGGTTGGTTCACGATCTCTTTCCGAGGATACGCGCTGGTCGGAAGCGCCGTCTTGTAGAACTTCTTCACGGCTTCGTAGTCACCGACAGCCTTGTACCGGTTCTCGGCCACCTTGCGCGCCGAGTCCGGGAGCACCCCGATCTCTGCCGCATGGGCCGACGTCACTGCCAGCACCGCCAACACCCACCAGGCTCTCATGGACGAAGAAGGTAGCTTCGGGCTGACAGCCAGTCCATCCACATGGCGACCACTCCGTGGATCATCGCGCCGTACCAGAAGCTCCGCGTTCGCAGCGCCAGGATCCCCAACGCCAGCCCCGCGATGATCGAGCCCAGCGCCTCGAGCTCCGCCTTCCCCAGGTGCATCACCGCAAACGGAGCGATCGGCAGCAACAACGCCCCCGTCCTCCCAAGCTTCGGCAACAGCCCATTCAGCATCCACCCGCGAAAGAAGAACTCCCAGCCGATGAAATAGAAGAGGTACCCCAGCTCGTAGATCGCAAACAGCTTCCAGCTGATCTCGTCGGGCTTCCCTTCCACCTTCAGCGTGTACGCGCCCGCTCCCGCCAGCGGGTAGATGCCCTTGAACGAGTCCATCTTCGACGCCACGTAGACTGCCGGCAGCATCACGATCAGAAACAGCGCCGAGATGAGCAGCCCCGCCCGCCAGTCGCCGATGCCCAGCCCGTACTTCCGGTGAAAGCTGCCCCGCGTCGCCACCGAGATGAGCAGCGGCAGCACCAGGTACAGAAAGAAGCTCGCCCCGAACCAGTAGAAATAGGTGAGCGCGCCAATCGCAGGGTGCTTGTCGTACGTCGCGCCGAAGAGGGTGCGGAAGTACGACGTCGACGCCTGGTGGTGCGAGAGGATCAACAGCGCACTGCCCGCGCAGGTGATCACCGTGGGCTCGTTGCCCAGGTCGCGCAGGTACAGCCGCGCCCACGTGATCAGCCGGCTCACGGCGCCTTGTATTTCAGCGCCGCGTCGATGCGCGCCAGCGACTCTTCCCGGCCGATCAACGACAGCGTGTCGCCGATGCCAGGGCTGACGGTCGTGCCCGTCACCGCCACCCGAAGCGGCTGGGCCACCTTGCCCATGCCGATCTTCATCGCCTCGCTCACCGTCTTGATCACCGCGTCAAGCGCCGGCACCGCCCACTCCGTCGTCTCGAGCACCTGCCGCACCTGCGAAAGCGCCGCCTTGCCGTCGTCCCCCAGTTGCTTCGCCGCCGCGGCCGGGTCGATTTGCACGCCGTGCCCGTAGAAGACCTTCGCCTTCTGCGCGAGCTCGACCAGCGTCGTCGCCCGTTCCTTCAGCGCCGCGCAGATCCGCACCACCTTCGCCTCGTCTTTCACGTCGAGCCCGTTCTCGGCAAAGAAGGGCAGGGCGTGCTTCGCCACCTCGGCCGGCGGCGTCTCTTTGATCCAGTGCGCCGACACCGAGGCCAGCTTCGCCGGGTTCCACACCCCCGAGCTGTGACCCACGTGATCGAAGTCGAACAGCTCGATCATCTGCTGGCGGGTGAAGAGCTCGTCGTTGCCGTGGCTCCAGCCGAGCCGGATCACGAAGTTCAGCAGCGCGTGCGGCAGGATCCCGTTCTTCTTGTGCGCCATCACGTCGGCTTCCGGGTGCAGCCGCTTCGACAGCTTCTCGCGGTCAGGCCCGAGGATCAGCGGGAAGTGGGCAAACTTCGGCGCCTTCCAGCCCAGCGCCTGGTACAGCATCAGCTGCGGCAGCGTGCTGTTGATGTGCTCCTGCCCGCGGCCCACCACGTCGATTTCCATCGAGTGGTCGTCGACGACGCAGCCGAAGTTGTAGAGCGGAATTCCGTCGGCCCGCATGATCACGAAGTCGTCCAGGTCGCCGTACTGCTTGCTGATGGTCTTCTGGAGCACCAGGTCTTCGAAGCTCACCACGCCGTCTGTCAGCGGCATCGCAAACCTCACCACCGACGGGCGATCAGGCGCGTCTTTGCGGTTCCGGCACGTGCGCTCGTACTTGTACCCCGCACCCGCTGCCTCCCGCCGGGCTTCGAGCTCTTCCTTCGTGCAGTAGCAGCGGTACGCCTTGCCCTCTTTGAGCAGCACGTCTGCGGCCTTCCGGTAGCTGTCGAGCCGCTGCATCTGGAAGTACGGGCCGAACTTGCCGTCGACCCGGGGGCCTTCGTCCCAGTCGATGCCCAGCCACTCGAGCCCGTCGAGAATCGCCCGCACCGATTGGGGCGTCGACCGTTCCTGGTCGGTGTCTTCCATGCGGAGGATGAAGGTCCCGCCGTGCCGCCGCGCGTAGAGCCAGTTGAAGAGCGCGGTGCGGGCGCCGCCGATGTGAAGGTAACCCGTCGGAGACGGTGCAAAGCGAACGCGCAGACCCATGGTCGCGGGGAACTACCAGAGGGGTTAAGTTGCCGGCAATCATGAAGCGCCTCGCGTCCCTGACCCTTTTCGCTGGCTTTGCCGCTTTCGGCACCACCCTCATCGCCGTCGATGTTCCAGCGCTCAGCCAGACCGCCGAGGTGATCGTCGTCGGCACCGTTCGCGCTTCCGCGCCCCGGCTAACCAAAGACGGCGCGCGGATCATCACCGACACCGAGATCCAGATCACCGAGGTGCTCAAGGGCAAACCCGACGCCACCACGCTGGTGGTGATGCAGCCCGGCGGCATCGTCGGCGACGTCGGCCAGAAGGTCGAAGGCACCGCGAGCTTCGCCGTCGGTGAAGAGGTCGTCGTCTTCCTCGATCGCCGCGGGGCCGATCGCTTTGCCGTCACCGCGATGTCGCAGGGCAAGTTCCGCGTCGAAAGGTCTTCCGACGGCAAGGTCGCCTTCGCAGTGCCGCAGCACTCGACCTCGCTGCTCATCGACCCGCTGACCCAGAAAGAGACCGTCAGTGGCCTGAAGACGATGCCGCTCGCCGACCTGAAGACGAAGATCGCGGCCGCGCTGGCCACCCCCACTTCGCCTGTCGTGCAGCCGACCCGCCCGGCGCTGAACAAGACCACCCCATGATCCTCGCGGTGCTCGTCTCGCTGACGGTCGGGCAGGCCGTCTGCCCCGCGTACACGCGCACGAAGGTCGACGACAACGACGCCAGATCCCACTGTCTGTATTGGACGGAAGGTCAGACGATCGAGTGGCGCGTCAACGACCAGGGCAACCCCGAGACCACCGGCGATACCGAGTTCACCGCTGTGGATAAGGCGATCGCCAGCTGGCAGACGGAGTTCGTCTCGTGTGGCTCGCTGGCGCTCAACGTCGGGCCGCGGTCGACGTCGCGCATCGCGTCGTACGCGAGCAAGTCCGCCAATCAGAACCTGGTGATCTGGCGCTTCGAGACCTGCACCAGCAAGGTCGGCCCCAGCGACGGCTGCTGGAAGGACGACGACTGCGGCAACCAGTTCGACTGCTGGCAGCACAACAGCGGGGCCCTGGCGATCACCACCACCAGCTTCGACCCCATCAGCGGCCGCATCCTCGACGCCGACATCGAGCTGAACACCCCGGGGTTCATCTTCACCGCTGTCGATTCGCCTCCGTGCATCAAGCCTGTCTACAACCAGCTCTGCGTGGCGACCGACATCCAGAACACCCTGACGCACGAGTTCGGCCACTCGCTGGGCCTCGCGCACAGCTGTCAGATGGGCTCGACGATGTACGCCAGCGCCGCTCCGACCGAGCTCGGCAAGCGCGCGCTGGATCCCGGTAGCAAGCAGTTCGTCTGTGACGTGTACCCGAAGAACCTGCCGTCGCAGGACTGCGTGAGCCCCGCCTTCAACGGCGAGCTGGGGCCAGTCGCGCGCGGCTGCGGCTGTTCGGCGGGCGCCGGGGCAGGGTGGGCCGTGATCGGCCTCGTCGCGCTTGCGAGGCGAAGGGCTCGCGCCGGATGAAGCTCGCTGCTGCCCTCGCGTTGCTCGCGTCGTCGATGGCGGCTGCGCAGCCCTTTATTCGCACCGTGGTGCCGGGCAGCGAAGAGAAGGGTGTGTTGTGCGTGACGTGGAACAAGCGCGGGTTCACGTACGTCGTCGACGCGGCGGGCAGCGCGCGCACGCCGGGCGAGTCCGAGTTCGTCGCGGTCGACGCGGCTTTCGCCAGCTGGCAGGCGGTGTCGGACACCTGCAGCGACTTCAAGTTCACGCGGGGCGAGCGGCAGGCGAATACGAAGATTGGTCGCGGCAGTGAGTCGAGCAATGTCGTCGTCTTCCGCGAGGTGTCGTGCCGCACCGCCGCGCCGTCGACGGATCCGTGCCTGGCCGATGGCTCGTGCGCCAACACGTACAAGTGCTGGGACCACTCGGACTTCACGATCGCGCTCACCACCACCACCTTCAGCACCAAGACAGGGGCGATCTACGACGCGGACATCGAGCTGAACGCCGCTCCGCATGTCGATGACTCGCGCTTCCTCTTCACCACCATCTCGTCGCCGCCGTGCGCGCCGAACCCCGACGCCGTCACCTGCGTGTCGACCGACATCCAGAACACGCTCACCCATGAGATCGGGCATGCCGTGGGGTTCGACCACGTCGAGAACCCGGGCGCGACGATGGAGGCCACCGCTCCGCCGGGTGAGACGCAGAAGCGGATCATCGACTTTGGGATGACTGAAGGGTTCTGCCAGACGTACCCGAAGGGCTTGCCTCCGGTGCCCTGTAACGAGCTCGCTCAGCTGCGCCGGAAGATCATCGTCAAGGGCGTCGGCACCCCCGGCCTTTCCGGCATCGGCTGCGCGGCAGTGCCCGGGGCGGCCTTCTGGCTGCTGGGTCTGCTCGTCATTGCTCTGTCACGCCGCCGTTGACCCGCCCGTCACCCATGCCAGACAGGGCGGGTGAGTCTTTCCTTCGTCCTTCTTCTGGCCGCGCTTCAGGCAGAGCCGGCCCCGGCTTCCGTTCATCCCGAGAGCCTCCTTCCCGACCCGTCTGATGGCGGGGTTGAACAGAGCCCCCCTGATGCTGGAGCCGAGGCGTACCCCGAGCCCGTCGCTCCCGACCCCCAGCCTGTCGCTGCGGTGGTCGAGCCTGTGGTCGCGCAGACTGTCGTCACGGGATCCCGCACCGAGCGCCGCCTCGAAGACGCTGTCACCCCGACCGAGGTGATCACCCGCGCGCAGATCGACGCCACCGGCGCCCGCGATCTCGGCGCGCTGCTTCAGCAGCACCAGGGCGTCGAGCTCGAGTACAGCTTCCGCGGCGTCGGCGTTCGCCTGCAGGGCCTCGACCCCGAGTACGTGCTGATCCTCGTCGACGGCGAGCGCGTCTCGGGCCGCATCGGCAACACCATCGACCTGAGCCGCTACTCGATGCGCGACGTCGAACGGATCGAGATCGTCAAGGGCCCGGCCGCCGCGCTCTATGGCTCGGACGCGATCGGGGGCGTCATCAACTTGATCACCCGCCGCGTGCAGAACGACTGGGAAGGCATGCTGCGCGCGTCGGCGGGCACCCGCGAGGACTACGACTTTCGCGGCCACGGCGCGATGAAGCGCGGCCCGTTCGAGCTCCGCCTGGGCGGCGGTTACCGCCAGGCGCTGTCGTATGATCTCGACCCCCGCGACGCCGCGACCAGTGGCCCCGGCTTCCGAAGGTTCGATGGCGACGCGGCGCTCGTCTTCACCCCCAAAGACTGGATCGCGATCTCCGGAAAGATTGGGTACCTGCGCCGC
>Ga0209181_10000659_pt1 | contig 63653 bp, 46 predicted proteins | sample MAT05_FD_187208 | JGI IMG/M metagenome (GOLD analysis project Ga0209181, IMG submission 187208) | Freshwater microbial communities from Lake Fryxell liftoff mats and glacier meltwater in Antarctica - MAT-05 (SPAdes) (version 2) | ecosystem: Environmental > Aquatic > Freshwater > Ice > Liftoff...
TTTACAGATAAAAACGTGTAATAATTTTTTATTATTTAATAAGTTCTTCGATGATCTGGGTGATCTGAAGCGGGTGCAGCAATGGTGTCTGGTGTCTTGTGTCTGAAGTCTTCTGTCTGAAGTCTTGTGTCTGAAGTCTTCTGTCTGAAGTCTTCTGTCTTGTGTCTGAAGTCTTCTGTCTTGTGTCTGAAGTCTTGTGTCTGAAGTCTTGTGTCTGAAGTCTTCTGTCTTGTGTCTGATGTCTGATGATGTGTTCCGCGACATTGTCGGGCGTGGACGACCCGACGTACGGGAGGAAGAACCAATGTACATTCCTACTTCATTATATCAAGATACTCCAGCAAATCATCCGTCAAAGTATTGCACTGTTGGATAAATTTCTCGTCGGTCATCCTGCTTTTCAGGTGCTGGCTTTTCAGCGTCGAATATCGTTGACGTAGTTGAGTAACCACGTTATCACCGCTGGGCAATTTTTTAAGTGCATCCTCCAACTGTCCGGCTTCAATCAATTCCCGGATGAATACAGTATCCGGCTGCTCCGGAAACCGCCCAGGAAACAATGCCCCTCGCTCGCTGGTAAATACGTTTTCCAACAGTGCCAAGACCGAGACCTGCTCAAAAACGGCCTCACATTCTATGGTTTTTACACCCCGTTCGCGTGCACGCAATAGTTTTTCGTGAGCATGGAAACGCGGCGCGGCTTTCCCCTTACAATCCGAACAAATACAAGGGACCATTTTTTGCACCGGGGCAGTTTGTCCCGCTTCGGGCTGGTTGCGGAAGCGTTTGTAGGTGTGGTTTAGGCGGTCAATGGCTGCCGCCACAATGGTCAGCAGGTCTTTGGCCTGCGGGCCGCTGGCGTGCAGTTGCAGGCTCCGGTCAATGGCAGATTCCTGCAGGCGCAGGGCCGTGCGCTCGTCATAGCGAAAAATGGCCCCCGAACGCCAGGCATCCGCCTCGTGGTCGCGGAGGTAAGCGTGCAGACGCACCATGAGGCGGCTCGCCAGCCCTTTTGGCATAAAACGGTACTCGTAGCGCAATTGCAGGTTGTTCATTTCGTCCCAGGTTAAGGCCGTGGTAGTGGTATCTTTTGGCAGCAACTGGGGCGACAAATAGGTAGGTTCATCGGCTGCCTCCAGAAGGTAGCAAATCTCGAAATTGAGCATGAGTTGCAGCAGCTCGTCGGCCATGCGGCGGTGGGCGGGGTGGTGGCCCGGTTTGTCGGTATCCGACCAAATGGCCAATGCCTGTTTTTTGGTGAAAAACCCTTTGTTATCTTGTATTTTTCGGTCGTCCACCACCTGATAAACCCCCGCTACGGCCCATTCATTGTCTAAGATGATCGTTTTTTTGAGAACGGGATCCTCCTGAAAATGCAACAACGCGCCCAGATGGTGCAAAGAATGGCTGATGCGATGGGCTTCTTCCTCGTTTTGTCCGTGTTTTTCACAAAGCTCGTAATAACTTTCTAAGGTGATATGGGGTTTATTTTCACGGGTGCGCAGCGCCTGTAAATCGCGCCGGATAGCCGCCCAGGGAGCAGGCCAGTCCGTGCCGACGTGATCCAAGTGTAAGAGGCGGTTTTCGATGTCTTTGCGGAGCAGTTCCAGTTTGTTTTTGTCCTCTTTCAGGTTGAGGGGGTGTTGCGCCTGCACCTGCGGAAAAAGCCCCTGCAACTCTCGGTAGCCAATGTCGGAGCTGCGGCCTCCCCTTTCATTTTGCACGATGAGCACGGGGCTGCCGCTGCCGAGCAACTCGATGAGTTGGAGCCAATACGCAAAATTGGTATCTTCCTTGCGTTCATCCGTTACCACCAGGTAGAGCGAGCGGGTGGTCAGGAAAAACTGATGGGTTGCGTGGTAGAGTTCCTGACCGCCAAAATCCCAGAGATGGGCCGTGAAACGCTCTGTTTCCGCACATTCAAAAGTCATATCTTCCACTTCGATGCCGTGGGTGCTTTCTGCTTCGGTGGGCATAACCGCGCCGATGCCTTTCAATAATTTTCGGCGCAGGGTAGTTTTGCCCGCCCCGCCGGAACCCAGCAGCAGAACTTTGGCTTCGTAGAGTTTTATGCTGCCTTCCGATTGCAGTTTCCGGAAAAATAGGACGATTTCGTAGCGGCCCTGCGCCACGACTTCCGGCGGCGGGGTGGCCAATTGGTCATTGCCGTCCAAAAAAATATGCTCCAATCCGGTGGCCTCCGGCGGCGGCACAAAACGGATCAATTGGGTGTCGCTCAAGTCTACAAAGCGCAGTTGGGGCATTTTTTCTATACCTGCTACCGTTCCGAGGGGATTGCCGCGCAGGTTGAGGGCTTCTAAGTGGCGGAGGTCGGTTTGTTGCGCCACTTGTTGCCATTGCGCGGCGGTCAAACCCCGCCCGGCTAAGTTCAGGCCCGTCAACTGTCCGTTGCGCTGCGTATAAAGGGCCAGCCAGCCATCCTTGCGGGCGGGGTCGCGCAGGCAGGGCATGGCAGCCAAGGCCGAATCGCGGGTTTGCAGGGGCGATTCGATGAGCGGAAAACCTAAGGCCGATTCGAGGGCCTGCACGACGGCGGGCTTAGGCGCGGCGGGTGTTTCTGGTGTCGTCGGGTTGAGTATTTTTCCAATCTGCTTGAACAGGCTCATGCGGGTAGATATTGGTGATTTGCGAATTAAGGATTGGTTTGTGTAAATACTTGAAAATCAAGGGCCAATAAGTGTCGGCGTTACTCGAAGTAACGCCGACACTGCGCAACTGCCTGATAATCAATATCTGTTTCCAACTCTTAATTCGCATAATTTGTTCTTAATGGACTCCTATTTATCTGTAAATGAATTATTTGATGGTACTTGCACAAATTTTTTTGCAAAAAAATTTGTGCAAGTACCATCAAATAATTCATTCCCGTGTCTTAATAGGGCGGCAGGGCTTTCGACCCATTTCCTACCGGCTCTGCCGCCCGGTGGCGTTGCCGCCACGTTTTTGTCCCCCGCCAATGGCAAAGGAGCAGGTGCAATCGCCTGTTCAGTGGAAGCCATCCGGCCTTCCTGTGAGCTGGAGGGCGAGGCGGAAGCCGATATGGTGGTTGCGGTTGTCCGGCTCGTTGTCGTTGCGGTACGCAGTGCGGCAGTTCTGCGAGTCGTTGTTCCAGCCGCCGCCGCGCAGCACGCGGTTGATGCCCTACGGCGATTGACCTATTTTTCGGCGAAATGCCGCAGTATTTGCGTGTTGTGTGAAAGCCAATAAAGGCTGCACGTGTCGCTGACAAACCGCTTCGCTCCAGGCACCTGTCTCCCATTGCTCGTTGGCAAAGTGGAGTTTTCGGATAAACCGCCGTTTGCTTTGTTGCAACAGGCGCACATCGTACGGAAACAAATGATAGCCCAAAAACGGGAGCCCGCTGCCCGTTCGGTTGAGCTGCACGGGTTTAAGGCTGCAAAGTAAGGAGTTTTCTGTATATTGCTGAATGTCTTCCAAATTTTTTTTTAATACATTTGGGTTGTCCTGCCACAATACCATATCATCCATGTAGCGCACGTATGCGCTGACACGCAATTTTTCTTTGATAAAATGGTCTAAGGGGGCCAAATAGTGGTTGGAGAAATATTGACTGCTCAGGTTGCCAATGGGTACGCCCCGCTCGGGGCTTGTTTCGTAACTGTCAATAATTTTTTCGAAAATATCCAATAAACGGTAATCGGCAAACAGGCGACGCAGCTGGCTTTTGATCACCTCGTGGTGTACGCTGTCAAAAAATTTGCGTACATCCAATTTCAGAAACCACGCATTCTGTCGGGTAAAGACCTTGGCGCGCTCCAATGCGGCATGGGTTCCTTTGCCTTTTCGGCTGGCGTAGCTGTCAAAAATCTGGAAACGCTCAAAATGTTCATGACAGACGTTCATCAAAGCATGGTGCAATACCTGTTCCTGAAAAGCCGGGGCGCATATCTGTCGCTCTTTGGGTTCATACACCTTAAAACGATGATAATCGCCCACTACCACCAATCCCGTTCGGATTTGTTCCCGCAAGCGGAGCAAATTTTGGTCCAGCTGCTGGTTGTAACGGATTACCTGGTCAGCCCGGCGTTTGCCTTTTGCCGCTTTCCAAAAAGCCCGGCGCAGGTTATCGGGTTCTATGATGCGTTCTATCAGGTAGCTATTGTTGCGCATTTTCGAGCATATTTACAACTTTTGAAGCATATTTTTCCATTTTTTTGTCGCCGATTCCCTTGATGTTTTTCATGCTTGCAGCCGTAAGCGGCGGCGCTGTTTGTGCCAGCGCAGCCAATTCTTCATCCGAAAATACGACAAAAGGCGGAACACCCTCTTCGGCGGCAAGGACTTTTCGAATTTCCCGCAATTGCGAAAAACGCTTAAAAGTTGGCTCATCCAAAACCTCGCGATAATCCACCTTATTCCCCCGCTCGCGGGTGGCCGCTTCATCCAAATACCGGATGCTAAAGCACCAATAACTGCCATGGCTCCCGCTAACCACGTGTTGATCCACGTCCAAAACCTGTTTGGAACGCAAAAATTTGTTCATGTCTTCATTGACGACTTCGCCAAAAGGAATGGGAATGGAAAAAATTTTAATTTGCATAAAAAAATTTTATAAATTATTAATAATTGATATTTTATATGTTTAAATTTAAAATATCCACTTTTCAAAAAAAAATTTTTTGGGGCCAAGCCCCAATTAACCGCTCCGTGCAGCCACTCCGCTGGCAGGTGGCTGCTACCGCCGCGCCACCTTGCCCGCTCCGTTGCCGCACGTCGCTTCCCCATGCTCACAGGAAGGCACGGAAGGGCTAACCAACTACCTGGAGGGCGAGGCGGAAGCCGAAAAGGTGGTAGCGGTAGCCCGGCCCGTTGCCGTAGCGGCACGCAGTGCGGCAGCCCCGCGAGACGAGGCCCCAGCCGCCGCCGCGCAGCACGCGGTTGATGCCCTTTTCCGGGCCGGGCGGGTTAGTTTTTGGGCTTTTATCGTAATTGCCATGCCGGTCGTTACACCATTCCCACACATTACCGCTCATGTCATAGCACCCTAAGGCATTGGGCAGCAGGAGACCGACTTCGTGGGTTCGGCTGTCGCTGTTGCCATCGTACCAGGCTACTTGATCGAGGAGGTCGCTACCGGCATAAGTGCCGGAGTGGGCGGCGTTGGAGGCTCCTCCCCTTGCGGCGTATTCCCATTCGGCTTCGGTGGGCAGGCGGTAGCCGTTGGCGGAATGGTTGCAGGATACCTCGCCTCCATTGGGCAGCGTCCACTGTCGGGCAGGGGTACAGCCGTAAGTCTGGCCGTCGGGCAGCCGGTAGCAGGGTATCCGACCCGTTTCCACGCTCAGGCGGTTGCAAAACACGGCGGCATCGAACCAGGAAACCCGCTCTATGGGCAGCCGTTCGCCGTTGAAATGGGCGGGGTTTTCGCCCATGTCGCCCATCACGGCCGTCCAGAGGTCTTGCGTGACCGGAAACTCGCCGAGGTAGAAATCGGAGAGCGTGACCGAATGGGCGGGCTTGCCGTCGTATTCGGCTTGCTCGCCGGTGTCGTCGCTGCCCATGCGGAAGGTGCCACCGGGCACGGGCAGGAGGCGGGCGGAGGTGGTGAGGCGGGGGAGAGGAAGGAGGTGCTGCGGGTGCATTAAGATATTGAAGTTAGTTTTTTTTGGGATTGATGATTGTTGATGTGTCTGTGTGTACCGCTCAATTCCTCAACCTTTTGATTGACGATTGATGATTACATGATATATGATTGTTGATGTTCCGTGATGCATTTGATTGACGATTGATGATTACATGATATATGATTGTTGATGTACCGTGATGTGTTCCGTGATGCATTTGATGAATGATTGATGATTACATGAAATATGATTTTTGATATACCTGTGTGCACCGCTCAATTCTTCAATTCCTGAGTCCCCTCCGAAAAGTCTGGATTGTCATTTTGAAACGGCTATTTGGCCATAAAACATCGAAAATTTTACATTTTTTTGATGTTTTTAGTGCGCCTAATCTTTATTTTAGAGTGAAAAACCATAAAAAAACGATGGTTTCGACTTTTCGGAGGGGACTCAGTAATTGAGAAAGTGAAAAATTGAGAATGGAGGATTGTCAGACGATGGTTTTTGGGTCGGGGAATAAATCTTTCAGTTTTGATTTGGGAAATAATTCACCCAATTCTTCCGGCAGGGTGTGGCGTTCCGGGAATCGAGCCGCCAGCGCACGCATGAGGTCGAGTACCAAAGGTTTTTCTCCTTTGTGGAGCAGGTTGCCGAGGCGTTCGCGGGCAAATCCCGATGCCGGTCGTCCGAGGTGTTCGGTGAGGTGACGGGTTAGTTTATCCAGATACAAGGTCCTGATAAAATGGGGGCGAATGGACAGCAGTTGTGCTTCATGTTGGTGCAACAGTACCCAGTGTTCGTCTTTCCGGAGGAGATCGGCCAGCGCATCGAAGCGTGCCTCCCGCGCCAATACCGTAGCGGTTGCTGCTATGTGGCCGTTTTTTTGCAATTGCAGGAGCAGGTTCTCCAGATCGGGTACCGTTCCGTCGTGCAGCGCCTTTAATTTTTCATACCATTCCAACTGACCTTTTTCCATTAGTTTTTTATGGTAATACTGCTCCAAATACCGGGTATCGTTATGCTGTAAGGCCAGCTGGTATAGTTTGTGCTCCAAATCCCGTTTTTGCCATTCTAACAGGTGTTGAGCGGCCAATGCCTGCTCGGCGGATACGGCAAATGCTTCGTTCAGCCCTGTATCGTGCAATCGGAGGAGTACCTGATAGAGTAGATTGGTTTGTTCGTGGTAATCTTTCAATACCCGTGCCACTGCTCGAGGGTTATTGCGCCGTGCCAATGCCCCAACGAACCACGCTGTGAGGAAGGCGGGTGCCGGAAACGGTGTTCGGTCAAATACTTGTCGGAGTGCCTTGAATCGTGTTTCTTGGTCGGATAATTGCAACAAAAGTGGCCATATTTCCAACTGTACACTCGCCGGGAAGTAGTCTTTTTCGGCTAAATGTTCCAATATTTCCCAGGCCGACTGGCGCATTTCGGGCGATAATTCGGGCAGGGCAGCCATTGTGCAAAGGTGTTTTAACGGGTGCATAAAATCCTTGCCCAGCACCTGCTGTCGCTTGTTGCTTTCGCTGCCAGCCAACAAGGGGGCCAATTTTTGCACCACGGTGCTGACAATTTGAAAGGTTACGGGGTATTGGGCAACACTCCAGGCGGCATCTGTCTGCTGCCGGAGATTGGTCACTGTCCTGTTCAACCGTCGGAAATCCGGTTCCCGCAGGCCATTCAAATCGGCTTTTTCAGGGAGTACCGATTGCAATAAAAGCGTATAGGGGTTTTCGGCGTTGGTGAGGTTGCCGGCGAACCAGGTTTTCAGCGCTAAGGAAAAATCCCGATCCTGGCGGGCGTAGGCCCGAACAAACTCAAACAAGGATGCGGCATCGGCGTGTTCCAAAACGTTCGGTACGGTAATGCGGGTCGGTATGGCCGCTGCGGCCTTGTCGACGGCTACTTTTTCGCGTTTTTCTTCGCTTCTTTGCTCCAGAAATTGCCGAATTTTGAATAAAGCGGCGGCAATGTGTGCGCACATGAGCCGCCGGGGTTCCAACCAGCATTCGCACGTGTAGGCTTTTATTTTTCCCGGGGTAATAATGACTTCCACTTCATACTGCTCGGTTTTGTCGGCTACCCCAGCCACCCAAAAATGCCGCTCTACTTCGTTGAGCGAGCGCACTGCTCCCGATGAAGACAAGGCTTCCCCGGCACTGGCGGTGGCAGCGCTGATCTGGAATTCAAAATTTTTGAGCGTATATTTCAAAATACGTGTGTAGACAATAATGTGGAGTCAAAAGAATCAGATAGGGTAGTGGTTTATTCTGACACCGTTCCTTTAGTAGTCCACAGTCAATAGTCGGCAGTCCACAGTCTCACAAACCCTTGATAATAAGGTAATTAATGAAATTAAAAACTACGATTATTTCTATTTACCTACTTATTTGATAGTACCTACCTGGTTTTTTTGCAAAAAAACAGGTAGGTACTGTCAAATAAGTCATTCCCCTGCCACTAATGCCTGTTGCAGATCGGCTAATAAATCATCCACATCTTCCACGCCGACGCTGAGGCGCACCAAGGAATCGGTGAGCCCTACTTTTAGGCGCGCTTCTTGCGGAATACTGGCATGGGTCATGCTGGCGGGGTGGCCAATGAGGGATTCCACGCCACCTAAGGATTCTGCTAAGGTAAAGAGCCGGGTGCCACTTAATACTTTTTCTGCGGCTTCGTAAGTGTTATTTTTTAGGTCAAATGACACCATTCCGCCAAACATCCGCATTTGCTTTTTGGCAATTTCGTGGTTGGGATGGTCGGTAAAACCGGGCCAAAACACTTTTTCCACGTTGGGGTGTGCTTTCAAAAAATGGGCAATAACTGCTGCATTTTCGCAAGCCCTTTGTACGCGCAGGTGCAAGGTTTTTATGCCGCGCAGGATGAGGAAGCAATCCATTGGCCCCGGCACTGCACCGGTAGCATTTTGGAGGAAACGCAGGCGCTGCGCTAATTCGTCGTCGTTCACAATGAGGCATCCGTGAATGACATCGGAGTGTCCGCCGATGTATTTGGTGGCGGAATGCAGCACGATATCCGCGCCGAGGTCGAGCGGGTTCTGCAAATAGGGCGAAGCAAAAGTATTGTCCACGCAGGTAAGGATGCCGTGTTTGCGCGCAATGGCGCACACGGCGGCTATATCCACCACGTTGAGCATGGGGTTGGTGGGGGTCTCTATCCAGAGTAGTTTTGTGTCGGGCGACAGTTCTTTCGCGACATTTTCTGCGTCGTACATGTCCACAAAACGGCTTTTTAGGCCCCATTGGCTGTACACGCGCACCATCTGGCGATAAGAACCGCCATACAGGTCATTGACACCCAATATTTCGTCGCCAGATTGGAAGAGTTTCATCACCGCATCCTGTGCTGCGAGGCCGGAGGCAAAACAAATGGCTGCTTTGCCGTTTTCTAAAGCGGCTAAGTTGGTTTCCAGTGCGCTTCGGGTAGGGTTTTGGGTGCGGCCGTACTCGTATCCTTTGTGGTCGCCGGGTGTTGCCTGGGCGTAAGTAGAGGTTTGGAAAATGGGAGTCATCACCGCTCCGGTTGAAGGATCGGGTTCTATGCCTGCATGAATGGCTTTTGTTGCAAATTTCATTGAATACTGAGTAGTTATGAGTTATGAGTAATCGGTTATGAGTACCACAACTGTTTGATTTTGTGTGTTTTGCAAAAATTTATAACCGCGTTTATTTCAACTACCCGTTTATTTATTGAAAAACATTTGCCTTTGTCTACGGATAGTAAATAGCCGGCAAAGTGGTCTGATGAGTAGTTTTCAGGTCAATATTTGTAAAATATATTGATGATCGAGTTAACAGTGTACGCTTGGTATTTTCTTTCGGGTTAAAACCCCCTAATCGTTTGAGTGCTTGACACATTTGGGGAACCACAATATATTAAAAGGGAAAAGTTTCACAAAACTTGTCAACCACCCATGTTTCCCTATATTTCATGTTGCTTTCCCCCAAATATGTCAAGCACTCTAAACAAATTTAATGCCATATCGTATGTTGATTTGTTGATGCGCCGCGCCCCTCAATTCCTCTGTCCCGTCCTCAATTCCTCCCTTCCTCAATTCCTCAACCCCGCTCAATTACTTCCTTCTTCAATTCCTCAACCCCGCTCAACCATTTTCCAACTCCTCCAATCGCTGTCTGTATATAAATTGCGGGGTGCGGGCGTACAGGTTTCGATACAGGGAAGTAGCACGGATATGGTGCGGGGTGGGGTTATCCGCTATTTTGCGCAATTCAAAATGTACGGCTGCTTCTTCGCGTTCCGTTCGGGCCAATGCCAGCAATTGGCGCAGCTGGCGCAGTGCTTCCGGTTTATTATTTTCGGCCATAATCACTTGAGCACGCAGGATATTGGCTCCAAATGTCAAGTCAGCATTGCCGAGTGCGAGGGCGATGTCGCGCCCTTCTTCCAGCAGTTGGCGCGCAAAAGACAATTCATCTATCGCTACATGAACGGCCCCTTTTTCGATCAGAGAATTGCCCAATACTAATTTATTGCCCATATCGCGGGCATGTTCTATGGCTTCGCTGTAACAGGCTAAAGAGCGTTGATACACGCCTTTATAATACCACGTGTCACCCAGCGTATTGAGGGCTTTGGCGATGCCTTTTTTGTAATTGAGTTCGCGGGATAGCGCCAGGTTTTGTTCTAAATGCTCAATTGCGCGGTCAAAATCGCCGGTAATAGCGAGCAAATCTCCAATGAGTCCGTAAGCAATAGCCGAGCCTTGTTTGTCGCCAAGTTCGCGGCAGAGGGCTAAGTCGTGCTCGAAATTTTGCATGGCTTTGCTGTAATCGCCCTTTTTTTCCCAAACAGAACCAATACTGCCGATACAGATCGTCACAAACAGCTTATTACCCAACTCTTCGCTCAGGGTCAAACCTTTTTCAAGGCAAAGCAGGGCGCTGTCCAAACTGTTTTTTTCCAAATAAATGATACCCAGGTTGGTATAGAGCGTGGTAAGTCCTTGCTTGTCCTGCGCTCGTTCTGCAATATCCAGCTGCTCTTCCAGCCAACGAATACCTTCATCATAATGGCCCTGATTCATAAAAATCAGGCCGAGGTTGGCCACAATTCCGGCATTTTCCGATTCGCGGTTGACGGATCGGTTGATTTCGATGGCTTTGGCAAACCAACTTTTTGCGGAATCATAGCTGCCCTGCCGGAAAAAGAAAGCGCCGAGGTTGCCATACGTTTTGGCGGTGCCTATTTTGTCGCCAGCCAGCTCGAAACAGGTAATGGCCACGTCGAGATAGCGTTTAGCATCGGCATAGTTGCCGCGCAACATGAGCAGGTTGCCGAGGCGGCGGTTGCAACGCCCAATCAGGTACCAGTTATTGAGTACCCGGGAGCGTTTTAAGGATTCATTATAGTCGGCAGCAGCTTCTTCCCATTGGCCCACCAATTCGTGTACCGCTCCTTTTTTCAGCATCAATTTCACCATTTTGGTGTTTTTTTTGCTGCTGTCCCCAATATTATGGATCAGTTTTTCATAAAAAGTCAGCGCCTGCCGATTTTGGTAGTTGCGCTGTGCGTATCGGGCCGCTTTTTCTAAATATTTATTGGTTTTGCCCGTCAGGCCGGCTTCTTCGTAATGGAAGGCTAAGTCTACATAACGTTCTTCTGATTTAGGATACAGGTGTTCAATGGCTTCTGCTATGAGCTGGTGCAATTCGCGCAGGCGGGTACCCAACTGCATATCGTAGGCGGCTTCCCGGAGGAGGGAGTGGCGAAAAATATAGCGCAGTTCATTCATGGCATACCAAACCTGCCATTTTTCGGCGCTTTGTATCTGCTCTTTCAGCACCATTTCGAGGTCACCATTTTTGCTGATAAAATCTTCCTGCCGGGCCATCACGGCCGAGAGAACGGGCAATTCAAATTCGCGCCCGATGACCGCCGCCGCCTTGACCGTTTCTTTCACTAAACCGCTGAGCCGATCAATCCGCGCCATCATAATTTCCTTGACGGAATCGCTGATCTGTATATCTTCGTTTTTTAATTGCAGCAAATCTCCCGTTGTTTTCAGGAGGTTGGCTTCCCGGAAATATTCTGCCATTTGCTCCACATAGAAAGGGTTTCCCTGTGTCATTCGCTGCATCAGCTCCAGCAAATCGGGGTGCAGTGGGCCGCCGAGTCGGTTCTCTGCGAAAGAATTGAGGTCCTCCGGCGACAGGAAATTGAGGTCAATTTCTATATACGGAGTAAAGGTCTCCTGCAATATGGCTGGTTTGAAGATATAGGCTTTTTTTCCGTCGTCTTCAAATCGGCTGGTGGGTAAAAACAGCAACGGATAGCCTTTGGCCCGCCGGATAAATTGCGCCAAAAACTCCCGGGACATATCATCGTACCAGTGTGCATCTTCCAGCTCTATCACCACGGGTTGCAGAATGGCTTCCGCTACAAACAAATTGGCCACTGCGGCTAACGCATTTTGGTATCGGCCACGCGCATCTAATTGTTCCCAAAGGGTGCCGGCGGCTTGCGAAAGCCCGGTGAGTGCCCCCAAGACGCTTTTGGTACGGGATATCTCCCGACGGATAGTATCTGCTTCCCGGTGTTGACTTTCTGTAAGGTCGTATTGCAGCTCCAAAAAATTGCTTTCAAACAATTGTCCATTGTGTTCTTGGCTATTTTCCGGGCTTTGATCGAAGTAATTTTTGAGAAAATAAATAAACGGATTGAATGGTTTGCGCAAAATCTGGTCACTTTGGCAGGTAAACCAACTCACGGACATGGCTTCGCGCATCTGACGACGCAATTCATAGGTGAGACGGCTTTTACCAATACCTGCTTCTCCGTATATAAAAGCGACTCCGGCGAAGCGATTTTCACGCAGGGGGGCTGCAAAATCTAAGAGCAATTGGGTTTCTGTTTTTCTGCCAAAATATTCACCGGAAAAACTCGCTCTTCCCGCTAAGTTGCGCCCCGTCAGCAGGTAATTTGGGATAGGTTGTTCAAAACCTTTAAAATGCCCGTCTCCCTGATAAATAAATTTAAAATTTCGGTTGCGCTGCACATTTTCATCGGTCATTACCTGCCCCCATTGGGCTTTCATCATGAGGCGGGCACCGAGATTGACGCGAGCGCCTACGGCTGCATATTGGCAGCGTTCGGGGCTGCCAATCACACCGGTAAAGGCGATGCCGGATGCCAAACCTATGCGATACTGTGCTCCGGTGAGCGATTGCAGGTGTCGCAGATCGTCGGAGATGGCCGCTACAAATTCCAGCGCTCGTTCGGTATTGTTCTCAAATGACACGGGCGCTCCAAAGATGCAAAACATCACGCCGCCCTTGTCACCAAAATCTATTTCTTTAAAATATCCGCCAAAATTCAGGCTTTGGTCCAAAATAATAGATGCGAAATGATCTAAGGACTCGTGAGAATTCACCTCGGCAAAAGAGACAAATACACTGACTACATTCCGAAATTCACCGATTCCGGGATTGGTAAACACCTCGGTTGGTAAGTACTCGCCCATGATTTGCGGATCGGGGTCGGGTAATTTAAGGGGCTTTGTGGCAACCGGAATTTTATTTGTTTTTAACTTGGAAAAATCAGCAAGGCTTAATTTTACAAAACCTTCCTCTATCTCTGCTCCTTCCAATCCAACGGTGTGCAGGTATCGGGCGAATGGTTCATCGCAGACAGCTTCCAAACTGTGCGCCCGTACCTGTGCCTGGGAGGCCCCGTCAATGGCGTCTCCCCGAAAGTAGTAACCCTTGCGGTTGTTTCCAACGATTCCCCATTGCAGCTCACCCAGCGATAGCCCGATTTTTATCCCAATTTTATATTCACTCATGGGGGAGCCTTCTGCTTCCTGTTCCACATGAAAACGTTCTAATATATCATAAGAGGTTTGAAGCACCTGTTGCACGGCTGCCTGTATTTCTTCTGCGGACTCTGCCGGGAAAATAGCCGTAAAACTATCACCCGCAAAATACGGAATAAAGGCACCTCTCGCATACACTAATGAAACTGTCGGTTGGAAAATATGATTGAGTACATTAGAGAGTTCTTCCGCGCCCTGTGTATCCTGCTGCATGAGTTTTTCCGTCAGGCTGGTAAAACCACTCAGATCAACAAACATGATACAGGCCGACAACCGGCCCTGCCGAATGTCATTGCGGTGATATTCTTGAATAAAATGTGGAAGAAAATGTCTCAATGTATGTTACCTCCTTATTTTAAGGCGCGAAGGTACGAATTTTTATTTGATTTTTGATTTTGATTTCAGATTTCATACCGCTGACGGTGGATTGAGTGTCTGATGGTGGACTGTCTGACTACTCAGGAACGCGTAAATAATCAATGATTTAAAACAGTGATTTTGCTTTTGTTCATAAAGTTTGTTACCTAATTTTGAGGTAAGTAGGTGAATAGAAATAATCGTGGTTTTGAATTTCATTAATTACCTTATTATCAAAGGTTTGTGAGACTGTGGACTGCCGACTATTGACTGTGGACTACTTAAACATGACAACGTTCCTTACAATGGGGTGGCGGCCGTATATACCCCACACAACCAATTGCCCCGTTGGGCCATACTTTGTTTGATGAACCCGTGCGCCAGTGCCGTTTGGGTGACCACCTCCTCATCCTGCGCTAAAATACCGGATACAAGCAACCAGCCGCCGGGCCGTATCATGCCGGACAAAGCTGGCAACGAAGCCAAAATAATATTGCGGTTGATATTGGCTAAAATACCGTCAAAATTACGCCCTTGCACAGCCTCCAGCGTTCCCCAACGGGGCAATACCTGTGGTGTTTGATTGAGTTGAGCGTTTTCAAAGGTGCTTTTATACGATTCCTCTTCAATATCCACTGCTTCAATGTGGCTACTGCCCAATCGAGCGGCTAAAATAGCCAGAATACCCGTGCCGCAACCGTAATCCAGCAGCCGGGTACCCGCCACGGGCAGGTGTTCCAAAGCTGCTATGCATTGCCACGTTGTTTCGTGGTGTCCTGTTCCGAAAGCCATTTTAGGGTTAATAACCAATTCGTGTTTTACGCCTGGAATAGGGTCGTGGAAATCGGCACGAATGGCACAAAAATCGTTGACCACGACAGGATGAAAATTACTTTCCCATATCTCATTCCAGTTTTGGCCGGGTATAAACGTTTTTTCCCAATCAAAATCAAATTGTTCTTTCAATTCGTTGAGCAGGATTTCGGCCTCCAATTCTTGTGTTGCTCCCGCCGGCATATAGGCCGCTAAACCGGTTTCAGTCTCTTCAAAAGTATCAAAAGCGGCATCGGCGAGCAATGCCGGTAAAAATTCAGCCGTTTCCGGCGCTGTCGTGATGTTGTATTTCCAGTAGTCCATGTTGTGCTTCGCCTGACAGAATGTCGTACAGCAGGTCGTGATATTGTGCGAAATCGGGCAGGTTATTGTGGCCTGCGCCTTCTATAGCGCATAATTTAATTTTTTCGGGGGCTAATTGTTGCAGCATCTCGCTTTGTCGGTAGGGAATCAGGCGGTCTTTTCGCCCGTGCAGGATAAAAACGGGTACCTGCACTTTTTTGATAAACCGATCGGTTCGGATTTGATACCGTAACAGCCATTTGATCGGCAAAAAAAATCCATATCGGCTGATGTGGTACAAAAAAGAATAGTAAGGGCAGTCTAAGATCAGCATACGCGGTGTATTCCAGGAGGCGATACGAGCGGCAAGTCCACTCCCTAAGGAACGCCCATACAGCACGATCTTCGATTCTTCATATTGCGTATCCAACCATTTATAGACCTGCTGTAAATCGCTGTGCAGGATATTTTCTGTGCGGCGGCCCCGACTTTTCCCAAATCCCCGATAATCTAAAATTAAAAAATCATAACCTTTTCCGACAAAATCTTTGGCAAATTTCCCCCATCCCTTGATACTACGCGAATTACCTTTAATATAGAATACCACGCCAAGGCTGTTGGGTACTTTAAAATGCAGGGCATTGACTACCCCGCCGTCTTCCATATCAAAATTTACTTCCGCAAACGGAAACGGGTATTGATAGGTAAACCATTTAGGCAGCCGCTCCGGGCGAAAAAAGAAAAAATCCTGACCAAAATAGAATATAATACATAATCCCGCGTAAACAGCGGCAATACAAATCAGCAAATAAGTCCAGACAGGAGACATGAAGGTGGGTTCAAAATTTGAAAAACATTTTCAAGCGCAAATGAACGCTTTTTTTACAAAAGACAGCATAAAATCACGATTTAATTTCATTACGCAGGTACGTTGAAATCATCGCGGTTTTTAATTTCATCATTCACTCCAATCTTGGCCTCCTATCGTGTGCTGTGATCCGCGATATAGTCGGGCGTGGACGACCCCACGTACAGTGCTTTTGTCTCATGTCCGAAGTCTTGTGTCTGAAGTCTGGTGTCTGGTGTCTGAAGTCTCGTGTCTGAAGTCTGGTGTCTCATGTCTGGTGTCTGAAGTCTCGTGTCTGAAGTCTCATGTCTCGTGTCTCATGTCTCGTGTCTGAAGTCTCGTGTCTGAAGTCTGAAGTCTTGTGTCTGAAGTCTCGTGTCTGAAGTCTCGTGTCTCATGTCTCGTGTCTGAAGTCTCGTGTCTGAAGTCTGAAGTCTTGTGTCTGAAGTCTGAAGTCTGAAGTCTCGTGTCTCATGTCTGATGTCTAAAGTCTTGTGTCTCGTGTCTGAAGTCTGAAGTCTTGTGTCTGAAGTCTGATGTCTGAAGTCTTGTGTCTGAAGTCTGAAGTCTCGTGTCTGAAGTCTGATGTCTGAAGTCTTGTGTCTGAAGTCTTGTGTCTGATGTCTGAAGTCTTGTGTCTGAAGTCTGAAGTCTGAAGTCTTGTGTCTCATGTCTGAAGTCTGATGTCTCTCAGTTGCTGATATTTCCACAGCGTTTCCACCGCCGAAATGCGACAAATGGTCCATCCGGCGCGACCGTCTAAAAATCCTGCTTTTAAAAAGTAGTTCCTGAAAAATTTAAAAACGGGGTTAATCCAAAGATGTAACATGGTGGCGCGTTTCCCCTTTTTATGCATAGCTTGTGCTGCAATAGTAGCGTAGCGTGCGGCCCGTTGCCAGTGTTCATCTACCGTATAATAACTATAATGGTGTATATCGCCGGGGAGGTGTTTGCTGCCTGCTTCGGCATCCATTTCTACCCGGTCGTGTGGGTTTTGTCCGCCCCAACGGCCTAATCTGCGATCAAACAGCCTCAATTTTCGGTCAGGGTACCACCCGGAATGTCGAATCCATTGCCCGCAGTAGTTCGTCAGGCGATTCATCGTGTAAGCAGCTGCCGGATGGGGACTGTGTTTTACCGCCAATATAGCCCTTCTTAAAGTGTCATCCAAGGCTTCGTCGGCATCCAAAGAAAGGACAAAATCATATTGTGCCCGGGTAAGGGCATAATTTTTTTGTTCTATATGCCCGTCAAAGGCGTGTTGAATACATCGTGCACCTTTAGCCCGACAAATGGAGACGGTTTCATCGGTAGAAAAGGCATCCACCACCACTACTTCATCCGCAATATCCTGAACCGAATCAAGGCACCGCCCGATATTGCGCGCTTCATTAAAAGTAATGATCAGGACTGAAATTTTTGTGGTGCCAAATATCGATGGCGGAGCAATGGATTGCATAATTTAAGTTTGCTTTCTAACGCCGGAATGCGCAAAAAAAATATTTAAGCAGGATTATTTGGCATTACGATATAATATTAAATACATTTGCGTACTTTTTTCGTAAAGGAGGAATTCAAGAAAAAACAACATAAGTCTTCAATAGTCCGCAAATAATGGATTTTCAATACCTTGAAAGATGCTCTATTATTTATTGTCTGTTATTTGCACCAACCTTACCATTACAACAATCATCTAAACAATGTCGAGCCAACCATCACCCCTTCCCCAAAAACAGACCAGATATGTAGTAGTCTACAACCTTGTCTTGGCGGTACTCATGTCTTATGGACTGTACCACGTCATGTTAACGGCTGCCTACTCCGATATGAAGCATCAAAGGGCAGTTGCCAAAGAGCAAAGGATCAGCCAAATGGCTAATCAACCCGCTCCTGCTGTTGTCCAGAAAACAGACAGCAATAACGCCAAAATTGATTCTCCGTCCACCATGTCGGAAATAAGGGAACCATCGGCATCAGAAAGCGCAGAAACTTCCGAATCCGAATTATCAGACACGACTATTCCCGCCAATTTGGAGATGATTTCTTTTGTCTTATGGTCTGTTTTGCTCGCCGGTGGACTTGGCGGTACCCTCAGTAATCTGCGCGGCATTTTTGAATATTACCGCGACTATACTTTTCTGCCGGAACATTTAGAATTACCCTTTTATATACGTCCTGTTTCCGGGGCCATTTGTGGGCTTTTCACCTTTTTCTTAGCCCGATTTTTCACTATTGCGCTTTCCAGCGGAGAAAACCTGTCGAGTTGGCAAACGCTGGAAGGTATGGTGCCTTACGTGGGAGTAGCCCTGATAGCCGGTTTTGCTTCACAGGAGTTCATGGAGCGCCTGAGAGAAACAGCAAAAACGCTTTTTGGAACACCTCCGCCCACCGCCCAGACTGAATCTACGATGATAGAGACCACCACAGCGGACACCACTGATGACGATAACTCAAATCTGATAAGGGAATCCATCAGCGGTGGCACAAGGGGCGGCGGCTCAACGTCTGGCACCACCCAAACGCAATCCCGCCAGGTAGTAGTGGTGAAACCTTCCGGACCCATCAGAAGAGCTGATTAAAAAAACCTGCGGCATGCTCTGGAATGTTGTTTGTTTTATGGTAACGCTGACTTACATCGGCCTGCTGTTGGTGTATTGGTACGGCTGGCGAACCACTCCGGAAACTATCTTATCTCCCAATTTCACACCATCACTTCCCGTCACGGTAGTGATTGCTGCCCGAAATGAAGCAGAAAATATCCTCCCTTGTTTAGTCTCCGTACTGGCCTGCCATTACCCGCCAGATTTGTTGGAGATTTTAGTGGTAGATGACCATTCCACAGATGATACAACAATTGTCGTAGATTCACTAATATTAAAAAACAACCCGAAAAGCCCCCGTATCAGGCTGATTTCCCCGAAAGAAAATGAAAAATTGGGTAAAAAAGCCGCCATAACACGCGCTGTTGCGGAAGCACAGGGGAGCATCATCCTGACCACCGATGCGGATTGCACCGTAACCAAAAACTGGATTTTATTGTTTGCCGCAGCATTTGAGCACCCTAAAAACGCCGCTTTTCCGGCGTCTGCTATGCTAATAACCGGCCCGGTGGCCTTTCACCGGGAGCAAACAACTTTTGAATATTTTCAATCCCTCGATTTTCTTGGATTGATGGGTATCACGGGGGCGGGTATTCACTTAGGGTTTCAGCGCATGGGCAACGGTGCCAATTTGGCCTTCCGCAAATCGGTATTTGAGGCAGTTGGAGGATACCGGGGAAACAACGCATTGGCTTCCGGCGACGATATGTTCCTGATCCAGCGGATAGAGCAGCAATTTCCCGGCAGCGTCCGTTTTTTAAAAAACCGGGAAGCCACCGTGCTGACGCGGGCAAAACCCGACCTAAAATCGTTCATTCAACAGCGGCTTCGCTGGGGCAGCAAAAATGCAGCCCTGCCCGAATGGCCCATTCGCATAGCCCTGCTCGCCGTGTTTTTGTTTTGCTGGAGCATCCTCTTTAACCTCGTATATTCAGGCGTACAGTTTTATCAACGTGCCAATATGCTCACCTGTGGAGCCTTGGTGATTGTGCAAATAATGGCAAAAATAGCCGTTGATTACCTCTTTCTGCGCGAAATGTGTCGTTATTTTCACCGTAAAGACTTATTACTGCATTTTTGGTCATCTTTTATTTTACACACCATTTATATCCCCGCAATGGGTATAGGTAGTTTGGTTTTTAAAAAATTTGAATGGAAGGGGAGACAATTGAGGTAAGAAGTCGGCATACAAATAGTCAGAAGCCCAGCAAACCATTTATAGAGAAATGTTATTACATTTTTAATTTTGCTAAAATAGCAGCACTTATACCATCCGCAGAGATACCGTAGCCGGTTACCAATACCCCTTTTAAACCATTTTTTGATTGAATGGCATACACCGTGGCTTCATCTGCGGGATCAGTATCGCCTTCATAGCGATATATATCTACTACTTCAAAATCATCTGCCCCATACCTTTCCGCATTACATAATAAGGTATCCTGATGTATATTGAAATCGTGAATAAACACCTGTTTATTCAAGGCATCAATAGCCGCAGAAACCGTATCATAGTGATTATTACGTTGCATAATAGATTAATAGTTAATAATTTGTACGCTAATCATCGGTTAAAAACGGCACAACTGTTTGATTATTTCAGTCTTGCATAAATTTACAACCGCGTTTGTTTTTTCGCTATTGTCCTTAGGATGTACCCGGTGAACCTCGCATTTTCAAATCAACAATCCGTCAAATCCCCGCCAAACAAACATATTTTACCTCCAAAAACTCCTCCAATCCGTATTTAGAGCCTTCCCGGCCAATGCCACTTTCTTTCATACCCCCAAACGGCGCCACCGGAGTACCCAAAATACCCGTGTTGACCCCCACCATACCGTAATCCAAAGCTTCCGCTACCCGAAATATTCGACCGATATCGCGGCCATAAAAATAAGAGGCTAAGCCATAAGGCGTATCATTGGCCATCGTCACCGCTTCCTGTTCGGTGTCAAAGCGAATGATGGGTGCAACGGGGCCAAATATTTCCTCCTGCATCATATCCATGCCCGGGCGCACATCCGCCAGTACGGTTGGCTCGTAAAAAGTACCCTGCAAAGCATGGCCTCCGATCACCATTTTTGCGCCTTTGCCGAGGGCATCCTCCACCAATCGCTGTACCTTTTCTAAGGCTTTGACATTGATCAATGGCCCGATGGACACACCCTGTTCCGTACCGGGGCCTACTTTTTGTTTTTGTACAGCAGCGGAAAATTTTGCTAAAAAAGCATCATATACGCCCGATTGAACAAAAATACGGTTGGCGCACACACAAGTCTGCCCCGCATTCCGGTATTTGGAAATAATGGCCCCCTCCACCGCAGCATCTAAATCGGCATCGTCAAACACAATAAAAGGCGCATTGCCGCCCAATTCTAAAGAGATTTTTTTGACCGTACCAGCGCATTCACGCATGAGCAATTTGCCCACCGCTGTGCTGCCCGTAAACGACAATTTTCGTACCGCGCTGCTATCCGTCAGTACCTTGCCAATGGCAGGAGCATCCGTGCCAGTCACCACATTCAGCACCCCGGCGGGTATCCCGGCGCGGTGTGCCAGTTCAGCCAGTGCGAGCGCCGAAAGTGGCGTCTCCTCCGAGGGCTTGATCACCACAGTACAACCTGCTGCCAGCGCAGGGGCCACTTTTCGGGTAATCATAGCGTTGGGGAAATTCCAGGGCGTGATGGCCGCAACCACACCCACTGGTTGCTTCATCACCAAAAGCCGTTGTCCGGCTATCTGGTGCGGAATAATATCGCCGTAAGCCCGTTTGCCTTCTTCCGCAAACCATTCAATAAACGACGCACCATACCGAATCTCTCCCCGCGATTCCGTCAGGGGTTTGCCCTGTTCCAGGGTCATGAGCAGGGCGAGGTCTTCGGCATTAGCCATAATCAGGTCGTACCAGGCACGGAGTATTAGTGCGCGGGCCGTGGCGCTTTGCGCCCGCCAAGCGGGCAAAGCAGCATCAGCGGCTTCGATAGCCTGTTGTGTTTCCACCGGGCCACAGTCGGCAACATGGGCCAATACTTCATCGTTAGCCGGGTTGCGCACCTCAAAGGTGCTGCCTGAATGGGCGGCCATCCAATTGCCGGAGATAAACGCCTCCCGGCGCAATAAGGTAGAATCTTTTAAAAAGGACACGAATGGTTGAGTGTTGAGCGGTGAGTGTTGAGCGGTTACGGTGCTAATAGCCAAATTATAAAATCAAAGGTACAACATCGCAACAATTCGAGAAAAAATAAGTTTATTAAGGATATAATGAAAATTAGGCTATTTCGCTTATCTATTTGATTTAAAGTATTTTAGATCAAATTTTGTTCAATGTTTTTCAGTTTTTTAGCGAATTTTCTCTAAGCCATTTGTTCCTTATTATTCAGATTACTACATTTGTCCCTTAAAATTTCAGGGAGCGCAATATTTAATATTCTTGCTCCCGCTTTATTTTTCAACACTCTAAACATTTTAAATCAGGATGCCTGAAGCATATATTATCAAAGGATACCGTTCAGCCATTGGCAAAGCCGGAAAAGGCAGTTTTAAAAGTTATCGCCCCGACGATTTAGCCATAGATGTCATCAAACACCTGATGGCACAAGTACCCGAATTAGACCCCAAAATGGTGGAAGATGTCATAGTGGGTTGCGCCAATCCCGAAGGCGAGCAGGGGCTGCAAATCGGTCGGCTTATTGCTAACCGTGCCTTAGGTAAAGAAGTGCCCGGCGTCACCGTCAACCGTTATTGCGCTTCCGGCTTAGAAACCATCAGCATTGCGGTGGCAAAAATTCGAGCAGGTATGGGTGATTGCTACCTTGCAGGCGGTGTGGAAAGTATGTCACTCATCCCAATGACTGGCTATAAACTGGCCCCCAATTATAACGTAGCACTCAATACGCCTGATTATTTGGTGGGCATGGGCCTGACGGCAGAAGCAGTGGCAAAAAAATGGGAAATTAGCCGGGAAGCCGCTGATGTTTTTTCCGTGCGCAGCCATCAGTTAGCAGGCGCTGCCATTGAAGGGGGTAAATTCGCTGATGAAATTGTTCCGGTGGAAGTACCCGAAGTCTGGGTAGAGAACGACAAGCGAAAAGAGCGTTCTTTTATCGTCAAGACCGATGAAGGGGTACGCAAAGATACCTCTTTAGAAGGATTAAGCAAATTGCGACCCGTTTTTGCCCAGGGTGGTGTGGTTACGGCGGGTAACTCTTCGCAAACTTCCGACGGTGCGGCTTTCGTATTGGTCATGTCTGAAAACATGATGAAATCGCTGGGGTTATCACCTATTGCCCGATTGGTGTCCTGTTCTGTGGCGGGTGTGGAGCCGATCTACATGGGCATCGGCCCTTGCGCAGCCATCCCCAAAGCGCTCAAACAAGGGGGCTTGAGATTGGACGACATAGAAGCCATCGAACTCAACGAAGCTTTTGGCGCGCAGGCATTAGCCGTCATTAAGGAAGCGGGCCTGAACCCCAACCGCGTGAACGTCAACGGAGGAGCCATCGCCCTCGGGCACCCGCTGGGCTGTACCGGAGCCAAACTCTCCATACAATTGCTCAACGAAATGCGCCGCAGCAACCAACGTTACGGCATGGTCACCGCCTGCGTGGGCGGAGGTCAGGGCATTGCCGGAATTTATGAGCGGTTGAATTAACCTGATGGCACGGGAGGGTGGCACGGGAGGGTGGCACGGGAGGGTGGCACGGGAGGGTGGCACGGGAATGAATTAGTTGATGGCACGGGAATAGAATTTTTTTTGCAAAAAAAATTCTATTCCCGTGCCATCAACTAATTCATTTACAGATAAAACACGTAACCATTTTATTGTTGCCGCTCCAATACATTCTAATCGGTGATGAGCATTTTATTGGGGGCTACACCCAAACCAGATGTTAAGTTCATCAGCCGGCAGTCGGCAGTCCACAAGATGAATATACATTTAGTGAAAATTGAGGAAACGGACAATTTTTTAGAGAAAACGGTGTTCATTGTTGGTTAGGAATTAGTGTTTTAATATTTTAGTGTTTTGGTATTTTAGTGTTTTGGTGTTTTGGTGTTGAGAGGGGATCGCCACACACCAAAAATCATCAATCAAACAAGGTTTAGGGTGTTTAGGGGTTTAGTGGGCCGCGCATTCATTGATGCACCCTCTTCAGATCATCCAGAACATCGAAAAACCTATTTCATAATAAAAATTTGTTACGCGTTTGTATTTATAAGTAGGTAAATGGAAATAATCGTAGTTTTTAATTTCATTAATTACCTTATTATCAAGGGTTTGTAAGACTGTGAACTGCCGACTATTGACTGTGGACTATTTAAATGAATTAGTTGATAATGTTTGTATAAATTTTTTTTGCAAAAAAAATTTATACAAACATTATCAACCAATTCATTCCCGTGCCATTAGAATGTTTAATGTACCCTTAACTTTTCTCAATCGCTCAACCGCTCTCAAAACTTATCGCTTGGTGAAAAAAATTTTACTGCTCCTCCCGCTTTGGTTGCCGTTTTTTTTAACGGCACAGGACCCTGTTTTTTCACAGTTCTACGCTGCTCCGCTGCAAACTAATCCTGCTTTTGCCGGAAGTGCTTTTGCTCCGCGCATGGGCGTTGCCTACCGCAATCAATGGGCTGGGTTTAGCAATGCTTATCGCACGTATTCCGTGTGGTATGAGCAGCGTTTAGAACGGCTCAACAGCGGCATCGGATTTTATTTACAGGGCGACAATGCTGGCGGCGGCATTTTCAGGAGTAATACATTTTACACTCAATACGCCTACCAGCTCAATGTAGATGATGTGTTTTCCCTCAAATTGGGTATTGAAGCCGGTGCCCGGCAGCACAGTTTGGATTGGAATAAGTTGGTTTTCCCGGATCAAATTGATCCGCTTAATGGGATAAATATTAATACCGAAGAAATTCGTCCCGACCTCACCAATCGCGTGTTATTGGATGTAGGAACGGGCTTGCTGGCAACCGGTAAACGATGGTATATGGGTTTCTCCATGAAACATTTGAATACGCCCGATGAACGACTTATTTTGATTAATAACAACCTGACACGCGGACTCCCGTTGTTTTATTCCTTTAGTGGCGGAGCAGACCTCTTTGTTAAGGAAGGCAATAAAAATACAGGCTCCTCGTTTTTATCGCCGAATTTTCTGTTTGCCGCACAGGGTCCTTACAAACAATTAAATGTAGGCGCTTATGCCTCAACGGGGGTTATGTATTTTGGAGCCTGGTACCGGACGACCTTTCAAAATTCTGATGCAGCCATACTGTTAGCGGGATTCAAGCAGGGAGTTTTTAAATTAGGCGTTAGTTACGATATTACAATTTCAGGATTGGCAAATCAGGCAGGCGGCACTTACGAATTGACCATGAGTATGTTGCTTGATCAGAGTGAAACGTTAAAAAAGAAGAGAAAACGCGCAAATATCAACGACTGTTTGCACATGTTTCGATAAAGCGCTACATTTGCGCCGCTATTTTTAAAATTTAGTTTTTTAATAATTTAATAATGAAAAAAAATTGCATTCACGGGTTAATCTGTCTCCTCGCAGTAGTGTTGCTGGCTTCCTGCGGTGGTAAAAAAGAGCGTTCTGCTACCACTGGTTGGAAATACAACGATCAAAAGTGGGGAGGATTTGAAAAATTAGATTACGAAGGCCAGGCAACCGGCCCTAATCTTGTGCCAATTGAAGGCGGCACCTACACTATGGGTCTGACCGATCAGGACGTTTCTTTTGAGTGGAATAATGTGCAAAGGCGCGTAACTGTTTCTTCCTTTTATATGGATGAAACGGAAGTATCCAACATTGACTACCGCGAGTATTTGTTCTGGACGTATAACACCTTTGGCGCTACTTATCCTGAAGTATGGCGTCGGGCATTGCCGGACACCTTGGTTTGGCGGGAAGAACTGGCTTTTAATGAGCCTTTGGTAGAAACTTACTTTCGCCACCCGGCTTATGACAACTATCCGGTAGTAGGGGTAAACTGGATTCAGGCCAATGAGTACGCCAAATGGCGTACTGACCGCGTAAACGAAATGATTCTGATCGAAAAAGGGATTATTGACCCCAATACTGAACAGAAAAACGAAAATAATTTCAACACCGAAGCCTATCTTGCCGGCCAGTATGAACCCAGTGTTCGCAAAAACCTGAAAGATGTTCGTACGGGTGGTGAGCGTCGTGTACTGTTTGAAGACGGTATTTTATTGCCTACTTACCGCCTCCCAACCGAGGCTGAGTGGGAATATGCCGCGCTCTCCCTGCTGGGCAATCAGGCTACCAGCAATGACGACGTTATTACCGACCGTCGAATTTATCCTTGGGATGGAAATACGGTAAGGTATCAAAAGCGCAATAAAAATCAGGGTAAAATGCTGGCGAACTTCAAACGCAGCGGTGGTGACTATGGCGGCATGGCCGGCGCACTGAACGATAAAGCGTTTACGCCTTCCCGCGTACGGGACAATATGCCCAACGATTACGGATTGTATAACATGGCTGGTAATGTAAACGAGTGGACTGCTGACCTGTATCGTTCTATGACGAGTTCAGACTTGGCAGACAGCGAAAACCAGGAACTCAATCCTTATCGCGGCAATGTGTTTATGCACAAAAAATTGGATGCTGAAACAGGTCATCCTACCGCTAAAGATAGCCTTGGTCGTCTGCAATACGAACTTGCTGACACCACTTCCACGGCACTCCGCGATAACTATAAGCGCCCGGAAGCATTCAACTACTTAGACGGTGACAAAGAATCGATGGCAGAGTATCGCTACGGTATCAGTACCCTCATTAGCGACAATGCCCGCGTCATCAAAGGCGGCTCTTGGGCCGACCGGGCTTTTTGGCTCTCTCCCGGCACCCGCCGTTACCTTCAGGAAACTCAAGGCAGCAAATCCGTTGGTTTCCGCTGCGCTATGACGCGCACAGGCAACCCGACGTTTAACGACGGCGAGCAGGACGGTAATACCTTTAAAATAAAAAGAAAGGGCATTAAGCGCAAATTCTAACGCAAGGGAATGAATTAATTGAAAAAGAAAAGCGGCAACTGGAATAAAATCCAGTTGCCGCTTTTCTTTTGGGATGTTTCATTTTTGGGCAAAAGTAGTGCGCTGCGCATTAATGGATGCACCCGCTTTTGATCAAACCTATTTAATAACAAAAATTTATTACACGTTTTTATCTGTAAATGAATTAATTGGATGGTAGTAACATAAATTTTTTACAAAAAAATTTATGTTACTACCATCCAATTAATTCCCGTGCCACTACTTATATCCGTACAATTTTCCCGAAGTATTTCCCAACCTGGTATAAATACGTTCCCGGAGCAAGACCTTCCAAATCAATCTGCAACGGACCATTGGGTATCGGCCATTCACGTACTAAGCGACCTTGGGTATTAAACAATTTGAAGGTGGCAAGTGCAGAAATTGATGCCGTTTCCGGCCATTGGATATTGATGGCTCCTTGCGTGGGATTGGGCCAAAGCCGCAGATAATTAGCGTGAACAGGCTCTTTGGTTCTAACCGAAGCGGCGAAATTAGCGGAAAACATACCGTTGCCGTGTGAAGCCGCCACCACTAATCCGTCCACAGGTCTTACATCAACAAAATCAACCACCGTGTTTCCGATCAGTTCAGGCGCTTCCAACACCCATTTTGTTCCTTGTGTAGCAGTATGTGTAATGAGCGTATCGGCGCTGTAAAGCCCCACGCTGGTGGCACAAAAATATTTACTACCGCCACCGGGTAAGGGTAAGACACTCACCCACCGCAAGGACGGCCCGTTACCCGATCCGACGGTATTTTGTTCCAGATTGCCCGCCACTCTACGCCAGGTTTGTCCCCCGTTTTCAGATAGATACAAACTGTAAATATTGTAATTGGAATAGGTCAACAACAAACGGTCTGCATTATTTGGATCTACTGCGAGGCAAGCGATATAACCAGTATTTACCACCAACGGGCGATTTACCACCGTAAATTTCGGAGTGCCGGAATGGGCATTGTCTATTCTGTATAGCCGATTATTGGACGTGCCAAAATACAAGCGATGGGACGGGTTGTTTTTTGAAACGGCAATGGCGGTAATATTGCCTCCGGTAGCGGCAGAGTCCGGGTATTTTTCCCAACCCTGCGGGATGCTGTCAAATCCCCCATTCAACGCAATGCTGCTCAGGTCATTTTGACGATACAAAAAACGCCCTGCCGGCTGGTATAAGATATTTTGGTCAGCAGGGTCCACCGCAAACGGGTTAATAAACTCATAATCGTCTTTTTTGGGGCCAATGGGATCGAACCGACGAAAAGCCGTTACTGTTCCCTGGTCATTGATGCTGCATTTGACTAATTTCCCCTGCTGAATGGACAATATATAACCCGTTTTCCCATCTAAAATATAGCCATAAGCACCGTCACCGTTAACCGTTTGGCGCCAGGGTGCTGTAGGATTGGTACTATTGACATAAAAGTTTCCATTGTCCTGCAAACCACCTATGATGGTGGGGTCGCCGGGAATAGTATGCTCGATGATCGCGGTGTAAAACTGGGTGGTCAGGTAGCCTCGATTCAGGGAACTCCATTCCACAAAGGGTGCAAGGCCGTCTTCCGTGCGGAAAATACCCCCGTCGCTAGCGCTGAGGAGTACCCTGGGGTTGGAAGGCAGAAATAACAGATCGTGCTGATCGGGGTGCTGATTGGGATAAATTTCAAAAAACGGCAAATCAGTACCGATTTTATATCCTCCAATTTGGGTGGTATTATTGGGGGAGGAAAAACCGTCGGTGGAGCGATACAAACAGGTACCCCCAATAAACACATGATTGGTGCCTGGCTGCACCTTTACGACTAAATTATAGCCGCCCTGAACGGCGAAACGATCGAATTGAGTACCCGAATTGGGCAGATTGTCCGTTCGATTTTCCCAGAGGCCATTGGCTCCCGCTCCATTACCGCTCAAATAGCGATACTTCCAAAGGCAGCTCCAATCGTCGCCGCCAAGGTAGTTGTTATAATGACCAGTGCCGGGCGAATTGCCCAGAAACCACACTTCATTTTCGTCATTTGGATTGATACCAATCACGATGCGATTGTATTCGGCCGGAAAATTAGCGGGGGTAATATTTACCCAGTTGATACCATTTACACTGCGCCATAAGCCTTTTTCGGGGCCTTCGCTACTCAAGGCAGCATAAAACACGCCTTTGGAGGAAACTGCAATATCTGAATAATACGAATAGTTGCTGATATTGCCGCCTCGTACTGCCGTCCAGGAAGTACCACCGTTCGTGCTTCGGTAAATGGTGCCAATAGTGGCCATCAACAACACCTGCTGCGCGGTATCGGCTACCGGATCGGTAACCACCCGCCAGCCAGATTGGAAGAGCGTCGTAAAACTTGCAGCATTGCCTCCGGCGGTGGAGCTTACCGGGGCCCAGTTGACACCGTTATCGGTACTTTTAAATAAACCATCTCCTAAGTAAAAAGCACTTCCTCCGCTGGCACTGGTGCCAAAGACTTCGCCGGAAAGATAGTACCAGTTATTGGTTTTTCCAGTACGAACATCCTGCGCGATGCTCACACAACCCGGATGAAGGTTAAGCGGTGTACGCCTTTGCCAGCTTTGTCCGGCATCTTCACTCAGCCATACACCGCCCGATACACCTCCGGCGAGTATTCTGTCCTCATTGATGATGTCCAAGGCCAAAGCGCGGGTTCTGCCGCCCACATTCCAAGGGCCTCTGGCACTCCACGCGCCGCCGCCGCCACGCTCCTCCGCTGCGAAGGGGATATTGGCTGCAAATTTTCGTTCCAAAAACCGAATTCCGTCCGGTATTTTGCCCGTTACAGGGTCGGCATAGCGCAGGCGTTCCCACGCCTCCCGGTCGGCTCTTTCTGTTTCACCTTCGCCACCCGGCAACCGCAAGGTATGGTTAGTTGTAACGGGATTTGTTTTGAAGACTAATAAAAACAACAGCACTGCCAGCGAGGCAGCACCGGAAACGAGGCGTATATTTTTGCTCATGGATAACGGCGCGAAAATTAAATTACTTAGCTACATACATTTTTACTTCTTCTTCACTGACGGACTGGTCGCAAAGGATAAAAAGGCGTTCAATGACGTTGGCCAATTCCCGGATATTGCCCGTCCAGTTATAATCCTGCAATGCTTTAATCGCTTCCGGTGTGAAATTTTTAGGCGGATGGCCATAATCTTCGGCGGTGCGGCGATTAAAATGTTCGATGAGGAGTGGAATGTCATCGCGACGATCATTGAGGGATGGTACTTTTACAACAATGACTGCTAAGCGATGATAGAGGTCTTCCCGGAAACGGCCATTGTCAATTTCCTTGCGCAGGTCTTTATTGGTGGCTGCCAATACCCTGACATCTACTTTGATTTCTTTGCTGTCGCCTACCCTGGTCACCCGACTCTCCTGCAAGGCGCGCAGTACTTTTGCCTGAGCATCAAGGCTCATATCCCCTATTTCATCGAGAAAAAGCGTGCCGCCGGTAGCCTGTTCAAATTTCCCGGGGCGGTCAGCAATGGCTCCGGTGAAGGAGCCTTTTTTGTGTCCAAACAGTTCGCTTTCTATGAGTTCTGCGGGTATGGCGGCGCAGTTGACTTCCACCATCGGGCCGTCGGAGCGATTACTTTTTTCATGAATCCAGCGTGCTACCAATTCCTTGCCGGTGCCATTGGGGCCGGTGATGAGTACCCGACTTTCGGTTGGGGCTACCCGTTCCAACATTTTTTTGATTTCCAAAATGGGTGCGCTCTCACCAATCATATTTACGCCTTTTCCACTCTTGACCTGTTTGCGCAGAATTTGGGTAGTACTTACCAAATCAGCCCGCTCAATGGCATTGCGCACGGTAATGAGCATCCGGTTGAGGTCGGGGGGTTTGGAAATAAAATCAAATGCTCCTTTTTTTACCGCCTCCACAGCGGTATCAATGGTACCGTGGCCACTAACCATGATAACGGGTGTTTCCGGCGAGAGTATTTGGAGGCGCTCGAGCGCTTCAATACCATCCATTCTGGGCATTTTGATGTCCATAACGATGACATCGAATTTTTCTTTTTGCACTTTTGCTATGCAGTCGAGGCCGTCAGTAGCCTCCTCGACTTCGTATTGTTCAAATTCTAAGATATCCCGCAACGTGCGGCGGATAGGTGTTTCGTCATCAACGATCAGGATTTTAGCCACGATAAAGTAAGATTATTGGTTGTTATTTGTTAGAACTATTACCTTTTTGGGGTATATTCGATTTTACAAAAAGGCATAAAAGGCGGGTATACTATTATACCCGCCCGGAATATGCGGACACCCGCGCTTTACAGGGGCGGGTGGAAGGGCGGCGGCCCTGTCAAAGCAGGGTTCCACCGTTCTCTTATCGAAAGGCTACTTGCCAGAAAACAAACTACTGATATCATCAGCCTTTTCGCCGGCAAAACCTTTGGCTTTCGACCAAAAATCACCTGCCTCTTCGGCTACTTCTGCTGCCTCTTCCTTCGCTTCACCAACCAGTTCTTTGGCCTTATCGGTCAAAAAGCCCAAAGCACCTCCTTCATGTTGAGCAATTTTTTCTTTGGCTGCTTGTGCTTCGGCTAATTTTTCGGCCGCTTCGGCTTTTGCTTCGGCTGCTGCTGCTTCGGCTTTTTCACTCACTGCTGAAAAGGCATCAGCCGCACGGCTGCTCAATGCTGCTGCTTTTTCAGTAGCGACATCTTTTAATTCATTGAATTTTTCTCCTGCTTTTTCGGCGGTATCTTTTGCAGAATCCAAGAAGTTTTTCATTAAATCTTCCATGTTATGCTGGTGTTTAAATTTTAAAAAATATTTTAGGAACGAGTAAATAATAAATTGGTCATTTCAGGTAGATCATTTTTGGGTCAGATAACTATCTTTTTGCGCTAATAGTAGCATTCTTTAAGCAAAAAGATGGATAATATGGCACTAAAAGGAGCACATCAAAGGGTTAAGTTATTATTTACTCGTTCCTTAACGCTGCAAATATACAAAGAAGTTTTTACCTTTGTTGCGCAAAAAATATTTTGCCTGTAATTAATAAAAAAATGCTTCCTGACCTTTTACTAAAATCTGTCTCTCTACTCTTTTTAATCGCTGTTTTAGGCCAATCCGGTCTTGATAAAGCCCTGAATTACCGGGGGAATCTTGCTTATTTCAAAGATCAATTTAAGAATAGTCCGCTGGCAGCTACTACCGGCCTTTTATTGCCGTTCGTTACTCTAATGGAACTATTAAGCGCGGGATTGGCAATAGCAGGTTTGTTTGCCCTTTGGATGCAGGGGAGTGGTTTGGCAGGTTTAGCGGCCACAACCCTGGGGTGTTTGAATTTTATTGCCTTGATATTTGGGCAGCGGATGGCAAAAGATTATGGCGGGGCCGCCGGTATAGTACCGTATTTAGCCGTTGCTATGTTGGGACTTTATTTTTTTAGTTGATTTTTAGAATATCCGAAAAATTGGTAGCAACTCCGATTGTGATTGCGTGTCCGTTTCCGTACAATTGTTGTCCGTTTTCGGGCATAAAACAAACAGGAAATAATTATAAAAAATTGATAATCAATATATTGTAAATTTGGCGATAAAATTGTGAGACTAATAACAGATAATATCATTATTTGAAATACCAGCCTATTCAATATGGCTCATGTTGCACCGATAATTCAAGTCGTATCATGAAATATTCATTTGTTTTTTCCCTGTTATTACTTTTTACCTTTGGATGCCGTCAGACGCTCCCCCCATCAGATATAAATATACCAGAAGGGGCTGGTTACAATGGGCAAAAATCGGATATGGAAAAACTGACCTGGTTAATTGGGTCGTGGCAAACCCCCGATGGCTTGATGCAGCAGGAAATACAACTACTAAATGATAGTACCCTGTCTATACATAGCATTTTTCGCAATGAAAACAGGGACGAAACGGTTTTGATGCAATGGGCTGGCAAACAGCTTCGATTTGGCGAAGATCGGATAATTGCGTGGATTGGCCGAAAAAGTATTCGGATGGAATCGCTCAAATCGGAGGTTGCATCCCTTACCTGGACACGCCGGGATAATACCAGCTGGTACATGATTGTTCATCATGCTGACCGGCCTGCATCCCAAATATTGTTGGAAAGAGTACCTAAACTTGGATTAATTAACCCCTAAGGAACGGAGTAGCAACTGTTTAACCTGCTTTTTGTCAATGGGCATCAGGTTTTTTTTTGACTACTGACTGTTTGACTTTACCGCTCTTGCATATCCGAGTAAAAAATCAATGCCCATTCTCCTCCGGGTTGTTTCGCAAAACGGCGTTCTATGCCATAGTTGACAGCACGAGCCATTACCCGTTCTATCACCATGATATCTCCCATGGTTTGTACCTCTACCCGATAATCTTTAGTATCAAAATCTGAATGTTGCATCCGCCAGTCAGACATTTGCCACCAGATGGTTTGGCGCTGTAGCGTAATGCTGTCTGTTTTTACCACTTTATCTCCTTGCAATGGAAAAGTGATATGCGCCATTTGATACAAACTATCTGCGTGAAATTTTTTATAGAAATCAAGAAAATCAGCCGACAGCAGGGTTTCAGAAGCCGAAGCCTGCTCCGAGGACGTGGTTACTGTCTCGGATTTTGGGGCGCGATTACAGGCGAATAAAAATAACAAGAATAAGGTGTTGAAAAAAAAAATCAGGCGCATGATAACTCAGGTAATGTTGAAGAATGAAGAATCTTGCAAATAATTATTTTGAAGAATCTGAAAATCGTACGGTAACGGCTCTGGCGTGTGCTTCCAAGCCTTCCGCCTGTGCCATCGTTACAATGGTAGGGCCAAGGCGCTCCAATCCTGCCGGAGAAATTTCCTGAAAAGTAATTTTTTTCAAAAAACTATCCAAAGATACTCCGGCTGCGGCTCGGGCATAACCGCCTGTCGGTAAGGTATGATTGGTGCCTGAAGCGTAATCGCCCGCACTTTCGGGTGTGTATCCACCCAAAAATACCGATCCGGCATCTAATACCTGATCGGCCTGAATACGAGGCTCCTTCGTGTGTAAAATCAGGTGTTCCGGCGCGTATGCGTTGATCCAGGCCATCCCTTCCGTCAGGTCGCGCACCAATAAAGCCCTGCTGTTGGCCAAAGCAGCAGCAGCTAACTCGCGGCGGGGCAAATCCGACAATTGTCGCAAGGTTTCAGCAATAGTCTGCTGAATTAATTCAAGGCTGTCGCTGACCAACAGTACCTGACTATCGGAGCCGTGTTCGGCTTGGCTCAACAAATCGGCTGCAATGAACCGGGGATTGGCCTGTGCATCGGCCAAAACTGCTACTTCAGAAGGGCCTGCGGGCATATCAATAGCCGTACCTTCCAGACCAACTAACTGCTTGGCTGCCGTGACCCAGGAATTGCCAGGGCCAAAAATTTTCCATACCTGCGGCACTGTTTCGGTGCCATAAGCCATAGCGCCGATGGCCTGCACTCCGCCAATCTGAAATACTTTTCGGATGCCACATAATTGCGCAGCAAACAAAACAGCAGGGTGTATTTTTCCGTTTGTTTGTGGGGGCGAACAAAGCACTACTTCACGGCATCCTGCAATTTGTGCCGGTATTCCCAGCATCAATACCGTAGAAAATAAAGGGGCGGTACCCCCCGGAATGTATAACCCTACGCGATCAATGGACACACTTTTGCGGCGACAAAAAACACCCGGCATGGTTTCAATGGTCACGTCTTTTTCTCCCCATTGCGCGGCATGGAACAAATAGATATTACGGTAAGCCTGCTGAATGGCCGCTTTTAAATCGCTGGAGACCGCTGCCGTTGCTTCGGAAAAATCAGCGGGAGCCACTGCAAAATCTTCCATATCTATGCCGTCAAAACGAGCAGTTAACCGGCGAATAGCGGCATCGCCATTGGTTTTTATATCTGCCAATAATTGGGCAACTGCTGCCTGGCGGGTAGCTGCTCCTGCTGCCGCAGGCCGTGCTAAAAGGGTAATTGACTGTGACCAGTCGGGGTATTGAATGATATTCATCATCTTATATTTGTACATTTCCAAAAGCACCGTATCTTCGCATCGCGTAAACGTTGTAAAGGATGAATTTGTTTCCCGAAATTGCGGGGTAATTCGCCTAAGGAACGGGTAAATAATAACTTGTTCGTGTCGGGTAGATCATTTTTGGGCCAGACAACTATCTTTTTGCGCTAATAGTAGCACGCTGTAAACAAAAAGATGGGTAGTATGGCATTAAAAGGGGGCACATTAAATGGATAAGTTATTGATTACCCGTTTCTAACCCAAGCTTATTGAATATTTGAAAAAAATAATCGCTGTCTTAATTTTGTTCATTACTTTATCATCAATGGTCTGTAAGTAGGTAAATAGAAATAATCGTAGTTTTTAATTTCATTAATTACTTTATTATCAAGTGTTTGTGAGACTGCCGACTATTGACTGTGGACTACTTTAAGACTGATGATGGCCAACTACTTATTTAGTAAACCTTCCTAATTTGCCATTAATAACACTGATCACTGATTTTGGAAACCGGGATTCCTACGCCGGAGCGCTCAAAGGTGCCTTGATGCGGCATTGCCCGGATGCCCGTATAGTAGATATTTCGCACTATATTGAACCCTATAATATTGTACACGCTGCTTTTGTAGCCGGCAACACCTGGTCGGAATTTCCAGATGGAACCATTCACCTGATCGCCGTTAACTGCGTGTATGACACCTCCTTCCGCTTTATTTTAGCGCGCCATGCAGGACATTATTTTTTGGCCCCCGATAACGGTGTACTCACGCTTTTATTTGATGAACCACTGCTACCAAATGACTTGCGCCTGCTGAATATCGCAACGGAAGAACATTTTCCGGTAAAAAATATATTCGCCGAAGCCGTTGGCCGTTTGGCTGCCGAACAACCATTTGAAACGATTGGCGATTTTGCTCCTCCACTATTGCAGCGTATTGGTATTCGTCCCGTTATTACCCCTGATCGAATAAGAGGTACCGTGATCCATATTGATAATTTTGATAATGTGATCGTCAACATCCGGCGGGAGACACTGGCACGGGTAGCTGGCAGCCGGTCTTTTTCGTTATATTTTAAACGACATGACCCCATTACCCGACTGAGTACCAACTATTGTGATGTCCCCGCAGGTGAACAATTGTGCCTGTTCAACAGCGCTGGTTATTTGGAGATTGCCATCAATATGGATCGCGCCGCCACCCTGCTTGGCCTCAAAGTAGAAGACGTGGTTGAAATTGTTTTCGAGGAAAAATAACCAATTAACAAATAACTAATATATGCGTGTTTTATTGCAAAGAGTTTCCCAAGCCTCCGTTGTGATTGACGGGAAAGAAAAATCCCGAATCGGGCAGGGGCTGCTGCTGCTGCTGGGTATTGAACTGGAAGATCAGATAGAAGATATAGACTGGCTGTGTAAAAAGATTGCGGCGCTCCGTATTTTTTCCGACGATGCCGGGCTGATGAATAAATCGGTGCAGGAAATCAACGGGGAACTGTTGGTAGTGAGCCAGTTTACCTTGTTTGCCAGTACTAAAAAAGGAAATCGCCCGTCTTTCACCCGCTCTGCCCGCCCGGAAGTAGCCATTCCGGTTTATAAGAAATTGGTCTCGCAGCTCGCTTTTGTATCCGGTTGCCGGGTTCAGACTGGCGAATTTGGTGCCGATATGCAGGTTTCACTCATCAATGACGGCCCTGTCACTATCTGGTTGGATACCAGAAACAGGGAATAGTTGAATGGCTGTATGGTTGAATGGCTAAATTGCTTCGCCCAGCCATACAGCAATTCAGCAATTCAGCCGTACAACCATACAACAATTCAGCCATACAACTATATTATGCCCTATCCACACCTTTTTGCACCCTTGAACCTCGGATTTACCACCCTGAAAAACCGGGCTTTGATGGGTTCCATGCACACCGGCTTAGAAGAATCGAAAGATGATTTCCGGCAGTTAGCCGCCTATTTTGCTGCAAGGGCAAAAGGCGGGGTTGGCCTGATAGTCACCGGAGGTATTGCGCCCAACCGACAGGGATGGTTAAGTCCTTTTGGTGCCAGGCTGAGTACGTCCGGAACCGCCCAAAAGCATCGCCGCATTACAGAAGCCGTTCATGCAGAGGATGGAAAAATTTGTGTGCAAATCCTGCACGCAGGGCGCTATTCTGTGCATCCATTTTCCGTGGCACCGTCTGCCATTAAGTCTGCCATTAACCCCTTCAAACCTTGGGCCATGAGTCAGCGCCTCATCCGCGCTACCATCAACGATTTTGCTAACTGTGCCGCCTTAGCCCGCGAAGCCGGGTACGATGGCGTAGAAATAATGGGCAGTGAAGGGTATCTCATCAATCAATTTATTGCACCGCGCACCAATAAACGCACCGACGACTGGGGCGGTACCTTCGAGGCGCGTATGCGTTTTCCGCAGGAAGTGATGCGGGCAGTACGCGAAAAAGCCGGGCATGATTTTATCGTAATTTTCCGGGTGAGTATGCTCGATCTGGTAGAAGATGGCAGCACCTGGGAAGAAGTGGAGCAGTTGGCACTGGCCATTCAGGCCGCCGGAGCCACCATGATTAACACGGGTATCGGATGGCATGAAGCGCGGATACCCACCATCGCTACGCTGGTGCCGCGCGGGGCTTACGCCTGGGTAACCAAGCGACTCATGGGCAATCTACAGATTCCGCTCATCACCACCAATCGCATTAATACTCCTGAAAAAGCGGAAGAACTGCTGCGGGAAGGGTATGCTGATATGGTTTCTATGGCCCGCCCGTTTTTGGCTGACCCCGATTTTATGCAGAAGGCAGCAGAAAACCGCGCCGATGAAATCAATACCTGTATTGCCTGTAATCAGGCGTGTTTGGATCACGTTTTCTCGCGCAAAACGGCCTCCTGTCTGCTCAATCCGCGTGCTTGCAAAGAATCCAAATTTGTGGCATTCGGCCCCGCTTTAGGTAATTTTCCAACACTCACGGGGCAAAAACAAAAAATCGCGGTAGTAGGGGCCGGGCCGGCCGGTCTTTCGGCAGCCACCGAATTTGCTAACCTCGGCCATGAAGTGCACTTATTTGAAGCATCCGGTGCTATTGGTGGCCAGTTTAATTTAGCCAAGCGCATCCCCGGCAAAGAAGAATTTTATGAAACTATTCGTTATTTTGGTAAAATGCTGGAAAAAACGGGCGTTCGAGTACATTTAAATACGCGGGTAGCCGCCGATTTTCTGATCCTCGAAAAATTCAATCAGGTGGTAATAGCAACCGGGGTGATCCCCCGCACCCCGCCAATTCCCGGCATTGAACACCCAAAAGTGTTATCGTATTTGGATGTTTTGTTAGATAAAAAACCAGTTGGCAAACAAGTAGCCTTGATTGGTGCGGGCGGTATCGCTTTCGATGTCGCTACCTTTCTCACGCATGCGCCACAGCGCGTAGAAAACGGAATGCCCTTGGTACTGACTACTCAATGGGAAGCCGCTGGTGCAGCTTATCGCACCGATTGGGGTATTGATACGCAATATAAAACCCGGGGCGGATTGACCAAACCACACCCTGAATCCATTGAACGCCGCGTGTGGATTTTACAACGCTCCAAAGGCAAACCCGGCGATCGGCTTGGTAAAACTACCGGTTGGGCACACCGCATGGCGCTGAAAGCCCGATCGGTGCAAATGTTGGCCGAGGTGCAATATATCAAAATTGATGACGAAGGTCTGCACATTTCGATAAAAGGACAGGCCAGCGTATTGCCAGTGGACAATGTGGTTATTTGTGCCGGGCAGGAATCGCTACGCGACCTGTATGCGCCACTTCAGTCGGCAGGCATCCGGGTACACCTGATTGGCGGTGCCAAAGAAGCCGCAGAATTGGATGCAAAAAGGGCGATTGAGGAGGGGTTGATGGTGACGACTGTTTGACAACTTCTACTCCCGTTGCAAAATCACCCACTCCGCCACTAACACAGGCTTTTTCTGCCCTTCTGCCTCCAGCACCACGCTCAGCGTGGTCAACAGACCCTGCCCTTTAAAGTCATCTGCCGACAGGAGCGATGCCCGCATCCGCACCCGGGTGCCGGCGGGTACCGCACCCGTGAACCGCACTTTGTTCAAGCCGTAATTGATCACCATTTTCACTGATTCTACCCGCAGAAGTTGTTCCGCAAAATGCGCAATCAGCCCCAGCGTCAAGAAGCCATGTGCGATGGTGGTACCAAAGGGTGATTCCCGTTTGGCCCGCTCCGTGTCCGTATGAATCCATTGCCGATCGAAGGTGGCTGCTGCAAATTGGTCAATCATCGTTTGAGTAACCATCAGCCAGTCGGTCGTTCCCAAATCGGAGTCAGCAGCAGTCTTTAGAGTGGTCAGGTCTTTAAATACCGTCATGTGTCGAATTTTAATTAAGTTCTGGTACTTATTTGGTGAAAAACAGATAAAGCGTTACATTTGCCCGATAAAGTTTAAAGGATTTAAACCATCCACCTGAATTATGAAAAAAATACTCGTTATTCTTACCCTTTTTTATACCATCGCCTCAAGTAGTGCGCAAGGTATTGAATTTTTTCACGGTACGTGGGCAGAAGCATTAGAAAAAGCCAAAACCGAGCAAAAGTTGATTTTTGTGGATGCTTTTGCTTCCTGGTGCGGCCCCTGCAAGCGCATGGCCAAAGAGGTCTTCCCGCAGCCAAAGGCCGGAGATTTTTATAATGCCAATTTTATATGTATGAAAATTGACATGGAAAAAGAGGAAAATGCTGAATTTGCCGGAAAATACCCCGTCGGTTCTTATCCTACACTCATGTTTATAGATGACAAAGGCAAAGTGGTATTGAAAGAAGTGGGTGCCAAAGACGTTGACCCGCTGATTGATACAGGCCGTAAAGCGTTAACCAAAAATAATCGCTTTGCAGAATTTGAAAAAGCATATAACGAAGGAAACCGCGAGCCACAAACCATTTTCAATTATGTTCGGGCGCTCAATCAGGCGGGTAAACCTTCTTTGAAAATTACCAATGAATACCTGAAAACGCAAACTGACCTTACTTCGGAATTTAACCTGCGTTTCCTGCTGGAAGGTGCCGTAGAAGCCGACAGCCGTGTATTTGATTTAATGGTACAGCATCGGGATAAGATAGCAGTCCTCGCCGGAGAAGAAGTGGTAAAAACCCGTATAGAGCAGGCTTGTAAAAATTCACTTAAAAAGGCTATTGAGTTTAAAAATACCGCGCTTTTGGAAGAAATTAAGACAAAAATTAAAAAAACGCGACCGGAAATTGCCGAAAAATTTGCCGCAGAAGCCGAAATGGGGTATTACAAAGCCACGGGTGATCCAAAAAAATTCCTGAAAGCGGCTACGGCCTTTCAAAAAAAGGAAGTGAAAAAAAATCCGGCTTTATTGGATGATCTGGTGGCTACCCTTATGCGGGCCTTCCCTAATGATGCAAAAGTATTGGCGGCTGCCGAAAAATGGGCCAAATTATCCGCTGAAAACGGCGAAAAACCAGAATATTACCTTTCTTGGGCAAACGTATGCAAACGCAAAGGCGATAAATTAAAAGCCAAAAATTTGGCCGAAAAAGCGCTGAAATTAGTGGATAAAGACGACACCGGGATGCGTAGCAAGATTGATGTGTTTATTCAGATGCTTGGGGTGTAGAGGGGGTTATTTGTTGATGCATTAATTTGTTGATTTTGACAGAATACTTCCCATCGCGGCAGCGATTGTCCCGCCGCCCACAAATTTATCTGTGGGGATACAATTAAAATATTCCACGGTCAATGTATTGAAAACCAGTACATTGACACATTATTTCATTAGCACATTTTTTCAATATGCACAACCGCCGCAATTTTCTCAAAAAACTTTCCGGTCAGTCTGGTGATAGTACCTTACCACGCCGTGATTTCCTGAAAACCACCGCGCTGCTGAGCGGCGCTGCCCTTTTATCCGAACTGCCTTTGGCTCAGGCGGCCAATAGTTTGGTGGATGACACCATCAAAGTGGCACTGATCGGCTGTGGCGGACGTGGCACCGGTGCTGCTATGCAAGCGCTTTTAACCCAACAAAACGTCAAATTAGTGGCGATGGCCGATGCTTTCCGCGATCGGTTGGATGAGGCATACACCGCCATTACCTCCAATGACCTGTCTGATTGGTCAGGTGCCGGAGGTACCGTAAAACACCGGGTAGATGTGCCGGAAGAGCGCAAATACGTGGGTTTTGATGCTTACAAAAAAGCCATGGAGCACGCTGATGTGGTTATTTTGACCACTCCGCCCGGCTTCCGTCCAATGCACTTCGAGGAGGCGGTGCGCATGGGTAAGCATATATTTATGGAAAAGCCCGTTGCTACGGATGCACCGGGCATCCGTCGGGTATTAGCTGCTGCTGCTATTGCCAAGCAGAAAAAACTCAATGTTGTAGTGGGTTTACAACGCCATTACCAAACGGTGTATCGGCAATGGGTGGATATGATGCAGCAGGGAGTCATTGGCGACATAACCGCTGCTCGCGTGTATTGGAATGGCGGTGGCGTTTGGGTAAAAGACCGCAAACCCGGCATGACAGAGATGGAATATCAGATGCGTAACTGGTATTATTTCAACTGGTTGTGCGGAGATCACATCGTAGAGCAGCACATTCACAATTTAGACGTAGGCAATTGGGTAAAACAAGGCTATCCAGTGCGGGCACACGGCATTGGCGGCCGCCAGCTGCGGGTTGGCAAGGATTTTGGTGAAATATTTGACCATCATACGGTTGAATACGAATACGCCGACGGATCGCGTATGTATAGTCAGTGTCGCCACCAGGCTGGCACCAGAGAGGCTGTGACTGAAGGATTTCACGGCACCAATGGTTCTGCACCGGAGCCGGGTGTACTCCTTACCCGTAGCGGATACCCCATTTTGCGGTACGATGCCCGAAAAGACTCGAATCCCTATCAGGTAGAGCACGACGAATTATTTGCCGCTATTGCTAAAGGCGAGTATAAATTTATGGATGCAGAAAATGGTGCCAAAAGCACTATGACCGCTATTTTGGGGCGCTTAGCCACCTATTCCGGTCAGCAAATTGAATGGGATGCCGCCCTCAACAGCAATGTATCCTTGGCACCGGATCGTTTCGATTGGAATGTTGTGCCCAAAGTTTTGCCCGGAAAAGATGGTCTGTACGCCTGTGCTGTGCCGGGGGTTACGAAGGTGATATAGTGTAAGTCGGGTCATCCATGCCCGACCATATCGCGGATCGCTCTTGACAGCTACCGTGGTGTGGTCGGGCATGGATGACCCAACCTACTTACCTGGCCTACTTTAACACTTAGTCACCTACTAAAAAGTGTGAAGATGTCGTTATAGTCGTGTTCTTTCCACGGCCACAAACACTGTTAAGGGTATATTGAAATAAACGCGGTTATTATTTTACGCAAAATTCACACAATCAAACAGTTGTGAAACTCATAATTAATAACTCATAACTACTTAACCGTGTTTCGCTGGCGGTGGCTAATTTTTTAATCTGTGGAAATTATTTTAAAAAACCTGTTTTAAAATGATTCCTGCATCTTCCGCTTACGCATGGCATCTCTTAATCCGATTTCCGGCGTGCTGGGGCGACGTAAAGCCGCCCATTTATTGCGCCGTACCTGTTTTCACTACACCCGCACCAGGGTGGATGAACTTGCCCAAAAAACCGCATCCGAGGCACTCAGCGATCTTTTGGCACCTCGCCCGTTTAAAGTAGAACAACCGCTCTACGCCAAAAACGCAAACGCTACACCTGTCACTTGGATTAATCCACCACAACCACCGTCTACCGTGCTGCCGGGTGCAGAGGTGGAACTACGAAGATTCGTTATGGCTTGGTGGGTCAATGAAGCCTTACACGACACCGGCATTGGCCACAAATTATCTTTCTTTTTTCATCAATTTCTTGCGGTATCGTCAGAAAGCGGCACCAGCGCACAGTTTTTTGATTACCTAACCTTACTGCGTTGGGGCAGTATGGGAAACTTCAAGTTATTGGTGACCAAAATGGTGATGGATAATTGTATGCTCAACTACATTAACAACAACCAAAATTTTTTCCAAAATCCCAATGAAAATTTTGCCCGCGAATTTTTCGAATTGCACACCATTGGTAAAGGCCAACCTGCCGGGCCAGGCGACTACACCCATTATACAGAGGAGGATATTGTGCAGGCAGCAAGGATTTTGACGGGTTTGGGTAATTCTTTCCGGCACAACACTAAGGATGTGGAAACCGGCATTCCTTCGGGGCGCGCTAACCCGCAAAGTCACGATTTCGGTGAAAAAATATTTAGCCCGCGATTTGGAAATACCGCCATTAAAGCCCCGTCTAATGATGCAACAGGCATGAAAGGCGAATTGGATGCCTTGGTCAATATGATTTTTGCGCAGGAAGAAACGAGCCGCAACCTGTGCCGCAGGTTGTATCATTTTTTTGTGACCCGGCGTATTTCCGCAGAAGTAGAAAACGACATCATTGGCCCTTTGGCACAAACGCTTCGTGCCGGCAATTTTGAAATAAAGCCCGTACTGAATCAATTGTTGCAAAGTGAACATTTTTTTGATGCCGACGATGCCAACAATACAGACGAAATAGTAGGTGCACTAATTAAATCTCCTTTGGATTTATCGCTGCAAACCCTTTCCTTTTTTTCGGTGCCAATTCCCGATCCGGTCGCAGAGAATCAAAAGCATTATGTCACGTTTTATAATGCAGGTGTATTAGAGCGAATGCTGGCCCGTGCCGGGATGGAATTATTTTTCCCACCGGAGGTAGCAGGTTATCCCGGGTATTATCAAAATCCTGATTTCAACCGGCAATTTTTCAACTCCGCTACTATACTCGCCCGATATAAATTGCCTCAAATGCTGCTGAATGGCAGTACCTCCTGGACCAGCCCGACCGGTGATCCGCTGGGCACTCAATTAGATATTGCAAAATGGGCAAAAGACGGTGGCTTCTTCACTGATCCGGCAGATGCCTATATCTTAGTGACCGAGCTGATTGAGTATTTATTCCCGGAAGATTCCACTACCGAACGATTTATGTATTTTTTAGATACGATTTTTTTAGATGGCCTGCCGCCTGGCGACTGGACTTATGAGTGGGAACAGTTTGTGTCAACCGGGAATGACAAAGAAGTGAAAATACCGCTTGGGCGTCTTATCAATGCCGTCTTGTATGCACCGGAGCAACAGGTTATGTAAGTAGCTGTGATTTATAAGTTATGAGTTCTACAACTGTTTGATTGTGTGAGTTTTGCATAGATTTATAACCACGTTTATTTCAACACCCCTGCTTTAGGAGCGGCGAAAGAATAACTTATAATAATTAGTCGGAAAATCGCTTCCAATTGTTATAAGTTATTCTTTGGCTACCCCTTATTTAATATTCTTAGTATTTTCCTGTTATTGCTGTTGCGTTGCTTTCACGATGCTTCGCACCTCCTCCAATGCCCGTTCGTGATAATTTTCAGGAGGCATTCCCTTTGCAAATTTGGCTAAATCTGCCTGTTGAAAAAGCTCTGATAGAGTCGAATGAAAATCCGTGGGGAAAGTTGTTCGATTGATATCCGAAAGAATTTCAGCGCTTACTGATTCCAAGGCGGGAACGTGGTATTTTTTTTCTAAATACTCCCGAATGATGTAGGTCAATTCTGCATAATATTGTTTGATGGCCCCTTGCTGCCACAGTTTTTTTGAGGACAAAGTATCTAATTTTTTTAATGCCAGCTCATGCGGTGGCAACTCAATCACCCGATTGCCAACTAATGCCGATTTTTTAGGCTTTTGCCGAAGCAACCACGCAGCCAACAGGGCCAACAACAAAAGCCCGCCGATGATTAAAAACCAGGGCAGATAATCACTCCAGTTCGCCGGTTCTCGATAAATGTCTTTTATGTCTTCTGTTTCATTGATGTCATCGGGAGAAGGCGTCGCCATCACCATCAATAGTAAAGAGTCAGTACTGGCACTAACGCCATTATTCCAGGCCACCATAAGTGGCGCCAGCATCAGAGTATCCGCATCAAAAGTCAATAGATTAAAGTGATTGGTGTAAGTATCTCCTTCTGGCTTCCAACCACTCTGAGACTGAAGGTGAACGCTATCCTGCTCCCAAAGTTGAAAATCAATTTGCTGAGGTTTGCCGGCATCCTTGGGAACAGCCACCTTTAGCGCGAACACTTCTCCCGTTTCCACGAGATTGCTGTCAAACTGTGCTGTGGCATTTATCTGACCAATTGCAGGGTGTACCAACAAAAAAATAAAGAGCACAGCGAGCAGGCATAACCTGTAAGCCGTCCTTGTTTTGCTCGCCGACAGCAAGACTTGAGTATAATGTTGCATTTTATATTTTCGAATCATTTCCGTTACTCAGTAGGTACGTTGAATAATCACGGTTTTGAATGGCATGAATGGCTTTATTGGGGAGCTGTGTACCATTGACGGTGGACGCTAAGAGAATGCGCCTGCCTTTTCCACGGGTGCAATGGGGAATTCTACAAAAAAATCAGTGCCTTCATTATCGCGGGTTTCAAAACGAATATCACCGTCATGGGCTTCAATAATTTTTTTACAAATGGCCAAACCCAACCCGCTTCCGGAAGTTTTGGTGGTAAAATTGGGCTCAAAGACCCGGTCGCGAATTTCTGGGGGAATGCCACCGCCATTGTCACTCAACACCACGACTACCAAATTATCCTGGCGTTTCAGCGACACTTTGATATGGCCCTGACGGTCAGATGGAATTGCTTGTATAGCATTGATAATTAGGTTGTTAAACACGCGAATCAAATGATTTTTATCACCTATAATATGAAAATTTTCCTTTGGAGTGGATAGTTCAAGCGTTACGTGTCTTTGTTCACTAAACAAATCATAGACACTCTCCACGACATTATTCAACAGAATATCCGTTTTGTTTTTAATATCCAAATTGGCAAAAAGCGAAAACTCGGAAGCAATCTGTGCCAGAGAATCAATTTGCTCAATCAACCGGGTAATTGCTTTCCGCAAGTAAGCGGCGGCCTGTTCCGGGTTATTGGATACCCGCTCCAGCTGCTGCATGGAGAGTTTCATGGTGGTAAGTGGATTCTTGATGTCATGTGCCACCTGACGTGCCATTTCTTTCCACGCCCCTTCTCGTTCGAGTTTTACAATGCGGTTTTTGGATGCGTCCAAATTGTCTACCATTTGGTTGTATCGGCGAACCAATCCGCTGAGTTCATCATTGGGGTCACCGTCATATTCTAAAGGAATATCCTTGTTTTCAAAGTCTAATTTTACAATACGCTCCGAAATACGAGTGACGGGTCGAATAATGGAATCCGCCAGGAACATAGTAACCACGTAAGCTACTAACAAGAAAAAAACATACAATGCGGCCAAAGCGCCGATAAAATCGGAAATTTCGGCACTTGGTTTTCTATTTTTAAGGTCACTGGGCGTTTCTAAAAAGCCTGCCAATTTGTTTCCTGCATCATACAAGGGCGAATATCGGCTGGAGAAGGCCACGCCTGCTACCTGCTCAGTGGTAGTCACAGCGGTACCGGTTTTGCCGGAAGTCAATTCTTCCAATGCTGTGGGGTTCATCTTAGAAGGCAAAATACCCAATTGCATAAGGTCTTCGCGGGTGCTGAAAGAAATATCTCCCGAAGTGTTATAGAGATTGACATCCATCGAAAGATTCCCCGCTATTTCCCGGGCTGCTACCGGTAATATTTGGCGCAACGAATCGGGAGAAAGCCCGACAGCTGCTTTGGATTTGAGGTTGGCTAAAATGGCTTCTGCCCTAAAATCCAGATTTTCCTGTTCAGCATTGCGGGCGGCTTGCGTAAAGTTGCGGTAAGTCAGCAGCCCGATGACCAAAAAAGCAATACCCACTATACCCATGATACCGTAATGAATACGCTTGGCTAAGGAGCCTTTAGTACTCAGTAATTCCGACCAGGTTAAAGGCAAAAAATTGAGCCATGAATTTGCCAGCACCAACAGCAACAATGCTACGGAAGCCAGCGTGAACAACACTGAAAACAAAAACAACGGTTTGTATAAGCTGCTTTCATTGCGGCCAACCACGGCTACATTATTTCCATTTGCACTTTTATACACTGCATACACCCGGTTTTCGCCGGATGCTATTACTTCGCGGCCTGCCCCGGCAGGCACACCGCCTGAAAGGGCCGTAACATTACTCAAACCCTGTTCTACTACCCGACGACCATTGCGTTGTACAGCAAAATCGTAATGCCGCAGCCCTTCCATACTTTTGTAGGGGGTGCTATAAAATAATCGGGCATATACCCGGGTTGGTTTCGGGTATGCGTGTTCAAGAAAACAATACACCGTAGCGGGGTCGGTCGGGTCGCCCATGCGCCGAGTGCCGAGCCGGATCATATACCGAAACACACCGTCAGAAGCCGTTTGGTACCGCACTCCAGGCACATCCGGCAAGGAGGCACTTTTTTCCCAAATTTCGTGTACGGCCTGATCATACGTCAGGTTTTGATTGATTAACAACGGCTCATTCTGGCGATCAAAAGCATATACGTTGAGCCGATAATGTTGAAAAAGATAATTAAAACGAAATATTTCAGTATTAAATAAACGACGAAGTTCCGACTCTTCGGCTTTAAAGGGCCAGGGTTTTAGCAAAAAGCCCAATTTTTGAGAATCGCGTTCAAAAGTGCGTAGGAGGTCGGGCAATACTATTTCTGCACCGTTAGGGTCTCGAGCAGTTGTCAGGGCTTCCGCAAATATCATTCTTTGATTCCTGTCTTTGATAGCAGCGGCTCTATAAAGACTGGTTGCAGAAAACAGTGACATCATCAGGAGCCAGCCAAGTGTCCATCCGAAGCCCGGTTTTTGCCAATGAACAAATACATCTAATGATACCGAAAAAAGTACTGCAAAACCTGCGAGTATGAGCGGATGTACGGCATTTCCGGAAAAAAAAGCCATAATGAGACCTGCAACTGTAGCAACGCCCAAAGCTATACCGCGTTGAATTCTGGTTAATTCAAATTTTTGAACGCTATGGGCCAGCGTTTGCCCGATCTGGAAAATGGTAATTAACAAAACTAAGGTGCCGGCAATGCACCATACCGCAAGCAACTGATTATTGAGTAAATTGTCAAAATCAAAATCAAGGTTGGAATAGAAAACCAACTGTTGAAAAAGATTGGTACTCCCTATCAACAACAGCATTGTTATCGTGTAGATACCTGCGGCAATACCGACTTTAATATTTTCCGGCTGCCGATGCAGAAAATCGAGGTTTATCTGTCTTTGAAAAAAAGTGGCGGCCCAAGCCAACAGCGCTATTCCCAGCAACCAGTTGCCGGGAGAATCGGCCAACCAGGAAGCCTTAGAAAATTTTTGAGAAAAGGCGGGCAGGGTATCAAACAAATGTCCCGTTATATCGAATGCCCGATTTAAAACTAATATAACTGCCACACCGGCTATTACCGCCGTGAGACCTGCAAAATTCCCATATTGCAGTGCCACTCCAACTGCTCCGCGATAGGCTAACGTCAGTAAAATGATAAAAAACAGGCTCAGAAAAAACAATTGTGCCCATTGAAGCCAGGCGGCTTCAATGACTCCGTCGGCTCGTAGCCAGGCAATTGCTTTACCTCCGATAACGACAGGGAAATCAGTTGGCGTATCCGTAATTTGTACGGTATGAGGAATCGCTACGTTGGCGGGAAAGGGGCCAATTGCGGTTGTTTCTAAGGTATATCGGAGTGGGGTTAATACCGATAGCGTTCCGGTAACGGCAGGTTCCTGAAACAAGAGAAACCAACCAGCGGGTAAATGAACAAGTGATCGGCCACTTTTTGCGCGAAAATTAATCAGGTCTGATGGAAACGGAAGGGCTTTACTATTGGACCAAAACAGGATAGAATCGCCCTGCCAAACGAAAATAGTATTATCCTGGTCAGCAATTTTCGGCGGAGTCGCAGTATGTTTAGTTAATTTTCCATTTTGTTCGCGTGCCCATTCAACCGCAGCCAATTCCTGTGCCTCTGCACTGGAGGCAACGGCTTCGGCATGTTGTTCCAGAAGGGTGGAGGTATTATTCCATTGACCTGCGCTAAGGGCAACTGCCAACAGCGTAGCCAATGCAAAAACATACAGAAGCAAACGTTTCATTAATAAATATATAAATACCGGGTTTTATTCAATCGGTCAGAACCATATTGAAAATTCCGTGCCAATCTTGATTTTTCTGCGTAATTATTAACACTTGCCCCATAATAATCGTTATTATATTTGAATGATATTTCCTCATTCCCTGACATGATCTGAAAATACAATTTTATCGAAGTTGAGAGGAGGATAAATATTTTGCCTGTCCAACCCAGTCTTCTTTAAAAATGCGGGAAGGGCTGATATGCAGGGCTTTGGCAAAGGCAATAACACTGTCATCGTCCCATCGGCTAATTTGGAGAAAAGTGTGCATATTAAGGGCAAAAAGTTGTTGTTCGGCAAAAGCAGAGATTCCATTGATCAATTTTAGATCATCGGTTTGCTCCGGTGCAGCAGGGCCGCCTTTTCGGTCGCTCTGCGCGGTACTTTTTCGGGAGTTGGCAGAGTAGGCCATTGTTTGTTGCTGGATCAATTCCAATTGCAGGTTTTCTATTTCTATTCTTGCTGCCCGCAATTGCTCCGTTAAATGAGCACGTTCTATTTCAAGCGTTTTTGCCGTTTGCTCGTAGGCAGCCAAACGATGTTGAAGCGACTGAAAATCGCGGTATAGGGTTTGCCAGGCTTCAATTTCATCTTTAGCCCGGGAGAGTTCTAATTCAAGCGCCTGATTGCGTTGCTGAAGTTGTTGGCTCAATACATCTAATGTTTTTACCTGCTCGGCAAAGCGCAATGCTTTTTCCTCCATACTTCGCAGGTGTTCGGGAGAAGTTGTACTGGTATTGATTTGCGCTTCCAATGCCGTAGCGTATTGGCGAAAATTGGCCAATTCGATGGTAGTACGCTTAAAGTCGGCCTCCCGAAGATCATGCTGATACTTCAAGTGCGTGTAGAGGCGAGCCAGCGTGTTGCGTTCCTGCTCTGTTCGCTCAAGGGCTTTTCGAATATCATTTTCGGGCAAATATGCCCTTAAAAACCATCCGATTATGATACCTGAAACTGTAAAGCTCGCCCAGACCAACCCAAGGAAAGTGTTATCAGAAATTAACTCCGACATGAAAACACTGAATATTTATTGACCAAAGGTAGTGTTTTTTTTTATGTTGTACAATTTTTTTGTGATTTTTGCATTTTTTTTCATTCACAATGAATTTTAAAAACACATAAAACACACTACTGCTAACACATAAAACATTGATTATCAAAATATTAAACCTAATTAACTACTTATTTTGTTTTGATGGTAATACCCGGTTAAAAAAAATAGTATGGAGTGTATCAGCACTTGTTTTCACCGGAAACCTGCTACTTACAGCGCAAGTAATGGCCGATAGTATTTTACTTCAATACGTTCATATTGACACTATTACATTTGAAGGAAATCGTAAAACTCGTGCCAAGATACTTTTGAGAGAATTGGAGTTTGGCGTGGGCGATTCTATACCGAGTGCCGGGCTGGCGGCAACCATTGAACGCAATCGGCTCCGCCTGTTGAACCTCGGATTGTTTAATGAAGCCAAAATGAACCTCCGAAACCTGTCGCCCGACGGACACGCGAGCATCCATGTGCAACTTACAGAAACCTGGGTGCTTTATCCCATACCGCTATTTGAATTGGCCGACCGAAATTTTAATGTCTGGTGGGATGAATTCAATCACTCTTTGCGGCGTGTCAATTATGGAATAGACCTTACCCATCTGAATCTTACGGGATACGTGGATCAATTAAAAGTAAAAGTGCAAGCGGGGTTTAATCATAAGTATGAATTATCCTATAAACTACCACCGCTCAACAAAACACAAACTTTAGTGCTCAACACCAATGCTTCGTACAGCCGGTCCCGCGATGTAGCGTATACCACCCGCGGAAGTAAATTGTTGTTCCGCCGCGACGACGATGTTTGGCAAATTCGGCAAATTAGCGCCTCCGCCCGACTTACCTGGCGCCCGCAATTGCTCACCTCTCATACGTTTACCCTTGAGTATCGAAATAACCGGGTGGCTGATACCGTTGCCCGGTACATCAATCCAAATTTCTTTTTAGATAGCGCTGTACGACAGCGCCATACCAGTTTTATTTACGGTATTAACAGCGATCATCGCGATTTTCAACCCTACCCGTCAAAAGGCTGGTTAGTGAGTGCAGAAGCCCGGCTAAACGGCCTGATACCGGGAGACAACCTGCGAATCGCCCGTTTTTACGGGCAATTCGCTAAGTATTTCCCCATAAAAAATCATTCCAGTTTTGAAATGATTGCGGCTGGAAGGGTAAGTCTTCCGCGCAAAAAACCACCTTTTTTCAACAATCAGGCGTTAGGCTATGGCAGTAGCCTGGTGCGCGGGTACCAATATTATGTTTCCGACGGGCTGGACTTTGCTTTATTAAAAAACTCCTTCAGGATTCAGGTATTTGACCGAACCATTCATTTCGGCAAATATATGCCCTTTAAAGCCTTTAGAAATATGCCTTTCAGGGTAATGCTTTTGGCCAGCAGCGACTTTGGATATTCCAACGATCCTTACGACACCGAAGGCAATCCATTAATCAATACCCTCCTGTGGGGATACGGCCCCGGTATTGACCTGATTGCTTATTACAATAAAACCTTTCGAATCGAGTGGAGCCGAAACCGCTTGGGCGAAAGCGGGTATTTTATTACGGTAAATGCGGGAATATAAGTAACGGGTAAATAATAACCTGGTATTTTTAAGTAGATTTATTTTTATCTACAACTGTCTTTTTGCGCTACTACATATTCCGACACCGTTCATAAAGTCTGTTGGTCATCACCTGATAAAAATGAATATTTTGTTACCCCACTCAAACAAATTTTGAAAAATAGCGTTTAATAATTTATGAAACTTTTGGTTTCCATCTCATTGTCTGCTGTAATGGTCTTGTTGCTTTCGGCAATACCAACTGCGGCTTATGCCTGTGGAGGAAACAGTGATTGTTGCGAAAAGACAACCAAGACCCAGTCGGAAAAAGCCGAAAGTGCCTGTTGCCAAGGCCATAGCAACCCCAGCGAAAACGACAAAAAGGACTGCGGTGGCGATTGCAGCAATTCTGGTTGTGGTTGCTTTTGTTCATTTGTTCATGCGGGTGTGACCATTCCGACCGACGAAGTATTACTCCAATTTGTTTTCATTTTTTCAAAAAAGGCGGCTTTGTATTTCCGGGAATCCACGCCCGAGTCCGTCTATCTTTCCGTTTGGCTCCTGCCCAAAATAAGCGGTTAAACCAACAGACAGCCATAGGTCTGTCCCTACAGAACAAATCATTTTCCGCACTTTTTCCATTTCTGTTTTTATTGATTCAACGTTTTTTCAAGAGAAAATTAGATGGTTTCGTTTTGCCATTCGTGTTTTTAGCACTTTTGGCAACTGCGTTTGTTCGATCTTCTTTTCCAAAATCGAAAAATGACGTATATCTATCAGCTGACAGGTATGATCTGTGCGGGTTGCGCAGCCAAAGCAAAAAACACTTTGCTGAAATTGCCCAAAATAACCGCCGTAGAAGTTTCAAAAGAAGCAGAACCGGCCATTATCACGATTGGCAAGCACTTTCCGACCGAAACCATGCAGGCCACACTTTCAGCGGTGGTGCAGCACACAAAAAACACTAAAAAGGAATACCTCCAGATGCAGCGGTGCAATGCCCGTAGCCTGTTGACGATTTCCATTTTCTCCTTCACTAAATACACTTTTTAAGATGAAAAATTTCATTGCAATCTGTTTCGCGGCCCTGATTAGTCAAGCCGCTTTTGCCCAACAATCAGCGACATCCCCTGCCGCCAACGAAAATCAAAAGACGGGCACGGTAAAAAAAATAGCCACGAAAGCTGCTCTTCTGCAAACGACACAGTTCCAAGTTTGGGGCAATTGCGGGATGTGCAAAAAAACGATTGAAAAAGCGGCAAAAAGCGTTGCCGGCGTAGAAAATGCTGACTGGAATAAAGACACGCACCAGTTCACCGCCCAGTTTGATGCGGTAAAAACCAGTTCAGAAAAAATCCAGCAAGCCATCGCGGCGGCGGGCTACGATACCGAAAAAGTGCGCGGCGATGACGCGGCCTACAATGACTTGCCGGGTTGTTGTCAATATGAACGGCCAAAATAAAGCCTACAATGTACCCTGCGTCGTGCCGATGGTGCGGCGTGGGGTATTTTCAAAAAAATCAACTTGGCATGCTCAACGCACTCATAAAATTCTCTCTCCAAAATCGCCTTTTTGTCGTCGCAGCCGCCGCGCTTTTGCTCGTATGGGGCAGCTGGACAGCGGTCAATCTTCCGGTAGATGTATTGCCCGACCTCAACCGACCCCGCGTGACGGTCTTTCTCGAAGCGGGAGGCATGTCGCCCGAAGAGATTGAGGCGCAGGCCGTACTACCCATCGAAACCGCCCTTAACGGTTCGCCCGGCGTAGAAACCGTGCGATCGAGTTCTTCGCGGGGCATCGGGTTGGTTTTTGTCGAGTTTGATTGGGATATGGATGTCTTTCGCGCCCGCCAATTGGTGGCCGAAAAACTCACTACAGTACCATTGCCCAATGGTATCGTACCCGTCATGGGGCCCATTTCGTCGGTCATGGGGCAAATTATGCTTGTTGGCTTGACTGCCGAAGCCGACAGTACGGGCCAAACGCTGAGCACGGCAGCAGATTTGCGGACATTAGCCGATTTTACCATCCGCCGCAGGTTATTAGCCATAAAAGGTGTGGCACAGGTGATACCTATTGGCGGCGACCGCTTGCAGTATCAAGTTTTGGTGTCGTCTATCAAGTTGAAACAATTTAGTCTGACGCTGGAAGACATTGATTTGGCTTTGGAAAACACCAATATGAACGCCACCGGAAGTTTTTTCAATCGTTATGGTTCAGAAGTTTTAATTTCAGTCTTGGGGCGCTCCAAAAATTTGGATGACCTAAAAAACACCGTTGTCGCGAATAGAGAAGGCTTACCCGTTTTGCTTTCGCAGGTAGCCAATGTGCAGTTTGGTGCCGCCATCAAGCGCGGTGATGCCTCGGTGAACGCCCGCCCTGCTGTCATTTTGACGATAGAAAAACAGCCGGGAACCAGCACCGTCTCGCTCACCAACGACATTGAAAATGCATTGGCGGCACTACAGCCCTCGCTGCCGCCCGATGTACGGCTGAATGCCAAAGTTTTTCAGCAAAAGAATTTTATCGAACATTCCTTGAAAAACGTCGAGGAAGCCCTGCGCGACGGCTTTATTTTGGTGGTCATTGTGCTATTTTTGTTTTTATTGAATTTCCGCACCACCATCATCACCCTCACCGCGATCCCGCTTTCTTTGGTTATTACCGCGCTGGTTTTCAAATGGTTTGATATTTCAATAAACACGCTGACGCTCGGCGGCCTCGCCATCGCCATTGGTGAATTGGTAGACGATGCCATCGTAGATGTAGAGAATGTGTTTCGCCGCCTGCGTGAAAACCGGGAACACGGCAACCCGAAAACCGCATTGAAAACCATTTTTGACGCATCAAGTGAAGTCAGAAATTCCATCGTGTATGCTACAATCATTGTCGTACTTGTTTTTCTCCCGCTCTTCCAGTTGCAGGGCATTGAGGGTCGTATTTTTGCACCGCTTGGCATTGCGTATATTACCTCCATTTTCGCCTCGCTCGTTGTGTCGCTGACCGTTACACCCGTGCTGTGCAGCTATCTTTTGCCCAACTCGAAACTCAACGAGGGCAAAGAAAACGGCTTTATCCAATGGCTCAAACGCCAAGATTTAAGACTCCTTGATTTGGGGTTAAATCATCCAAAATTTGTTATTTCTGCCGCGATTGTACTTATTCTGGGGGCAATGGCGATGGTCACCCGGTTTGGAACAGAGTTTTTGCCGCCGTTCAACGAGGGCAGTTTTACGGTAAATCTGTACGCTCCGGCCGGTACAGCGTTAGAGGAAAGCAACAAGATTGGCACGGTAGCAGAGCAACTTATTCTGCGCGTCCCCGACGTAAAATATACTGCCCGCCGCACGGGTCGCGCCGAACTTGATGAACACGTAGAACCGGTTTCAAACTCCGAAATAGAGGTCGAACTGATCGAAAAAGCGCGCCCACGCGATGTGATCATTGCCGATATCCGCCAGCAATTGAGCAATTTGGCGGGCGTTTCAGTAAGTATTGGACAGCCCATTTCGCACCGCCTCGACCATTTGCTTTCCGGTGTTCGGGCGCAAGTGGCGATAAAAGTTTTTGGCGAAGACCTCACAGAGCTCCGCGCAATCGCCGGGCAGGTGCAGGAAGTCGCCAAATCCGTACCGGGTGCGGTGGACGTGCAGGTCGAACGACAAGTTTTGGTGCCGCAATTGACCATAAAATTGAATCGGAATGCCTTGCAACGCTATGGTATGCAAACTGGTGAAGTAGCCCGCGACCTCGAAGTGTTGTTCGGTGGCAAGGTGATTTCGCAGATTTTAGACGGCCAAAAAACGTTTGACCTGGTACTTCGCGCCACTGCTGAAGACCGCGAGAACCTTGAAAATATTCGAAAAACGCAGATCCATACCCCCGATGGCACACTCATCCCGCTAGAAAGTATCGCCCATATTGAGTACGAGAAAGGGATAAACTCCGTCAGTCACGAAAATGGGCAACGGCGTATGGTCGTGTCCTGCAACGTGCAGGGGCGCGATTTGGGCCGCACGGTTGCTGAAATAAAACAGACCATCGGAGAAAAAGTGGACCTCCCACAGGGCTATTTCCTGGAATACGGCGGCCAATTCGAAGCGCAAACAACGGCATCACGGCTGATAGGATTGCTCTCTATATTTGCATTTTTGGGTATATTTTTGGTACTCTTTGCGCACTTTAGATCGTGGCGCATCGTTTTACAGGTCATGTTGAACATCCCACTCGCACTCGTCGGCTCCGTTGCGGCAGTCTGGTGGACGGGCGGCACGTTTTCGGTAGCCACGCTCGTCGGCTTCATCACGCTCACGGGCATCGCTTCCCGCAATGGCATTATGATGATCTCGCATTACCTGCATTTGATGGAATATGAAGGTGAGGAGTTTTCCAAAAAAATGATCGTGCGCGGCTCGCTCGAACGGCTTGTACCCGTTTTGATGACTGCTTTGGTGGCGGCTTTGGCGCTTATCCCGTTGACCCTTGATGCGCAGGCGGCTGGGAAAGAAATTTTATATCCGGTTGCAACGGTCATTTTAGGCGGACTTTTGTCCTCTACCTTGCTGGATATGGTGGTTACGCCCGCTGTTTTTTGGTTTTGGGGAAAAGCAGCGGTGGAGGATTATTTTAAAGGAAAAAAATCATCAACTGAGATTTAAGGAACGGCGCTAGGTCTGTCCGTCGCAATAAAGATATCGGAAATTTTTTCAAATTTTCGCTATTTCACGGCCAAAAATACTGAATTGGGCTTTTCGGAGGGGGTTCAGAATTATACAGTGCAAAAAGAATTTTTCATGAAAAAAATAATAATCATCGCAGGGTTTTGGCTCATTATCCTCCCGGCATTTTCACAAAAAAACATCACCTCCGAGGATGCCATCCGCGTTGCCTTGGAAAATAGCCCGACTTTAAAAGCAGCTAATTTTGAGGTGCAAGCAAGGCGTTTTTCCGAAAAAACGGCCCGCAGATTAGCCAATCCGGAACTGAATATTGAAAGCCCTACGGGTAATTTTTATGCGGTCGGCGTGTCGCAAAATTTTGACTTCCCAACCGTTTATCGGAGACAAAAACAGGTTGCCCGTGCGGAAACTTCGCTGGCCGAAGCTGCCAAAAAAATGGATGAAAATGAACTGCGGCTCGCCGTTCGAACGGCTTATTTAGAAACACAAATTGCTGATTTTCAATTAAATTATGAAATGCAGCGAGACAGTATGTATCAAAATATTACTGCCGTTGCCAGTCGGCAGTTTACCGCAGGGGAAATTGATTTTTTACAAAAAACTTTGGTCGAAAATGAAGCGGGCGGGGTGCACCAGAAACGCCTTGCCGCCCAAGCCTTCGCCCGTGCTGCACACCGCGAACTTGAATTGCTGACCGGAATTTCGGATATTGAAAATTTGCAGCCACTCACGGCGGATAGTTCCGGCGTTTTTTTCGAGCCTGACTTTTCGGCAAATCCATCGGTGGTTTATCAAAATCAAGCGGCACAATTAGCAAGCGAACAAATTGGCTTGGCAAAAAGCCGCGCCTTACCCAATTTCTCGCTCGGCTATCTCAATCAAGGCGAGCGAAGTACGCTGATTGATTATCGTTTTCGGGCGAGTATTGCCATCCCGATTTGGGGGGGGCAGTACCGCTCCACCGTAAAATCAGCGCAAGCCAAGAGCGAAGCAGCTGCGGCTAATGCCGAAGCCAAAAATCGTCAAATATCTATCGAAATTGCACGAGCGAAAACAGAAATGGCTGTTTTATGGACAAACTTGCAATACTTGAATCGAGAAGCATTGCCGAGAAGTCGGGCAATCACTGCCGCCGCGACGCGGATGCGCGAGGCAGGGCAAATTGATTATGCCAGTTTTTTGAGGACATTAGACGGCGCATTGTCCACGTCGCGCGAACTTGGTGAGCAAATCCGGGCCTTTGAAACGGCTCGAATTTACACCTTGTTTTTGCAGGGGAGGAATTGAGGAATTGAGGATGCGGGAATTTGAAATTTTTAAACAATAAAAAATTTACGATATGAAATTCATCTCTATGTTGGCATTCGCATTTTTTGTTGCGATTTTTCCAACCATTACTTTTGCGCATGGCGACGAACTGCCCACGGGTGCAAAAGCTGCTGGTGACCATTTCACGGTGTATGGGCAGTCCGACAAATACGAACTGACCTTATATTACCCGGAAATAACGGCCGGAAAAGAAGCGCACCTGATGCTTTTTGTGGCCGATTATTCGAGTAACCGCCCGATCGAAAAAGCCAATCTGCAAATCAGCACCGCAGCGTCGGGTGCAACCTTTGAGGTGCATCCGATGTCGGCGGGGGTCTATGAAATCCATGCGCTATTTCCGGAAAACAAAATTTACACGCTCAATGTGCAGGTCGCGCACCCGAACGGCGCGGATTTGATTGGAATAGCAAATGTAGAAGTCGGTAAAATGCTGCCCAAACCGGAGATTTCTGCCCCTGCTGAAAATAAAGGGTTGCCGGTTTGGATGACATTTTTGCTGGGTTTAGTGGTCGGTAGCGCGTTGATGTTTTTTATGTTAAAAAACAAAAATCGGGCGCTGACGGCGGTCTTTTTAATCGTAAGTGCTTGGTTTTCAAACCCAAACTGGAATTCGGCGTTCGCACACGGCGATGAGGAACACGGCCCCAAATCGGGTGGAGCCGGCTATGGCAAGTCGGTAGAAGCGCCAAAGGAAACGCAATTTTTATTCGAAATATTGACGCAACCGATCGCAGTCGGTGATTATCACTCGGCCACGACGATGTTCGGGACGATTGTTCCGTCATCCGGTGGTATGGGTGCAGTCGTGGTGCCGCAAAGCGGGCGCATCACGCAACTGCTTGTTCGGGTGGGCCAAACCGTAAGGGCCGGTCAAACTTTAGCCGTCCTGCGGCAAAGCATCGGCACGTCCGATGAGGTGGGTATTGCGGCTAATAATTCCGCGCTGGCGGTACAAATTGAAAATGCAAAATCGCGCCTTGCAGCCACCAAACGCGAAGTTGACCGTCTTAAAAAAATTGAAGACATCGCCGCCGGACGCGATGTGCAGGCTGCCGAAGCGAATTTTAATCAAGCCAATGCGGAATTACAAATGCTGGAAAATCGCGCCATCAGCGTCAATAACTCGGCCAATAGCCGCACTATTTCGCTCGTCGCGCCGATTTCAGGGGTCGTTGGGGTCTTCACGTTCGCGCCAGGCGCGGAGGTGGTGGCAGGGCAAACTTTATTTACGCTGACCAATCTGGGCAAAGTTTTTGTCGAAGCGCAGGTCTATGACCGCGATGTACCAACGATACAAGTGAGCAACAAATTTCTTGTCACCTGCTCCACCGACGACCACAAAACCGCCGAAGTACGCCTGATTTCACCAGCGCAAGCAATGAACCCCGGCAATCAAAGCCAGCGTGTACTGTTTGAAATGGACAATCCGAAAGGCGATTTCAAGATTGGCGAATTTGTCACGATAAAGGCGTTGAACAACCAAACGAGTCGTCAAATCTCGATTCCAAACTCGGCTTTGACGGAAATAAACGGCAAAACGGCCGTGTTTTTCAAAGATGGACCCGAACTTTTTTCGCTCTCGTACGTGCAACCGGGTGCAGACGACGGCACGCGGACACTGATTTTAAAAGGTGTTGAAGAAGGCAAAAAAGTGGTCGTGAATGGGGCTTATGAGGTGAAAATGATGTATTTGAACCAGTAAAAAGAGGTGTTTAGAAACGCGTATATTTTACGAAGCAGTTAACCGCCTTTTCATAGAATATACATAAATCAGCGGTGGAAGCACCATGCCTCCACCGCTGCTTTATTAGACATAATGTCTATTGATTTAACAGACTGTTGACCCAATCCGAAATCGTTCTCTAATTCGCCACCACCATTTTAATCGGAGCCGATATCATACCGTCTTTTGATAACATCCGAACAATATACACGCCCGATGGATAATGGGCTACTTCTAAGGCGGTTTCGTGGTCGCCAATACCCTGCTGCCCGGCCTCCACACTTTCCATCAACCGGCCATTGAGGTCGTACACCTGAAAAGAGATGTCGCGATTGCTGCCCAAAGAATACTTTACCCGAAAGAAGTCTTTGGCAGGGTTGGGTGCGCCGGAGAGCAACAGAAAGTCATTGGCCGTGTTAGCCAAAGTGTTAGCTTCACCGGAATTAACTATGGCAAACTGGTTCAATACTTCCAATACGGATTGTTGCACCACGCTTCCTTCTTCATCGTAGAGCGTATACGTCACCAATTTGGGCAGTTGATTGGCAAAAACTACGTGTAGCACTAAAGAGGAATCACCGGGCTGGAAATGGATCGGCTCTTTAAATTCCCAGAAAGCATTTTGCGATGCCTGTGCTGCCTGCAATACTGTGCCCGGGTCTTTTTTGCTGGTGATCGGCCCTTTTTCCGGGTACAATTCTGCACCGGTAACCGCTATGATCTCTGCACCGCTTTGATCTGAAATGCCCACACTCACGTATTTGATCGTCGGAATTTGCCCCATGCCATCCCTTTGCTGGATTTTAAAACCCGTAGCAAAAATCTTGTTGTAGCGCGGTTTTACATTTTTCACGATGGCGGCATTCACTAAAGTGGGGTCGTGTGGCGGCCAGGTATTCGGCCTCCAACTTTTCACACAACTGTCGCCGTTGCAGTGATAGGAAGTCACGGTAATGGAACCGGAGAAAGAAGTGCCGGGAAAGTACAATTGTGCATTCACATTGCCGCCCGTCAATACATTGAGCGAAGGCCCGGAGGAAGGTATCAGGTTGAAGGGTGCGGTAAACGGTGTACTGGCCGGAGTCAATACGCTTCCTGCACTCCAGTAAGTGAGTTGTACGTTGTTAGAGGGGTCGTACTTAACAATTTTGAGGCTGCAAATCGGTGAATTTGGAATGGCCTGATTATTTACATTGATGTCTACATAACTCAGTGCAGCGCCGGTACAAATGCACTGTTTGAACTTAAACTCGTCGCATTTTATCAGCGGGTGCGGGCAGTTTTTTACCTGCGAAACCAGCGTACATTGCTGGCCATTGGCAAAATTGATGACCCAGGTCACGGTCACATTCCCGTTGGCAGAAGTGGCGTTGAGCGAGGCCCATATAAAGGACAGATTGCAGGCACCGCTGAAGGTAACGGTTCCGCTGGCGGTACCGGAATAGCCGTTGGGATTATTGATGAGGCAATCGGAGGTAAAACCCTGTATTACGCCTCCCACTACTGTGTATTGAACGCTCGCAATGGGGCCGCAGGCAGGGTCTATACGTTTGATACCGGCTTTGCAGCAAATGGAATCGAAGAAGGCCGGCTCGTAAAAGCGACAGCAGTCGTCGCCCACGGCAGGGCATTGCAGGCAGCGCCGATAATCTACGTCGCCACATTGCGTTTTATCGGCCTGCGTCAGGTTATTGTCGTGATCAATCCATTTGGAACTGACCACATTGCCACCGGTAGACGGCAATATTTGCAGGCCATACACATAGTTTCCGGCGGTAAAATTGATGAAATCGGCAGCTGCCCAAACAGCGGCATTACAATCTTTGAGTTTGCCGGCACCGGGTTTTAACAAATACTCCCCAAAGTCAACACCTCCGGTAGAATTATTACCCGAGCTGGCACCAATGCTGAATTTTCCAATGGGTTGTGGTGTCCAGGTGCTGGAAGCCACGTTGCTGCGCGTCAGTTCAAACACCCGGGAAGAGTGGGCATTTGGCGTACCATCTAAGTACATGGAGCGCTCTGCCACGAGCATCCGAACGCCATCGGTCGAGATTTCAAGATCGGAAGGAGGATTGGAATAATTACCGGCGATATAGGGAATGCTATACACTAAGGTTTCGGTACCCGTTATGCCCGTTCCGGCAGCATTGATCTTTACTGACCAGATTTCGTTGTGTACCCCTGTTTGCGGACGACCCTGATCTACTGACCAGCGTCCGTAGTACAACACCATATTATTAGCGTTGGTGCCATAAGCGGCGATACCCCACGGACGTTGACCCAATTTTATGAAACCAGCGGCGGGAGTACCATAGGAAAGCCCGTCGAAATTGGGGTCGAATGTAAAGACTGGTGCGCCGCCCGTCGTAGCATTGTAGGCATATATTTTGCCGTCGTGAAAATTGGTGGCTAACAGCAGGTTGTGCCAAATATCGTAGGTGAGGTTGCCAAGACCGGCACCGGTATTGGGTGCTTCGGCAAATTCCACGATACCACTGTTGTTGATGCGATAAATACTGCCGCTGTTTTGCGGTACATTGGTGGTCACTATGGTATTGATGGTTCCCCAGGCATCGGTATTGTAACTGCTGCTGGCGGAGACAAACAGATCACCACCGCGATTGTAGGAAATGCCAAATATTTCACCCAAATTTTTACGGGTAAATGACTGACCGTTGGCAGATCGGCGCGGGGCAACAACCGGCGCGGGCCAATGCACCGCTGTGGGGGCTGTGCCAATGGCAGACACATCCATAATACTCAGCACATAATCCAGTGGCTGAAAAGCCTCGTAGGTTATGGCCACCGAATCGCAGTCAAATACCAATTGCTGGGCGGAAAGGCGATTGGAAGAAGGGAAAGCAGCCGGCAGAAGGGCCGCAATAAAGCAAAAAATTGAATACTGTTTCATACTATGTAACTTGTTTTGGTGACAAATAATAGTGACTATCGAAACAGTTGAAAAACCTTACCCTGCTTTTGAAAATATTTTTATAAACCCGAACCGGAAGGGCAAATAATATTTATAAAACCAAATTATCTTTTCACTCGTATATCAGCAATATCAATAATTCAACAACAATAATATCAACAACATCATGTTTCGAATTACCACCTTTACCGTTTTCATCCTTATATTGTTCAGTCTTTTTGCCTGTAAGCAATCAACGGAGTCTGCCGATAAGGCTTCCGCCAAATTAGTCTCCCAGACATCGCTGGAAATGCCCACACTGCTTGATCGGCACGAATCCCTCCGCAACGGAAAAGAATGGGATCATGTTCAGAATTTTTATGCTGCTCAATGTGCTACCCTGCGCGAGGATCAGCGTAATGCGGAAGCCCGCATACGCCTTTCAGAAGTGTATATTTCGGAAGCCAGGGTTACGGGTGAGCATCCACACTACTATCCCGCTGCTTTAAAAATATTGGAGCCGGTCATTGTTGAATTATCGCCCAAAAACGAGCGTACTCCAAAAGAAACCGACTGGTTGTTTCGGGCGTTGAGCAATAAAGCCAATGTGCAACTTTCGCTGCACGATTTTGCTGCGGCCTTAGAAACTGCCACAAGAGCCACCGAAATAAACCCTTATAACGCACAGATATATGGTGCGCTGGTAGATGCCAATGTGGAATTGGGCCATTACGCAAAAGCCGTGGAAATGGCCGACAAAATGGTGTCCATCCGCCCGGATTTGCGTTCTTACTCCAGAATTAGTTACTTGCGCGAGATTCACGGAGATGTACCGGGGGCCATAGAAGCCTTAAATATGGCTATAGAAGCCGGGTATCCGGGACAGGAACCCACCGCTTGGACACGGCTCACGCTGGGCAATCTCTACAGAACTTACCAACAATGGGATAAAGCCGAATTGCAGTATGAAATGGTTCTGGCGGAACGTGCGGATTATCCTTTTGCCATGGCGGCATTGGCGGCAATAAAAATACACAAAAAAAACTACGCCGAAGGAGAAGCATTGCTAAAAAAAGCCTGTGAAATCATCCCGGAGGTCAGTTTTTACGAACAGTTAGCCAAGTTGTATCAGGCCACGGGCCGTAAGGCAGAATTTGAGGCGCTCACACCGAAAATACTGTCCATGATGGCAGAAGACACCGAAAAAGGACACGACATGAGCTTGGAATACGCCGCTTTTTACACGGATATTCTGCCAGATTACGACAAGGCATTAACGTATGCCCTCGCAGAATACAATCGCCGCCCCGATAACATTGATGTCAATCGCCGTTTAGCGCAGTTATATTTTGCTAAAAAAGACCTGGAAAATGCAAAAATACACAAAATGAAAGCTGCTGCTACGGGGTCAAAGCACCCTGAATTAGCCAAGTTGAAGTTTTAGTGTTTTGGTGTTTTGGCACATCTTGTGTCTGAAGTCTTGTGTCTGATGTCTGAAGTCTTGTATCTGATGTCTTGTGTCTCCTGTCCTGTGATGTGTTCCGCGATATCGTCGGGCGTGGACGACGTACAGTACTTGTTTCTGAAGTCTTGTGTCTGATGTCTGATGTCTGAAGTCTTGTGTCTGATGTCTGATGTCTGATGTCTTGTGTCTGATGTCTTGTGTCTGATGTCTTGTGTCTGATGTCTTGTGTCTGATGTCTTGTGTCTGATGTCTGA